>APMI01003076.1_pt1 | contig 55328 bp, 63 predicted proteins | sample 667938 | NCBI WGS metagenome assembly APMI01 (sample SAMN01084076, study PRJNA167559) | wastewater metagenome | biome: Wastewater | place: Denmark: Ejby Moelle, Odense | collected 2011-11-28
TAAAATACTTGCGGTAGGAGAACGGCAGGATATGCTGCGTCTTGAGCGGAGCCTTCACGAGACACTACCGATTGGTCCCGAGGAAGCTCAACGTTTTTACATCCAGAAGCAAATTGAAAAGGGGCTCACCCCCCCTCCATACCAATGAACTACCAACTTGTATTGCAGTGGCCCGCTCCCTTATCGGCTGATCTTGACGACATCGTTCAAGCCGAGGATCGACTTATAGAGTGCCTGAGCGATGAGATTTCTGTTGATGGGCACGATATCGGAGCATCCGAGGCCAACATCTTTATTCTCACCGACGATCCGATAAGCACTTTCGGAAAGATTCGGGACATTTTAGGGAAAGATTCTATTTGGGCGGGGGTTAGGGTTGCGTACCGCGAAGTTACAGGCAGCAACTACTTCATCCTCTACCCGGAGGGATTGACTGCATTCCAAATTGCATAAACTTAGAACTGGCCCGCTTCTGCGGGCTGTTCTTCCCAAAATACGATGGAACTTCACCAACGGGTGCAATCAGTTTGCGCTAAGGAATCGCTTGCTGATTTCGTTGCGGCTCTGAGGCGTGATTTAGAAAATAATCCGTCTCAGTGGGAGAATGTCACGCTCAATCAGTTCTTAACTGCTATGGAAAGTTGGATCATGGACATGGACCAGTATTACAAAAATACAGGTCAGGAACCCCCCGTGAATCCCACATGGAAGACTTTTGCAGACATGCTTTATGCCTCCCGTATTTATGAATAGTGAAGGAAATGGCCCGCTCCGGCGGGCCTACTGCATTTCCAGAATGAACAAACCTATCGACCAAAGACTCATTGACCTCATCCGGTTGATCGTTGGGTTGCTTGTATCAGGCGACTACGATGCAATCGAGAGTCGTTCCCGTGGTGTCAGGCTCAATGCCGAGCAAATGAAAGAAGCTGTGCAAACACATGGGCACACGCTTCAAAGCTTACCTGAGACTTCTTATGCGGAATTAGATGTCATCCGGGTTATTCGTGCGACCTGCCCTACGTGGTCAATTACTGTTCCGTTGTGGACCATTGAAGAGGGTCGTTCAGACTTAACGCTCGAGTGCACCGTTATCGATAACGGCCTTCCAGAATTGGACATCGAAATCGATAACCTTCACGTACTCTGATAATTCCCTCTCTGAAAGAGGCCCGCCAACGCGGGCCATTTTTTATCGATTGGAGACTGACATGACCACCACATCTATGGCGATCACCGTCTCATACAGCCAGATTGCTGTTTTTTCGAGCCACTTGGAGAACCCCTTCAACAACTGGCAAGAACACCACGTCACCCAAGGGTTTTCGTGGCGTGAACATAGTGTTTCGTTTCGCACGCTCAATGAATTTGGCTCCTGCTCAATCGAAATAGACTTCTCTGAATGCCATCCAGGTTCGGATGATGCAATTCGGGCTATTAGAGTGCCGTTTTCCGTTCCGGAGGATGGCAAGATTGAGATCGGCAGCATTGGAGATTCGGTGCCCCTTTCAATCGCGCCCGGCGCTTATGCGTTGCTCTTCCAAATCCTCGCGGTAAGACCTGACGGAAAAGAAGTAATTCGCCTCTCTTTCTCTAAAAGTGAGCCCATGGATTTTGCGATTATTAAAGCAGATGAGCAGATCACAATCAGCGGTCCGCTTTGCAAAACGTCGCAGGCGGCAACTTGAGCCAAACATTGGCCCGCTTCGGCGGGCTTTTTTGCAGATCAGGAGCACGCAGATCTGTAAGCTGATGGCATTCCTCACGAGGTTTCATGATGACTGCAGCCAGCGACGCCGACCTAAATCATCTCTTCGGGATCAAGAAGCCATTCCTGGCCCCGTTGCATCTCAGTACCCCTCTGCATACCCCCCGCCGGCTCACTCCCGACGAGGCCGCACAGATATGCGAGCGGGACTCCGCTATCAAGCCGACCACACGGGACAACTGGGAGCTTTCGCCGGTATCGATCAACGGCCTTCTGCACGCGGCGCTGTCGAAAATGAGCAACCGCGGCGGCCGCCATGCTGAATCGACCTGGCACCTCCCCACGGCAGGCGTTGGCCAACTTCGGCTGTCGTCGCCCCTGGGCTCCGGCCGCGCGCTGACCAAGGACGAATGTCGGCAGCTCCGATCCATCGACGACCGGTTCGCTGGTGCGAACCCGGCATGGACGGTGAAGCCCTCGCTCTCAAATCCGCTACAGGTCGATATCGTCCGGTACCAGAACGTGAACATGTGGACGGTTGGGCAACTTTCGTTGGCGCCCGTACAGCCTGAGCAAACAGCCCCAGCCAGGCCGAGGCCTCGCACCCAGCCCCGCCTATCAGCCGGCAGCCAGGCGTGGCTCACGGCCCTGTTCTGACCCTCCAGCTGCGCCTTCTGAAACTGCATTCCCATGCCGGTATGATTGCCGCATTGGCTCACTGAAAGACCGCATGAAATCTCTCCTCCTCGACCTCCGTTCTGGACTGGCACTCCTGGTGCTCTTGTTCGCCAGCGCACTGCTCGTCCAGTACAACGCGAGCGGCGTGATGAATTCGGACTTTCACTGGCACCTCATCAACGGGAACTGGATCCTCGATCACATGCAGCTCCCGACGGTGGATGAGCTTTCATGGACGATGAACGGCAAGCCTTACCGGCTGACCCAATGGGGAGGAGAGGTTCTTGTCGCGGAAGCATTCCGCCTGGGCGGTCCTGATGGCGTCCGGATCATGGTTTCCGCCGTGGCCGCTGGCCTTTTCCTCGTCCTCTACGGTGTCGTTCGCCCGCACTTCACCAACGCCCTGATGGCGTTCGGCCTTACCGCGGCCCTTTCGGCTGGAAGCGTCCTGACGATGTACGGACGGCCACAGGTTTTCTCGTTCCTCCTGTTCGGCCTACTCGTCTACCTGGTGGACCGATGGATGTCCACGCGAAAAGCCCTCTATCTGGCCTTCATCCCTTTCGTCTTTGCCTTATGGGCCAACCTGCATGGCGGCTTCCCAATGGGGCTGCTTTACCTCGGGGTCGTGGCCGCGGCCATCCTGGCCTAGGGATACGTCCAGCAGGACGTCAAATCCGCCGCGAAAATAGCGCTGCCGATCCTTGCTGCCGGGCTGGTGGCCATGCTGTTCATCGGCGCCAACCCCTACGGCTTTGAGGTCTGGAAATCTGTCTTCGAGATCGCGTCTTCATCAGTCACCAGGAGCAAGTTGATCCATGAGTGGCGATCGCCGGCACTGAGCGACCTGTACGGCGGGCAGCTCGTCATTCTCATCGCCGCAACCGTCGCGGCCGCCGGCTTCTCTCGATGCAGGCTGTCGCTACGGGACGTGGTGATCTTCCTCTGCTTCTTCCTGATTGCCTACGACGCGCAGCGGAACATGCCGTATTTCGTCATGGCGATGCTTCCGATCATCGCACGCCTGGCCGCACAAACGCCCATGATGGACCGGCTGGCCTCTCAGCTACCGCCAGTGCTCTCTTACCGTCGTCAGGCGCTCATCCTCGCCTGTGCGATCCCCCTGTTGTTCGTCGCTCGGTTGGGGCTCAGCGGATATGGCGCGAAGGAGGAGCAGCGGTTCTTTGCGACCGATGCGATCAACTACATGGTCGCCAACGGACGGACTGCCCGCGTGATGCACGATTTCAACTTTGGCGGCTACATCGCCTTCCATCATCCCCAGGTGAAAGTCTTTGCCGATAGCCGCTTTGACCTCTACGGGGATGACTTCGTGATGGACTTCACCAGGACAATGAACGGAGCGCCGGGCTACGGCGACTTCATCGAGAAGTGGCGGCCGGAGACGATCATGGTCCCCAATGGCTCCCCCCTGGGTAGCCTGCTTACCGCCACGGGGCGGTACCAGGAAGGGTTTGTCGGTCAGACCCAGACAGTCCTCTTGCGACAGCAGCCGTAGCTCTCGCCTGCCGTTTCTACTTTTCTCAGAACGCGAGAGGGTGGATCGGTAACCTGGGTGCATATCACTCAGGAGGGCACCACATGTCACTGCAACTCATCACCACCCCGGGCGGCCTCATTGCCCTGGTGGTCCGCAATCACCTCATCATCCACGGCGACACTGCCGACGATTCCGGCGTGATGGTCCAGACCGCCGCCGACAACCTCTCGACGGCGCTGGGCTACTCGGTCAATGCGGTGCGCGAAGACCTGTCCTTTGAAGATCTGATCGCCCGCTACGTCGATGCCTCGCCGGCACCCGCTGCCCCGGCAGTCTGCGCCAAGTGCGGCACGTCGCTCAATGGCCAGCTATGCCACGACCTGACCTGCCCTTATTCCTCGTGGCCCCAGCAGGTGTCCCTGGAGGACATTCACACCCTCTCGGCCGACGAGCTGGCGATCAAGTACGAGTTGATCCGCGCCGAGGCGCACAGCGACGATCACGTGATCGAGCGCCCGTTCTTCGCCAACGATTGGTTCGTCGCCGCCCAAGACGTGGACATCATCGTGCTGGCGGCCGACGAGTGGGGCCGTAGCGACGTTGCAGATTCCGTGGCGCGCCATTTTGATGGCACATCCCCGGTGTCCTCATTATTCGATTACCTGAGCGCAAAGAACGCGCTGAGAACCGAAGTCGGGTTCGAGTGCACGGTGAATCCCAAGGATGCGCTGGCCTGGCTTCGCCGCCACCGGCACGGCCTCTGGGCACATCTCAAGTGCGGCGAGCATGAGGTTCGACTGACCGAAGCAACCGAGCCCGAGATCGAGGGTATGTGGGACTGGATCGGCCCGGCCGGCGACGCCTGCGACCATAGTTTCAACTCGGCCGACGAGGCAGCCGTGGATGCGGTGAAAAAGCTTGGGCTCGACCCGGGCGGACCTGTCATCCCGCTCTACCTCGGCTTTTGGGACATCAGCGCCTTCCACTCCGCTACCGGCAAGGATTCGCGCCTGATCATCGGTCCCGCGATGTTCTGCGAAGCCCTCGGCTACTCGGACGAGGATATCGCCGACATCCGCAATCTTGCCGTCGGCGAGACCTGGGAAAGTCCGGACTTCGGCCCTTGCCATACCGTCTGCCGCATTCGCTGACCGCCCCACCTGATTCCGGGAGCCGTTCAGGCGGCTCCGCAGCTCCTCAACAAGGCATTCCCATGAACCGAGACCTCTTCACCCTTTCGCCACGCGAGCAAGCCATTCACGCCCTGCATGCCGCTACGGCGATCTATACCCGCGAGCCTGTGGTCGATGACCTCCTCGACGCGGTTGATTGGCCCCGCGGCAAGCGCCGCCTCGTCGATCCGTCCTGCGGGGACGGGGTGTTTCTGGGGCGTGCCCTCGTCCGCCTGCTGCGGGAAGAACCCGACATCGATGGCGATACGCTCCTCGACGTGCTCCAGGGCTGGGAGCTTCACCCGGGCGCCGCCCAGCACTCCCGCGAGCGCGTAGCCGAGATCCTGGAAGAGCATGGCTGGTGTTCGACCATGGCAGCCGAGCTCGCCGCGCGCCTGGTACGCCAGGCCGACTTCCTGACCCAGGGGCCGACCGCTCCCTACTGCCACGTCATCGCTGGAAATCCGCCCTACCTGCGCTGGGCCAACGTACCAGCCCTGCTGCGCGAAGAATACGCAGCCGCCCTGCCCCCGCACGCCGTCGCCGACCTGTTGCACAGCTTCCTCGACCGCTGCTCTGCCGCCCTGCTGCCGGATGGCGAGGTGGCCCTGGTCACCGCCGATCGCTGGCTATTCAACCTGGGAGCATCGAAGCTCCGTGAGGCGATCGGCAAGCGCCTGGCGATCGATCACCTGCGTCGGCTTGACCCTTCGACGACCTTCTACCGGCCCAAGGACCGTCGCGCCGGCACGCCCCCGCGAATCCACCCGGTAGCCGTGGTGTTGCGCCCGCCGTCCCTGGCGTCCATCCCCCTGAGTGCTGCCCCAGTGTTCCCCGACCGGCTAGAGCATCCCAACCAGCACAAGGGGCCTACCCTTGGCGACATCGCCAACGTGACGCTCGCTCCCTGGCTCGGCACCAATGGCATCTTCGTGGTGGACGAGGCCACGGCCGCCACGCTTCCGGCGGAATACCTGGTTCCGGCGATCGACACCGACGACATCCGTGACGGACAGCTTCAGCCTCCGAAGCGATATGCGATCCGGACCACCCCGGATACGCCTCCCCCGCCGGCGATCCTTTCCCATTTGGAAGCGAATATGCACCGCATGGCCAAGCGAGGGCTGCGCAAGATCCCGTGGATGCCGCCCGAGAGTTGGCATCGTCGCTCCCTCAGCGAACCGATCCTGCTGGTACCGCGCATAGCACGCACCCTGCGGCCGGTCCGCGTCCCCCATGGCGTGCTCCCCATCAACCACAACCTGTCCATTGTGGCCGCCGATAGCAAGACCCTGGACGAGATCGAGGAGGTGCTGTGCTCCGACGAGGCGAACGCCTGGATGCAGGCGCATGCCGCCCGCCTGGAGTCGGGTTTCTTCTCGCTGACCACAACTCTTTTGCGGCAGATGCCTATCGGTTTCTAAAAGTTGTGGAACCAGCCAATCCGGGCTGCTTAGTCGAGCTTTTCAAGAAAGCCCATCTTCAATTCGGTAGCCTTACTTTCATATCCCTTTGAAGGTAATCCCATGTCTGCGCTCCAATCCCATATCGAACGGCCCGGCGACACGCTTTATGTCTGTGCAACCAGCCGCTTGGCCCAAACACTGCGGACCATTCCGCCGAGTGACGACTGCCGGGTGTGGCGCACACCCCGAACGCTCACTCTCGGCCAGTGGTTCGCCGATCTGGGTAATGAGGCGCTGATTGCCGGCCTCGACGACCTGCCGCATCCTCTGGACTCCTTCTCCGAGGGGCTGCTTTGGGAACAAGTGATTGCCAGTTCCCTCAACGACGCGGCTCAATTGTTCGACTTGGGAGGCATGGCCAGCGCCGCAGCTGAGGCATTAGCTCTGCAACGCAACTGGATGCTCCCGGACACGGGGGCCGAACTTTCGAGCGAAGGCGGCTTGTTCCTGCGTTGGCGGGATGCCTTTCTTGATCGCTGCAAGGAGATTGATTCCCTTGATCTCGGCGGCTGGAACGAGCGCGTAATTTCCCTGCTTGAAAAGGGGTTCTTTTCCATTCCTGGACGGCTGAAGGTTGTCGGCTTTGACCGCACTACGCCGATGGAGAATCGGCTTTTTGCGGCACTGGCTGCGCGCGGTTCTGTTGTCGAGTTTTGCCCCCCGTCCTCGGTTGGAAAACGTGTGCTGCATGATGATGCTGTCTCGGCAGAAATCGGGCAGGCCAGCGCAGTGTCCCTTGCGGACAGCGATGCAGAGTGCGCGGCTGTCGTTGCCTGGGCTATTGAACAGATGGCACAAGGACCAGGCCGCAGCATTGGCATTGTCGCGCCCGATCTGGCCAGCGTCCGCGAAAAACTCCACCACCTCCTCGATGACGCCTTGGTACCGGAATCCTTGCGCCCCGGCGCTGGTGACCAGCCTCGTCCGTTCAATTTTTCGCTGGGTCACAATCTGGCCGAACAACCCCTGATCCGTGTTGCCCTCGACCTTTTGTCGGTGGCAACGTCACGCGGAGCAATCGAACAAAGACGCCTTTCTGGCGTCCTTCTCGCTGGTGGCTGGTCCGCTGCGGACAGCGAGGCTGATGAGCGTGCTCGGCTTGATGCGGTAATGCGCCAGGACTTGTCCTGTTTTACCTCTGGGTATGCCCTATTGCAATTGGCCGAGCGGCTAGCTCAGCAAGGCCATGAACTTTGCCCCCTTACGGTTGCTGCCTTGCGTGGCTTGCTTGAAATTGCGTCCAGTGGCCCACATCGCCGGCATGCCAGCGAATGGGCAGACCATTTCCGTGCCTGCCTTGGGGCCGCCGGGTGGCCGGGAGAAAGGCCTTTGTCCAGTCCTGAATTCCAGGCGCGCGCGGCATTCGCTGATGTTTTAGACAACCTTGCGGCTCTTGATGCGCTGCTTGGCCCAATTGGCGCAACAGAGGCTGTTCGCCGTCTCAACCAGATTTGCAGGCAGAGGATCTTCCAGCCTGAAACGCGCGGCAATCCGAACATCCAGATTTTGGGGGTTCTGGAAAGTGCCGGTCTATCTTTCGACGCCCTTTGGGTGATGGGCATGAACGATGACACCTGGCCGCCCGCTCCCCGCCCCAACCCTTTGCTGCCGGCCACGGTGCAACGCGAAGCTGGAAGCGCGCGCTCAAGTGCAGAGGTCGAATTCGACTTTGCCCGGCGCGTCCATTCTCGACTGCTGCATGCGGCGCCTGAAATCACTTTTTCCTATGCTCTGGCCGATGGGAACAAGATTCGTCGGCCGAGTCCCCTGCTTGAAGGAATGGCTCAGATCGTTTCCCACTATGCCTACCCGCAAACGCTTGCCAACCAGTTGGCCAGTGCCAATTCCGGGGCTTGTGAAGCAGTTGATGACACCCTTGCGCCCCCAGTCGCTGCCGGTGAAGTTGTCGGTGGTGGGAGTTCATTGCTCCAGGCGCAAGCGATTTGCCCGGCTTGGGCCTTTTACCAGTATCGTTTGGGTGCGAAGGCGCTCAATGAGCCGGTTGAAGGCTTCAACCCTGCTGATCGCGGCACCTTGGTACACGCCACCCTCGAAGCATTCTGGACTGAAGTAACGAGTTCCAATGCTCTTCGGTCGCTGAACAGCGATGAGCGTGCCGCCGCAATTTCCCGCGCGGCTATCGCCGGTATCGCGCAGTTCGAGAAAAGCTCGCATCAGACCTTATCTTCTCGTATTCGAGAGATTGAGGCCAAGCGGCTGGAGCGCATTCTTGGCCTGTGGCTGGAAATCGAAGCCAAGCGTACCGTCCCGTTTACTGTCGTTACCCGGGAGGAACGGCGCGTCATCAGGGTCGCGGATATTGCCGTGAATGTGGTCATCGACCGAATTGACGAGTTGGCCGACGGCCGCCGCATCGTCATCGACTACAAGACCGGCACCAGCATCGATATCAAGAACTGGGCCTCCCAGCGGATCACCGAACCCCAAGTGCCCATCTATGCGGCCCTCGCCGGCGAGGATGTCTCCGCCATTGCTTTTGCCAAGGTGCAACTCGACAAGCCGGCGTTTGTCGGCGTGGCCGAAGACTCCGACATGTTGCCGGGCGTTCCGGGGGTTGGCGACGATAAGCAACGGCTTTTCCCGCCAGCAGCGTATCCCTCCTGGACCAGCGTGATTCAGCACTGGGAAGCGCGCCTGGAAGCCATCGCACAGGAAATCAAGGACGGTCATGCACCGGTGCTCTTTGCTGACGAAAAGGAACTTCAGTATTGCGATGTTCTGCCTCTGCTGCGCCTGCCTGAGTATCGGCGGCTGCATGCTCAGAGCGGGTCTTCCGCGCCCTGAATAATTCCAAAACCGGCATATTCACATTGGCAAAATAGGCCCATACCAACTCTCATGGCATGGCCGTCAGATGACTACTTCTTTGATTCAGGATGCACAGGCCCGGCAAGAGGCGCTGGAAATCAACTCCTTCATTGTTGAGGCGCCGGCCGGGGCCGGGAAAACGGAGCTGCTGACCCAGCGCTTCCTGCGACTGCTTGCGGTCGTCGAAAACCCCGAAGAAGTCATGGCCCTGACCTTCACCAACAAGGCATCCACGGAAATGCGGGACCGCATCCTTGGTAGCCTTGAACGCACGGCCGCCGGCATTGTGCCGTCCGAGCCGCACAAGCGCCAAACCTTCGACCTGGCACAAGAGGTTTTGAAGCGTGATGCCGCCTGTCACTGGAATTTGTTGGGTCACCCAGGCCGCCTTCGCATCACGACACTGGATGCCCTGTGCGCGAATCTCGCGCGGCAAATGCCCTACCTCAGCCGTTTCGGCAGTCAGCCGCCTGTGTGTGCCGAGCCCGATATCCACTACGCTACCGCCGCCCAGCGCACACTGGAGATGGTCGATGATGGTACCGCTGATGCCGATGTGGTGGCACAGGCGCTGTCCTTCATGGACAACCATGCGGGCCGCCTGGAATCCCTGTTGGTGTCCATGCTTAGCCGCCGCGACCAATGGGTTCATCACGCTTCTCGCATTGAGAGCGGGGCATTGCGTCCCGAAGTGGAGGCCGGGTTTGCTGCTCTGATCGAGCGTGACCTGGCGCGTGTGGCTGACTTACTGGACAGCGCACGACAAGCCGAGATCATGCCTCTGGCGCGCTTTGCTGCTGCCAATGCTCCGGGCTGTTTTGATGCGCTGCGCAACTGGACCGTCCCGCTGGAAGCCTCCATCGACGACCTTCCCGGCTGGCAGGCGCTGGCTGACTTTCTGCTCACGAGCACCGGCACGGTCCGCAAGACCGTCGACAAACGTTCGGGCTTTCCGGCTGGCGGCGTTCATGCCGACCAGAAGCAAGCCATGCTTGAACTGCTGCGCAGCCTTTCTGGGCTTGCCGGCCTGGCTGATGCTCTGTCTGTTGTCCCTTCATTGCCCGCACCGCAGTTTGATCGCGCTGACTGGGCGACGGTCGAATGCTTCTCCCGTTTGCTGCGTTTGGCTGCGAGTCAGCTATGGCTGGTCTTCCAGGAAGTTGGCGAAGTCGATTTCATCGAAATCGCCGGCCGCGCCGGCATGGCTCTCGGGGACGAAGAAGCGCCTACCGATCTGGCGCAAGCCCTGGACTACCGGATTCAGCATCTCCTGGTGGATGAATTTCAGGATACGAGCCCAAGCCAGGTGGCGCTACTGGAGAAGCTGACCCGAGGCTGGGTGCCGGGTGACGGACGGACCCTCTTTGTGGTTGGCGACCCCATGCAGTCGATCTACCGCTTCCGGAAGGCCGACGTTGGGCTGTTCCTGCGCGTTCGTGATTTTGGGATTGGCGATATTCGCCTCCAACACCTGCGCCTTTGCCGCAACAATCGCTCCTTCCCGGCGATTGTTGATTGGGTCAACGCTACTTTCCCGACGGTTTTCCCGGCCGAAGACAGCCCAGAGGCAGGCGCTGTACGCTACGCAGAGTCGGTTGCGACCAAGCCGGCGAGGGCCGACGCTGGGGTTACGGTGCATGCAGTGATCGAACGCCCCGGCTCTGATTCCGCCGGCGCTGAAGCGGCCTGTGTTCTCGATCTGATTATCAAGGCACGCCAGCAAGCGCCGACCGAGAAAATTGCGGTTCTGGTTCGTGCTCGGAAGCACCTCGACGCCCTTGTTTCTGAAATCCGACACAGAAGCCCTTCCCTGCGCTTCCAGGCTGTCGATATCGAAGGCCTGGATGGACGGCAACACGTACAGGATCTTCTCACCCTGTATCGCGCCCTCTGCCATCGCGCTGACCGGGTGCACTGGCTTGCTGTCCTGCGCGCCCCTTGGTGCGGCCTGACGCTGGCGGACCTGCATGCCCTCGCCGGCGACAACCATGCCCAGACGATCTGGAAACTGATGAATGAGGAGGAGCGCGTTCAACGCCTCTCCGCAGACGGGCAGATGAGACTGTTGCATGTCCGTTCTGTTTTCCAGCAGGCATTCGCTAATCGCGACCGTCAATCTCCCCGCCGTTGGCTTGAGGGGGTTTGGCTGATGCTGGATGGTCCTCGCTGTCTTGATTTGCCGTCCGCCATGGCCGATGTCACTGCCTTCTTTGATCTGATGGACAGTCTGACCTTCGAGCATCAGCTTGATGCCGACGAGCTGGCCAGTCGCGCAGCAAAGCTGTTTGCGCCGGCTGATCCCCTGGGTGATGCGGTCCAAATGATGACCATCCACAAATCCAAGGGGTTGGAATTCGACACGGTAATTGTCCTCGGACTGGACCACGAAACCGGGGGGAATGACACGCCTCTTTTGCTGTGGGATGAAGTTGCTGGTCCTCATGGGCACACCAATCTGCTTGTTGCTCCGATGAGGCGCAAGGGCACCGGCAAAGACCCGATCCCCTATGACACCTTGCGGCGTCTCGAAAACGAACGCGCTGCGCATGAAGACGAGCGCCTTTTATACGTGGCCGCGACGCGGGCAATCCGCAAGCTCCATCTGGTTGGGGTGGCCAAGTCCGACCTCACCAAATTTGACGGGCTCAGCACCCCGGCCTCGGGTAGCTTGCTTGCTCTGATCTGGAACGACGTTGCACAACCCGTATTCGCAGCGGCTGCATTGGCCGTGCAGGCAGACGCCAACCAGTTGCCAGCGAACACGCCTAGCGCCTTTGTGCCGCCTTTGATCCGGCTTCGTCAGCCGGCAACGCCCACGTTGCTGCAAGGTCAGGGCCAGGCAATTGAAAACGACAATCCTCCGCTCCCTCTGGAAGCTCTGGAAGGCGCGCAACGGCTGGAAGCATCCGTAGGCACCCTGGTGCACCGTGTATTGCAACAGATCGTCGTCGATGGGCTGGCGAACTGGCCTATCAGTCGTGTCAAAGCTTTGCAGCCTGCCTGGCAGCGTTGGCTTACTCGCCAAGGGCATGCGCAGGACGCTATCGCGGGCTCTGACGAGGCTGCGGAAGCAATCATTCGGACGCTGAACAGCGAGGTCGGCCAGTGGCTCCTGGCGGATCACCTTCACGGTGCTGCCGAAGAGGCCTGGACGAGTCTTGGTCAGAAGGGCACGTCAAATCATGTAATCGACCGCACATTCGTTTTTGATAACCAGCGGTGGATCATCGATTACAAGACCGTGCGGCTCGCCAATGGCGTTGGCCGTGATGCCCTTGCCACGCGCGCCGAATCCTTCCGCCCCCAACTGCAACGGTATGCGAACCTGTTTCAGTCGGAAGCGCTTCCGTTACGGACGGCGATCTACTTTCCGTTGCAGGATGAATTGGTAGAGTTGTAACTGTCGCAGGGACAGGGGGCAGTCCCTGTCCCAATTCTGACCGGAAAGCCTTCCCAGAAATGGCATAGGCAATGGCGTACTCTGTCGTCATTACCTTTCAACCCCCTCTCTGACCATGACCAAGCTCGAACAGCTTGCCCTGGGCCAGAACAAGGATCAGGTTATGCCAATCACCAATGGTTTGCTCTGTGACGTCTATCTCAACTTGCACAAGACCGGCTATCTGTCAGTCCGAGCGGCAGAGGGTCCGGACAAGGGCCGCGTCGTCGGGCATGTGAGTGCCATCGAACTCGCAGACTGCTCCTTCCGCGTATCCGAGGCCGGGCGCCAGCGGGTGATCCGCGAACGCGCCAAAAATGTCCATGCCACGGTGCGCGGGGGGATCGTTCAAGTCTGCCAGGATGAGATCCCATCCCCGTCCTTGACGGAAAAGCACAGTGCCATCCTGGCGGCCGGTGGATTACCGACAACCTATAACCCGTATTTCACCCCCACCTTTATCAACCGGGAGACGAAGAGCCCTGTCCACGCGGCTCAGACGGTCGTGATCGTTGGGAAGTTCGTCGCTGCCACGGGAGCCTGAGCATGGAAATCGTCGTCACCGAATTTTGCTTCAACAACCCCGCCGGCGGTACCGCCATCTCCGACGGCAGCTTCAACAACGAAGCCTATCCCTACCAGACGGCAACCGTTACCCCGATCAAGGGCTGGCACGACTACGAGTGCGGCTGGCGGTTCATCGGTATTTCTGCCGATCCACAACTGACGGCGTACTTGGAGGCGCATGGCCATGCCACTGACCGGCGCGTCTTCTTCTCGGAATTCGATCTCGCTGATCGCCGGGATCTCGGCCCGCTGATCGACTTCGCCAGTATTCCGACGCAATAATGACGCCATCCAGTACGGAATTCGTGGAGCAATGAAAATCAACCTTCCCGGCTTGCTACAACTCAAGCCTTTCGATGAATCGGCCGACGCGCGCATCGCCGGCAAGGCCTACGCCTCCTCTCCGGCCCTGGCGGCCGGCATCGTCATCAGTGCGGTCCTGGGCGTGCTTGCCCTTGGCTTGCAACTCTTCGGAAACGAATCAGCCCTGCCGGCGCTGGGCCTGTGCATTGCCGTTTCGGCTGTCACAGCCGGACTGGAATGGCACGCCAACCTGAAGGCGCGAGCCCTCAATCAACTCTTCGCCACGCTGATCGTGACCGCAGTGGTCAGCCTGCTTCACCCCGCCATCTAGTCCTTCGCGGACGGAGAATCTGCGGATTCTCGTTTCCCTAGAAATTCCAGAAACGCGGGGGTCACCTGCGTAGCATGGACTCCATCGCACTACAGGAGAAACCCATGCCGCAGCGCCCCGCAGTTTTCCAGATCGACGCCATCGAGAGCTACTTCCATGGCGTCACCCAGGACCAGCACTGGAACGGCTTTGCCTGCCCGCTGTTCTCCTTCGAGGAGGCGCAGCGCCTGATGGAACTCAACAACCATACGGACTTCTGCGGCCAGATCGTCTATGCCGCCGATCAGGACGCCTTCCTGTTCCATGAATTCGGCATCGAGAGCGACGAGCGCCCCGACGTGTACAAGGCCGTGCAGATCGACGGTCAGAAGTTCTACCCGGTTGGCGCATTTTCGTGGTGCTGGCAGGACGTCAGCGACGACAGCACCGCCCAGTTCTCGGCACATCTGGTGCGCGAACTGCGCGAGATGAAGCGCCTCGGGATGAGCGTCCCGCCCGAAGCCGTCCTGTCCATCAAGGACCTCGAGGGGCTGGGCTACCAACTCCGTGAAGATGGGCCGGACGGCTTTCGTCATTACTGGGTGAACGACTCTCGCCAGTCGAACGGCTACCACACCACCAAGGCGAACGCCCAAGACGACGCCATCGAGGACGCCTTCGAGATCTACAACCTGCACCGGTGCGACGACTGCGGCCGGCTGCATACGGACGAGAGCCTGCAGGCCGTCAAGGACCTGACCATGCGCGTGGAGGCTGGCGACCCGCTTCCCTCCGGCGAATGCGAGTGCGGAGCCCTCTGCTACCCCGTCCAACCGCCGAACTGACCAGGAGCGCCCCATGATCCTTACTGCAGCCCAGGCCCGCGAGATCAGCGGCCCCAGTGCCGAGGACTACCTTGCCACCATCGAGCAGCACATCCGGAAGGCCGCCGAGGCCAAGCAACGCGAAGTGCTGATCCGCGACGAGCCGTTTGCTCACTGGCTCTATGGCTCCAACGAGCTCGCGGCCGAGCCGCGCAAGGCCATCGACGCCCTGAAGGCTGCCGGCTACGCCGTGGACCTCTTCTACCAGGAGAGCCAGTTCGTCGATATGGCCCTCCGGGTGAAGTGGTGAGAACCGGCCCCCTCTGGCTGTCGGGGCCGATGGTCCGCACCATGATGCGCAAGCACAAGGTCACCATCGCCGGCATCGCCTCCAAGTTCAACCTGACCAAGAAGCGGGTCCGCGAGGTTCGCGCCCAGGGCGTGACCGGCTTTCTTGCCCAGGAATGGACCTTCATGATTACGGGCCAGTGGCCCGCCTAACCGGAAAACGACATGACCGCCAACCAGGAACGAATCGAACAGGCCATCCGCCTGCTGACCCAGGCCCAGGCTGGCCTGGCCACCATTGACTTCACGCCCACCCGGTCTGCGGCGGATATGTTCCTGCCTACGCTGGCGGCCAACGTGGACAACGACAAGCTGTCCGACGCGGACTTCCGGATCTTCGTTCGGAATTCGCTTCGAGGCCTGGTATTCCCTCCCGACCGGCAAGTCGTCATGACGAACCGCGGTGAGGCCTACCGGAGCGGGAACTTGTGGTTCAAGTGGCACGGCAGCGTGGGCAGCAAGGTCGCCATCAAGGATCAGGCGTCCATCACGGACTGGCACTTCGTCGAGGGACTGCCCGTCGCCCCCTGATGACGGCTGTGGCAAGCTATGCGGTTTGATTCACCACCAAGCATCGCCGCATGTCGAACTCGAAGACCTCCACCCTGCTGATCTCCACCATCCTCTCGGCCGCCCGTTCGCGGGGCCTTTGGTATGGCCTCACCCTCTCGACGATCCTGTTGCGCAGCTGGTTGAGGCGCTGGTTTGGCGAGCACCACAGGAAGGTCAGCAATGCGGCCATGCTGGGCCTGCTTTCTCTGGGAGCATGGGTGCTCGGCGCCACCATCCGGGCCACCCCGCCGACGGATCCCCTGGGGCTCGCTTCCGTCCCGATCATCATCGCTTTCGGCCTTGCGGCGGTCGCGGTCGGACTGGGGCATTTCGTCCTGCAGCCAGTCCTCACGCGCCAGGTCTGGATGCGATGCCTCAACGGTCTTTTTGTTGCCGCTTGCGTCGCCGGCCTCGGGTATGCGGCCTACGACGAGTGGCGTGCGTTCTACGCCTCGGCACCGGCGCCGGCGGTCTATGTCGCCCTCCTCTGTGCCATCGTGGTATTCGGCTTTCGCGATGTCTTCGTCTGGTTCCTGCGCAGTGTGCTCATCCGGGACACCGGCGTGCTGGATCTGGCTGATGTTTCGTCACTGACCCCTGAAGGGCGGCACCGGGTAGCAATTCACGAGGCGGGCCACGCCATCTGCTACGGACTCACCACGGCTGTCCCAGAGGACGCCTATGTGTGCATCGACACGGATCTCAACTCGCTGATCGTTGGCTCGGTCACCATCCCGACCCCCAAGGACCCAACCGAGGTTACCAAGGAGCGTCTGGAGTGGTCGATGCTGATGACCATGGCCGGCGTAGCCGCAGAGCACCATTTCTTCGGCGAGAAGTCCCTGAGCGGATCAGGCGACATCGCCTCGATGTCCCAGCTCGCTACAGCCTACCTGTCGGCTGGCCACGGCGAAGTCTTCGATCCTGCGCCGGCGGACGAACTGGGGTTATCCGCCAATCGGGCGGCCATCGGGCGGCTCCGGGACCATTACGCCAGCCTGGCGGAGGTCTTCATCCAGGCAAACCACTCGCTGTGCGAGGAAATGGCCCGCCTGGTGGAAAAGGACGAATTCGTGGATTGCACGTCCATAGCGGGCATTGTCGGTAGCGTGGCCTTGCCGGAGGGCTGGAAGCGCACCACCTGGGCCGCTTCCGTTCCCACCATCCCGTTCCAATAGCTGACAAACCCCTGCCAGGGGATCAGTCCAGCAGCAATGCCTCGCGCAAGGCCGCCGGCAGCAGCTGGCGATGCCAGTACGTGTCGTGGCCAAAGCCGTTCTCAACCCTCAGCGCACACCCCTTGTCCAGGGCGAGCTGGGTCGGCTTACCGTTTTCGCGCAGCTTGGCCAAGTCCATCTTCTTTCCCAGGGCGATACCGGAAAGGCCGAACGGCTTGCCGATATCGGTCACCTTCATCCAAACCGTCCGATCGACCGGCGCCGGTTCGCTGACGCCGATCGCACGTTTCGAGAGGGCGTCGGCTTCGGAATTCTGATCCCGAGGGATCCAGCGCATGACGACGCTGGGTATTTGGGCTTTCAGGTCCAGCACGGACCGGCACATCGGAACGAGCGTCTTGGAGTTGATGAGCCATTCCCCGCTCACCTGCTTGATGACCAGCTGGCTGTCCCCAAAGACCTCCAGTTTCTGCACCTTGGCGTCGATCGCTGCGTCCAGAACCGCCATCAGGGCAGCGTACTCGGCCTCATTATTGGTGCCGAACCCGATGTTCTCTGAAATCTCGATCCGCTCGCCAGCGGGTCCTTTGAGGACGCCGCCGATACCGCGCTCCCCGGGATTCGGGTTGGTGGCGCCGTCGAACCAGGCTTTCCAGGTGCTGTTGTCCATGTGTCATCTCCTTCGATATCTCAATCGTACCGATTCCGCCCCCGCATTTCTTCATTTCCAGAACAAGAGCATGCGTTTCCATATACTTGTCTCATCTGTCATTTGATTGTTCAGCGCCATGCCAATACCGCAACCCCTTCTCAAAGGAACCCAGCATGACTACCAGATTGGTCATCTGGTCGATATGCCGCCACCGGGCCCCGCAGTACCCGCCGAGCGGCGCCTGCTTAACCTGAGCCTACCGCCGTGGCAGCGCCCGGAAGTCTGGACCCATGCCCAGAAGCGTCGCTTCGTGGAAGGCATCTTCCTCGGACTCGGTTGCGGTCAATATGTGGTCAACGGCTCCGATTGGGAATCGGATGGCCAGCCCAAGCCGATGTCCGCATGGTTGCTGGACGGCCAGCAGCGCATTTCGGCCCTGCGGGACTTCCTCGCCGGCGACCTGGTGGTCTTCGATGACGTCAGTTTTCCCGCAATGCCCCCGGCCGACCAGCTCCGCTTCAAGCGCCGGCCGTTCCCGTGCTTCGAGCTCGACTACACGGACGACGAAAACTCCCTGAAGGAGCTTTATGACCGGCTCAACTTCAGCGGCACTCCCCACACCGCCGAGCAGCGTGTGCTGCCCAGCCCCTCCATCCAGAAGGATGCTCGCCATGATTGAACTCTGCGTTACCGCCCCGGAACTCCCCGTGTTCCATGTCAAGGAACCGGACGCCCCGACGGTTTATGCCCTCGTCAGTTTCCAGCCAGGCCTCGTCGATCCCGAGCGCGATGCCATGACCATCACGGTCTTTCGCGAGGAGGAATACGAAGAAGTCTCGGTGACGATCCTTGCTGGACGCCCTGGCCTGTTGGAGTGGTATGTCGAACACGTCGGCTTCTCGCCTGACGAGGACATCCAGGCATCCACGCCGATCCAAGAGCTGATCGAGCGGGTGGTCTGCCACATCCTCCTTCGGGCAGCCGAGTCCGTGGGGACGGGCACCAGCCCCTTTGATAGGCTTCGGACTTTCGCGGACGTGCGGGCAATGCTCAACCAGGTCACCTCGCACAAGGAACTCTGTGCGTTGAACGATGCGGTCGACGAGCGCTTCATGCGTGATCGTCCGCAACTGAAGATGAGCGGCGCAGACTGGGTTGAATGGACGCGCTTGGTGCGCGAAAAATCGGCCCAAATCAGCGATGGCGAGGCTGTCCGTTAACGACGAAATCCCTTGCTGGGAGCGGCTTTCGTCGCTTCTACTTAATTCAGAATTGCCTTGTCTGCCTGCGTAGGATGGCTCCTGTAACTCAACCATTAGCACCAAGCCGCAGAGAGTCCTACCGCCTCGCTCCTCCAGTGCAAGACAGGGGCCAGTGGAACAGCCCAGAAACTCAACTGCAAGCTGGCATAGCTGCTCCGTGCAGCAATAGCCGCAGCCGTTGCACGGTTCCCCGGCTGCCGGCTTCTTCAGGACGGTTTGCATTGTCATTTCCGCATGATATTCCGATAGCTGAATTGCTCGGGTGCTTCCGGCTCACGCCGCGCAGGCTTCCTCCTGGAACCAGGCCGGGGGCACCGCTCGATGGAGCCGAGGATTCTCCCAATACTTCCGCGCCCGCGCACGAACCGCCTCCCGGTGGTAACGGCGCACGCCCTTGTGTTCCTTGTAGGCAAGCTCGCCTTTCACGCCCCAGGCATTCAGGGTGGCAAGACTCACCGCAGCCTCAAGTGCGGCCTCGCTCAGGGACAGCCACTCGGCACCCAGCTTCTCAACGTCGGCGGGCTGCTCCGACACCTCCCGCAGGCGCTGCAACATCGGTTCGGTGATGTAGAGTCGGCGCCGGTCCCACTTGGCGCGGGAAACCCGCGTCGCGCCCTTCTCGATCTGCTCCTTCACCCACCCTTCGGTTCTGCCAAGCGCAGCGGCCGCTTCCTCGATGGTGTAGCCCTGGCGGGATTCGAGTCTCTTGCGGACAGCCTGGACGGTCACCAGGGGAATCTTCTCGGCGGCGCGCCAATCCACCCCTTCAACCAGGTGGCGGAAACGCTCGACGGTGATCCCCAGGCGGCGGGCTGCCTGCTCCTCGGTGAACCCGATCTTTTCCCGTAGCTGGCCGCACTGGTGGCGCAGGACGTATTCCACGCCCTTGGCCGGGCCAGTGACGCCGATCTTGGTCTTCAAATCGCCCGAGTCGATGAAGCCCCGCAGTTCCCGCATCGTGAAGAAGTAGGTGTCGCAAGCGGTGTCCATGGTGATCCAGGACCGGGCGCTTTCACCATCCGGGCACTTGCGGGCGATCCAGCGGGTTGCATCCGTGCGGGTGACATACTGGACGCCCTCTTCCGCCGTGGCGGCCAGGACGCCGTTGTCGATGGCCTGCTGTACCTCCTGGACCGTTTTGCCGGCCTGGGCCGCCACTTCCTCCAGGGTGATGCCCGGCGACCAGGGCCGGGTCAGATGGCGCTTCGCCCCGTGGGCGAGGCCCGGATAGCGGGCCGAATACTCCTCGAAGTTCTGCGGGACGCCCTGCTCGCCCCAAATCTCGGCGCAGGTCTTGCAGGCTTCCGGGTGCTTGCGCTTCTCCCACAGCTTGTAGGTGGTACGCAGGTTGTCGGTGTATTTGCCGTGCCAAGGCATCTGGCGGCCGGCCCGGCGATCAGCAAGAAGCTGCTCGGCGGTTTCCTTGGAAATCCACCAGGTCCCGAATTGCGTCGATGGCCCCTTTGTCCCATAGGGATTGCAGCGAACGGCCGTGGGAATCAAGCCCATGCGGGCATATTCCGAGAGCTTGTCGCTCTTGATCGCCAGCGGCTCCCGGATGGAGGACAGTTGGACGTAGCCATCGGGCGGGAACACCCGCTTTGCCTTCCATGCCTCCCATTCCGCGTAAGGGATGACATGCAGCCGGCCGACGCGCCAGGTCTTCAACTCGCCCTTGTCGATGGTCTGATTGACGATGGCGAATGAGCCGATGTCCCGGGCCGCCTCGGCGGTGGTCAGGCCGCCGACGACATCGGTGGTTTGCAAGCCGATCAGGTTGGTTCTGACCTGGACGGCCGTGAGTGTCCGTTCGGCTTCGGGATCGCCCGTCTTTTCGCGGAGCCGGGTGGTCAGCACCTCGGCAATCGAGGCCTGGCTGATCTGCCCAACCAGACTGGCAAGCATGGCGATCTCCGGCGGCTGCCACTCGTAGGTGCCGTGGGAACCGATCTTCCGGGGTGCGGGCCAATCGTCCTCGCCCGGCTCCCGGCCATGCCACAGCGCGAAGAGTTCGGCGAAATCCTTCGCCTTGTCGAGGCGGGAGCATGCCCCCGTAGCGCGCAGGTTCTGAATCGCATCGACCGGCTGGCCGACGACGGCCGCCAGCTCGTAAGCCTGGGCCTGCCAGCCGTTCGCAATGACGAACTTCTCCCAGTCGGCGAGCTTGGCAGATTGGCTCATGCCCGTGCCTCCAGCTCGTCCCCAAGAGCGCGGGCACCCGCCAGCATCTGCTGCGGCACGAGGCCGGCCACCGCCCCCAAGAGGCTCACCACGGGGTCGGTGAGGGCTTCTAGGCGTTCCGTTGGGATTTCGCGCATGGCGCGATCCCACTGGCTAAAGGTCGCCGGCAGCGTGCGCTTCACAGGCTTTGCCTTCGGCGCCACCTTCTTCAAGCCCTCGGCCATCGGCATCTTGGTCTTTTCGATGCCGCGACGGGAGAACAGCACGAATTCGCCCGGCCCAAGGGCATTCAGGTCTTTGAATTCGATGCCGGAGGAGCGGAACATCGGCGCCAGCGCCGACCACGCCGTCGGGTCTTCCTGGGCGCCGATCAGCTTGAGGTTGGGATTGGAGAACATCGTGCGATGCAGCGTGCCGGTATAGCGCAGCGCCGTCACGAACAGGTCCAGGGCGCGCTTGCGGCCGCGCTCGGCGAACTGGGCAATGATGTCGCAGGCCTCGCCCACGCCATCAGCCCGCTTCCGGGCCGCGCTGAAAAGCTGCCCTTCGTCGATGCAGACGAACAGCGGCTTACGAAGCTCGTCGGCGACTTCGAGGATTACCTGCCCATAGGGGATGAAATCCAGCGCGTCCTTGGCGGACACCACCACGATGGGCACGTCGCGCAGGGTGAGGCGCTGGCGCAGTTCTTCGGCGTCCGCCACGGCGGCGCCATAGACGGACTCCAGTTCGCCTTCCGGGTCGATCAGGACGCTCACCCAGCCCTGCTCCGAAAGCTGTTCCGCCATCAGCAACCCGGCATTGGTCTTACCGAAGCCGCGCGGCCCCACGGCCAGGGCCATCAGGCCCGTCGTCGAATACTCGGTCAGATCGAGGGGCTGACCGCCCAGGTTCAAGCTGGCACCGACCATTTCGGTGCGACGGATCACGGTATGGCTCATTCGTCTTCCCCGTTGAGCAGGATGTCCTTGAGGGTCATCACCTGTTTCTGATTGAGCGAATAGACCACGGCAAAGTCATTGATGACCTGTTCGTTGATCTGGTCGAGAACTCCTTCGCGCCGGGCCTTGGCGAGCAGCTTGCGGAGCGTGCCCCAGTCGTTGCCAGAGGACGGCACGGCCGTCGTCACGCTGGCGATCTCGGCCTTGAGTTGGTCGATGGTGTAAAGCACGGCGCTTCCGCCCTGGTCGCAGATCAGGCGTTCGTTCAGGATGCCCAGGAGCTGCAGCGGTGCCATGTAGCCATGCACCTTGCGGATCAGCGCCTTGTCGGCAGCGGTAAACACGCTCGGCTTCTGCGCCGGGTTGGTCGGGACCACCGAGAGAGGAGTACGGCGATTCGGGTTGGAATCGTCGAGGCGGTGTTGGTGTACCGCCCCCGGCTCGGGTGTGGGCATGGCGGGCATCGCGCCCGCCAGCATGGCTGTCAGCATGCTGGTGGAGCCAGCCGCTTCGTCTTTTTGGGTTCTCATGGGTGCTTCCCTCCAGAATTCAGGCAACCGCTCAGGGCGGGTGAAAGGTCATGTGGTAAAGGTACGTGAATGCCATCGGCGTTTCTTGAATTTGTTCGTCAATGCGGGCCGCAACCCGCCTGGTGGCTTGGCTTTCGCCCTGGTCAGTACCCAGCCAGGGTGAAAGTCCAACTGCCTCCGTGTCGGCGCCAGGCGGCCAGGCGGCCGGTCTGCGTCGTCGCATCGGGACGCACCAGCACGAACCACACGGACGCGCTGTGCCCCTGCGGCGGCATGTGCTGGACTTCCTGCCGGACGATGACGATTTCCTTGGGCGTTGGCTTGGCCTGGTTGTCCGCAACGGCTGCGGCCACCTGGGCGTCCGACACGCCGACCGACCCAGCATTGGCCGACAGCGCCCGGCGGACCCGCGTGGGGTCTTTCGAGTAGAGGTCGGTCAGGTAGAGGTCGGTCAGGTAGAGGCGAGCGGCGTCCTCAACAGACTGGCTGGTTGCCGCATCAGCCTGGACCTGGGCCGCCGGCGGTGGGGTGTCTTCCTTGGACTTCAGGGGATTGCATGCCGACGGCGCCAGGATTGCGGCCAACAGCGCCGCCCCCACGACCCCGATTCCGATGTGATGGACCATGGCCGCCTCCTAGTAGCGTGTCTGGTAGTCGTCGCCACGAGAGAAACGACTGTTCCAGTGCTCCAGGTAGCCCTTGGCCAGCTCGGTGTTCCTCCAGACCACCATCACGTTCTCGCTGTTCTTGTTCGCCGCGGCGTCGCTGTAGTTGAAGCTGCCGGTTTCGACGGTTTCCCTGTCCGCCACGATCACCTTGTCGTGGTGGATGGGGTATATCGAGATCGTCCGCACGCGACAGCCAGCATTCACCAGCGCGGACAGTGCTGCCCGGGCCTTGCCCGACTTGTCCTCGGCGACGTTGTTCTTGTAGTCGGAAACGATGGCGACATCGACGTCCCGCCGGCGGGCCGCGATCAGAGCTTCCACCACCGGTGCCGAGGTCAGCGAGTAGGTCATCATGCGGATCTCGGACCGGGCTGAGCCGATAACCTTCAGGACCAGCTTTTCCGCGCCCTCATGCGGGCTAAAGGCATATTCGATGGTCCCGCTATGCTGGACGGTCGAGGAACGATCCTCGAGGCCCTGGGCGGCCTTCTCGGCCACCTTCAGCCAGTTGGTTGCGCCGGCCTGGCCGGCGAAGAGGACGAGCGCAAGGGCGGCTGCCCTGAGTACGGCATGCTTCATGGTGCTTCCTTTCGAGATTGAGCCGCTTGCGCGGCGGGAACGGTTTTACTCCCCCTTGCCCTTGGCTTGGCGGAGGGTGATGAGTTCTTGGTACCGGGCGATCACTTCGCCGGCCGTGGTGAAGCCCACGGAGATGCCCAGGATGTCGGCCACAGCCAGGCGGACTTCGGCGATCAGTTGGGCTTCCTCCTCGGTCGGCACGCAGGTTGGCCAACCAGAGGTATAGAGCAGGTGCGCTGGCAGCCGGGATTCGGCCTGGACGCGCAGTTCAGCCCGGCGCTTGGCCTGGGCCAGCCCCTCCCGCTCCTCGTCGGTCAGGAGATGCGGGGCCACGTCGCCGAGCCACTTCGCCCCCTGCAACGCGAATGTGGACGCTATCTCCAGGCGCACCATGCGCCGGTAGATGTCAGCGTTGTCCGGGCAGGACGCGGAGGCCTTGAGGTCGCCGGCGGAGCCCATGATGCAGAAGGCGCAGCTGACGCGCGTGCTGCCATACACCGTGTAGGCCTCATGCAGGGGTTCCTGCTTGAGGGCGATGTAGTCATAGACCGAAGGCGTCGACCAGGGCGCGATGGGGTTCCAGTTCATCCCCTGGCACCCTCTGGCGGAGAGCTTCGGCTGGGGCGAGGCGATGGGCATCTTGGCGCGGGACGCGCTCTCGTCGTGGCGCACGCCCGTAGCGGACAGGATCTTCTGGCCCGGGTACCGCTTCGTCAGCTCACGGCAGATGAGGTCCGTCTTGAGCTCGCTTGTGCAGAAGCGCATCCCGGGGGTTGACCAAGGGAGGATGATTTTCACGCATGACAGGGTGGAGTAGCGTTCCAGGCTGCTCGCCCAGCGTGCCTCCCAGCGGTCCATCATGTCGCCGGCGGAACGCCGCAGGACGATCAGATCCCACCCCAGGCGCTTGGCCAGGCGTTCGCAGACTGGAAGGCTGTCCTTCCACTCCACGACGCCCAGGTCGCTGTGGATCAGCACACGCGGGCCCTGGTGCCCGATCTGGTCAAGATATTCGGCCAAACGGATGGCCATTGCCTGGCTGTCCTTGCCCCCACTTACACCGAGAGCGCATACGGCGCCGGCCGCCAGCCACTCGCTCACCTCCGGTGTCACGGCCACGTCGTACTGGCCAGCCGCGGCGATTGCCGGGGCGAAAAGGTCAAGCTGCTGCAGTCGGTCCATCAAGTCGCACTCCGTTAGCTTGAGGGCGCGGCCCTCACTCAAACGTCATGCTACGGATTGGCCCCGCCCGGTTCTGAAATACTTCCCTGTCCGTTGGGGACCGGCTTCGTTGCGTCCTGGATGTACTCCACGTTGTCCGTTGGGTGAAGGATCAAGCGCCCGCGATAGCCGGGCACCCGGTCATCGACCAGGACCCGCAGATGCGGGCCCTTGGCGGACGTGATAGCGCCGTTCCAGATCACCCCGTCCCCGTCGGTGTAGCGCACGCGCATGCCACGCCGGGCCGGCACGCCGTAAGTCCTGCGGATGTACTCAAGGCTCATGGCGGACCCGCTCAGGCAGCCATCGGGGCCTTGATCGCGGCATGCGATTCGTAGCCCTCGAGGGTGATGTCGGTGGGCTCGATGCGCGTGAAGGCGCCGGCGACGTCTTCCAGGCGCTCGATGCGCTTGATGTTGTCCGACAGGATCAGCTTCGGCGCGTCCAGGTGTTCGCGGGCCAGCAGCTCGCGCACCTGGTCGAAGTCGTCCTCGTAGATGTGGGCGTTGGTGGCCTGGATCGTGACCACGCCCGGCTCGAACCCGGCCAGCCGCGCCATGATCGCCAAGAAAATCGAGGTCGCCGCGATGTTCGCCGGCGCGCCCAGGAAGAGATCCCACGACCGGATGGTCATGACCAGATTGAGGACACGGGGGTTCTCGAAAGCCACGAAACGGTAGTCCATGTGGCAAGGCGGCAGCGCCATCATGTCGAGCTCGGCGACGTTCCACCCGCTGACGATCACACGCCGATCGGAAGGATCGGTGAGCAGCTTCGTCAGCGCGTTCTCCAGCTGGTTGATGGTCCGCTGCATGAGCCATTCGGTCTTCTTCCCCTCCTCGCTCACGTCATCGGCACACATGCGCACCTGGTAGCCCAGGCCCAGGAGCCGGTCGCGTTCGGCCGGGGTATCGGCGATGCGGCGATCGACCCATGCCGTCCATTGCTTTCCGTATACCGGCCCGAGCGAGTCTCGGCCTTGACGGTAGGGGCTGGCCAGCCAGGCGGGTGTCTCGTTGGCGTTGATGTCCCAGAAATGGCAACCCAGGGCGCGGAAGTCGGCGGCGCTCGTCACGCCACGGAAGAAGCCCAGCAGCTCGCCGACGATGTTCTTGAACGGGAGCTTGCGGGTTGTCAGCGCCGGGAAGCCCTGGCGCAGGTCATACTGCACCTGATGCCCCACCAGCGCGCGGCAGAGCTTGTTGGTACGGGTGTTGTACTGATCGACGCCCTGCTCCATCGTCAGGCGCAGCAGCTGGTGGTAGTTCTCCATGGTTCCCTCGCGTAAAAGTAGAAATCGTTTCGACAGGGACAGAATGCCAGATCGATACTGGTCGATCTGGAATCCTTTCTCTTGTCACTCCTGGACCGGCGGTGTGTTCGTCAGGCGGCTTTCTTGACTGCCAGCCAAGGCGCATTCGCCCGCAGGAACGCCTCGGCCATCACCGGATTGACGCTATTGCCGATCATGCGAACCTGGGTGGCCACCGAGAACTTCCGGTCGTCGTGGCCACGGTCGATGATGTAGTCCTCCGGGAAGTCCTGACCGCGTGCCAGTTCGCGGGGCGTAAGCATGCGAAGCCGGATATCGACGATCACATACGGGTCGCCCTTGATGAACACGGTGACCAGGGCCAGCCGGTCCCGCGTCGTGATCGTGTTGAGCGGCTTGTCCAGCGCGGACCATTGCCCGCCCTCGCTGTAGTATTCCATCAGGAAGCCGGCAACCCTCAGCGCGCCCGCCTCGTCTTCAGGGGACAGGCCGTTTTCGGTCTCCCCGGCCAGATCGCATTCCACCAAGGCAGACTTTCCTCCGCCCCCGGCCGTGGCGTCGCAGTTGTTGCGCAACTGAGCCAGGTTGAGTGCCACCAGTTGCTGCTGGCTGCCGGTCGTCGTGATCGACGTCATCGACTCATCCAGGCCGCGGCCGATCGTCGCGTTGAACCCGTCGTTTGCTTGCATCATGAAGGCGCTCGACGGGCCGGCCGGCTTCGATGGTGACAGCACTGGGGTTGCCAGCATCAGTTCGCCCCGGTGGGCCGTGGTAATCGTAGGCAGTGAGTCCTCAACAGAGTGCATCCGGTCCGACCCTTGATGGGTTGCTGGGACGATGATCGGGGTCGCCACGGCGAATTCTCCGCCCTTGGTCGCCGCCTTCACTGTCCGCAACGGTTCCAGTGCGCTGTGAACCACATCCTGTCCGTTGTAGTGGGCAATCGGAACAATGCTCGGCGTGGCCAAATACTTGTGATTCCCACCACAGCAGGTCGCCATCGGCTCGTCGACCATGCGGGGGATGTTATTCATCATGTTGTTCACGATGAACGGCTTCGGGTTGTCCAGGACGAACTTCTTGATCCCCTTGGCGATCCGGCGCTTCGTGGCCGGCGCCAATTCCTTCTTCCGGCCGAAGATCGATTTGCCCAGGTTGGAGAAGTCGATGCAATCGGCAGCTGGCTTGTAGGCCATCTGCTTTCCGGTGGGACTCTCGAAGTGGATCTGCTCGGGCCAAATGATGGGGTACCCATCCCGGCGCGCGATCATGAACAGCCGCTTGCGAGTGGTGTGGCCACCCAGTTTCGCCGCCACCAGCGCGCGCCACTCAACCACGTAGCCCATCGCCTGAAGCTTCCTGACGAACTTCTTCCAGGTCTCGCCTTCCCGCTTGGGGTCGGGGATCAGGTACTGCTGCTGCACCGGTACGCGCTCGCCCGGCTCGGCCACCACCTGCCGGACCTTCTTCTTACCCTTCACGATCTCGGTCACCAGCTTGATGACGCGCCCCGTGGCCTTATCCCGCTTGGCGATCAACGGCCCCCATTTCAGGATGGCCAGGACATTCTCGAGCGAAATCACGTCCGGCTTGGCTTGCCCAGCCCAGCGCATCCCCGACCAGGACAAGCCCCTGATCTTCTTCGACCGCGGCTGTCCGCCGGCTGCTTGCGAGAAATGCGTGCAATCGGGCGAATAGTGGAACCAGCCCACTTCATCACCCATCGTCGCGCCACGAGGATCCACCTCGTAGGCATCGGCGCAGAAATGTCGCGTGGTCGGGTGATTGATCCGATGGCAGCTCACTGCGTCATCATTGTGGTTGAAGCAGACATCCGGCGATCTGCCGAAAGCCTTCTCGAAGGCGATTGACATCCCGCCCGCGCCGGCGAACCCGTCAACAATCTTTTTCCGGTGGATGTTCAGCAGCAGTTGCTTGCCCATTGTTCGTACCCTCCGTGAATGACGATTGGGTCAAGTCTGCCTATCTGAGCCAGGCCTTTCTGAAAAAAGCGGGCAGACCCTGGAGGTGTGCCCGCTTCAATCTGCCTGTCCGTAACGTCTGCGCTGCTTATGTCTCCTTGTTGGCCAGCTCCAAAAGCACTGCCGCATGGCAGGCGTCTTCATACGGATCATCCTTCCCGCACCAGCAGGCCAGATTCTTCCCGGCAAGCTCGGCCCTGGCTTCGGCTACCAGTTTGGGGTTGAGAGGAGCCAGCGACCGATACAACACGAACGCATGCCGCTTGTCCCGAACGATCTGGCCCATGGTCGGACCGAACGGCGCTGGTTTCCCCGGCACAAAGGGGTTCCCCCACTTTGTCGTCCGATCCACTTTCACCGTGTTTTCCGGCATGGCGGCTACGCCGGGTAGCCGTCGTGAATCTCGCCGTCCAGCGTGCGCCCCGCAGCTTTCTTGCCGACCAGGAACATATCCGGCTCATCGTCGATATGGTCATCTTCACGCGCCTTGCCGACGCGCCGGATGTCCCACTTGCCGTTGAACCAGTACGCTGCATCGATCGCACGCTCGTTTGGGCCAGCAACCTCGCCTGGCGCCCATTCGCCCCACTGCTTGAACAGATAGGGCACGCCGGCGGCTGCGCACTGATCACGCAGCACCCTTGCCCAGGCCGGGAGGCCTGGCCGAGCACCGATACCGCTCTCGAAACCCTGGACAACCCAGTCAATGCCCCGGTCGTAGGCGGTCCATCCTGCGCGCTCACCACAGTGCGGGCAGAGAGGCACGGTTTCCTCACCATCCTTTACGGTCTCGATTTCGTCGGCGATCACGTAGAAACTGTCCGGACAAACGTCTTTGCACTGCACGCCCACCGGATTGAGCCAGCGGGCCAGATCGATCTCCCCCAATTGGGGCTCGCAGCTTACCCAGCGCACTGCCGCTGGCGTGTCCATCAGCAATGGCACACGCTCGTCAGCCGCCGCCTGATCTTCCACAGAAACGCCCAGCCAGATACGAGGATGGGGGCCATCAAAATTCATCACCTGATCCCAGATGCCGTCGGGGTCCGTGCCGCCACCGTGATTGACAGCCGCACGCGCCCAGGCCTCCCGCCGGTCGGTGCTGAAGTAGTCGCGCATGCGCTGCGCGCGCTTGGTGAGCACCTGGAAGATATGGCCGTCCTGTTCGTTGCGGCCATACAGGCAGGCCCACATCACACCCATGATGGTGTCGATCCAATCGTCCGGCACGTCCGGGTGGAACAGATCCGAGTGGGCGCAGACGAACACCTGGCGCTGCCGCCCCCAACGAATCGGCTGGTCAAGCCATTCATGGTTCAGGCGCACTTCGCCGGTCCATACCGGACCGTTTTTGGTGTCGATGGTCAGCCCTGCGCGGGATGGGTGATTCTTGAGGCGGCCGCCGGCCAGCTTCATTGCATAACATAGCCGACAACCACCGGAGGTTACAGAGCAACCCGTTATCGGATTCCAAGTGGCATCGGTCCATTCAATCTTGCTGTTGTCAGCCATGAGCACTCCCTTCGGTTGTTGGTGGAGCCATCTTTACAGCCACCACCTTCCAGTCGCCGAACTCGCGACCGGCTTGGTTCAATCCATCGATCTCCAGCGCGATCTCGCTGGCGTTTTGTTCCGATGCTGCACAACAGAGCAGCATGGCCGCCGCGAAAGTCGTCACGCGATCAAGCTGCTCCGCCGCACTGGTCAGCAAAGCGATCTTCTTCTTCACCAACTTGCCGAGAGCGGCGTCGTCGAGGTCGCTCCAGAGTGCAGCAGCCTTCTCTTCCTCGGTAAGTATCAGTTCAGCCACAGCTGCCCTCCGCCAGTTCTCTGGGCGTCAGGCCCAGGCTTTCGTTGAACAAGGTCTTTTCCTCATCCGACAGGGACACGCCTTCGGCAGCGATCACCAACAGGGCATCGGCCTGAGACCGACCACCCAGCGGGCGGAACTTCACGCCATAGACCGAGGTGCCATGCACCAGGGCCGGGATGATCTCGTCCCAGTTGCCGTCGCTGTCCCGATACACCCAGCGGATGTCTTCCAGGGCGACGTTGAGCGCCTGGATGTTCAGGTGATACAGGAAGCTCACCAGTTCCTCAGCGGCGTTGGTGATGCTGGCCCCATGGTTGCCGTCGGTCATGGCCACGACGACTCGACCATCGCGTCCATGCAGGATCGCCACATGGGCCGTGGCCTTGCCCTGGGCCAGCCCGTGCCGGGGAACCGCCCCCGCCCGACTCACCACTAGGGGAAACAGGCCACTAATCGGCGGACGTGTCATCGTTGCCTCCTTTTTCCTTCCTAGACAAACAGTGCGCCGCTGGCACAGGCGTGACGACACGCTCGCACTCAGGCACATCCATCCAGGAGATGTGAGCGAAGCGAACCCCCAAGGCCTTGGCCAGTGCCCTGTAGGCCTGCGACCGGTGCCACGGGGTCTTACCCCGCCACAGCCGGTCAAAGGCGTCATGGGCTTCCCGGCGGGCCTGCATGGTCGGCCCATCAGCCAGCGTGCCGAGCGGGATGTCGGTACCGGGATGGCACCCCACCCGCGCACCGCAGGACGTGCAGCAATAGGCCAAGGGCCATCCATACTCTCGGCCCTTGTAGAAATCAGCGTTGTTGACCAGCTTCACCTCGCCCTTGCAGAAGCGGCAGGTGTCCGGCACGGACGCGCTATCACCCTTCACCCGCGCGACAGCCTCGGGCAGATTCACCGTCCGCCCGAACAACTCGTAGGGTTTGAACCGTCTGCGCTTACCGGCCATGGCTTTCACCGTTCGGGCAAGGCTGCAAGGCTCTGGAAGGGCAGATAATCCGCTGCACCGGCAGCATGGCCAGATCGTCGCGGTAGCTCCGTGAACGATTGAGGCGCGGCAGCACCAGCCACCGCCAGACGCCCAGGAGCGACGTTCCTGTGCAGACGATCTGCATGGTGACCATGCCGAAGGTGTGCGTCATCACGCCATAGGTCATCCAGGCGGCGTTGGATACCAGGAAAAGGACGAACCCATACCCGGACCAGCGATTGTTGAAGGCCAGGAGGAGTGCCCCGGCTGCGCCCCCGACGGCACCGATCCATTCGAGCATGCCGAGGCTCAGCATGATGCTTCCTCCGGCTTGGCCACCGCCATCCGCTGACGGCAGGCCTTCTGGCCCGGGCACGGCATGGACACCCAGCGATAGATTCCGGCGGCCGTCGCATCCAGCGCCAGCACCAACCCGAGGGCGACCACCCCGGCGGCCTTGAACGATGCCAGGGTCAGGATTGCAGAGAAGCCCACCCCATCGACGGTGTTTGCGATCCAGCCGACGGCACCGGCGATCATCAGCATGCCGACGAAGAACTGGGCCAGCGCCCGCTGGCTGAGGGTGCTGTTGAGAGCTTCCGGCGGGGCGTCGACCACCCAGCTTCCGGTATGCCCGCAAACGACGATGGGGCGATGCCACGCAGCGTAGCGCCAGGTGGGCACGTCGATGTCACGCTTCAGCAGCAGGAGGAGCAGAGCAAATTGGTAGTGCAGGTAATTGCTGATCATGGTGATACTCCAAAGAGGTTGGTATCAGCCCCCCGGTCTTTTTCCATCCGGCTCGGCGAACCGGATCGAAAAAGAGGCCTCCAGGAGGAGAGGAGGCCGAAAGCCTCAAGGTGAGGCCAGCGGGGGAGAACTGAAACCAAGATTACATAGATGGCATCGGCGATTCTTGGAAAAGATCAGCCTGTGCCTTGGATACGTCGGGGTCCGTAAGGGACGCGCTGTCTGCGTTCCCCCTCCCCTGCCCTTGATGTCCGGCGGGGTCATTCACGAGACCGATTTGAAGGCGTCCTTCAGCTCTGGCAGGCGGCCGATCTCCGCCCACTTGCCCTGGAAGCGGCCGCGCTCGATGGTAGGCACCATGAACCGCTCTTCCCGGCGGATCACCAGGCCATCCTCGGAAAGCACGTCGCGCAGTTCAACATCGCGCTGGGAGCCGCCCCAATCCGGAGCCAGCACATCCATGCGGGGCTGTACCTTCACCGGTGGCATCCCGTTGTAGCAAAGCGGCCAGCGGGAATGCCAGTTGCCCAGGCTCTCGCAGGTGGCGTACCAGAGGGTCATGTCGTCGCTGACCGAATCGAAGTGTCCATCCAGGACAACATGCTCAACCCGGTGGGTCAGCACGGTGTCGGCGTTGATCGCCCAGCGCGTCACCACGGTGTAGGCCTCCAGGAACTTCTCGGTCTCGATGAAGAGCCCGGCCACGGCCTTCTGGCCGACCTTGCGGCAGCCCACCCAGTAGCACTTGTTCGGGTAGGGACGGCGGATCGTCAGGTCCTGGTCGCCCTTGAGTACCAGGCCCGTCTCCTCGATGGTCAGATCGACAAGACGAACGGCGGCATCCAGTCCGCCAGGGACGAACAGCTTGGGTAGAACGTGGATCAGCATGGGAAGCTCCTTTGGTGAGATGAACAGGTTCTTTTCAGGACGCGCTCGGCAGAACGTCCTGAAAAGAACGCCCCCAGTGGAGGCGAAGGGAACTACATGGGTTTAATGGCCCCGTGGATAGACCTTCACGGAGGCTTTCTGCAGCTTGATCAGCCGTGCGTTGCAGCCATGGACAGGATCTGTCGCTGGCATGCCAAGCATCTCGATGGAACGACGTGCCCGCGCATAGACCGCATCCGAGCCAGCCATCTCCCCCTCATAGACCGGGGTTTGCTCGATGATCTCGTCGCCGTAGGTGAAAACGGCAGTTCCGATCATCACGGGCTTCTCAGCGACGGCCTCGCCCCTGGCGATCCGCAGCAGCGCATCGGCAAAGCAGGTATGTCCAGGCATTCCGGACCAGACCTTCCTCACCGCCATACGCTCAGGGTCCGTCATGAACAGTTCCCCGAAGGGAAGCCGGGTGTCCCAGATTTCCTGGGCACGCTGCGGGCTCACGACACCACCTCTGTCTCTTCGTCAGGGACAGCGATGAAGCTGTGATTGCAACGGCAAACATGGACTTGCCAGCCATCGTCAGGCGGCCGCCGGGAGTTGGCGGGCCTTGTGATCACGTGAAGCAGCGATGGCCGCATCCCCATTGGGGAAGTAGCCCAGGTAGTCGCGGTCGTCGTTGGGGTTCCCACCAGGCGGCAGGACGTAATAGCCCTCGACATCCACGCCCCGTTTCGAGATGACGTACACGGGAAGATCCGGGACCGCCAGTCGGTCGGGGGCATCCTTCACCACCTTGAAGTTGGCCTTCATGGCGGTGAGGACGGTCACCCAGTCCAGCGCGACTGCTGTTGCTTGGGACTCTGCATAGGCCTGACCTTCCCAGCTGCGGTCCTCGAGCACAAGGCCCGAGGCAGTGGAAACCAGCACCTTGTCCATGCCGGACAGGATGGTGACTTCCTCCGTAAGGGAGGTCTGACGATGCCAGTTGTACTGACGGGGCACCTTGTCGGCCATGGCGACCAGTTGAGGGACCTCGTTCCAGTAGATGATCGAGTTGAGCGCCGCGTCGATTGCCCGGGCGATCGCCCAGCACTCGTCGGCAGAACCGAAGCTCTTGATCCAGGTGAGGCTCTTGAAGACGTCCCCACGCAGATACAGCATCACCTCGATGATCCGGCCTTCGTTGGCACCTTCGCGCACATAGCACGCGACGTGATGCACACAGTCGTCGGCGACGCCGGCGCCGGGAACGCGATCATTGCGTTGCAGCGCCCGCCCCCGCCCGAACTGGTTATCGGCGAAGTATTCGATGCCGTTCTCCGGGAAGAGAACATTCACGAACTTCTCCAACCAGGCGACGAGTGCGCCAACAGTGCCATCGCCAACCGCGTCGGCTTTGCAGGTTGCATTGAAATACGACTTCATAGGACAAGCTCCTCAAATGCGGTGGAGCCAGTCCCCTGTGGGGAATGGTCCCCACCAGGGTCGAAATCCTGCCGGACAGCGCAGGGGTAGCAGGTCATAACGCAGACCAGTAAGCGTTTCCGATCACTCGGGAAAACCTTGCTTTTCGCTGTCGCCTGCGGACAGGCAACACGGAAAAGCCCCCTCCAAGCGGAAGGGGAAGGCAGGATCACCGGCGAGCGATGTTCTCGATCGCGCGGATTTCCTTGGCGATATCGTCCAGCAGCTGGCGGCCGCGGGACATCAATTCGCTCTCAGGGGGAAGCACTTCGCCTTCCAGCACCTGTCCCGGCAGGACCGGGTGAAGGAGCCGGGCGGCGTAGCTCGAACCGATCCTCATCTCCGCCTCGACCAGGTAGGCGTCGATTTTCATGGCGACGAGCTTCTGGTCGATATCGAACGGGATGAAGAGGTCCCTGGCGGCCAAGACGTTGTTGCCTTCGCTCCAGTATGCCCCATTCACCCACCAGCTATCGCTCGATCCAGCATCGACACGGATCTGGGCTTCCTTGCGACCCACCGCGGTCGCGAAGAACTTGTTCATCACCTGCGGCGCGGTGCCGAGTTCTTTCCAGCCAGCATCGATCATCTTGCCGACGATGATGGCGAGGACCTGCAGTTTCAGATCTTCTTTCATTTCTTCACATCCCAAAGGAACGCCCCCAAGCCTTTCGGCAAGGGGGCATAAGTCTTAACGCAGCATGCTGATGTTCACGTAGCAGCACTCACCGTTCGGTTTGTCCGGGTCAAAGCCGAAGTAGGCCTTGAGTCCGAAGTCACCGACCAGCATCGTGTCGCCGACGGTCACACCGCGCGCGGTCTCGAACCAGGCGAGCACCCAATCCAGGCCGACCTTGTGGACCAGAGGCAGAGCCTCGGGCGCCAGGTTGAATCGACCCGACAGGCAATGCCGGTCGAGCGCGGACTGGGGAACCGGCCACCAATCTTCGGCAACCGGATGAACGACTGCCCCGCAAGCGGGACATTCACCCACCGGCATCGGCTCGCCAGGGGCGACCCGTTGCTCCAGATCCCGGACGGGCTTGAGCTCGTCCAGCTTCCGATAGCCGGCATCGCAGTTGTCACACCGGTAATGCACGATGTACTCCGCGATGTCGTCCAGTACGGACGGCGCCTTTTCCCGGAGCAGCGCCTTGTGGGCGTCGCTCAAGTCCGGGGCCGGATCACCAGCTTCCAGGTTCTGGAAGTCGATGACCACCACATCCACCTCGGGGCTCGCAACGTGCTCGACGATGCCGCCCTTGGTCAGCCACACGACGACGGCGTTCATGCCTGGCCTCCCCAGGGGAGGAACAGACCGATGACGCCGCAGACGAGGGTGACCTTGAAGACCAGGGCGTCCAGCTTGTCCCGGTTCTTCCATATGGAGTCCTGCGTAAAGATGTTGCGATTGAAACGCGAATAAACGACTGCTTGCATGGTTGCACCTCACTTAAAAGCGGGGCGCAATCAGCCCCTGTCGGGGTTGTTGGCCCCAACAGGGAAAGACCGCAGACCGCCAAGGCGGTACCGCGATATAAACCTGCAACAGACTTCGCTGCAGGGAGTCCCGGTCAAACTGCACCGGAAGGAGTCGGGATAAATCGGGGCGTATCCCGCGACACCACAGAACATCGGTTGCGCCAGGGCGCTTGCCTTGATCGCCCGACCAAGGGAAGAGTCCTGACCGGACTCTTACGCCGCCTTGGGCAAGGCATCCTCTTCAAGCACCCTCGCCTTCAGGGCCTCACGCTCATTCGCCCAGATCAACTGAAAGTGCTCCCTGATCCGGGCCACCCGGGCCGCGCCCTGCGAGCCGTTCTTGCCATACAGCTCGCAGGTAGCCTCGAACTCTTCGACTGCGGCATCCTTGCCATCCCGAAGCCGGGTCCTGATGTACCGCTTCACCAGGGCCGCGGCCTCGCAGTAGGCCATCCACTCGACACCGCTCCGATCGACCGAGGCTTTCCAGGCATCGTCAAACGGGTACGGCTGCTGGCTGGCGACCATGACTGCCCTCCCCGAAAAGACCGAAATCGAGCGATGCAGAGAAGGATCCAACCGCAAGGTCTTGCCCCCTCCGATAGAAGGTCTCGAAGGTTGAGCGCGGCACACCCATCAGGAAACGGCGGTGGAACGGGTTTGGCGTCTCGGGGCGATCCTCCAGGAAGTCGTCCTTACCCATCTCGTAGGCGACATCCATGGTGAAGTTGGCGATGGCCTCCAACTCCATCCGCGACAGTTCATAAATCGACTTGCCCGACCAGGAGGGAGGGATTCCGGTGTCGGGGATATACACGGGCGCGTTATCGGGTCCGCCGTTCAGAACGATGGTAGCCATGATGCTTGTCTCCTATGGATGGACTCAGGCAGCAGCGAGCGACAGACGCTCGGCTTGCTGGCGACGGGAACGCAGTTCGTTCAGTGCAGCCTGGCGGCCGACCTCGTAGAACGACTTGAAGTGCAGCCAGGGCATCCCGTGGAGATAGCGCCAGTGGAACGGGTTGATCCGTACCGGACGGCATTCCATGGTGTCCTCGTAACCCAGGCGGCGGCCTTCCTTCATGCAGTAGGCGAGCATGTCGTCCAGCTCGTCCTTGGAAAGCTGCTGCAGGCGCTTACCTGCCCATGTCGGTCCGGGCGGGACGCCGTTGGCAGAAATCGGGGCGGTGTGTTCAGTTCCAGCAACAAGTACGAATTCCATTTCAGTCTTCCTTCTCTTCCTTGCCCTGCTTATCCATGCTGGACAGCGAGAGCGGGTTGAATTTGTAAGTCATGGTGACCGGGGCCTGGCGCAGGGCGTGTCCATAACTGCCGTAGTACCCGGTGGTGACATCGATCCGGCCATGGCCGAGCGCACGGGACACGGTGATGCTGGCTGCCCGGTGCGTCTCACGGTCGATCTGGCCAATGGCGCCGCCCTTGATCGGGCTGGGCAGGCCGCCGGTCTCATCCTCATAGCCGCGCTGGGCATAACCGTGACGCAGACCGTGGGGGGTAACGCCGACCGACTTGCCGGAGATCCCAAGTCGGTTCCGGACGTAGTGGTAGAACCGGCCCTGGGCCTGAGTGAAGGTGCAGTCCGGCCAGCGCAGCCGCTTGGTGTTGCCAGCCTCGGCAACCTGACGAGCCCAGGCGATCACTTCCCGCTGCTGATCCGACTTGATCGGCACGCGACGGACACGGCCGCCCTTCGTGCCCTCGTGGATCTCCAGCATCTTTCCGCCATCGACCACGGCATTGGCCGGACGCAACTCGATGCTCTCCTTCACACGGAGACCAAAGAAGTGCTGCATGGCCAGCATGACGGACAGGCGCTCATCGATCTGGTTAGCGAGCTGGATGATCTCCAGCGGATTGATGTCTTTCGCGTCCCAGGCCTTCGAGACCTTGGCAACCGTGTTCCGACGGACAACCTCTGCCGGCAGGTAGGCGGTGATGTCCTTCACGACGTTGCGCTTCCCCAACCAGTCGCAGAGGACTTTGATCATCGACAACCGGGTGTGCAGGGTGCCGGCGACGATGCCCTTCTCATGCCAGTAGGCCATGAGGGCTTCGACGTGCTTTGCGGACAAGGACTCCAGCTTGCGGATGCGGTATCCCAGTTCCCACAGCTCGGCGACCATCAGAAGCATGAACTGCCGGCGCTCAGTACGCATCTTGGCGGAACAGACGCCTCCGCCCTTCGCCCGAAGCCGCAGGTAGGGGTCGATAGTGCGATGCACGCCGTCGATTACGGACTTCGGCAGCACCTGGTCAGCAAGGGACTTAGCCATATGCCACCTGCCGAACTGGAATGACCGGACGGGACGCGCGCTCGAGCCAGGCCTGGAATTCCGGGTGTTCGTTGCGGACAACCTCAATAGGCAGTTCGGTCAGCACATAGCCTTCCAGGGAGACAGCCTCCTGGGATGCTTGCGTGACGGGAGAGAGCTCGATGCACTCGAGCGAACTCGCTTCGACATTGATGCCGTAGCGGAGCAGATCGTTTTGGACATCTTGCGGCAGGAAGTCGCGCTTGGTCGATTCGTTGGTCATGGTCGTTCTCCAGGTGTTGATCGGAAAACCGACTCGGTCTTGTCGGAGCGCAGATGTGCGCAGTCCTCACGCGGAGCCGCGCGTGAAGAGAAGTTCGGGTACAGCAGGAATGGCGAGAGGGTTTAGAAAGGTGAATCAGAGCGGCGACGACAGGTTGCATTTCTGGAACCCAGCGTCAGCGGCGGCGCATCACAGCGCGGCACGCCCAAGTCCGGTAGCCCAATCCGCTCGCAGCGGTTGGACCCATTGGTGTCGAATCACATTCGACGGGAGCACCCCAGAGGAATACCCCCAGGCGGATTTTTGCCCGCACCGGTCCTGTCCAGTCTGCGACCACTCGTCCGTAATGGACTCGCTTCGCAGTCCGATCGTTATGCCCAACCAGGCAAGGTGGTCGTCTAAATACTCAGACGACTCGATCGCTTTTCCGTAGAAATTACTCCGGCCCGTAAGGGACTTTTGCCTCCTGCCACCAGAGGCCTCGGGTGCGCTGTCCAGATGGAGTTACCGGCACCTACCGGATGTCCACTCCGGGGGTCCATCAAGGACGCTCGCGCTGCAATTTCAGTGTTCGAGTGTCGGCCAGTGGGTGAAGCGCATAAGAGACAGGGACCGCCCTGCTCCTGCGACGACATGCCAAAAGGCCCGAGAAAGTTGCCATCCACTGTGGATGACGATGATGTGAGCTGCACAGCAACTCGGTATTGCCCGTCTATACGGGGCGGATGTCTCAATAGGACATCGGAGACCGTAGCCAGTCCATCAGCTACGGGGTTCCGGCGCGGCTCGCACCGAAATAGCAACGGCTTTGTTGGTTTTGCCTGCACCCAACTCCAGGAGGCCGTCGTGATCCTGGGCGGTCCATCACGGACACACAATTGGCGAATTCTGATCACTTTTCCCTGTCCGCGTCAACTCCGATGCGGATTCAATTTTCAATCAGGGGATTATTCTGTTCAAATGTGACCCCGCAAACATAGTTCCGAAGCGGAACGCGATCCCCGTCAGGTTCAAGTCGTATTTTGAGTGGACCTCAAATTGCTCCTTTCCTCCAGGGGGATTTTCGGCCTAATTTCCCCCTCCACGGCCGCCATTTCTGCCAGTTTTCGGCAGGGCCGCCCCTCTCTGGCTGGAAACGACTGTCGGGTTGAGCCCTCGCGGCGCCTTTGTCGCCAATGCGTCACCGCCACGTAGCCATCTTGGCGACATCCTGTCGCCGTTTGTCTCCCCCTCTTCCGCACTAGTTGCACGTCGCCGTTTTGGCGCCGCTCTGTCGCCGCTACGTCACCGCTGCGTCACCATCACCGTGATTCACGCAAAAAGTTGGCGCTGCCCGTCCATTCCTACGTCTACCCCCCTCGAATCGTCGGTATTTCCGACTTCCTCCCGCCTGGCTGGATGCCGACAATCGCCTATCCCATATAGAAAGGCCCCCCATGTCGCTCCTCAATTCGCTCATTGCCCGTGCCATCGACGTCGGCTACGGCCACATCAAGTTCTCCGACGGCCGCGACCCGACCAACAGCAACACGATCCGCACAGATTCCATTCCGTCCCAGTCCCCCACCGCCAAGCCCAGCGTTAACCTCGGCGCCGGGGTCATGAAGCAGCGGGACACTTTTCTGGTCCCCGTCGGTGAGCGCCTGTTCGAGGTCGGCCACGACGTCCATCTGGCTCTCCATGGGAAACAGGAGACGGAAGTCATGGACGAAAACTTCTGCCTCGGCGATGCCTACGCTGCCCGGCTCTTTGGCGCGATCAACTACATGGTTCCGAACCTGCCGGCCGACGTCATTGATGTCTTGGTCTTGGGTTTGCCTCTCAACACCTATCGGAAACACCATGCTGCGCTGGCGAAGCGCTTCGTCGGGGAACATGTAATTGATGAGCGTGGTGGCAAGGTCCAGATCAAAACCTGCCACGTTTATCCCCAACCGCTTGGCAGCTACATGTCCTACCTCGCGGCCAATCCCTCGCCCGAAAAAGCCCCATTGGCTCTGTCGATCGACCCTGGCTACAACACGGTCGACTGGTTCGTCTGCCAGGGAATGTCCGCCAACGATTCCTTGAGCGATGCTGTGCCACGCGGCATGGGCGCTGTGCTTCGCGCGATCGCCGACGACATCATCAAGACGTACGAATTTGACGCCACCCCGGTGGAGCTCGTTCGCGCCATTGATCGGTCCCTGACCACCAAGACGCCGTTCGAGCTTTATGGCCAGCACTTCGATCTCGAGAAACACCTTTCGGCTGGCGACGACGTTGTTCATGAAGCCGCTCAGGCGATCAAGAATTCGGTTGGGTCCGGCTCCGATATCCGCGTGATCATTCTTACGGGCGGTGGTGCGTCGTTCTACGCGAAGGCCGTTGCTGACAAGTTCCCGCGCCATAAGGTCGTAACGCTGGAGGAGCCTGCCTTGGCCAACGTGCGAGGCTTCCATCTGATCGGCGAGAAGCTGGCGAAGTCGCTCGGGCAGGCATTGAAGATGAGCGCCACAGCGGCAGCATGAGCGACAACGACGACTCCTCCTTCCGTGTCCAGGCGCGCCTCAACCGGGTCGAGTATGCCGACCTGGAAGAAGACCTGAACCGCTTTCCGCCGGGCGCCGACCGCTCCGGTCGGATACGCCTTCTGATGCGTCTTGGACTGGAGGTTTCCAAAGGGCGTATGCCTTCGTTCCCCGCGGAGGAACATGCCCATCCCTCGGCTCAAGTCGTCGATATCCATCGAGGCACGCGCAAGAAACCGGATGCGGCTGCGCCGGCAGCCGCGTCGCCTGAGCCGGTCCCTCAATCAGAGCCCGTCGATGTCCTGGACTCCCTTGGACTCGATCCCACCTCGTTCCGATTCGGCACCCCATCATGAAGCTATCGATTGTCGTCCCCTGCTATAACGAGGAAGCCGCGCTCCCGGTCTTCCTTTCCACCGTTACACCGATCGTCCAGCGCACCGGCCTCGACTACGAGATCGTCTTTGTTGATGACGGCTCTCGCGACGCCACGGCGGACGCCATCGTTGGCCTCTCCAGCCTCTACCCTCAGGTGCGACTGGTAGAGCTCTCCCGCAATTTTGGGAAAGAAGCCGCGATGACCGCCGGTTTCACCTATGCGACGGGTGACGCGATCATCCCGATGGACTGCGATCTTCAAGACCCGCCCGAATTGATCCCTGAAATGATCGAGAAGTGGAAGGCGGGCTTCAAAGTCGTGCATGCGGTCCGCAGATCCCGGCATACCGACACCTGGCTGAAGCGCGCCACGGCCGGCGCCTTCTACCGGATGATGGAAGACATCACCGACGTTGCGATCCCATCCAACTGCGGAGACTACCGACTCATGGACCGCGCGGTGGTCAATGCCATCCTGTCCTTCCCGGAGCGGAACCGCTTCATGAAAGGGATCATGGCCGCAGCTGGCTTCAAGGCTGCCCAGGTCGAGTATGACCGACCGGAGCGCGCCGCCGGCGAGACCAAGTTCAACTTCTGGAAGCTCTGGAACTTTGCTCTCGATGGTATTACCGGGTTTTCCACGGTTCCGCTCCGCGTGTGGACCTACCTCGGCGCGATAGTCGCGCTGTTCTCGTTCACCTACGCTGGCTGGATCATCGCCAAAACGATGGTCTGGGGTGTCGTGACGCCGGGATTCGCAACATTAACCAGCGTCATCCTTTTTCTCGGCGGGATACAGCTGATCGGCATTGGCGTGCTCGGAGAGTACATCGGCCGCATTGTGGCCGAGACCAAGCGCCGCCCTCTTTTTCTGGTCGGAGCCCTATATGGGTTCGAGGATCGCAGCACTGGTCCGACCGTTGTCCCGCTTGAAACTGCATCCGCTGCTCGAGGAGCCCTCTGATGTCCGCCGCCGAATTGCGCCAAGAACATATTGCCTTCCAGGCGAACCTCTACGAATCCAACAATCCGACCCGCCGCTGGCTCCACAACGTCCGCCGCGATTGGGTCATGCGCGCCCTCGACCAAGTGGCGCCATCACAGCCGCATTTCCTCGAAATCGGAATCGGCTGCGGAATCTATACCCAGATGATGGCAGCTCGCGGCAAGGTCTTCGCTACCGACATCAATTCGGCCTTCGTTGAAGCGGCCAACCAAATCCCCAATGTTGTCGCCCGGGTTTCCGATATCACCACCGACCACTTCGATCCGGTGCACGACGTCGCCCTGTGCTCCGAAGTGCTTGAGCACGTTCCCGACTCGGCGTCCGCCCTCAAGAACATCTATGCCAGCCTCAAGCCGGGCGGCTATCTGGTCCTGACTACCCCAAACTCCTATTCGACGGTCGAACTGACCGCTCGGTTGCTCTCATTCGGGCTGGTGGTGAAGCTCGCCCGCCTGATCTACGGCGAGTCCGTCGACGATCTGGGACACATCAACCGCATGACCCGTTCCCAGCTTCGGACCCAGATTGACGCCGCCGGCTTCGAGGTCGTGCGCCAGGAAAACATCGCTTTCTACCTGCCGGCGATTGCCGAGTTTTGCGGCGAGCCCGGGACCCGGATCTGCCAATGGTTCGCGCGCCGGCTGGCTGGCACCAGGCTCGCTCCCTTGCTCTGGACGCAGTGCTGGGTTCTTCGTCGGCCAAAACCATGATCGACCGGACATTGATCCGGTTTCTGGCCGTCGGCGCAGGGAATACCGTCCTCGGGTTGGCGGTTATTTTCGGCGCCCGACAGTTCTTCTCGGATGTCGTGGCCAACCTGATCGGCTATCTCGTTGTGGTGCCGATCTCATTTCTAACGCACCGCGACCTCTCCTTCCGCGACCGGGGCAACCGACTGAAAGCCTTCGCTCGCTACATTCCGACCATCCTGGCGGGCTACTGTGCCAACTACGCTGTGCTGACCGTGGCTCTGCACGCCGGCGCCAACCCTTATCTCGCGCAGACGGCAGCCATTGCTTGCCATGTGGTTGTCACCTACATCCTGTCCAGGATCTTCGTGTTCCTGTCCCCTGAAGAAAGCTAAGAATGACTCCTCCGACCCCCGAACAGATCATGGCTGACCCTGCCGCCTCCTTCTGGCTGAAGGAGGCTTTGCAGAAGGCCATTACGCGCGACCCGGTGGACGCGCTCAATGACGCGGAAGTTCTCGTGGCCGTGCTGCAAGGCCGGCTCGACAGTCTTCTTCCCGGAGGTTGATGGCATGACGGTATCGATTCCCTTCATCGTCCTCGCGTGTCTATTCGCCTACCGCGCCCCTTCCCTTGCTGGCGCCGGCATCACGGACCCTGACTACTACTGGCATGTGGGCTATGGCGAATGGATCCTGAACCACGGGAGCCTTCCGACAGAGGACTTCTGGTCCTGGACATTCGACGGACACGCTTACCGCCTAACGCAATGGCTCGGCGAGGTCTGTATGGGGTTCGCCAACCAAGCGGCCGGCCTGACAGGAACCTCCATGCTGGCAGCTCTCCTCGTAAGCCTGACCATGGCAGCCTCCTATCGAGCTGCATGCTGCTACCTCGACAACCGCCTCGCCGCCCTGGCTGTCGCGATTGGCTGCAATTCGGCTTTGATTTCCCTGGCTTGCCGCCCGCATCAATTTACCCACTTGGGCCTTGCAGCCCTAACCTGGACTCTCGCCGCCTACCAGACGGGGAATCGCCGCGCCTTGTATTGGCTCCCTCCCCTCTTCGCCATCTGGGTGAATCTGCATGGCGGCTATGCCTTCGGCCTGACGTACCTGGGCATGATGGCCACCTTTGTGGCTATCGAAGCCTATATGCAGCGCGACATGGCAACGCTTCGAGCATCTGCCGTGCCCCTTTTCATCGCCGCCGGCGTCAGTATCCTGGCTACGCTCCTGAATCCTTACGGCTGGGGCGCCTGGCAATACGCGATTCAAATCGCGGCCTTGAAATCCTCGTCCGCAGGCATCGTTGACGAGTGGGCGGCTACCAGCATCAAGACCGATGCCGGCCTCAGCTTCTTCCTGGTGACCTCTGCGGTAGCGGCCGCGATGTCCGCAACAAAACAGCGCCCCTCGATCAGCCACGTTTTGACGGCATTGACCCTGGGTGCCATCGGTTGGTCTGCGGTTCGGTTGTCGCTGATGGCCACGGTCCTGATGGTGCCTCTGCTCGCCTCCGCCGTTCGCGGCACTGCGTTCTACGACCTTGCTTTCACCGGCGAAGCTAGAAGGTACGACCGTCCTGCCCATATCGCCGTCGCCCTGGGCGCTATCGCCCTAGTATTCGGGGCCTCCCTTGGGATGTCGAAAATTGACAAAACGACTGAGCGTTACATGGCCAGCAAACTTCCTGTTGAAGAAGTTGCTTTTATGAAGCGGCATTCCATTGAAGGAAGGATCCTCAATACCCCCGAGGCCGGCGGCTACCTGATCCGACAGCTCGGAGCCAAGGTGTCCATCGACACTCGCCATGATCTCTACGGGGACCGGGCTCTTTTTGAACTTCTGTTCGCCATGCGAGGGGATGCGGGATGGAGGGAATACGTTTCTCGCCTCGATCCGGATGTCGTGTTGCTCAACAACCCGTCGCCTCTCAGACACCACCTGGCAGACGGTGGCCTTTATAGGCCTATTTTTGAAGGGCCAGCTTTTACCGTCCTTGTACGCCAAGGTTATCGCCGCGACCTTCCAACGGTTTCAATGACCCCCGCCAACCAAGCTGTTCTCGGGCTGCTTTAGGAATTGGATTGATTATGTCTTTTCGTTTCCCAGCTACTGTAATTGCGTTTCTCTGCATCATCTGGCTGAAGGCTATTTATCCTCCATCATCTGGGCTTATGGATACGGATTTTTTCTGGCATCTAGCCTACGGACGTTGGATGGTTGAGCATGGGGCAATCCCAGCCGTCGATTTTTTTAGCTGGACGCTTCCAGGAAAGCCGTATCAGATCACTCAATGGCTCGGAGAGGCGGCTATCGGCATAGCCTATTCATTCGGTGGTTTTACAGGGACGAAATTTCTATCTGTTTTGCTGACGGCACTTACCATTGGCTTTGCTTGGCGAGCTGCGGCCAGGTACGTTCATTCTTCCGTCGCACTCTGTATTGCTCTCGCGTGCAACTGGCTGCAAATCATTACGCCCATGCGGCCCCAGCTTTTCTCCTTTGCAATGCTGTCCATAGCGACTTACTTGGTCGTTAGCTGGATGAAGACTAAACGTCTCCGATACTTGATTTACTACCCACTTGTAATGGCGGCTTGGGTGAACATGCATGGCGGATTTGTTGTCGGCCTAGCTCTGATTTTTCTGCTTGCAGCCGGCCACTCTACAGAAGCCGTAATAGAAAAGAGACTAGGCGACCGCGAATGTCGAAGAGACCTCATCGTGCTCTGGGGATCCGCATTGACGTCGGTCGCAGCCACGCTCCTGAATCCCTATGGCTACAAGGCACTTGCCACCGTGATCATGATTGGAGGACTCCAAAGCTCGTCTGTGATCATTGAATGGCAACCGGTAAATCTGATGACAGGCCTAGGCTGGGCTTATCTCAGCTCACTCATTCCTTTTGTTGGAATAATCGCGTTGTCTGGAGTCAGGCCGACAATTTCTCACTCGATCATAGCCACGTTCTTCCTCATATTTGGGGTAATGGCCAATCGCCAAGTTGCTCTTTGTGGGGCGGTTATGGCTCCCTTTATTGCAGCCGTACTGGCAGAAACCGCTCAGTACAAAAAAATGCTTCCAACATTTAGCAATCCATGCCACCCGATTGCTTATGGTCTGATTGCACTTGCACTATTTGGCTCGTACCCCACGATTGCCGCCGTTGGCGACGCAAATATTGCGAAGAACATTAACAAGCAACATCCCGAGGCCGCCACTGATTTCCTGGTAAGCCACAATCTAACGGACCGCGTGTTATCCGACACACTCGAGTCAAGCTACTTAATTCATCGCGGACTTCCCGTTTTTATCGATGGACGCCTCGATTTCTATCAGGATCAGTATTTCTTTGAGTGGTACTTAGCCTCTAAAGCGACAAATGGGTGGGATTCGCTAATAGAACGCTACAAGCCGAACGCCATGCTGCTTCGGGTTGATGTCGCGCTTCGCCAGGTGGCTTTGGCTTCTGGTAACTGGAAGCAAGTTTTCGAGGATGAGCGTTATTCGATTCTTGTCCCCGCCCAATCTCCTCTTCCGGAAGAACCCCCGCACGACCTGAAGTACCTCGACGGAAGTGGCCATCTGATTCGCTATTTCATCCCTTGATCATTTTCCACGGTGAAAACAATGCCATCTAACATAATTCAAAAGGTACGGATACCGAAGATACGTCCTCCAAAAGCATCTCCAAAAGAGAGAGACGCTTGGGCCAACTTCCTTGCTATGGCGAAGGAATTGCAAGGTGATGGATCGGCGATGTCCCCTGTAGTTCGCTCAGAGTTAGATCGCCTTGTAAGAAAGGGGAACCCTCTCGCTATCAGCCTGCAACGGAAAATTGAAGCCGCTGCTTTCAAACCGCGGGGAGCCGACGACGAGCCGCTGCCGCCTCCAACGCCGCGCCGCATTAGTCGTCTTCAATGGGGACGACCCAAGCAATCAAACGAGCGGAATTGAACAAGCCCCCCTTCCTCGTCGCTGGCCTCTTCTCGATAGCCTTCAACGCCTATGCAGCGACGGCCGATTGCCTAATCCTTGGTGACAGCATCGCCGTAGGGACCGCTCAGCACTTAGTCCTCGAGGATGGCTTTCAATGCCTCTCTTCGGCGAAAGTAGGACGGCCAACGATCGAGCTATTGAGGTTAGCGCCGGTAGCAATTGCCGCCCGCAATGTGGTCATCAGCACGGGCAGCAATGACGCCAAGCCTACCAGCGCGCCGTTCGCTCTCTTACGCTCCCGAATCTACGGTTCTGTAACCTGGCTGTTACCGGCCCAACAAACCGAAGCCCGGGCCATCATCCAGAAAATCGCTACTGACCACGGCGATGGCATCATCGATCTAACCCTTCTCCCGTTAGCCGACGGCATTCATCCGACGACATCCGGATACCGGCAGATCGCTCGGATACTGAAGGGCGAAATGAGGCCCCTGCAACTGACAGCTGCAGGGGAACCCCTTCGAGTTGGCTATGCCTTTTCTGCCAAGGAATTATGATGAGGATAACCCTAAAACTCACGACTTGCCTTTTGCTCACGCTGGCATTGTCTATCCCCAGCCAGGCAGGATCAGTTCAAGCCCATCTTCAAGTTTCTCCCCCCGAGGTCCTGATCTTCACCCTGCCTGGGTGCTCATATTGCCGTCAAGCCAAGGACTTGATGTCCAAGAAACACATCCCCTTTCGAGAGATCGATCTAACCTCGGATGAGGGGATGAAGATGGCCGAGGCGATGAAAATCCCCCCCATGGCACCGGTCTTCACATACAAAAACCGCACGCTTCAGGGTTTTACCCCCGATCGGCTGCTCAAATTCGTCGAAGAGTAGGTTTTCCAGAACCGGGCGGAGCAGTATGCTATCGTCTAACCATGAAAACCGCTTTCCAGTTCCTCTCCGCTGCCTTCCGGCTCTTGATCCTCAAGCCGTTCGACTTCCTGCTTTTCGGAGGGTCTGGCGTGCTGACGATTCCGCGTGCTGAATGGCAGAAGATGATTCAGAACGACGTCCGTTCTGCAGGGCCATATAACGCGCAAGCCTGTGCCGACGATGGCACTGACGATAGATCACCTCTCCCCAAGTGGCTCACCACCAACCTGCCGACCGTCTATGACGGCCCGGAGGGCGAGTCGTTCTTCATGGACATTGAAAAGTAATTGGGCGCCTAACGGCGCCCAATTCGTTTGCGGGTACCAAACCTATCGCTTGCAGCGACATTCCTTCCCGAGCACCTGCATCCTCTCAACATACTGTTGAATCGCCTTCTTCTCGTAGGGGGCATACTGCGATTGAAGATACTGGCCAAACTCGGCCAACGACGCACGACCCGCGATCGTTTCCTTCTGAGCCACCGTCGACGTATAGAAGGCCAGAAGCTGGTCCAGCTCGTCGTCGGTGAATTTGCTTCCGTAAATGCTTGCCCAGATGTCCGTCACTTCCTGGGCTGACCAGGGCGGCTGCAGAGCAGAAAAAAGCTCCTGGGCCGCGTCATTGAACTTCTTCCGGAAGGATGTGTTCGGCTTGAGACGCTTCAGCGTTTCATCCACCATCATTTGAACACTGCGCCGGCTGCTTTCTTCGCGCATCCGCATCTGCTCATCGAAGGTTGTCATCATGCCCTGTGCTTCCAGCAGCTGATGGATCTTCACATCTCGCGATGCTCCGTCGGCCGCATGGCACAAACCACTGGCCAAGAAGAGAGCTCCGATAAATGCGCATTTCCGCATCATGCTATTTCCCAAATCCATAGTAATCCTTCACCCTTTGGTAACCATCACTCAATGTGTCGCTGACCTTGGCAGCAACACCATCCCTGCGGTTATCGCTAAGGAATTGCTTATCGTCATCCGTTACTCGGCCCTGTCGCCCGATCTGCTCGAGACGGGCGTTGAACGCCGGGTTTGCAGCAGCCACTTGCTCGATGGCAGCGCGGTTTTCTTCGTGAGTGCTGGTACCGATACCAAATCCAAACGATGCCCCAAGAAGTCGACCGAAGCCCTCTTGATCTGCGTAGGCCGCTTCCAACATTCGGTTGATGCCCGCCTCACGGGCAGCGCTTCTATGACCCGTAGCCAGGCCGCGCTCGGCGGAACCTTTGTTCTTGTCGAACGCTTCTCTGGCCGGTGCTTGATTGGGCATGGCGACTGACGTTGGAGCGCCCATCGGAGCCCGATGACCATCAGCCTCACGAATATAGCCTTGGCCAGCAGTAGTGGCTGCCGCTTGATCGTTGCCGCGTTGTGCTTCCACGGCTGCTTGCCCCTCTTGGCGCTGCTGCGAAACGCTCTTGGGAGCCTTGATGGGTTTCCCATCCATCCCGACTGCCGGCCCTCCGCGGGGAACGACATCCACTGCGACCCCAGGCGCTACCGCGCCAGCAACCCGATCTCTGAAGCCCGGGTCGGTAACAGCCTGCTGAAGAGCGCGCGCGCCGCTACCATCAGCCTGGTGCAGTGCTTCTGCACCATAACGACCATTGTCGTTGACCTGCACGGAGGCACCATTTGCATCTGTACGGGAATTGGTCTCCGCCGCGGTCTGCGTGTAGCTCTGGCCAACATTCGTTTGATAGGTTGCGTCAGTAGATCTGGCGAGCGAACCAAGGAAGCTTTGCATCGCGGCGCGCTCCCCGGAATTGCTCGTCTTGGCCATCAGTCCTTCGATAGCCTTAGCCGCTTTATCGAAGTTCTTTTCTGCGCGCTGTTGAACTTCAGCAGTGTTGCCCCGATCGCTAGACCAGCTAAGCTGCTCGCCATCTCTGACGCCATAGCCATAATTGGCGGACGGCCCATACGACGAGCGACTTGGTGCCTGCCCAAGTTGCTGAGCCGCACGATTGGCCTTGCCCTGTAGATCGTCCGCGGCGCCCTTCGGCATGGGCGTTCCCGGCTGCCCGCCACCGGCCGGGGCCCCTGCCGCCGGAGCGCCAGGATGGCCAGGAGCCGCCCCAGTCGTTGCACCCGGAACTCCGCTACCTTGCTGTACGGCTGCCGGCGGCACATTCGCACCCGCAGGTGCCTTGTACGGATCTCCGTTGAGAACGTGTCCGGCACCCTGGGCATTCCGGTTGTCTTGAGCGCGCTGCACGGGATTGGTTGCTGTCACATCAGCGCCCGCAGTGACACCAACACGCCCACCGAGATCCTGGGCGCTGGTGTGAGCTACGCCGGTAGTTGTTCCGCTCCGGTCGCTGGCAGTGGTGGCTTTCCCGGAACCGTCGCGGGTCATCCACGACCAATCACCACCGACGCTGCTCTCCAAAGACTTCTGGATCTTCGCTGCTGCAGCAGCCCCTTCCTGGTGCGTGAATTGCCCGGAGGTCCTTTGAGCAAGCCCCGACGACGTGCCCTGAGTGAATTCAGCACGTTCACCGCTGTTGCCAACCTTCGCAGCTTCGACTCGAGCACCATGGCTACCAGTGACCCCCAGGTTGCCAAATTCCCCCGTGAGATTCCCGACGGCGTTGGGCGTCCCGGCCTGGCTACCGCGATAGGTCATGGAGCCGAACTCCGTCTGGATATCGCCACGGTTCGGTGCCGTGTAAGCAAATGCCGTGTTGGAGTGGTTTGCGGCTGCGTTGTTGGTGCTGAAGTTGCCCCAGGAAATATTGCCAGCACTGACGTTGCCGGAACCTACCTGTTCACCAACTTTATTTGCCGCCCTATCAGCTGGTCCGGTAATCCCCGCACTGATCCCAGACAGAGCCGTTTCGCCACCCTTGATAATGACCAGGGCGATCATCGGGACGCTGATCGTCAGCATTCCGGCAATCGCCTCCGCGGAAATCGTGGTGTTCAGCAGTTGGGCAGCATTGGTCACCGAAACGCCATCAACGGACGCCAGAGCAGCTTTCATGGACTTAGCCCCAGCCATCGTGCCAACGTAGTTGACGATCGCGTAGAGCGGCGCCCACCACTGAATCCAGAGCATTGTCATGACGTAGGAGCGAAGAACCAGGCCCCCCTTTGAGCCCGCGATGATGATCAAGATCAGCACGATCGGGAACACGCCTAGTACCACCAGCTCGATCGAGTTGCGCACGAGAGGCAGGGTTTCTTGAGCCAGGCGAGCCATCACGGAATAGGCCGTGTTGGCGTTCGAGGTTGCCATTGCAGCACCAAGCGCCGTTTGGGCGGCTGATGGATCGTTCATGATCTGCGCCATGTTCGCCGAGGTATCGTTGAGCATGTTGATCATCATGCGCTGACGGATTCCTTGCGTCGTCGATGCGCTTGCAGTCATGATCAGGCCCTCTGCTGCGGGCAGGAGGGCGGTCAACATTGTCTGGGCGGTTGCCGCCGGCGCGTTGGGACTGAGCATTTGAGCAATGCGTGCAAACTCACTGGTCGCCGCCGGCGCCAGCCGCGGGCCCAGCTTGTTCGTGTACGCGTCATCGCAGGTCACCGCCCCGGTTGCGCCAGAAAGGGTCACCATTCGCCCAGGGTTGAGGACGCCAATCCCAGAGGGGCCCAAGTCGTTCCAGATGTTCGTGGAGGTGAGAAGCGCGTTCACCAGCGTTGGCGATGCGACGAGCTCCGGGTTAATGCAATCACGCATGAAATTGATCATGTCCTGCGCAAGGACCGGATCAGGCATCGCCGCGGATTGAGCCATCCGCAATGCGCGGGGCCCCCCCATCAAGCCGTGCTGGCTAAGTTGCAGCGATGTGTCTGGAAGCGAGAAAAAGGTCTCCGTCTTCTCCGTCAACCAATAACCGATATGGCTGGTCGAAGAGGCAAAAAAAGCCAGGCCGAGAGGCACATTGTCCACAACAATTGGCGCTCCCGTGCCGGCACCGCCGTGATCCTCAATCTGGACGGTCACACGAGGAACAAATAGGGTCGAATAGAAGATGGCGACCATCACCAGGTAATGGGCCGCGTCTTCGCCACGTGCCCGCAGGAATCCGTAGCACATGGCCATGAACATGCCCATGATGGCTGCCACTCGGACCAGGCTCAAGTAATCCCCATCCACGCCACCTGAGCCAACCAGCATTACAACTGCGTTGAGGATGCCCTGAATCTGCTCGCTGTTGAAATAGCAGTAAATCGTATAGACGCTTCCCATGACTTCCCCTTACTGGCGCTTGCCGAAGCGCGCATTGGCCGCGAGCATCGTGTTGAGGTTCGCGTACATCGCCCGTTCTGCCTTGTCCAACTGATCGATCTTTTCGTAGGGGTTGCCCTTCTGTTGGTAGAAATGGGTTACCTGCATGTGCATGTCGGTCTTGATGTCCGCGATCCGCTGCCGCATGGCTTGCATCTCGGGTTGATAAAGAGCCGGCACTTTTGCGCTAACCGACGCCAGTGCCTTATCTGCTGCACCCAGGTAATAGATGACCATGTGAACTGCCGCATCGACCGCCGCGTAATCGGCGAGGTCATAGACGATTTGGTCGCCAACAATCGCTGCTACGCCGGCGCTTTCCGCCATTGCGGCCGCGCGGTAAATGGGAACCGATGACAGCTTCAATACCAGGATATGCTCCGGATCAAGTGCGGTAGCTACGTTGCGTGTCTGAATGTTGGTACGAATCCGCCCGATCGCTTCCATGACACGAACCGAGAACGACTTGAAGGGCTTCGACGAATGCTTCGGATTCAGGCATTCCGGCAGGCTGTCGCAGGTCAGGGTATCCAGATTTCCTGGAGTTGCGGCCCCCAACACATCCTCCCCGACCAATTGCTTGAAATCGAGGGTCTTGGGGACAGCGGATGGTTGGACATTCTCGGTGCCGTCAGATGCATTGGCCGGACGGAGGATTAAGGTCGGGCCCACAAGCGACATCACCAGATTCTTCTCATCCTCGCTCATGTCAATCGGGTTGGCATTATCCAAGGCATAGCGCAGGACATTCACATAGACCGGAAGGAACTTGCCGGCGTCGGCCGGCGTCAGAGCGCCACGTGCTTTGCCATAGTTCTGCATGTACTTCTCTTCCATGGTCTTGCCGCCGTTCCCTTCAATGCCGAAGGTCGCGTCGAATTCATCGACGAATTCACCTGCAGCCCGCGCATACCCCGATGCATCCCGGGCATTGGCCTCCATCCAGTCGCCAGCGAGGGAATCAACAGCTTTCTTTGCCGCCTTGCAGGAATTGATCGAGAACTGATTGACGCGAGTGGCGAGGTCGTTGATGGCGTCGAGGGTTACGGCGATTTCAGGCGCCATCGTGCGTAATGCAAGCTCGAAGAAATACCCGACGGCAGCCTGGCCAAAGTTCCGCAGGGCCTGGACGAACGCATCCTTGTTCGGGAAGCTGAAGCCACCGAGGTATGCGTCAATACCGCCGCAACCAGCTTTCAGAGAAGGTGGCGTAATCGCGATAGGCTGGAAGTTCTTGTTGGGCACGCGCCACGACAAACCGCCACCGGAGTAGCCCACCGCTGACTGCGTAGCAATCGCCTGCGGGGCAGTTGCATTGACCCCGGCGCCGGCGGAAGAGTAGAAATCCCCAATCCAGTCGGCCCTGGAGCCGACCGAACTGAGAGATAGAGCAAGGGCGACAGCTGATGCCGTAATGCGGGTGCGCAGTTTCATGGTTTAGAACTCCTGACCTGGTGTCGTCATGGTCAATACTCGAATACGTTCGGCCAGCTCCTCGCTCGCAATGACGCCAGTTCCCAGCGGAATCATCTTCTGGGTCTTGCGATCGATCAGGAAAACAGCCGGTACTGTCTGAATGCCATTCCCGCTCGATGCGATCATCGAGATCCCGTTATCGGGCTTGGCGTCGGGGAACATCGGGATGGGTTTTCCATCCAGGGAAACCGTCAAGACAGGCATTCCGGTCTTGCGGCTGAATGCTTTGAGGATCGGTGCTTCGTCATGGCAGAAATCGCAGTCCGATCGAGCGAAGAACAAAATGCCGTGGGTTTCGGAAAGGTTCTTCAGGTTTTCGTCACGCTTCGCGTCGGTTCTGCTCTTGGCTCGGTCGCGTGCGAAGTTAACCGTGGGCGACCGGGCCGAGTAGTTAACTTCCGGATTGGCCCAAACGACCCGGCGGGAGACATCGGCGAACATCGACGCCTTGTCCATGACGAAATTTTGGGCTTTGAGGAACGCCAGGACGTTCTTCTCATTCGGATTTACAACGGCCTCGCCCTTCAGTCGATCTAGCTCCTTCTTGATCTCGTCGAGAGAAGTCATTTCGTAGATGGTCTTCGGCCTCTCCTCTGCCTTTTTCTTTTCCTGGGGCTTAATCTGTTCCTTCGGATCGGGATACCAGTTGAAGCCGCGGTCAGGGTCCGCCCACGGGTTTTCGTCCCACCAACTTGCGGGCCTGCTGTCGTTGGGAGCTGCATGGACGGTGAATGCAAAAAGGCAGCTCGCGGCTGCCAACAGGATGGATGTTCTACGCACTTACTTTGCTCCGATATGGGCAGCTAAACGGCTCAACGTCCCTCCCCAGGAGCATGTGCTGAATCTTGTTCGACACGTCGCCCAAGCGACCGGCTCTGAGTTGGTCTTGAAGAAACTGAATATCACCGAGGACAAAAAGCGCTTTTGCCGACGCAAGCTTGTGCTGGACGACGGTCGCCTCGAGAAGAACCTTGCGAAGTTCAGGAATGGTGCCCGGCTGATTCCGGCAAGCCAGAACGTTTGCGGCCACGAACGGTACGTCACCGACCGTTGGCGATGCCACGGTAGTTTGGTTACCAGGGCGCAACATCTCGGCTATGCCGCCGTCGAGGATCTGAAGGTATAGGTTGGATGACCCGTTCAGATCATCAACGGAAGCAAACGCCCGGAAAATTTCCCTGTCGGCCCCGTGCCACGCGATGAGAGCATCCCGCTTACTGTCCATCGGAAGTAACCGCCGAAGATCGTCCGCATACTGCCGTGCGTGATTCTTCTCGATCCAGAATGCGACGGTCTTCAGCTGAACAACGTCGATGGGCGTGGTCGGCTTTGTCGCCAAACGTTTGCGGATGGCTTCCTCCGTCGGCTCGACAAATTTGACGGCCCAACCATCCATGTGCAGCTTCTTGTGTCCGTTTGCACCACCGTCCACATCGGTATAGACCGCTGAGTCTGCATCGAACACAACACCATCGGTTCCGACCAGGCGTTCATCTGTGCCATCGCGGAATTTCTTGTGAAACTCGCCCGCACACTTTAGCGCGGCCTTATCTCCAATGTATTGCCCGCTGATGTAGTAGTTTGGATTCGATCGCACCATCGTGGGATTGATCAGTTGCAGATAGACCCAATCGTCACAGTCTGCTCGGCGAACCACCTCGAAATACTGGGTGACTGGCACCTGGCCCGTAAAGGCAACGTAATAACCACTCTTTGATGCCGAGCGCAGAACCTCGCTGCCTAGCTGACCGATCATCGGAGCTCGCCCAGGAGAGGGCTTCAGGTCGACGTGGGGCGAAGGATTTTCCGGGTCCGGAGGGAAGCTGTTGTTGACGTCCCGCCCCATGATCGATGCCGCCGCCGTGCGCATTTCTGGCGGCGACTTGGGGGCATACGGCTTTGCCGTTCCGAGACCGGTGCAGGCGGCAAGAGCCGTGATTAGAGGGAACAAACAGAGAGGGCGGAGCATGCCCGGAAGATAACGCCCCGCTTCGGCTTACAGCAACGCGGAAATGCCGCTCAAATGATGGGGGTAGCGTAAGAAATGGACTTAGCGCCCCTTCTTTTTTTG
>APMI01009052.1_pt1 | contig 55301 bp, 56 predicted proteins | sample 667938 | NCBI WGS metagenome assembly APMI01 (sample SAMN01084076, study PRJNA167559) | wastewater metagenome | biome: Wastewater | place: Denmark: Ejby Moelle, Odense | collected 2011-11-28
CCCGGCTCCCCCTGCTGCTACGGTTAGCGGCGTCGTGTTTCGGTAGAGGCTTGAGTAGCCGCCACCACCGCCACCACCACCAGCGTCCGATCCTCCGCTGCTGAATGAGCCACCGATACCGCCACCACCTACGTAAACTGTCAGCGTTTCACCGGGTGTTACGGTAAGGGTACCTGCTGTATAGCCACCACCGCCCCCAGCTCCACCAATCCCGCTGTTGCCACCGCCGCCACCACCACCACCACCACCCCAGGCTTTGAAGCTGAGACTGGTGACACCACTGGGAACAGTAAGTGTAGCGGTGCCTTGAGTGTTGAATATCTGCCCGTTAAATGATGTGCCCCCAATCGTGTAAATGTACCCTCCTGCCGCAACCGTGCTGCCGCCCCAGCTGGCAACGGGCAAGCTTGTTGTAGGATTCCAGCTATCGAATCGGGCACCTGTTGTTCGGCCTTTTTCTATCAGACTATTCTCAACGTTGAAGTTAATATTCGTCTCGTTGTTGCCGAACATAAATTGTTGGGCCGACGCCACGTAAATACTTGGGTCGATAGAAAGGGGATAGCGAGCGTTTTTTAACCCAGTAACAGTGAGAGTTAGGGTAGTACCTTGCAACGAAAAAGAGCTATGAATAGAGGATGCACGGTTACTTGATTCTATAACGTATGGTTTTGGTATACGGAATAGAAGCGTTGACTTATCGGCATTACTCCGCGCTTTTTCAAGGAGCGCAGCGTCAGCACTGGTTTGAGCGACAATGTTTCCCGAAAGTACGGTATTGCCATAAATGCCCACGCTTCCGTCACGTTCAAGTTTTGCAGATAGTGCGTTGCCTAGTTCAAGGCGATAGCTAAACGATCGCGTGTCGCTGCCTTTTTTATTGAGCACAATGTCTTCCTTTAGACCAGTGCCCTGAACGCTATAGACGAGCCACCCATCGCGACTGGAAAGCGGATAGATAATATGGCCCTTTTGCTGCTTTGCTGATGCAGTTGAAAAGAGAGGCTTCATGGTGAAGCTTGTGTTGGTTGTGGGGTCTGTGACCGTTACGCCTTTGCTGGCATCTTGGTGGGCAGTGGTTTGGATCTGAGCGAACGTGCCTGCTTGCTCGTTGCTTGGTTGTGGGCGGCCATTGTCGAAGCTGTAGAGCTTCTTCTTTGCATCAAATACTAAGCGCTGCGCCATACTATTTGGAATACGGGGCAAAAGAGAGTTCGCGGTATGCAGCTCATATGATGCTGGTGCCCACAGCCACCAGGCTGCATAGGCAAGCAGCCCTATTACTACGATACCCCCGGCACTGAATAGCAATTGTCGCCGCGAAAATCGATGGGCAAACACAAGTGTCCTAAGACGCTGAAGTGTCCTGCGAAAACCGCTTCGCTCTAATCTGTTTATCTTCATTTCACCATTACCACTATTCTTACCTATAGTAGCATAAGCAACTCGGTAATACTATCTGTTAGAGAAGGTGAAGTTGAGGTTACCAACGTATGCGTTAGCGTTTTGACTTGCAGTAATGTTGATCTTGAACACAATACTTTCGCCTGGCGAGAAGCCGCATGTTGACGGGTCGGCTGCGCCAGCAGCAGTACCCACCTGCCACGAAGCTTGATTACCTGTTGACACCGATATGGTAGACCCGCAAGGAGTAAGCCCTGTAGAAGTGTTGCGATAAACCTGGTAATTAACGGTTGAATTAGCGCTATCGGTTCTGCCCATCAGCGATGTTTGCCCAGAGGCAAAGCTCTTGAAGGTGTTAGGCAACTGATAAGTAACATAGATGCCATATGTTTGTGGAGTAGACTGCGGTGATGTCCATTTGTAGAAGTTGTATGTTTCGTTGCTACCACAGATGGTGGATTGGCCTGAACTGCCGTCATTGATATTGAGCGTATCGGAACACAGATCACTTGTCATTGTACCGACACCCGTGCCGTGCAAAACGGCGTTAGTGTATTCTGGGCTGATTGTGACGATATTGTCAGGGCTAGAACCACAGGCACCCCAGCCGTCGGCTTCGTAGCACTGAAGTTTACCCAGAGTGGTGTCATAATACATGCTGCCGAGCAGTGCATCATTGTCGCTGGCAATTGGGGCGCTTGCACCCTTGTCTAGGGTGAACAATGTCGTTGGTCCACCATTCACCCCGCCGCCCACTTGGACGTTTGGCGTTGTATTACTGTTGAGCGTCATGCTAAAGGTGTCAACGTAGAATGTTCGTGCAGTGCCGCTTGTTTGAGTAAAGTAAACGTAGGGGTTTGTGGCAGCGGTGCCATCTGTGGTGATATAGCAGGTAATTTTTGTAAATGAGGTGAGGCTGGTCGAGACGATTTGAGTGTTATAGTCGGCACAGTTCACAAAGTTTGCGCCACCATCTCGTGAATACCGCACCAGAAAATCATTAAATGTATTACTGCTTGCGGCATAAATACTGATTCGGTAGAGCGTACTTGGCAGGGGGTTCATGCTTAGTTTGTTGCGAATGCCCTGGCCTGCAGTCGCAGCGGTAATTGCCTGTGCACTACTGCTGGTATCATTGCCTACACTCAAATTTTGCGATACTGAGCTTCCACTCACTGCCGACCAGTTTGTGCCGAAATTCGTCGTATCGTCAACACCGCCATCAGTTGCCAAGTTAAAGTCAGCAGCAATGGTGACGCTAAGGTTATCAACGTAAAAGGTGCGTACTGTTGCAGCTGTTTGACGAATAAGGATGGCGTTGCTTGCTGTAATTCCACTAGCGGGGGCTTTAAACGAACAGTTGACCTTAGTCCATGTACTTGTCACGCTCGTAGCGGATAGTGAGCAAGGTACGCTCGCCGCACTTCCATCAATGGAGTAATAGATATTCATGTCTGTAAACGTACCACTAAGTAGCCGTGTCGTGAAGCTGACATTGTAGGTCATATTTGCGGTGAGCGCTGAACTAAGCTGGTTTTTAATACCCGTATTGGCTGTAGCATTTGTCACGGCAGATACTGACCCTTGACCGGTGGCAATGTAGCTCCCCGCGGTCGTGTACCTGGTTACCGTGGTGCCGGTGAGTGCAGTCCATGTAGAGGCGGGGAACGTTGTTGAGGTAGCGCCTGCGACTTCGGCACCAGCATCTGTCGCATATTCGGTGACATTACTATTAACTTGTAAGAGCCCAGCCGCACTTGATGTCTGCACACTAAGGAGTGTGCCGTTGACCGAATTAGTGCTACTGTCACGTATCGTGAGTCCGTTTGTGGCAGATGTTTTGCTAACAACTAGTTCGGCGCCACCAGCACTCTGCAAGGTGTTATCGTAGGCGGCTTGCAAGGTAGTAGAGCTTGAGGCGCCTGCAGCAGTCCAGTCTGCACCATTCCAAATCATCGTTGCTGTTGTATTCTTGCGCATTGCAATCTGATTTCCTTGACCACCACCGTTAACTGATAGGGTGAAATCTTGTGATGTGGTAGACGCGGTGACATACACTACTCGTCCGGCCGTAAGTATGGTCGGATCTGGGAGAGTAGCGGTTTGCCCGTTCGTCGAGAAGCCAACGATAATCGCAGAAGATCCGTTCACAGAAGCTGCGCTAATGGTACAGCTTGCAGCAACCAGTGAACCCCCGGTGAAACAGTTCGCATCATTTGCGGTGGTCTGGAAGGTGGGTGTTGTCATAACAACTAATCCGTTAACACCTGATCCATTTCCTGTCCCACCGCTTAACGTAAGATTCCCGCCGTTAGTGTTGACTGTTGTCGCGTTTCCACCCTGTACGCTCAAAGACTGGTTGTTTCCTGCTTGAATTTGTGAGGGTGCGCTAATACCAAAGGTTAAGGATGACCCAGTGAGTGTTGAATCAGATGCTTTAAGTGCTGTTGTCGCACTAATAGCGCCAGTGACAACGAGTGCATCACCAACCGTAGATGCATTCCCGATGCTTACTTGAGAAGTGGAAGAGTTAACGTTGAGGACCGAGAGACCGCCGGTTGTCTTTACTGCGAGCAGATTTGCTGAATCAGTAGCCGGCTGCAAAGAGACTGCGCCTGATGCACCAACAGTTACTACTGATGTTCCCGAGTTGGCTGAACGGAGCTGAAGGAGATCAGCAGTCTGACCTGAGGCGCCCTGTATAACGGCTGCTACATTCGCGCTATTTGCACTTTGAACTGCAATATTTGCACTTTGTAGCGTTGTGGTATTTTGAATAAAGCCTGCTTCGGTGCGTCCACCAAGCATGGTGGCATTCATGGCGTAGGCGACTGCCGAGAGTCGTTTCATCGGAAGCATTTCACCATCAGGCGAACAGCTTGCATACGGAGTACACGTCGTGTTTGTATTACCAATATTCATGCTAAGCCAGAGCGTATCTGAGTTCCAGTCTACCTGGCTGCCAAATGGGTTAATGCTGCCAAGTTGAACAGACATATAGCCGTTAATCACCTGAACGCCTTGGCTACTGCTATTAAGCCAGTTTTCAGTCCATTTGAGCGTACCGGTTGGGTTGCCAGCAGCGGTACCTGTCCCGCCTTCGTAAATTTTAAACTGAATATTATAGTAACCATCAGCAACCACAGCCCCCTGTGTATTGAGTAGCCGACCTTGGAAATTCATCTGCGGATTGGTCGCTGCTGCTGCGGGACTGATAAAGAGTGTACCAAGAACGCCAAGCGCGCCTACAAGTAAGGCGCCAAAAAACAGTGAGCGTTTGAGCACACCAGCAATACTGGGGTTACTTTTTGTTTTAATGGTGGGTCCGACTTCAATTTTTGCATCGGGTGAGTACTCATAATGAGCACGTGAGATTCACCGTCATGCCAGGCGAAGTAGCTCCTGGGTGTTAGTACGCCAAAAACACAGCGGTTGCTGTGTGGTGGAGTTTGTTTTTGTTATGTGCTGTAAAGCCTTTTTGTTTCTCACACACGTGGGTTTTACATGACTTAGCATACATGCTTATGGTAAAAAGCGCAAGTAGTTTGCAAAAAATATTGACAAAGCTGTGGATAAGTTAAGCGGCAATGATACCGTGCTTAATTAGTAAACGCTTTTCGCGCCACTCACCTAACCAAAAGCTGACCACGACTGCGAAGGTTGCTGCGTAGAGGGGCCAGAGCATGAGTAAACTATTGGTAGTTGTCTTGGCGTTTGCTACTGCAGTCGTTGCAGGATCCGGCTGCCCGTTCACAATGCTTGCCACCGTGAGAAATGCAACTCGGCCATCAGCATCAGTGGCCTGAATAGACAACTGGAATGTGCCGGCCTTTTGATAGGTGTGGGACACCCGGAATGTGGAGTTGTCTGGCCGCGAGATGACCTTGTTGTTACTGTCGCCCCATTGTACGTTGATAGCAAAGGGTGCGCGACCACCAATGACATCGATAGGGATAGACATTTCCTTGTTTGGGAATGACCCCCTAAAGACGGCGTCTGTATTAATGATAAGCTGCGGGCCGCCAAAGTTGAGGGAGGTAAGTGGCGCACCCTGCGTTGCGATGGCGTCGTAGTATACGGTGACTTTGTTTGAGTCAGGCCCTTGCTGGTTAAGGGCATCGTATACTCTTGCGATAAGGGTATTAGCGCCGATAAGCAGGTCAATTTGAAAGCTAAAGGTGCCTTCTGATGTACAGATAGCAGATCCTGCAAAAATATCATTCTTGAATACTTCGACTAGCGTATCCTTCGGGCATGTACCCGCCACAGTGATGGGTGTTTGCGAAAAGCGTTGTCCATCAGTCGGCGTCAGGATTGTCGCCGCAGATGTGGGTGGTTTTCCTGGGACAATGCCGCTGATGCCCACGGATTCCGCGCTTGGTCCAGGCCGCTCCCAAGCCGATGCCGTATAGGTGAGGAGCAGTAATCCTGCTACAAGCAGTAATGCGGTTAGGGAAAAATACGATGTATGCTCGTGGGGACGGACACGGCCAGTGTGGCGGTGGTGAATCAACTTAGACCGGAAAGTAGCCATAAGCACAGTATATCATTAAGTGTCGTTAACGACGGCGTGAGCGGCGTGACTTGCCAACGAGTCGCTCGTTGTAGCGGTGGATGGCCATGCGAATACCAATGACGAGGCCAACCAGAACGACGATACCGAGAATGATAAGCTTCCAAGGAATAACCCAGAAGGTGAGCGATGAACTAACGGTCTGTTTGTTGCCATACGTCAGTGTCAGTTCGGCAGTGTATTTGCCGAACATCATACCGTTGCCGAGCGCAGACTTATCAAATGTTTGATTAAATTTACGAACACTCTTTGGAAGGATGTTTCGGTACTCACTGTTAACGTTGACACTTGCCACCGGTTTACCGAACATATTTTTAATCAGGATATTGCCTGATGGTTGCTCATACACATTGCCTTGGTTTTCGATGCGCTCAACGAAGTCAAATGGGATACCTTCAAAGATCGTCGATTTCTTCCCGTTAGCTGTCATGTAGAACTCAGCGATAGTAAGCTTTTCGTAAGCGTCACCCTTGACACGTATCATTACTAATGCTCCAAGGCTTGGTGCAAGCGATACGCTACTGGTTGTTCCCTCTGGAGCGGTTGCAGTAAAGCGTATAACACCATAATAGCCACCCGGTGCTGCATTCGAAGGCACGGTAATCTTGAGAGGTAAGTTTTCAACCTGTCTTGATTTGAGCGTCATCTTAGGGAATGGGCTTACCCAGCTGGTAATAGAATAAGGACTTTTTTCATCGGTGTTTGTTAACACTTTCGGATTGCCGTTTTCGTCGCCGCTTGCTGTGAAGTCGTTAATCTCACTCGTGACAATGAGCGGTGAATTTGCAATATCGCGGATGGCAATTTGGGTGTTGATTACTTCGCCTGGATTCGCAGTAAGGTTAAGAACAGGCGGTGCGATTTCAAGAGCCAATCCGCTTTGATTTGGTTGAGCAGTAGAAACGGCATAGCTAAACGGCGCAACAACAACAGCAGAAATAATGGTAAAGACTGCGACGAAGGGAAGTGCGTGGCGGAGTTGTTTCATGGTTAGAAGGTAGGTGTACAAATGTACGTTAGAGTAGTGCTATAGGTACCGGCGAGCTGGTTACCGGCTACGTTTGCTATATAGGCAACAGTGTAAAGCTGACTATTGGTTGGGCCAGCGCCGCCGTTATCGCTCGCTGCAACCGTGTCACCGTCAGAGTATTTCCAGCTTCCAGCTGTAGTGTAGTCGCTTGCCGCTTGGCCTCGCAGATTCACTCCAGTTGCAGTTGGTGTGACGTTGGCGCCGATTGCTGCGCGCGTTGCCGTGAGGCTATTCGAAACAAGGTTCATACCGAACTGGCTCACTCCGATTGATTCGGCGATGGGGGCATCGGTCGCGCCAGGGCTCATTGCAGGAATCGTGTTTCCCGACGAAGTGAGGGTCGGTCCATGGACAGTGATGACATACCCAGAGAATGCATTGGTGCTCGCGGCCATTTGTGATGAGGCAACAGCCGTGGTTTGTGGGGAGAACAGTTGGTTAAATTCTATTACCCCAGAGGTTGCTGTAGAGCAGTTGGGAATTCCTTCTGGGTGACCAGGAGGAAAGTCGACGGTGATGGTGCCACCCGTACAGAAGGTGAGGCTTTCAGGCATGATACCGCTCAATTGGATGGCACTTGCCGTACTGGCTGCTACAGAGCCTGTATCGACTGCAGTACCGGTACCATCGAGTGACCCATAGGTGGTAATACGAGTAAAGAATGTGTAGTTGGTGGTAGTAGGGTTTTTAATACCATTGAGCTGAATAACAAGATTGCCGCCGGCAGGGTTGGTAGCGGAAGCACGTTTCACAATTACGGAGTTGGCTGTGGAACCTGCTTGTACAGACCAGCCTGTGACCGCGGATCCGGTGTCGGTCACCCCTGTAATGACTGCAGCGTCCATGCCGGTGGGCGTAACACAGGCATCCTTTGTGGCAATGGTACAATATTCAAACTTGATGGAGCCGAGGGGTACACCTGTTGACGGGATAGTAAAGGTAAATTTGTGGTTGACAACACCGCCTGGCAACGAGCCTCCTGTTGTCCCCACGCCAACTAGCGTGAGGCTACGGGCGGTTATTTGTGCAGCGTTTACTACTGTAGCATTATAAATTGATATCACCGATGACAGCACTAAAACCATGCCCAAAAAGTATGCAGATCCCCTCACTCTTCTCATAGAATAGAGTGTATCATAAGCAGAACACTGTAGTAAAGCCTGAATACCTAGACTACCACTTGCGGTGCAAGCGGCAGTCTGTGAGAAACCGGGAAATTGTATGCGTTAAAATGTTGGGGTACAGATGTACGTGAGGGTTGTACTATAGGTACCGGCAGGCTGGCTACCTGGGACGTTAGCGATGTAGGTAACGGTGTAAATTTGGGCATCTGATGCACCTGCAACGCCATTATTGCTTGCCGCCACAACTTCACCATCTACATATTTAAACTGGTTTTGTGTTTCGTAGCCGTTAATGGGCTGACCACGGAAATTGGCAGCGTTGGCGCTAGGGAAAACGTTGGCACTCATACCTGGGCTAGGACTATTCGCTGGATCTTGAGTGCGCAGGTCGCTGAATAAGATGTTCGTAGTGTCAATACCGGTAGATATAGCGGCGGTATTAGCAACAAGGTTCATGCCAAATTGTGAAGTACCCCTAACTGGTACGATGCCAGGGCCAGCGAGTGCTCCCATGGGGCTAATAGTATTACCCGCTGAGGTGAGGGTGGGACCATTCACCGATATTACGTAGCCGGCACCAGCATTGGTACTTGCGGCCATTTGCGACAAAGCATAGGCGGTATCTGTAGGTGAGAAAAGCTTATTGAAACCGATGACGCCATCCGTAGCGGTTGAGCAATCAGGGACGCTCCCTACGGCGTTGGTGGTGGTATTCGTATTAACGGTTTTACCAGTACAGAAGACGAGCGATTCGGGCATGACACCGCTGAGTTCAATTGGGTCGGCGGTGCTTGCAGCGACAGTACCACTGTCAATAGGGGAACCGGTGGCATCAAAACTCGCGAAGGTAGAGACTCGCACAAAGAACGTTCCAAGTGTTGACGGGTTGACAATATTTTTTACCAATACGGTTACCACGGCATTTGCACCTGGCGCAACCACGGGGTTGGGAGTGCGAGTAAGGTAAAAGACATTTGCTGAGGCTTTGTTAATGGTTAAACCAGTGACGCCAGTCGTTGTACTAAGCACCGTGCCAGCCTGGGAAACATCAAGCCCTGTTGGTGGCACACAGGTTGCACCGCCCACATCGGCTGCGGTAGTACAGTACTGGAACTGTATTGAGCCGATCGACTGGTTTGCGCTACCAAGCGTGAAGGTAAAGAAGTGATCGACGACACCGCTTGGGCGCGAACCACCATTCTGTCCAAGCGTATTATTGTCACCATCACGTAACTCAAGACTGCGCGTTGCAATTTGCTCAGCATTTGCAACTGATGCCGGTAATATAGTTTGTGCTGCGAAAACCGCGACAATCGCAAAGATGCTGAAGGCGCGGAATATAGTGGTGGTGAATTGTTTTTTCATGGTGTTTTTTTGTTTTAAGTTGGTTTCTACTTCGAATAGTACCATGAGCGTATTGAGTCGTCAACACCCAATTTGTAACGATTTAGCGCGAAGCTATACAACTTGTGATGAAACTGTGGATAACTAGTAGGTGCCAGTGACTATCAATGTTTGATTGCTGAGGTATTCGCCGCCAGGTGTGATGGCAGATACGTTAGCAACAAAGCTGATAGTGTAGGTAGTCTGGCCCGAGCTCTTTGGTGCGCTGGCAATTATTTCACCAGGTACATAGCGGTACTCGTTCGGTGTAGAGTAGTTGTTGTAGTCTGGAGCGGTAGGACCGTTACCAATTTGCCCATAACCAAACTGCCCGTTATCAAGATTATTCCCAAAGTTAATTGGCGAGGTGTTTGCAACCAGGTTAATACCGAACTGCTCAATACCCGGTTGCGATAAAGCTGTTGTGGACATAGCCGCAAGGCTTCTTCCGTTATAACTAGGCGGTGCTCCGGTCATTTGCACCGCGTAGCCATAGCTAGTGTAGTTGATGACAGTAAAGGTAGCAGTCGCTGTTGATGTACTCGAAGGCGATAGTTTGCCAAAATCCGCTAGAGAGCTCGTTACTGCGACACTGAGCACTGGATCGGGGCTGGTTTTTGATCCAGCATTGACTTGGAAGTTTGCAGATGAAGAGTTACCAATTCCAAGATCGCCAACGCCGGCCTGACCCCTATAGTTTGTCGATGATGACTGGTTAAGGCTACCTGCACCGACAGTGGGCTCATCGAACTTGTAGTTAGTAGATTGGAGGGTTTCAGCGTGGACACTGGGCGCCAAGAAAAGGCCGACAAGCGCAGTAGTGACTATCCAGCAACTCCCCCGACGGTGATTCATAGGTCTATTGTGGGTGAACCATAACTATTTTGCAAGTTGCGAGCATAAGGGGTATACTATTGGGTGAATAAAGAAGCGAAATAAACATGAGTGAAGATCCAAAGCTACCCGACGCATCGAATGCTCCCGCTCCCGAAGCACTCCAAACACAGGAGTCGATGAGTGAGGAAATAGTTGATGTTCAGAGCACGTCGAGTCCTGTTGAACGTACGCCCCAGACGCCGTTAAAGCGTCGGACAGCGTATAAGCCATCGCACAAGGCGACATTTATTGGGCTAGCCGTTGTGGCATTGATTTTGATTGCGAATGCAGTAGTGATATCGATGGTCATGAGGAAGCAGGTGGATGCACAAGACGAAGCAGTGCGCAATGGTGTGACGCTGAGCACTTCTACGCTAGACAAACTTGGCGTGAGCCGTAACCCAGTAGGGAACGCCGATACTGAACTGATCATTGGACCAAACAGTACGTTTAATGGCAAAGTAAGAATGGGTGGAGATGTGACTGTTGCGGGGCAGTTACTGTTAAATAGTAAGTTTAGTGCAACGGATGCCTCCCTTGCAAAACTACAAGCTGGCGATACGCAGGTGCAACAGCTTAACGTTAACGGAGATGGGACAATAAGCACCTTGAATCTTCGTAAAGACATAAAGATTGCTGGAAGCGCGCAAATACAAGGTCCGTTGACGGTAAATCAGCTCACTACTATCAACAACAACCTCAATATTGCCGGTAACTTGGCGGTTGGCGGGTCGCTGAGCGTGCGGAACTTCCAGGTTGGCCAGTTGACGGTAACCGGCCACCTGCTGAGCTCTGGGAGCAAACCTGGTGTATCGGTTGGCGGCGGTGCCGGCAGTAATGGCACGGTAACGATTGGCGGCAACGACACAAGCGGCACGATAGCGGTGAATACTGGTGTGGGTGCGGGCAATGGCTTACTAGCCACCGTGACCTTTAGTCAAAAGTACTCAAGTACACCGCATGTTGTGGTGACACCAATTGGAAAGGCAGTGCCAGGGATGTATATCAATCGTACGGCAAGTGGTTTTTCGATCAGCGTGGAAGGTGCGATGAGCCCTGCCGGCTATGCATTCGACTATATTATTGTTGAATAGAGTATTATCTAAGCATTGTTTTAATATCAGATGAGAGGTCGACCGGTTTAACCGTTTTGTCGACAGGGGAAAGTAATGCTCGGAACTGGCGAAAACTTTCTCGTGTCCAGTGCTGGGTAACAATAATCGTCCAAGCAACGAGCACAAGGAGCGCAAAGGCAATGTATGCACCCCCAGGAACAAGGGTGAGCAGCCGGATAATTGCCCCCACTAACGCTGCGCAGGGAAGGGTGAATAACCAAGCAAAAAGGATTTGCTTGATAACATGCCAGTTAATTTTGTGGCGGTTTTCAACTGCACCGGCCCCAACGATGGCACTGCTAATTGTGTGAGTGGTTGATACGGGGAAGCCAAACTGAGCCGTTGTCCACAAAATGGTTGCCGTTGCGGTTTCGGCAGCAAACCCATCACGTGGCTTTAGGTCAATGATCTTTTTACCAAGTGTGTTGATGATGCGCCACCCACCGACATAGGTGCCGAGTGCCATAGCAGTAGCTGCTGAAATAATCACCCAAAGTGGTACGGAAAACTCTTTGGCGGGATGAATGGCCAGTAGCGCAAGTGCAATGATACCCATTGTTTTTTGAGCATCGTTTGTGCCGTGGGTAAAAGCAACAAAACTTGCCGAGACAATCTGTAATTTGCGAAAAACTCCCTGCGCACGGTTGCTGTTTGTATTAGGGACAAGCTTTACAATGAGCCAAAGGATAGTTGCCGCAACAGCCAGGCCGAGGAGGGGGGCTACAAGCGAGGGCGTGAGTACTTTGTTGACGAGTCCATCCCAATGGATGGCCCCTGCTCCAATACCCACCACGGCGGCCCCGGCAACGCCGCCAATGAGGGCGTGGCTTGAACTTGTCGGCATACCAATCCGCCAGGTGAAGAGGTTCCATAATATCGCACCAATGATACCTGCGAACACTACGGGAAGTGTAACGACTTGGCTATCAACAACACCCTTTGCTACGGTTGCGGCAACCTTGAGCGACACAAACGCACCGGCAAAGTTCAAAACGGCTGCCAACAGTACGGCCGTACGGGGCTTGAGTGCCTTTGTAGAAACACTCGTTGCAATGGCGTTTGCCGTGTCATGAAACCCGTTCGTAAAATCAAAGAACAGCGCTAAGATAACGACGATAATTAATAAGTCTTCCATACCCCTCCCATTAGGTTTACAAGGCTAGCGTACCATAGCATTTGGGTTAAAAAAAGACGTGATTTTACGAGTGTATTTTGCTATAATTTAGTATTATCCCACCGGCACATGCGCCGGTGTTTTGTTATGGTGAGCTACATATTAACAAATAGCATCACTTCGTCGCTGCGCACCGTAAGCATGCCGTTGTGGATGGCAAACTTTATTTGATCGTTTTCGGTTTCAATTGTTACCGTGCACGGTGAAAGCATTGAAAAAAAATCGGCGTGACCGGGCAGTACATCGAACACCCCAACTTTATTTGTGGCAGTTATGCTGTAGGCTGGACCTTCGTAGTAGACATGAAAGGGCGCACGAGCTACCACGCTGATTTGCTGTTCGTTCGCGGGCATTAGGCAGCAGTGCTTTCTTTGGTTGTCTCGCTGGCGGGTGGTTCGTCGCTACCGTCGGATCCAGTTTTCTTACCTTCAGCTCCACCTTGAAGAATTGCCTCAATACCGCTGAGCGTTTGCTCAAGGGTAAAGTACTCACCAGGTTTACCACTGAACTTTTCGGCAACGGCAAAATCTTGACTAAAGAACTGAATGAGCTTTTTAGCATTTTGATAATCTGTACGATCCGCGGGACTCAACTCGTTCTCACCAACGATGGCGATGATATTCTTGAGGCTATCATATTTTTGCATAATCGCTTGCACGCGCTCGGCCAAGCGATAGTGACGTTCGCCAACAATACTCGGAGTAAGCAGGGAACTGGTTGTTTTAAGCAGGTTAACCGCCGGACGAATACCTTGCTCAGCAATTGAACGATCGAGCACCAGAACCGAGTCGAGCTGCTGGCTAATTGCTTGCACTGCGGGATCTGAAAGGTCATCGGCCGGCACGTAAATCGCTTGCACGCTTGTGATAGTTCCTTGTTCAGTACTGCTAAGACGGTCTTGAAGTCGACGTAAGTCACTGAACACCATTGGGCTGTAGCCACCCTCACTAGGAATGAGCCCAAGGTTAGTGGAGAGTTCGGTCATTGCTTGTACGTGGCGGTAAATGTTGTCGACAAAGAACAATATGTCGCGCCCTTCTTCATCACGGAAGTATTCTGCCGCAGTAGCGGCAGCAGGACCAACCATACTACGAATGGCGGGTGTAGCGTCCATTTGACCAAAGAACATCACAGTATTTTTAAGAACATCGGTATCTTTTAACGTTTCGTACAGCTCATTACCTTCACGAATACGCTCACCGACGCCACAGTAAATTGAAAGCGATTTGGCTTCACTGCCGTCACCTTTGCTTTGGGTGACATTGTGAATCATCTCCATCGTCAGCACCGTTTTGCCCACGCCGGCACCGCCAATGACACCAATTTTGCGGCCCTTCACAAAAGGAGTAAGGAAGTCGATGACTTTTAACCCGGTTTCCAGCAGCTCAAGCTTTTGGCTATTGCGGTAACTGCGCGTTCCACTCGGCTCGCTAATGACACGTCGGTTCTCGTTAATGCCCGGAGCCTTATCGAGCGGCTCGCCGAGCGCGTTAAATACACGCCCCATCGTTGCTGGCCCTACCGGTACACTTACCTTTGTATGAGTGCGGCTCACTTTTTGACCGCAGCGAACAACTGAATCATTGTTGAGATTTAAGCAGATAGCACGACTGCCGCGGAAGAAGTTGACTTCGAGGAATACTTCCGGGTGCCCTTCGACGGTGAGCAGCTCTTTTGTGTCGGGTCGGGTGCCAACAATCTGCACTTCAACGGTGAGCCCGCGGAGTGTTGTGATGATGCCAACGTATTCATTGGTAATATCGGGGACGGGTTGGCTCATGATTTTGCTCCCGTTGCCGCTTCGCGTCGCTTCTTCTTAATACTGACAAGTACTTCACGTAGTCGTCTGTCGCTCTCGCTTCGTTTAGCACGGTGGTATTCCAGCTTGTATTCGCCGAGTAGCTCACTCGCGCGATCTTCGGCCACTGTCATAGCATTAAACCTACTGGCCGCTTGTGCAAGACCAGACTGTAGAATGGTTTGACTGAGCGCAAGACTGATCATTATTTCTTCCATCTGCTCAGCAATTTCATCCAGACTTGGTTCAAAAATGGTATCCATATCTGTCATTGTTCCCTCTGGTGCATCATCGCTCATATCTTGTACGTGGCTAATAAGGTCGATACTTCGAACTTCTTGTTGCCCAAGTGAAAGGTATTCTTCGTAGTAAACGACAATCCGTTCGTAGGGAAGGACTGCTTGAATAACAGGAGTAACGTTCACATAGTTATCACTTTCGGGTACCTGAAAAAAACGAATGTAGGGAATGCCTCGCTGTGTAAGTTGGCTCGCACCGTGGCTTCCAAGAACGATGATATCTGTTGTGGCTGGATCATAGGCTGCCTGCATAGTTTCAATCATACGCATGTCAAGGTCGCCACTGAGCCCTGCTTCCGCGCTAATGAGCACCAGCACTTTTCGACCATTGGTACAGTTGTCGCGAGCAGTAATCCGCTTTTTGGGATCAACACGGATAGCAGTATAGCGTTGCCAGAGCAAATTGAAAAACTCTTGGCTCAGCTGAGCTTTGTTTTTTACTTTTGCGACCTGAGTACTCGCAAGGCTTTCAAACACGTTTGTCAGGTCTTTGAGAGTGCCAATACCCGCCATATCTTTTTCGACAACATTGGCCCTACGCATCTTTTACCTCCACCTTTTTACCCTTTTTGTCTTTGGATTCTTCGGTTTGGACCGGAGCGGGTGTTGCTTCAACTGGTTTAAGCTCTTCGGCACGAAACTTTGCCAGCAGTTCGGCTTCAAGATTATCGTAGTCTTCCTCTGTTTTCATGTCTGTACCACGTCCCTTTACCGCCTGTTTAAGGCTGGCAATATCGATGGCACGGTCATCATCACTTTTCATAATAGTTTCGAGCAATAGCTGCTGCTCGGCAAGTGAAAATAGCTGCTCTGGTGGTTGACCGAGCGCCTGATAAAGGTGTCGCCCACGCGCCAGATCGATGCGGGTTTCTTTGCTCAGCTGGCTTGAAAAGTGTGAGAACTCTTCGGCCTGGTGGTAGTGAGCAAGCGCTTTGAAGAGTGCTGTTGATAATTGCTTTTGGCGCTTGGTTTGTGCCTGTCCACCGACGCGCGACACAGATAACCCGGCATTCACGGCGGGGCGAATGCCTTTACGGAAATAGCCAAGGTCAAAAATAATCTGGCCGTCGGTAATAGACATAATGTTGGTGGAAAGATAGGCGGTGATGTCATCGTTTGGCGTGAGCACTACAGGTAGGCTTGTGAGGGTTTTATCGTTCGTTAATAGTTTGCCGGCACGTTCGAGCAGAGAAGAGTGTGTGTAAAAGATATCGCCAGGGTAGCTGTCTCGGCCCGGATCTACTTCTTGCAGGAGCGACAGCTGGCGGTAAGCCTCGGCATGTGAGCTAAGGTCGTCGTAAATGATGATGACATCTTGCCCGTTATACCACAGGTGCTCAGCCATGCTGCAAGCGGCGTAGGGGGCAATGTAGCTTTGGGTGAGGCTGTCGAAAATATTGGCGAGTACCACAATGGTGTGTTCCATGGCGCCGCTGCGCTGCAAGTCGCTCAGCAAACGTTCGATATCGACTTTGCGTTTGCCAATTAGTACATAAACGACAATACGGTCCGTACCTTGCTGGTTAGCGCTAAGCTGGCTTAAAAACGTGGATTTACCCGATTTCGAATCCCCCAGAATTGCAATACGCTGGCCAAGCACAATAGGGAAGAAGCTATCGACTGCTGAGACGCCACTTGCCAGTTGCTCGTCAAGCATCTTGCGATCCATAATGCCTGGGGCTGGCGTAAATATGCCACTGGTTTGTGCAGTTCGGAGGGTGCCTTTGCCATCGAGGGGTAGGCCCATTGGGCTGACAACACGGCCGATAAGTTCAGAACCGACAGGTACTTGTAGTTGGTCAAACTCCACAACAACAAGCGCGCCAAGCGCAACGTCTTCGCTGTCAATGTTGTAGAGTACCACTCGATCGCCATAGGCTTCTCGCACCATGCCACGCTGGCCATCTTCAAAAAGTATTTGCGCACCAATGCGCACACCCTCGAGGCCCTTGATTTCTACAATAAAGCGGTTTGTTGCGACCACTTCGCCGGTAAGGTTGCCGGCTTCGACGAGTTTTTGAAAGGCTGTATTGTCAAACACGCTGCAATACCTCGGCAAAACGGTGACGTTCATTCAAAATAGTGCGTCGGAACGACCAATCATAAATGGTACTGCCATAGCGCACAACCATTCCCCCCAAGATTGTCGCATTGAAGCGAAAAGTAACCAGGATATCGGGGCTAAGGTTAGCTCGACACCATGCGACAAGCTGTGCTTTAACCTCACTGGTGGCGGGTGCTGCGAGAGTAATTGTTATCACGGGCGCATGTACTTTCGTATGTTCAAGCTGCGCAACTAACTCATCGAGGCTCTTGCTGCTCATTGGTGTCTGGCTCGCCCAATCACGAATGAGTCGACTGGCAGTCGGCGATAACTCTGGCTGTGCGATTTGGTAAGGCGCACCGACGCGAGAGGCATTTGCATACTGGTTGTACCACTTCGTGTATTCGCGGACTTCAAGAATGAGCCCGGTTAAGTCGCTCGCCGACGATATGGTTTTGGGGATTGCTCCATTACCCGTCATCACGGACTCCTTTGATAAGTTCGTCTTTGTGTTCGTCAAGCATAGCAGTGAGATAGGGAAGCTGTGCCCCAAGATCAACATTGTGCCCCAGCGTCTCCGTTAAGAAAGCTGCAATGGTGTCACCAACTTTCGTTTCGAGTTGTTTGGCCATCTGCTCACGTTGTAATGCCATTTCCTGTTCAAGTTTCGCTTCAAGTTCAGTTTGTTTTTTAGCATGTTGCGCTTGCAAGGCTACCAGTTGGTCGTCAAGCTCGGTTTGATGCGCTGCCAACCGCACCTCACGTTCTTTTAGTGATGCACTAAGTTCCGTTTGATGTTTTGCTAACTCGGCTTCGAGAGCGGCCTGCTGTTGAGCATACTCGGCCTGCTGTTGCTTGAATGTTGCTTCAAGCTCTGTGGTGCGGGCAGCAAACTTTGCCTCAAGTTCAGCCTGTGTCTCGCTTAGTTTTGCTTCGATCTCTGCTTGACGTTCGGCAAGTCGAGTACGGAGTTCTTCTTGGTGCTTGGTAATTTCTTGACTTGCGCTACCAACGGCACTCTCAGTCTCTTTACGCAGGTCATCGAGTCCCGCTTTATAGCGCCGCATCTCGTCATCCATAATTTCGTTGCCGATTTTGCTCAACTGCTCACTAAGGTGACTCGTCGTTGATTCCAAATCTTTTTCAAAGGATATGGCACTCTTACGGAGCACTTTTTCGTAGTCGCCCTCTGCTTCTTCAATAATCCGTTGGCGAACATCATGGGGCAGCATAGGGAGCGTCACCTTTTTGCTTGGCTTTGTTGCTTCAGGGAGAAAATGTGCTCGTGCGTGCATCACGGCAATCGCAACAACAACTCCTATCACAAATACATTGACGAGAAGGAAGATGGTTAATGCTGTGTCCCCACCAAGCATTGGCTATAACCTCGTCAGAATTACATAAATAGCAATAATGGAAACGCCAATGATGGCGAGCACTAGGATAGAAAGCTGAATAATATCTCGGTATACTGCCGACTGAGCCATAGGATTACGACCGATACTGATGATGCTACTGCGAATCATAGCATAGACAATGCTTACCACCGTAATCAGCATGATAATGAAAATAATACTACTCACAATGATAGGCAAGGAGTCCACTTTTTTGCCGGCAACAGTATTGGCGATATTTTGCAGCGCAGCCGGGATAATGGTTTTGTCAGGTTGCTTGTAATGGTAGCTTACGCTGACGAGCACGGGTGCTTGACCAAGCGTGACGTTAGTTTCTCCACCATGCTCGTCTTTCACTTTTTGAGTGTTCTTCCCCGTCATCGGCCCCTGAGCAATGCCAACAACTTTAGAATTAGACGTTGCTTTCATGCCAACACCTTTAATGTAGCTAGCGGTAATGGGGTCGCCTTGGGCTATTTCGCCATTCACGTCGCTGACGAGCACGGGTACAACACCACTTGTCGCAACCTGTGCTTGGCGGGCAGTGCCCGTGTTCAGGCTCAGCGGTGAGCTACCGTCGTTGACCACAACGCCGATAATACTGTCACTTGTGGCTGTACTCGATGGAATGACGTGATCAGTCGAATCCTTTTCGAGGCTTACCACTGAGCCAATCGAGACTGGTTCGCTGGGGATGTAGCCCTGTGAAATGGGTGTGACAGCATGTGCCGAAAGAGAACTTTCGGCCACCACGAATAGCACAACCGCACTGGTAGTAATAATTCTTCGGATAGGTGTGCGAAGCATCGTGTCTGTGGTGTCCCTCTCTGTTGAGTAGTATAGCAAAAAAGCACAAGCGTCACCACTCTTTTATCGGGGCTCTTTAACGTAGTATGATGGTGACATGAGACGGCAGTATGGGTTTACGATTCTTGAGCTAGTAGTGGTCATCGTTGTTATTATTATCTTGCTCGTCCTCGCCTATCTAGAGGCTCGTGGATGAGCCCTATTCGCGCCACAAGTAGTTTACCTGATGCTCCTGAGCCTATCGCCGTTGCTATGAGTAGTAAGCACCACGTGATTGCGCCGCCGCATTCTGATGAGGTGGCGGCATATTTGAAGGACTACCCAGCAGCAACTCCGGTTGATACAATCGAGCAACCAAAGCAGCGTGACGAACTGGCGGAAATTGCTGCTACACCTGTCGATCAGGATCCTAGCCGACATGAGGGTGAGTATATTGAGTTAATTGGACGACACGAAAAAGTGCTTCACGATATAGCTCACGGCGAGCCAAAAGTAAGAACTCACGGGTACGTACTATTATTTTTTGGTATGGTCCTCGCGTTTATCTTTTCGGATTTATCCCTACCACTTCGAGTGGTTGCGTATATCACCTGTGCCGCAATGATAGGGGTGGGGATTGGGCTGCTTATGACAAAAATTAGAGCCACAGCGTTGAAGCTCATGCTTAGTACTTTCGTGCTTGAGGTCCTGACGGGCATTTTTATTGTCCTCAATCCTTACACGGCTTTGCTGGGTATTTTGGTCCTCATCATGCTTGGCTACACAATAGCGACAATTCGTGATGTAAATGATGTGGCATGATGAAGACCGATGAACTACTAGCAAAATACCCAGTCATTAGTGACCAAGTAGACAAAAAAGAGCTTCGGGTGCTCCTGGTGGAACTCGAACAACAACTACGCCAAGGCCAAATTGGTGCAGTTGTTGAGTTTGGGTGCTACGCAGGAACCACTTCGCTGTTCTTGCGCCGCCTTCTTAATTGCTATGGTGTTTCGCCACCGTTTCACGTGTACGATTCGTTTGAGGGCTTGCCCCCTAAGCAGTGGCAAGACGAAAGTAGGGCGGGGGATCAGTTTGTTGCGGGCGAGTTATCGGTAGGCAAAAAACAATTCTTGCGCAACTTTGCCAAGGCGGGATTGGTCCCACCAGTGGTTCATAAGGGTTGGTTTAGTGACCTGCATGACGACGATGTCCCTGAAGGTATACATTTCGCTTTTCTAGACGGTGATTACTATGGTTCCATTCATGATTCACTGAAGTTGATTGAGAAAAAGCTGGCACCAGGGGCGGTAGTGGTTGTTGATGATTATGCCAACGAAGCGCTACCCGGTGCAGCACATGCAGTAGACGAATGGCGAGCTCAGCAGCCCCGAAGCTTCCGTGTACAATCCAGCCTTGCGGTGTTACGATAACAGTATGAAACGAACGATTACAGCAACAGCACTTATATTGCTAGGAGTAATTTTGCTCCTCGCCAACATCAACGCCTATAACATGCAAGCTCTCTTTGCAACCTGGTGGCCGATTGCCCTCATTGTGGCGGCTGCGCTTATGCTCATGAATGAGCGCCGCAACTACGGTTGGCCGCTTTTTTTTGCAGGCGTTGGGGTAGTTTTGCTTTTGAATAACCTGAACATCACTGCAATTGATTTGGGCGATATATTCTTGCCAGCACTGGTTATCATGTTTGGTGTAAGCATGCTGTTGAACGGCTCCCATCGTCAGGCAGAGAGTGAAAATAATGATGAAGAGGTGACTGCTATTCTTTCAGGAGCATCGAATAAAAACGTTTCCAAAAATTATACTGGCGCAAAGATTACCGCAGTCATGGGCGGAGTAGAGATGGACTTAAGTCACGCGCAAATTAAGAATCACGCCCGGCTTGACGTTTTTGTGCTTATGGGCGGGCTTGAGCTTCGTGTACCTGAGGACGTGATAGTGAAGAATCGCTCAGCAGTAATCCTTGGCGGCTTTGAAGACAAAACGCGACCTACCGAAGCGAAATCAGCACCAGTGCTCTACATTGACGGCTCTATTGTCATGGGCGGAGTAGAGATTAAACGATAGCGCCGGCAATGCACAGTGCGGCAAAGAGAGTGAGGGCGTAGAAAATGACCAAGTGGTGGCAGTACATGAGTACGAGGCATCCGTGGCGAGTCCTTGGGGTGTCGTTACTTATTGTTCTTGGTTTAGCCTGGTATGCAACCGGGTTATTTGGCAATTTGTCCGAAGAAGAGATGGACGTTGCGGCAGATACGCCGTCTGTTGTTGCCAAGCGCAAATTAGAAGATAAGTTTGGGTCGTCACCAGCAAGCCAGCTGATTTTATTTGAGCGCAAAGATGCTGGGCTAGGTGAGGCAGGGAGCGCGCTCTATCAGGCGGAAGTGGCAAAAATACTTCAGCCGTTACGGGCAAAGATGCAGACTGTGCAGACGTTTGCCGACCAACCATCAGCGGCATTTATATCAAAGGACAAAACAGCAACCTATGCAATTATTGCCACCGATAAGCCAATTGAAGAAACCTACCGGCTTTTGACGGAGTTTGCACGCGATGCGGACCAATCGAAGCTTCGTGTTTCGGTAGGTGGCGAAGCGGCCAGTATTAAGCAAACGACTGAAGCGGCAAATGAGTTTTTGCTTCATGCAGAAATGATTAGCATTCCCATTTTACTTGTATTACTTTTTGTGTTTTTCCGAAGTGGCGTGGCAGCACTACTGCCGCTTGTGATGAGCGCTGTGACGATTGTAGGCGCCTTTGCAATCGCAAGGTTTATCACCAACTTCTTCAGCATAGATACCTACGCAGTGAACGTTATTACTATATTAGGGCTTGGACTATCAATTGACTACGCACTTCTATCAGTTAATCGGTTCCGCGAAGAGCTCCATGGGAGAACCGTGCAGCATGCAGTTCGTACCATTGTGGCCACTACGGGGCGAACAATCTTTTTTAGTGGTATCACTGTCATCGCTTGCTTGCTCTCATTGATGGTATTCCCTGTTGAGATGCTACGCAGTATCGCTGTAGGCGGCGCTTCTGCAGTGGCGGTAGCAGTAGCATTTACTGTGCTCGTGCTGCCAGCGATGCTGATGGTTATTGGTAAGCGTATCGATATGTTCCATCTGCCGATGAAGCGTCATACTGGTGAAAGTGCATTTTGGAAGCGGGTTGCCTCGCTAACGACGACACATCCAGTCGTTGCACTTGGCATTGGTCTGGTTATCGTCGCTGGTGCGACACTTTCGCTCGGCAAATTCCACGTTGGGCAAATGGATGCCGTTTGGCTGGCACGCGGTTCTTCTGCTCAACATGTGGCCCAGGTCATGCAACATGACTTTGCTGCACATGCTCCTAGCATTACGGCACTCGTGGTATTGCCAGACGGCATGAGCGATGATGCGCGCCGAGCAGTAAGCTGTGACATGACGCAAAAGCTACAAAAGATTTCTGGTGTGTCCATGGTGGTGTCTGCAACGCCATTATCTCAGCAGGTTACCTGTGATTCACTTCGCATGATGGCGATTACTGGTAGGGAATCACCACAGCTTGCTACTCTCACGAGCAACTACATGCGAGCTACTGCGCTTCGTTTTGATGTTTCACTCCAGGACAAAGTCGGTAGCAAGCAGGCGGAAGAGGCGTTGCAAGCAATTCGTGCACTCGTACCAAGCCGCGGTGATTACTATGTTGGTGGTAGCCAGGCAGTATTCATCGATACCAATCAGCTATACTATTCGGCCATACCATGGGCAGTTGCCATTATTGTTGCAAGTATGATGGTATTGTTGGCGGTGTCACTCCGCTCCCTTGTATTACCCCTACAAGCGATGGTTATTAACTCAATTGCTCTTGCGATATCGCTAGCAGTAATTGTTGGTGTATTCCAACTTGGTTGGTTGCGTGAAAGTACTGGCTGGCTGCAAACAGAAGGCATGATCCTTACGGCGCCAATTTTGGTGGTGGCAATTGCGTTTGGGCTCGCGATGGACTACTCAGTGTTTCTTTATAGTCGAATGCGCGAAGAGTACGATGCATCGGGAGATCCTCAGAAGGCGATTGTTGAAGGCGTCGTCAAGACGGGGCCAATCATTACCGCTGCAGCACTCGCATTGTTTGTTGTAGTGGTTGCTTTCGCGCTTTCTTCAGTGATGTTTATGCAGATTATTGGTGTTGGGCTGAGTGTAGCGGTACTCGTAGACGCATTCTTCGTGCGGCTAATACTGGTTCCGGCCATTATGTCAATCATGGGACGCACAAGTTGGTATGGTCCTCGCTGGCTGAATCGTTTTAGTATAAAACACGAATAAAGCGGGTTTAAGTATGACCAAAATCAATGTCAGAGCTCTAATATGCCGCTGTAACAAAAGGCGACAGTAGGGGAGAGCAGGAAAGCGAGAACAGGAGGGATCGGAAGAGCTCGTGATAAGTAAATGAACTCTAGCCCTTGACATTGTCTAGTACCTTGTATAACATAGAACTATACGATACATAATACCGTAAAGAAAGGTTTCATGAAACAAGCTGACGAATACGCCGAATCATTGGCTACCCAGCTTCGCAAAGGCTTCCTTGCCTACTGTGTTCTTCGGGTTTGCTCGCATGCAAGTTTATACACCAGTGACATCATTAAATCGCTGCAAGCAGCTGAACTGGTAGTCGTTGAAGGAACAATTTATCCGCTGCTCAATCGACTACAAAAAGATGGCTTGTTAATGCATGAGTGGCAGGAAAGCGAGCAGGGGCCGCCGCGAAAGTATTATCGTGTGACTGACTATGGGGCAGATGTGATGAGCTATATGGAGCATGACATTACTGCGCTGAATAAAACGTTAAAGAAATTATAGGAAGCAACTATGAAAGAAGTTACCCGCATTTCCCTAGCAGCTCTTCCCTACAATGTAGAGATTGATGCCAAGAAGGAATTAGAAAAATATCTCCGAGATGTTGAGCGATCGCTCGACGCTGATGCCGATGCGATGAAAGAAATTGAAGCCCGTATGGCGGAGCTCCTTTCTGAGCACGGTGTGACCGGAGAAAAGGTCATCAGCAGCGATGACGTGCGCCAGCTTAAGGTTCGGTTAGGTGAACCGAAAGATTTTGCTGGTGATGAGGCTCCTCACGACGCAACCATCCTGCAATCGAATGAAGGCAAGCGCGAGAAAAGCCTGATGCGTGATACGAACAATCAAATCCTTGGCGGAGTTTGCTCGGGTTTGGCTGCATATTTGCATACTGATGTAGTGTGGATACGTTTAGTAATGGTTGTGCTCACCGTAATCACGAGTGGAGCGATGATTCTCGTGTACCTTGCAATGTGGCTTATCACGCCGCCTGCGCGCACAGCAGCCGAACGTCTACAGATGAAAGGTATACCTGTTACTCTTGAGGCAATTCAGGAAGAGTCAACAGTAGTTGCAGCGCAAAATAACCAACGCCGTGTTGTGCTCACTATGCTTCGCATTATGACAGGTATCGGCTTCTTGATTGTTGCCGCTGCGGCTATGGTGGGTGTTGGGAGTATCAGCTATGACTTAGCAACAGCCACTGATGGCATGCGTTTACTTGAAGTTGAGGAGCGAGTTTATTTTGCTCTCATGGTAGGTGCGGGTGTAACATTTACGGCATTCTGTATCATTATTGCTCGAACACTCTTTATTAACCGCTATACCAAACGGTTTTGGATAACAATTGGTGCGCTCACTATTCTTGGCTTGGGGCTGTTTGCGAGCGGAGCACTTGGGATACGGTTCACTCGTGCTTCAGTGAGTGAGATGACAAGCCGACACCAAGCACAGCAGGTACTCGATGCTAGTGAAATACGCGGATCAAAACAGCTGCGAGTAGAGGCAAATATGCCGATTACCGTGAAGTATACTGTAGACCCCTCTCGCAGTGAAGCGACGCTCCGCTATAGCAAATACGATGCCAACGTCGCTCCAACCGTCAAGCTGCTGAAACAGAATGATACGCTGGTTGTCATGCTGAAAGACAATGAGACAAGCTGTGGTGACGGTGACATGATGTGCATGCGTCGATTTGTTGTAGAGATTGTCGGCCCTAGCCTTGCAACGGTGGAGTCCACAAAGCATCATGATGTTACGTACCACACAACGACCCAGAAGAGCTTGCAGGTAACTGCCCGTGATCAGAGCAACCTGACTGTTGAATCTGATAGCTTGATAGATACGGTTACGGCGAACATCACCAAAGGTTCGACAGCTAGCTTCTTGCCTGCGTCCATTGCAACCCTCAATGTTACCACTGAAGGGCCCCAGAGTACTGCGCTTGTTGCTAATGTTAACCGCCTCAACCTTGTTGTACCAAATGCTTGTAGTGTAGATACGGCGCGCACGATGATAACTATCGCGCATGCTGATACAGTAACCGTGAATGGTTTTCCCTATCATGATGATATTGGCTACCCGTGTACGACGATTCGGTTTATTCCTAAAGAGGATTAATGGTCTTTGTCGAAACCAGGGGCCGTGTGGATTGGATAACAGTGTATAATAGGTGCAAACACTGTCATGGAGGTAGGCAATGAAAAAGCGTGAGTTACTACGGAACCCGGCAACGCAGCTGGCATTTATGACCGGTGCAGCCCTTGTGCACACTGCATGGAAAGATCACCGTGCCAAGACGCACCGCTCAATTGAACTAAGCAAGCCAGTCGATTTTGCTATGGATGTGTTTGGTGGGCCATTCACTGATACGACACGCTGGGCAGCAACGCATCGTATACACCACCATACGCCCGACACCAACTTGGTCCCATGGGTTAAGTATGCTGATTTACAAGAATGGTTTGCTGCTAACCCGCACGTCGCTGCTCGCTACGATCAGCCTACCCTGCTGAGCGGCATGGACCCTGCAATGCAATGGGTCACCCACGATGATGCAATGGAAGTGGGAGGCCTCGCCAAAGAACTTCTGGCAGGTAAATATGTGCCGCAGCAAAGTTATAGTGACCAAGAGATTCGTGATATCTTATACGGTACCGACCCACGCTATTACTATGAACATCCACATGGTGATATGGATGCGGTGCCTTCCATCGACGGGTTTGATGCATCAATTGACGATATTCGATTTATCGCTCGCGACCCGCATTCGCCGGTACTGTGCCCGGATGGCATGCGTAATGTCATGATTCACAATATGCCGCTTTATCAAGATGTTGTGAAGTTTTACGAATGCAACCCGCAGTATATGCCCAGTGACCTGACATTCACTAAGCGTGAGCAGTGGATAGAGGACCACAAGAAAGCTGTTCGGCTTGGATTTGTGGCAACAAACATTGCTGCACGAATTATTGCCGAGCGTCCTCGCACGCCAGGTGAAACGGCAAAAAGCGCACTTCGTGGCGCAGTAGTATCGGGTATAGGAACCCTCGCGCTTATTGCTGGCGGCAACATTGTCAATTCGCTCGGCCATGGTGGCGGTGTCAACTTTGGCTCAAAGCAATTTATTAAAGATCTCAAGGACGGAACGGTCCGGGTAAAAGATAATGGTACTTACACTACTAACAATGTGCTGCTTAGTCCGCCAACACTCGGAGAAGTCGGGGGGCAATTTGAGCACCACGAAGATCCTAGCCTGATTGCATATACGCATGAAAAAGGTGTCAAAAAAGCACTCGTTGACCCATTCGGTGCGCTTACAGAGTTTTTAGCAAAGCACAACGTAGGTATGCGTGTAGGTCCTGGCTTTGAGGGTCGTCGCCCAGACTTACCAAGCGACGCTGTGCTGGCCATCGAGCGGAAGCGTCGAGAGTACAGAGCAAAAAACTAGTCAAGCTGGTTGGGGCATAGACAAATAAAGGGGCCACCTGCCCCTTTTTAAGCTCTTTCCAAGAGCGAGCGTACATACTAACAACATAAACAGGAGCAGCAACGATGAAAAAACGACAAACAATTGAACTAACGAGTGACGAAGCTATCATCCTCCAACAAATTGAGGAAGCGGGTGAAGAAGATGTACGAGGACTTGTGTATAGCCTACGAATGACTCACCAACAAGTTGTTGCTATTCTCGAGCGCCTTAAGCATAAAGGACTGATACGTATCCACGCGCGATATGGAGATTGGTGGGTGCGGGTGAGTGTGCATGGCAAACATACCCTTGCTATGCTGTGGCCGGAAATACTAAAAACTTGTTAGAAAGGTATAATACAAACTGTATGAAGTTGTTGGTTGTAGACGATGAGAGACGGATTGCTACGTCAGTGAAGCGTGGACTAGAGCAAGAAGGGTACGCAGTCGATGTTGCGTTTGATGGCGAAGAAGGATTCTTATCGGCAAAAGCTGATGAGTATGATGCCATTATTCTTGATGTCATGATGCCGGTGATGAATGGCTTCGAAGTTGCTAAAAAACTGCGCGATGAAGGGGTAAAAACGCCTATTCTCATGTTGACGGCTAAAGACCAATCGCGAGATGTTGTGCAGGGACTCGATAGTGGTGCAGATGATTACTTGGCAAAACCTTTCTCATTTGAAGTGCTTGCAGCACGAGTACGTGCGCTGTTGCGTCGTCCAACAGACGTTATTGATACTGTACTTACTGCAGGGGATTTGTCCATGAATATCGCAAATCATAGCGTTGTACGCAATGGCACGCCAATTCGTCTTTCAAGCAAGGAATATGCCATATTGGAATATCTTTTGCGAAACAAAAACCGGATCTTAAGTAAGGCAAACATCATGACGCATGTGTGGAACTTTGATGCAGATATTTTGCCGAACAATGTTGAAGTGTTTATTAATTATTTGCGGGGAAAGGTCGATAAGCCATTTCCCGGCGAGCCACTTATCCAAACGGTGCGAGGGTTTGGATATATGATTAGGGATGAGGCATGAAATACTTAAAGAATGATGTCATCCGTTTGGCGAGCACTTACCTCGCAATCATGATGATCATGAGCATCGGCTTTAGTATCATTTTTTTCAATGCATCCCTCCGCCAGCTCAATAGGACGCGCGACGACGACGGCTTTGTGTTTGAGACGTCAGTTGAACATTTTATGCAACAGCGGGCAGAGCGTGCTCGCCAGGCACTTTTGGTAGACTTACTATTTGTAAATTTTGTGACACTGGGGCTTGGCGCAGTGGTGAGCTATTTGCTCGCGCGGGCGAGTCTTCGACCAATTGAGGAAAACATGGAGGCGCAGAGCCAGTTTGTGAGCGACGCAAGCCATGAACTGCGCACCCCCTTAACGGCCCTTCGAGCAGCTAACGAAGTTGCACTTCGTGATAAGAAACTCAAACTTAAAGACGCTCGCCAGGTTATTGCCGATAATGTTGCAGACATCACTCGGCTTCAAGATCTTACAAACTCCATGCTCGGCCTACTCAAACATGATTCGGAGAATGGTGACAAAACAGCAGTGGAAGCTGGTAGGGTAATTGAAGACGCGATGAGCCTGGTTGTGAACCAGGCGCTCGCAAAGGACATTGCAGTGGAGCCCGATGTAAAACCGGCTTTTGTGTATGGCAACCATCAGCAACTTGTCCAACTTGTCACAATATTCCTAGACAATGCAATCAAATACTCTGCTCCCGGTAAAACAATACGCTTACAGGTAGCCAGCAAGGGGCGTTATGTCGTATTCGTCATACAGGACGAGGGGATTGGTATGGATGAGGCGACGGCTGCCCACATTTTCACGCGGTTTTATCGCGCCGATGCATCGCGAGCTACGAGCGGGTATGGGCTTGGTTTAGCTATTGCTCAAAAAATTATCGTTGCCCACAAAGGGAGCGTCACTGTGTTGAGCCAGCCTGGTAAGGGAAGCACGTTTACCGTCACGTTGCCCCGTGCATTCCGCTAAATGCCTACTTTACCCCTGTGGCACCACGAATTTCTACTTATCAGTGAAAATAATTACAGGCAGCGAGCTGGTTCTTCATTATGATAAGGACATTATCAAATAAAGGAGATATAACAATAATGGACTTTATCATTTGGATTCTCGTTGGTGCATTTGCCGGTTGGGTAGCATCAATGATTATGAAGACAGACGCACAAATGGGCGCACTTGCAAATATCGTTGTCGGTATTATCGGTGCCTTCATTGGTGGGTTTATCCTCAACAATGTCCTTAAGGTTGGTGTGACTGCTGGTACGCTTAGCTGGTCTGGCATCCTTGCATCTATCTTTGGTGCTGTCGTACTGCTCGCAATCCTTAAAGCTGTACGTCGATAGTTCCACCCCTTATACCTACCCCTGCCAATCGCCCCGTTCTAGGGGCGATTGTGTTTAATTTAGTGAAAATTCTTACTGCTAGGGCGAAGTATGGTAGACTACGATAAGATTAGTTATGAGTAAGCAAACCGCCACAATTCTGGTTGTCGAAGACGATACTGCGTTGAATGACGCCTATAAAATGATTCTTGGTACCGTGAGTAACCATACGGTGGTTACTGCGTTTAATGGTCAAGAAGCGCTTGATGCCATCGCAAAAATGGGTAAAGACCCTGACATTATATTGCTTGACCTCAACATGCCGGTTATGAGCGGTGTAGAATTCCTTCGTGAGTTCAAGCCCGCGGACCGTCCAGATTGTACTGTTATCGTGTTTAGTAACTACGATGCTCACAAAGACATCGACGAAGCACATGCTTTGGGCGTCGAGCGATATATTCTAAAGGCTCGAATTGCACCAAAAGATCTCGTCCATCTCGTCGATGGGATTAACGAAGAGAAAACTCAGCAAGCTTAGCGGGTCAAGTCGCGGAATGAATCTTCACCTAAGTATGCTTCAAGGCGATGCTTGTTAACCGTGTAGGTGCTTGAAGTATAGTCGACCACACCGGCGTCTTTAAGGCCTTTCAGGTTTTTTGCTGTTGATTCGCGGGTTTGGCCAATCAATTCTGCAAGCATGCTCTGCGTTAGCTTCAAATCAATTACATAATTGCCGTTGGCACGCTCAATACCATAGCGGAACATAAGGAAATAAAGCGTATAACAAATTTTTTCAGCAGCGCGCGACTGGGCGAGGCCGGTGATGCGCAGCAGCATGCTGGCTTGACTGTGCGTAACATGCTCAAAATACTCTCGCATGCAAACCGGATCATCGTTAATGATTTGATCGAGTTCTTCGCGCTTCACCTTTATGCAGCGCACGTCGTTGACCGCTTCATAATTAAAAAGGGCAGAGGGGGCTTGATGGTTCACCCATGCAACAGGAATAATCGCTCCCTTTCCGTATAGATGAACAATTGTTTCGTCACCTTCTTTGCTTATGGTGTAAGCTTTGACGACGCCATCAAGAATCAACGTAGCATAACGAGGAACTTCACCCTGAAAAAACAGGCTTGAGCCTTTTCGGTAAAGTGCGGCCGTGCCCACATCACGCAGCCGCGATAGCAATTGCTTCATGCACCTAGTATACACTGCTCATTGTGAAAATAGTTACTTTCTCGCCCACACAGTAAGCATTACATGTCTATCGACCTCTGGAAATTTCCATAATTAGATAACATGGAATGAAGGTGAGATATGTCACAGTGCGTAGGTTCGGGCCATCGTATGATGAGTACATAACTGGAGAAAACAATGAAAAAAGGACTCACAATTGGAACCATCGCCACCCTCACCTTTATGTCGATTGTAGGACTGGCAAACGTTGAAACGGGATTTAACCTCTTTATGGGGACGGGACTTGAGCACAATATTGCTAGGCTTGTGCTTGCTGCTGCGCTATTTTCTACACTGATTGTTACTCGTCCACGTCCACGCAGCGCGCGCGTTCTTCTTGGTATTATTGCAAGTACCATCCTTACCTTCGCGGTTGGCCAATCATTCAGTTACGCACTGCACTTGTTTGATGCGCTTGCTTATTTTATCGCAGGGCTTATGCTTACCCTTGAAGCCATAGAGCCTGAGACGAGTATGGCTGAAGATACGCCAGTCGCCACCACTGCCTAACTCCACCCAACGTACGAATCTTGTTTGCTGGCTCGCCGCCGCTCAATCACGCTCGATACGATAGCAGTAGCGATAAACACGAGCCCCAATGAGCCCGTCATCCATTCGGGGGGCTCGATGTGATACAGCTTAATAAACATAACAATCCCTAGTGCCAAGATAGCCCAGTGAGCACCGTGCTCAAGGTAGCGATACTTGGTGAGTGTGCCAGTGCGAAGCAGGTATACAGTGAGGGAGCGCACCCATATTGCCCCTGCCCCGAGGCCGGCGATAATAAGCAGTACATCATTAGTAATGGCAAAGGCACCAATAACGCCATCAAATGAGAATGACGCATCGAGGACTTCAAGGTACAAAAATGATATAAAGGCTGCCATGCCAACCTGTTCTTTCATGCCGCTTGCTTGTTTAGACTCAAAAAGGTGTCCCAACAGCTCGAGGCCCATATGGAGCATGACGCCAAGTATACTTGCTGCAAGCACGGTAGTGCGGTAGGCATCATCAACGGTGACATACATTATCATCGCTGCGCTTAGCATCACGAGCACTTTAAGATTTTCGAAACGTCCAGCGCTGGCAAGCTTTTTCTCGATGTTGCCGAGCCAGTGAATGTCTTTCTTGCGGTCCATAAAATAGCTGATACCAATCATAATAAGGAAGGTCCCGCCAAAGGCATCAATCATTGGTGCGGCTTTATGGAGTGTTTCTCCGTAGGCGGTGGCATCATGTAGGGCCATGTCGACAACACTCATAAAGCCTTGCCCCGAGGCGGCCATAACAATAATAATGGGCAACAAAAAACGCACCACAAAGACGGCAATAAATATGCCAACAGTGAGGAATATTCGCTGCCAAAGTAACGATAGCTTGGCGAGTACCTTGCTATTAATAACTGCATTGTCGAAACTGAAGGTAACTTCCAAAATGACGAGAATTGTGTAAACCCATAGCCCAGCAATACCAAGCTTGCTCACTACCCAGCCGCCAAGAGCGAGGGTAATCAAGCTAGACACTAAAAAAATACGGAGCGGATGCGCTGGGTGCAATTTTTTCATATACCATCTACTATATCAAATCGTGCTCATGCAGGGTAAAATAAGAAGTATGATTACGTACTACCGTACTGATGGTGACACAGGGCGAATACGCGAACGCACTCGGCTGATGGCGGGTACGTGGATTCGCTGTGAGCGGCCTAGCGACGACGAAGTGAAAATGTTGCACACATTGGGTATCGATGCCGATATCCTCACCGACGCGCTTGACCCGCACGAGGTTCCTCGTATTGAGCATGATGACGGCTGGACGTACTTCATTACTCGCGTGCCAGATGTCGGTGATGATTTTAACGATTACACAACCCCCATTATGTTTGCCCTTGGCAAGGAGCAAACGCTGACAATCAGTCGTGATCTACTGGGGCGGCTTTGGCAACCGTTTATGGATGCAAACAGTGTAAAAACTGGTCAGCAGACGCCATTGTTTTTGCAGATGGTAGAAATGATTTTGCAGAGTTATCAGACACGGGTGGCACTCATTAATCGTCAAATGCGCGCGGCAACGAGTGACGTTGTCAACCTGAGCCCAAAAGATATCGCAACGTTTGTGGAGTATGAGCGTAAACTCAACGACTACCTGGATGCGCTCATTCCAACCAACGTGGCCCTCGAAAAAACCCTTAGTCCACGGGCCAAGCTTATTAAACTGGGCGAGGAAGATAGTGAGATGGTTGAGGACCTATCGGTAGATATTGAGCAGGTGATTGCTCGATGTAAATCGCTACTACGAACTATTACGAATGTACGCGATAGTTATCGGGCAGTTATGGATACGCGGCTCAACGAGACAATGCGTATTCTTACGGTTGCCACGCTTGCCTTGACGATTCCAACGATGCTCGCAGGTTTGTTTGGTATGAATGTGGAGTTTCCTTTTGACCCACATGCAGCCATTGCGTTTTGGATCATCATTACCGTCAGCGTGCTAGCGGCTGCATCAATTAGTTATTATTTCATCAAAAAACGGTAGGGAGTAGCAATGGCAAAACAACGGCTATTATCAAAAATTGAAAAGAAGCAAGTAGCGTTTACGGCCAGCACAGTAACGGCTTTTGTACTGTTTGCTATGTTTACCATGGCGTTTGTAAAGGTTGCCTGGGAGGTCCGCGAGCAAGAGACGCAAGGTTTTGACGATACGGTGTTGAACGGTATCCACAGTATGTCCAATGGTTTTCTTGATTCATTTATACCAGTTGCCACCGATATCGGTGGAGTGATTGGCGTATCGCTCCTTACCTTGGCTGTTTTGGCGCTTTTTGTTTACAAGCGCGAGTATCGCCGTGCGCTGGTAGTATTTGTTGGCGTGGCTGGTTCGGCAATTATTAATCTCGTGCTTAAAAGCGTATTTGAACGAGCAAGGCCAGACTTGTGGCAGCAGCTTATTCACGAGTCGAGTTATTCGTTTCCATCTGGTCACTCCATGGCAAGCGCCGCGCTTGGGCTTGCCGTTGTGGTTGCGCTATGGAATTCGCGTTGGCGTTGGTGGGCATTGAGTGCTGGAGCAGCATACATTTTGTTTGTTGGATTCAGCCGGCTATATTTGGGTGTTCACTATCCGACTGATGTTATTGCGGGCTGGCTTGTGAGCGGCGCATGGATTATGGCAGTAGCGCTTTTGTTCCGCTCAAAGCTTGGTCACCAAGCGCTCCGTAAACTACCATAGTGCAATCAAAAGTGCCCGAACCCCCGCAAAAACGGGAGCTCGGGCACGTAGGCGCCGTTGCTAGGGTGCCCAGGTGGCACCGGCAAACAAGTCAAGCAGTGTTTGCGATGGCATGAGCGGTAGCGGCGATGTGGTGGTTTCGTAGTTCAGGCAAATGCCTTGGCTTGTGAAGCACCACACTGCACCAGCGTACTGGCCGGCGTTGCTGACGTAGCTGGCCGAATAGTCGGGTGCTTTGCCGCCAATTGACACCGCTGGCGCGGCTCCGGTTACCTGGCGGTAACCATCGGTTCCGAGTGCACAGTTTTGTATCGTGTCTTGGCACCATGCACGGTAGTACTGCCCACTGAGCGATCGCGATGCGCCAAGTTCGTTGGCGTAGCCTTCGAGGCTCGGGTCCATCGATGCCGATACCAGTTCTCCCCAGCGACTATCGAGGTGAAGTGTCAGCGTGGTGCTGAGCGTCCAGTTACGAACCGCTGGCGGCGGGGGAGGTGGCGGTGGCGGCGGACTAGCGAACGCCGCGTAGCGACTGACGGCTGCAATGGTGGCATCTTGCACTCGTTGGTTAGTGAGCAAGTTACCATGGTTGCAGGAATCATCTCGCGATGCTTCGTAGTAGGGCGGTGTGGTGGAGTATCGGTAGACACTTGTGCATGACACTACCGATCTACCGCCGCCTTTCGACCAGTCGCTCGAGTATTGCCAAGTGGCTTGGCCAACGGTCATGGTGCCATCGGTTTGAGTGTCCTGATACCTCAACCGAGAGCCGTTGAAGTAGGTGTCTTTCACAATGTTGCCCGCCACAGCGTGCACCATGATGCTTCCCGACAGGCCGCCAGCGCCGAACAGCTTGCTGGCGTCTGCTATGGTCACAACCTGACCGATTTCGTTGGTGACGAACCGGCCATTGACCGTCAGCGCAGCGGCACGGCGTGCAATGGCGGCACCTTCGGAGTAGCCAATCACAATCACCTTTCCGGGTCCGCCGTTGCGACGGGAGATTTCTGCCATGCAGTCGATGGTGTAGGCCATGGGCAGGTGGTGGCTGTCGTAGCTACTGTCGTGCCCCCCTATGCCACTCACGGTGTACTCGAACTCCGCCGCAACGCTCGCGCCGTTGATGTTGTCGAGCTTGCTGATGAAGTCGTCAGGTTTTGTGAAGACGCCCCACTGATTCTTGCCCTTGCCAGCCCATCCATGGACAAGAAGAATCGGAATGCCTGCACCAAACGGGTGATATTGGGCGCTGGGGACACTGGCGGCTACCGCACTGTTGCAATAGCTGGGAATTGCGGCGTTGGTGACTGCATTCGCTAGTGGCTGGAAACCAAGGGCACCCAACAGGGCCCCTAGTAGCGCAGCCACGGCTCGTCGCGCCATATGGTTCATCGCACTCGCTGCCTTTCTATGGTAGGTACAATGCCCGGTTTGGGCATTTAATATAACATGGCATATATATACATATAAGTCAAGGTTGCTGGTAGCACCACCAACACATACAATATACTTATGGTTCATCCACGCTCAACTCCTCGCCCTACCAAACGCCGCAAAACAATCCTCATTGTCATTGCACTGCTCATCGCCACTCCGCTCTTTTTGGTGGGGTACAACTACATCGATATGCGCATCAATAAGCCGCTAGGGAATGGCTCAGATTTTCTGTTCATTAAACAAGAAATTACCACCCCGCCAGCTGTCCCTACCGAAACCTTCTACTATGCAACCGATGTTCCACCGGAAGAATTTGCTTCAAAGTTTGAGGGATGGAAGATCAAGGGAACAGACGGTTCACTTATTAGTATTGTTCGAGGCTCCAATTGGGCGAATATTCACTACAGCACTCCCGATGATTACAACAATGGGCATGGATACGGTAATTTAAGTGTCTCAGACTTTAAAAACAAAAAATATATCATTCAAATTCACGGAGTATCCATGTACTACCTCAACCCCTCCAATATCCACTGGTCCATGAAAGACCAAATCCAACAAGACATACAGCGCAATTATATTCGCTAAAAATCCGTATGTCTAAGACTCACCCCACTAAACGCCGCAAAACAATCCTCATTGTCATTGCACTGCTCGTCGCCATTCCACTTGTTTTGGTGGCCTACAACTACATTGACATGCGTAGTAACAAACCACTTGGCACTGGTTCAGATTTTCTATTTATAGAGCAACACATTGTACGCTCACCAGCCGTTCCCACCGAAAACTTCTACTATGCAACCGATGTCCCACCGGAAGAATTTGCTACAAAGTTTGAAGGGTGGAGCACTGGCAGTATAAGCGGGTTAAACACCACTAGTACACGTACCTCTTTAAAGATAACTAACCGTAATCAGTATGCACTTGTTAATTACTGTTCGCGCGAGCAGTGCGACAGAGATCCTTTTAGGGCTTCAGATTTTAAAAATAAGAAGTATATGCTCCAAATCCTAGGCACCTCAATGTACTACCTCAACCCCTCCAACATCCATTGGTCCATGAAAAAGCAAATCCAAGAAGATATACAGCGCAATTATATTCGCTAAAAATCCGTATGCCTAATACTCGCTCAACTCCTCGCCCTACCAAACGTCGCAAAACAATCCTCATTGTCATTGCACTGCTCATCGCCACTCCGCTCTTTTTGGTGGCCTATAACTACATTGACATGCGCATCAATAAGCCGCTAGGCACTGGTTCAGACTTTCTATTCATTAAACAAGAAACAGTTCGTTCTCCATTCATCTCTACTGAGAGTTTCTACTACGCAACCGACGTTCCCCCAGAAGAATTTGCTTCAAAGTTTGAGGGGTGGAGAACTGGTAGCCTGACTGGAGGTGAGTCGTATACGCATGTAAAGATATTAGATGATTCTAATCGGCGATCGTACGCTTTATATTATACGAAGGGTTACCTTACTGCTCGTGTAAGTCACGTTGAAACACCAGTAACTGATTTTAAAAACAGAAAATATATCGTTAAGCTATATGGCACCTCAATGTACTACCTCAACCCCTCCAATATCCACTGGTCCATGAAAGACCAAATCCAACAAGATATACAGCGCAATTATATCCGGTAGTCCTTGACCACATAGTTATACTTGTATAACATATATAACTATGGGATTTCACAAAAATATACACCTTATGGGTACGGTTACGGTTGGGCCCAAAGGGCAGGTTGTTATACCTTCGGAGGTACGCGAAGGCATGGCAATTGTTCCCGGTGATAAGTTGGTGGCGTTGTACTTTGACGACAAAAAATCAGTAGCGTTCATTACCGAACGCCAAGCACAAGAGTATGTAATTAAAATGGGCGAGCAGTTCACGGCCTTCAAGCAACAGCTGCAGAAAAAGGAAAAATAATGTTGCACCATATTTCAACGCGCGAAAAAGTCATTGTTATGCTGGCGGTTATGAGCGGACTATTTTTGGTTGCTCTTGACCAAACAATTATTGCCACTGCCCTTGGCGCGATTGTGAATGAATTCAAAAGCTTTAGTAGCCTTGGTTTTGTTGTGACTGCCTATATGCTCACGACGACCATCACGACACCGCTTGCTGGTAAGCTAAGCGACATGTACGGCAGGCGACCTATGCTACTGATTGGCGTATCGGTGTTTGCACTCGGTTCGCTGCTAGCTGGTATGTCGCCAAGTATTGAGTGGCTGATCGCCTGGCGTGCACTGCAAGGAATTGGTGGTGGTATCATTACCGCAAACGCGTTTACCATTGTAGGCGACTTGTTTGCACCCCGTGAGCGCGGCAAATGGCAGGGTATGATTGGTGCCGTGTTTGGTATGAGTTCGGTAATCGGGCCGCTGCTTGGGGGCTGGTTGACGGACGGCCAAACACTTGCAGGGGTGACGACTGACTGGCGATGGACATTCTTCATTAATGTCCCCATCGGTTTGGCGGCCATGGCCGTTATCGCTGCTAAGTTGCCAAATATGAAGCGCGTGAGCAAGCACCACCCTGACTACGCAGGCATGGCTGCTGTTTCTATTGCACTTGCGTCAATTGTGCTTGCTGTGGACAACACCGAAACGATTTTTGCTGAGCTTATAGATAGTGGCTTTAGCGTTGGTTTTGTGAAAGGCACGCTGTGGGTGATTGCACTCATGGCTGGTGCGTTGTTTATCCACCTTGAGCGTCGTGCAAAAGAGCCAATTTTGCCACTCTCATTCTTCAAAAATCGTACCTATACGTTAATGCTTATCGCAACCCTACTCTTTGGCGCAGCCTTCCTTGGTGCCATTTTGTACCTGACACAGTTTAACCAACAGGTGTTTGGTGCAACGGCTTCCACGGCTGGTTTAATGCTTTTGCCTATGGTGGCGGGAATGATGGTGTCTTCTATTACCACCGGCCAGCTCGTATCACGTATTGGTAAATACAAGCGCTTCATCATGACAGGTTTCATGCTTGCCGCCCTGAGTATTCTGGCACTTATTACGCTCCATCCTAGTTCTCCGTATTGGCACGAAGCGGTGATCATGGTGTTTTGTGGGCTGGGTCTGGGCATGGCAATGCCAATCCTTAACCTTGCCGTTCAAAATGAGTTTGAACAAAAAGATCTTGGTGCGGCGACAAGTAGCGTGCAGCTGTTCCGCGGGCTTGGCTCCACTGTTGGTACGGCATTACTCAGTGGCCTGCTCACCACAGGAATTATTAATGCTGTTGGTAACCCAAACCAATTACCGTATATCCAAACACTTAAGCAATCGCCGGCTGCGCAGCAATTATTGCAGGATGACATTACGGCTGACGCCATGTTGCAGATTAATAGCCAAAAAGCGGTAATTGGCGAAGCGGCAGCGAAGGGAATCAATAGCAGCCCAGCACCTACCATGGTAAAACAAAAGCAATTAGAAGCATTCCGCCAAGAGCAAAATGATTTTAGTGGTAAGCTTGTCGATGCGTTTACTTCGTCACTCCACCGTATATTCATGATTAGCTCAGTGCTGATGGTAGCAGCATTCGTGGTGGTGAGTTTCATTACCGAACGTAAGTTACGGAGTGGTGTAAAACATACAGCAGGTGAGTAAAGAGGGGCATTGTGCCCATGCTTGCACCATAACGCTTCCATTTGGTACGCTTGTCAAGGTTTCAAAAAAGCGCCTGAAACAAATAAAAGTAATTTTAAAGGTCGAATCGCGCTTTCGTTAAACGAAACCATTTCCCGCACCTTCCGTGGTGCAAGGAGTTAAAAACACATGCCAATAGCAATCGAATTTGCCCCAAGCCGGAGCAAAAAGATCGCGGTGGATGTGGTGCCTGCCAAATGGCAGCTGTATATCGCACACTAATAGCGTATACGCTAACCTTGCAGCCTATCGTACTTACGACGAGGCTCACCTACAAAAAACACCCCAAGGCACCGGGGTGTTTTTTGTTGTGTTGGTATTACTATTCAGTCGCAATGCCCACTTCTTTAAGCGCTGGAATGATAACCAGTTTCTCAAATGAGGACTCTTTAGCCCAAATGAGTTCCGCACCACTAGTACCCTTACTGACAATCTTGTCATTGATGACATATTCATCACCAACGTTTTTGTTGTTGATGTAGAACGTTGGCGTGCCGGTAAGTTGTGCTTTTTTGCCAAGTGCCGTATCAAACGTAATCTTTTTCTTTACTGCTTCACCATCGACGGCTTTGTTAAAGTCGCCAACATTTAACCCAAGCGCCTCAGCTGCGGCAGAAAAATAATCTGCACGAGCGCTACCGCTTAGTTTGTTCCAGCCATTTTGGTCTTCAAATAGTTTGTTGTGCATTTCCCAGTATTTGCCCTGCAACCCGGCAGCTTCGGCTGCAGCTGAAGCTGCATAGGCATTGGGGTGTGCGGTGTACAAAGGATAGTTTCGGAACACGAAGGCTATTTTGTCTTTGTATTTTTCAACGACATTCTTAATGACGGGGTGAGCTGATCCACAGCCTGGGCACTGAAAATCGCCGTACTCCACAAGCACTACTTTGCTATCTGCTTTACCGTATACATGGTCAGCTATGTTACCACTTTGCGTCGAAGCAGCTTGTACCTTCGCGCCATCAATATTATCTACGTTCACTTTGTCGCGCTGAGCGAGCCATATCATGCCACCAAGGATGCTAATACAGAGCACAGCAATGATGATCCAGCCTTTTTTTGTCATACATTCTCCCGTTAGATACTTCTTACTAGTATAGCGCGGCGTCACCTATGGAATCAAGCAGGGGAATTAGTATAATAAAGGTATGCAGACGATTTTCATCCTTGGATTTACGGTACTCGGAGCCACGCTCACACTAGTCGCAAGTATGCTACCACGTCGCACCGTGCTGTCTGCATACGAGCTAACTCGTCGCCGCGATGAGGGCAGTGAGTCAGCCGCCGAAGAATTACGACGCGAAGCGCTCCTTGATGATATTCTTACCCTCAAGCAGGTAGCTGAGGCACTTTTGCTCGTATTTACCGTTCTTGCAAGCTTTGCAGCTTTCGGCCCAGTATTTGGCACACTTGTTGCAGTGCTAGTTGCCCTCATTTATGGGCGTTTGTCGCGCATAGACATGATTCATTCATGGGCACAAATGCTGTATGAGCATAGTGAGCCAGTGCTTCTTCAGTTTGTAGAACGGCATCCACACTTTGGTCGTGTCATTCGTAGCGTCAAAACTGGCTCGGGTGAGCAACGGCTGAGTTCACGCGAGGAGCTGGAGCACATGATTGAAGAGAGTGGCGCTGTGATCACGGCCGACGAAAAGAAGCTGATTAGTAATGGGCTCGCCTTTGCGGATAAAACTGTTGAGCAAATTATGACACCACGGGGTGTTGTTGAAACCATCGCCAAAGATGAACTAATCGGCCCTCTCACACTTGACGAGCTGCACCGCACCGGTCATAGCCGTTTTCCGGTAATTGATGGTGATATTGATCACGTGGTTGGTATGCTGCACATTAAGGAACTATTGACCTCATTTGATAAAAAGTCGCAAACAGCCGAGAAAATGATGGAGCGAAAGGTCTTCTATATCAACCAAGATCAGACACTTGACCATGCTTTGGCTGCGTTTATCAAAACGCGTCATCACCTATTTGTTGTCGTCAATGGGTATCGCGAAACAGCAGGAATTCTTACTCTCGAAGATGTACTTGAGGCACTGCTCGGCCGTGAAATTGTAGATGAATATGATATTCACGATGACCTGCGGGTTGTTGCCGCGCGCAATGCGAAAACCAACAACAACCCTCCGCATGGGACCAACGTCTAGCAGATTTTGCCTAACAGTGGTAAAATGACCAGTAATGATATATCGATTCGGCAGTAATAATTGTAATTAACGGGTCGGCGCTAGAGCCAGGCGGGCTCTTGGCGTGTAGGCGACCCCACTACAATCAGCCGAATCATCTAACGTAAATAGGAACTATCCATTATGAATCGAATTCTTGCTACAGATTGCACGAGCAAAGTAGGTGAGCAGATTACTGTTGCCGGCTGGGTGCATTCACGTCGTGACCACGGTGGTCTCGTGTTTATTGACCTGCGCGACCACACCGGGCTTTTGCAATTGGTGATTAACCCCGAAGCTCATGATGCTTTTGACATTGCCGAGGAGCTGCGCGATGAGTATGTGGTGCGAGCAACAGGCACATTGCGCGAACGAGCTCCAGAGCTGAAGAACGACAAAATTCCTACTGGCGGCGTTGAGCTTACTGTTGAGGCGCTGACGATTTTAAATCGTGCCGACACACTGCCCATTCAACCATTTGCCGAAGCACAGGCGGGTGAGGAACTGCGCCTCAAGTACCGCTACCTTGACCTGCGTCGCCCTCAGGCACAGGCAAACTTACAAAAACGTGCCGCGTATTACAAATTTATGCGTGACTACATGGAGGCGCACGACTTTACCGAAGTGACAACGCCAATTCTCGCTAACAGCAGCCCCGAAGGTGCACGTGACTTCTTGGTGCCCTCCCGTGTGCATGAAGGTAAGTTCTATGCACTGCCACAAGCCCCTCAGCAGTTCAAGCAACTATTGATGGTTGGTGGCGTACCGCGTTACTACCAAATTGCAACGTGTTTCCGCGATGAAGATCCACGCGCTGATCGGTTATATGGCGACTTCTACCAGCTTGATCTTGAGATGGCGTTTGTTGAGGACGGCGAAGAAGTCCGCCGTGAAATGGAGCCGCTGATTAAGAGCCTTGTGACTGGGTTTGCTGGCAAAACACTAACGTTCGGTGACGACGTGCCAAGGATTTCTTATACCGAGGCTATGGAAACATATGGCAGCGACAAGCCAGACTTGCGTTTTGCTATGAAGCTGGTTGAACTGAGCGACGTATTTACGCATAGTGAGTTCGGTGTATTTAAAAATGCCGTTGCAAGTGGTGGCGCAGTGAAGGCCATTTGTGTAAAGGGCGGGGCAAGCCTGAGCCGCTCGCAAATTGACTCATTTACCGAGATTGCCAAGGCAGAAGGTGCTGGCGGCCTGGCATATATTGTGTATGAAAACGGTGAAACCAAGTCGCCAATTGCCAAGTTCATGAATGAAGCCGAGCTTGCGGCTGTACGTGAACGTACTGAAGCTCAGGATGGTGACGCCGTATTCTTTGGTGCAGACAAGCGCGCTGTAGTCAACGCAGTACTGGGTAAGCTGCGCAGCGAATTTGCGAATCATTTTGGGCTCAAAAATCCAAACGAAGTTGCGTTGGCATGGGTCATCGATTTTCCGTTCTATGAATTCGACGCCAAAACCAACAAAATGGATTTTGGCCATAACCCATTTAGCATGCCAAAAGGTGGCATGAAGGTGCTCGAAGAGACAGAAAACAAGCTTGATATTGTGGCCGATCAGTATGACATGGTCATGAACGGCTACGAGATTTGTAGTGGTGGAGTACGCAACCACAACCCAGAGGTACTTTATAAAGTGTTTGGTTTGCTCGATTTCAGTCCTGAGTATGTCGAAGAAAAGTTTGGTGCTATGCTCAGCGCCTTCAAATTCGGGGCACCACCACACGCAGGCTGTGCGTTTGGTATTGACCGCATTTTTATGGTGCTCATCGGTGAAGATAACATTCGTGAAGTGGTGGCGTTCCCCAAGAACGGCAGCGGCGTCGACGTGATGATGAATAGCCCAAGTGCTGTTGACGATGCTCAGCTCAAAGAGCTTGGCCTGTAGGTATGACCCCAGAGGCATTTCGGGAAATAGTATGGGAAAAAGGGCGTCGTTTGTATCGGCCTATGCCATGGCGCGACCAGCCAACGCTGTATCATGTGCTTGTGAGTGAACTAATGTTGCAGCAAACGCAGGTCAGTCGCGCAATCGTTAAATACGCTGAGTTTATGCAAGCATTCCCTTCGCTTGAAGCATTGGCAGAGGCATCGCTCGCTGAGGTGCTACGTGTTTGGCAAGGATTGGGGTACAATCGACGGGCAAAGTATCTGCACCAAGCTGCACGGCAAATTGTTGCTCAGGGTGAACCGACGACGCTTACCGAACTGGTAGCACTGCCTGGTATAGGCAAGAACACAGCCGGAGCAATGATGAATTATGTTTACCAAGTGCCGACTGCTTTTGTAGAGACGAATATTCGAAGTGTTTACTTTTATTACTTCTTTGCCAACAGGACTGATGTGCCTGATAGCGAGGTGCACGCAGTAGTGGAAGAAACAATGGATCAGGAGCACCCGCGTGAATGGTTTTGGGCGTTAATGGATGTAGGTGCATGGCTTAAATCACAAGGGCAGGCACGATTATCAACGAGCCGTCACTACAAAAAGCAGCCACCGCTTAAAGGCAGTGTTCGTGAAGTTCGTGGTCAGATTATTCATGTACTTACTGGCGCCCCAAGCACCTTAAAAAACTACAGGCATGAACTTCAAGACGAAGCTCGCTTTACTGTAGCAGTGCAGGGTTTGCAGCAAGATGGCTTAATTGTAGAGGTCAACAGCGTATTTCGATTGACCGACAGAGGGTGAATAAGCGATAATAAACAGTATGTATAAAGCTAAGGTCATTGCTGTTGCGCTTGCTGTCGTTCTTTCGGGGAATGTTGTTCGCGCCGAGGATCAGTCTGCGCTATGGTTGACCGACGACCAAATTACGCTTATTCGTACAAACTGCGTCGACGTTCAGTCTACGTTACAGCGGATCCACTCAAGTGATGCGCTGGTGAGGGTCAACTTGGGCCAACGCTATGAAACGATTGCAACCAAACTGATGGCTCCGCTGAACAGTCGTATTGCGCTGAACCGCCTTGATAGCGTAGAGCTCACCAAAACGACTGCCGACTTTAATGAGGCGCTCGCTGAGTTTAGAACACTGTACCAGCAATATGAACAGACAACACTGAGCGCGATTGAAATGAAATGCAAGGATCAGCCGGTGCGATTTTATGACACGATTGCGCTTGCGCGTGATCATCGTGCCGCGGTACATGATGCAGTGGGCAAGCTGAACAGTTTGTTGAAGCAATATGGCGAACAATTCACTGCCTTTCGTGCGCAGGTGCTTGCAGATAGGAAAGAGTCATAGTGGGTATCGATGAGCTCAAAAAGGATGCAATCGCTATGACAAAATGGCAACAGCATCGCTTTTTCACACTGATTGTAGGCGTGATAATAATTTCCTTCTTTTTGGTGAGCGTAGCACTGAGCTTATACAACAGTAGCGGTGCTGCCCAACTTGACCTTAGCAAGCCTGGCTATCAAGATGTACGTCAGCAGGCTAAACGCGATACGACAACGAAAGCCTATCCTTCCACAGGTCCGCTAGACAAAGAAGCGCTTGATAGCTTTGCAAAAATGTACACTGAACATACAGGCCGTGTTATGTCAGTCGATACCTTTGATAGTGCAGCACTGAGCGAAGAATCACTGCGTATGTTGAATGGCACGCACGATGCGAGCAGTGCCCAGTAAAACTAGCGTTTCTTTTTGCTTGTAGTAGTCGGAGCAATCGTCATTGGCACGGTGCCAATTGTTACGTTCTCTTCCTCAAATTTATCCAAAATACGACGTCGCATTTCGGCAACGACCGACCATTGGTCAGAGGGTTGAGTTTTTCCAGATACAATAAGGTTCACGGCGGTTGAAGTGAAATCCCCCATCATCACATAGTGGGGAGCTTCAAGAATTTTGTCACGCCAGTCATCTTCGTCTGCGAGGGTGAGTCCAATTTTGTCTATCATCTTGCTCACTCGATCGATATCGGTATCAGGCGCAACGGCTACCATAAATCGTGCCATGCTGTACCCCATGGTTTTATTAATGACATGCTGCACCATGCCATTAGGAAAATAATGTACATTGCCATCGACGTCACGAATCACCGTAGAGCGTACCCCAATCCGTTCAACGGTTCCACCGAAGCCTTCAATTTCGATAACATCACCTACTCGGTATTGATTCTCACTAATAATAAAGACGCCGCTCAAAAAGTCTTTGACGAGTGATTGCGCACCAAACCCAAAGGCAACACCGATGATTCCTGCGCTAGCGAATAAGGGCGCAAGTGCTTCTTTGCTGAAAAACTGCACAAATATAAGATAAAGCACGAACACAACAGTAAGGATGCGCCATACGTTAGTGAACAGCGCGCCAAGGGTATGCTGGCGTTTTTCTAGATCCTTTTTGTGTAAGGTTCGTTGGTAAGCAGTGACAAATACATGAGACATCAGCCAGTTAACAATGGCAGGTCCCAACCAGTACACAATGGCACCGACAATGATAAAAATGGTAATGCTCGTAAATTTCTCCATAAATGGTATTATAACTCATGATGAAAAAAACTGCTCAACGCGATTTGGTAGCGACATTGCTCGCCGGCGGTATTGCTGTGGTGCGAACAGATACGCTGTATGGCATTGTGGCTCGTGCCGACGATGAGGCAGCGGTGGAGCGAGTGTATGCGGCTAAGGGCAGGAATCCGGGAAAATCGTGCATCGTGTTGATTGCGCACCGCGAGCATGCCTACGGTGAGAATGATGATGTAGCGTTTGAGTGGGATGAGCCAACAAGCGTGCTTGTCGCATCTCCGCAGGCACCAGCCTGGTTGTTGCGTGAGAATGAATTAATCGCTCATCGGTTACCAAAGGTTGAATGGTTGCAAGAAGTGATTGCCCAGACTGGTCCGCTTATCGCACCGAGCGCTAACCCTGAGGGATTGCCACCCGCAATGACAATAGATGAAGCTAAGGCTTATTTTGGTGAACAGGTTGATAGGTATGTAGATGGTGGTGAAGTACCCGGCGACATGCCGCCTTCACGACTTATTCGCATTCATAACGATGGAACTCTTGAACGGTTGCGCTAGCCTTTAAGTGCCTGCCGTCCAATGGTTATGAGGTGCTTATCGCGGTAGCCCGCTAGCGCGTCATGATTGAGTCCATGGCGCTTAATGAAACTGCTCACGCGTTCGCTCCCAATATAGTGGGGGAGGCTCACATAACTGGCGCCATGCTCGTAAAGTTCAGCGGCTTCGCTGTAGTTATTGGCATGGCAAATAAAACTTGTTTTGGTATTGTGGCGACGAATATAAAGGAGCAACGCGCGATTGGTGGAAAGATCGGTCATAGTGCTCACAACCAGCTGTGCCCGACCGGCATTAATCTCGTCTAAAAATTCTTCGTCGGTTGCATCACCATACGCATGGCGTATACCTTGCTCCTCAAGACTTTCAATAATCTCGGGATCATAATCTACCACTAGATACCGTTGCTTCATGTCACGAAAAGTACGCAAGAACTCATGACCACCTTTGTGATACCCGACTAAGATTACTGGATAAAGCGCTTGGCGTTGTTTTGGTTCGTTCGCGGTGTGACGCTCAAAGTGACGTAGTGGTTTTTCGAATATCCGGAATAATCCGTCGTCGTGTTTCATAAGGTAAGAAGACACACCAATGGTAATGAAGGCGGTGAGGGTGATAAGCGACACCATGTCTTGACTTACGAGCCCCTTGCTAGCCGCAATTGTGATGAAGATGATAGAGAACTCGCTAATTTGCGATAAGTGAACAGCTGCTTTAAAGCTAGTGAATTTGGTGTAGCGCTGTAGACCGAGACTCATCATGACTAAGAGTGGCTTACCAGCTATTACGACTGCTGCTAAGACGTGTGCGGGCAACAGATTTTTACTGATGCTGTCTATGGTAAATGATTCACCTAAGGTGACGAAAAAGATGACGATAAAGAAGTCTCGTAGTGGTTTAAGCTTGGCAGCCATCTCGGTTGCGTAGGGAAGACCGGCTATGGCGACGCCGGCGAACAGCGCGCCCACTTCGTGGCTAAAGCCGGCAAGGTCAAACAGGGTAGCAACTGCCAGTCCCCAGCTGAGCGCAAATAAGAAGAGTAGTTCTTGGCTTTTTGCGGCAAACTTGGCAATATGCGGCATGACAAACCGCGCCATGAGGTAAAGCCCAGCACCAAGCCCAACTGCCCGAAGGATAATTTCCCAACCCGAGATAGCAGTACCGCTTGGTGATGTCATCATGGCAAGCAAGACGACGGCAATTGTTGCTACAACATCTTCAATCAACAGAACACCTAATGTAATTTGCCCGTACAGCCGCGAGGTTTCTTTGTCATCACTGAGCGTCTTGAGAACAATAATGGTGCTACTGAAAAATAGCGCCATTGCAAGAACTGCGCTGGTGGTGTTGTCGTAGCCAAGCAGCTTACTGGCACCAAAACCGAGGAATCCCAAGAAGGGCAGAATCGACATGCTTGTGATAATCGATACTCGCCCAAGGCTCTTGATAACGCTAGCATTTAGGCCCAGCCCAATGATAAATAACAAGAGCGTAATACCAATGGCGCTAAAGGAATCGAAGGCATTTTGATTGCGGGTAATATGGAAAAAACTGAAGCTTGGTCCCACGAGCACTCCAGTGATGATATACCCCATGATGAGTGGTTGACGGAGCATCTTCATGATAGCCGAAATAGCCACGACGACCGTGACGATAACCGCAAGCTCAGTGAAAATAGATGCGTTCATACTGCTTATCCTTATTGTAACAGATAGCAAGTGGTATAATACAGGCGAATGCTAGATCAAGTGAATCCTGATGATTATATTATTACTCGTAAGCGAAAAAAATATAAATTCGCGAAATTTGCCAATGCTACCAATTGTTTCGAGTTTGCACATTGGCAAAAGCGCTCAGTAGACGTGGTAGAAATTGGAGCGGGCACAGGGCTCTTTAGTGTGGAACTTGCCAGTCGTCACCCAAACAGGTTTTATGTGGCGCTCGATGTCAAAGGCGATCGATTGCAGAAGGGGGCATATGCCGCCATGAAGTGTACTGTTACCAACATTGCATTTGTGCGAGCTCGCGCCGATCAACTGAGTGATTGTGTGCCGAGCAATTCAGTCAAACAACTATGGCTGACGTTTGCCGACCCCTTCCCTAAAAAACGTAGTAGTGGGCGACGCATGACGCATCCTACCTACCTGCGCCGTTATGCTGATATACTTTCGCCCAATGGCGCGCTCTATATTAAACACGATAACCCTACGTTTTTTGCATGGACGCTTGAACAACTTGTTGCCGAAGGGTGGCATATTGCTGAGCTAAGTTTTAATTTGCACGATTCCGAACTCGATGAGGAATACAAAGTAATGACATCGTATGAAGCTCGCTGGTTGAGTGAAGGCCGCATTGTGCAGTTCGTCAAAGCTACGCCGCCACGCGCTCCTAATGGGCGGTAATTGCTTCAATAAACACGGGTCTCGGCGACAGCTCGTCACGGCGCTCAAAGAGTACTTCGTAGTAGCCGGGCAAATAGTAGTCGCTATCATGCGGTATGTGGCTAAGCGCCGAAAAGAGCAGTGTTGCCATTTCGATGCGACTCAATTGTGTAGTGCTATTGCAAGCGAATAGCTCATCGGTTTGCCAGGCATCATCAGTCTCGAGTGGGCCTTTGAAGGACCATGCTAGTCGGTGATTGCCATCGCGCCACGCGATAATTTCTGGTGTGTGTTGCCCGCGGTGAAAGGCATTGAAGTTACCAATCGTTGCCTCCATAACAATTGTGTTAGGTTGGCCATCGTTCTTAATATCAATGTGGCTGCTCATAACTGGCTCACCATTGTGACTTACGTACAGCTCTTTGTTGGTGAGGTGAGGTAGGCGCGCCACGCTTGCTTCAACAAAAGCGACTACTTGCTCGGCTGTTGTGGCGTGCGCTAAGTGAACTCCCGGAATAATTGATGCAAAGTAATAATCTCCCTTTGGCAGTTTGGACAGATAGTCGTAGGGCCGTTCAAGAAATTCCTGGCAGGGCATAGCAATAAAGTGGTGCCGCGGCAGATCGAGCGCCGCAAGCCGTTCGTGAATCGATCGGTGAGCATTGCGTCCATCTTTACTATCCCCTGGGTCCATCGTCTCAATGAGTCGGCTGAGGGATGCGTTGCTAACTGCACGTGCGGCGCGTTGCCAGTCGCTAAACCCAGCGCCCGCTGCTCGTTCGGTATCACGGCTCATTTAGCTACCCTTTCTTGTGCGCGATAGGCAGGCTCGGCTTGGGTGAGCATATAGTGAAGGCTCTTAGCAGGCTCGGCAAACTCTGGGCGTTCACGCATGTCTCTTAGCAGGCGGCGTCCCACACAGGTTGCTAAGGGGGTTGTCATTTCGTAGTGCAGGTCACCGGAGTGAGCAATATTCTGACTGCTCGCATAGATTCCTTCAACAAGAACAACTTGTGTGGGTTGTATCACACCATCTACTCGCGGCTCGCAGTCGCTAAAGTCGATTGTTCGTTTCCAAATAGGGCGGCTTGCCCGCAGCTCTGCAAGATCAAGCGCCATAGCAGCGGTGTCATAGACGATTGGCGCATCCCACTCAGTCCAAGGCTCTGCATTGTTATACGATGTCAGCCAGGTAGCACCGCGGTGATAATCATCGGTTGAAAGAATAACTGGCTCGATGCCGCGCTCAATGAGCGCATCGTACACTTCACGGACAATTGTTGACTTTCCCGATCCAGATCTTCCAGCAATATGTGCGGTCACCATGCGATCGGCGGGCTGCGCCAAAATGTCAGCAACAATATCTTTGGCGTTAAGCTCTGGTCGGGGCTTGAGCGCTTCTTGACCGTCGTTGGCTCGTCGAAAGCTTAGGTGCGCGCGCCATTCGCTGTTGCCGATAGCATCACCTGTTACTTCCACGAACCGATTGCCGTACTGCTTCGAAAATTCTTCCCAGTTCATAGGGTTTTCTGACTCTAGCTGCACGCTGCCATCTTCGAAGAAGTCAATCACAATACCTTCCATTGGTTCGCTGCGAAGCTTTCGCACAATCGGTGTTTGGTGGCTTTTATACCGCAGGTAGTCTTGCTGGCTAATCGTTACAGTAGGGAATTCAATGCGGTCGAGTCCTTCAGCACCAGTAGCGCCGCGACTTTTCAGTGTTGCTTCGTAGTGTAAGCTGCCATCAGGCTGTAGTATCTCGCGCATTCGCAGACTAAACGGCTCATCACCGTGGCTTAGGTACACCTGCTCAATGGGGTAGGCGGCAACACGGAATTGCTCAAACTCTTCGGGGAAAACGGGAATGAATTTTCGTTCAACCTCGTGTGGTAGCAGTTGCTCAAATTCTGGAGATTGGAGTATTGTTTCGATTGACAAAGTAGCTTCCTTTCTTCTTACATAACAGATGACATTTTTAGTGTAACGTGGTACTATGCAATTGGATAGAAAGTACAATTTGAGTCAAATATGTTTGAGTATCAGAATTTAGAACATCACATTCAACGGCACATTATGAGTTACTTAATGTTGCACGAATATGCGCGGTTTAGTGATTTGCGCCCGCCTCGCATTGACACAAATCTTTTTAGCTATCATCTTAAGCTGTTGCAAAAATCAACTATGGTCATCAAAACAGACGGTGGCTATACCCTTGGCCGAAAGGGCTTATTATATGTCGATCGAGTCACCGTAGAAAAAATGCGTGTGCGTACACAACCAAAGATTATCACCATGCTTTTGATACAGGATGGGTATGGCAAGGTGTTGCTGCAGAAGCGTACCAAACAGCCGTTCATTAATACATGGACGCTGCCATACGGTAAGCTCCATATTGAAGACGCCTCAGTACTGAGTGCAGCTCGCCGTGAGGCGGAAGAAAAGCTTGCGTTTAGCCCCCATAAGCTTCGTCACGTGGGTGATTGCTACATTCGCGTGCTGAGTGATGGGCAAGTCGATAGCACGACGCTCGCACACATTGTGCGGTTTGATACCGATGCTATTGCTGCCAGCGATGTACTGCAGTGGGTTGAGCCGCTTGACCTTAGTTCCCTTAAGCTCGCTCCAGCGGTTGAGCAAATCATCACTCGTGCGTTTTTTGGCGACGATTTCTTCTTTGAAGAGTTTACTGCTGGAAACTAGTCGTTATCCTCTGCGCTATTGCGACTGAGATAATCGTTCGCGGACCCAAGCATCAATGCTACCAGCGCCCATACATACGACGAGCTTCCCATTGTTTCGCGCCCACGTGATGTGTTCCCATAGACTATCGTCCATTTCAGAATACGTTACAACATTTCGGTTTGTGAGCCGAGCGGTTAATTCTTGCGGCTCAAGCATAGGCAGGTTCAAGTCTTCGCGTGATTTGTAGGTAGGCAGCCAAAAGATTTCTTCCGCGAGCTCCATACACGTAGTATAGCCACTTCGCACCTGGTGCTGACGGGTATTTTGGTGTGGCTGATACACCAGTACAATGTGCGGTGATACTTCGCGGGCAAGCTGCAACGTTGCAGCGATTTCTACAGGATGATGACCGTAATCACTGTATAAGTTATCGGCGAGCTTTTCAAAGCGGCGGGCTGTACCAGGGAATGATTCCACTGCAGTTTTGATCCGCACCGCATCACCAACACCAAGGTATTCACATGCTTTAGCAATAAGGGTCGCATTGGCACGGTTATGCGCACCGGGTATTTTGAAGTCAAACACTTCTGGGTCATGGAGTCGCCATGTTTTGCGTGGCGGTCGCACATCAATAACCGTGTCGCGTTCCCACATAATAGCGTGTTCAGATTGACCGAGGAATTTTGTGAAAGCATCTGCGTAGTCACGCTGAGTAGGATAGGTGTCTGGGTGGTCGTAGTCGATACTTGTAATCAGCGATAGGTCGGGGGTAAATCGCAAAAAGTTGCGATCGTACTCGTCGCATTCATACACAAAGTATTCTGCTGAAGGATCAAGGTATCCACTGGGAGCAAAACTCATAGTAGAACCCACGCTAAAACTTACGGGGATACCGAGCTGGCGGAAAGTCCATACCAACATAGCAGTGGTTGTGGTCTTGCCGTGCGTGCCGGCAACGGCGATGAGTTTAAGATTCTTTTCCTTAATAATGTGGTTAATTAGTTCATCGCGCTTCGCTACATATATACCAAGTTCGCGGGCTTTGACGAGTTCAGGATGATCCTCGGGGAGTGCTGCAGTGTAAATAAACCAGTCAATTCGCTCTTGAACATGACAGTATTCTAGGTAGCTACCTGACTGATCGGTGCTCACACTAATGCCACGGCGACGCAGCTCATCGGTTGTCATGCTTTCGTGCAAGTCGCTACCACGTACGGTGTGCCCAGCATCACGGGCGATTTCAGCAAGTGGGCCCAACCCGACACCACCAATACCGCTGAAGTAGATGTTCATACGTTTAGTATAGCATGTAACCACAAGCAGTATGGTATAATTTATAGGGAAAAATGGGCAAAAAATAGACATGTTTCGACGCATTATTCACCGCATTTTCAGTGGCCGTCACTATTGGCGTTTAGTTTCATTTGATGAAATCGCCGAGTTATATACCTCGCGGTTGCTGACGGTGTTTGCAATTAATATTGTTAATTTGTTTGCCGCGGTGTATCTGTACCGCTTGGGGCACAGTATCGAATTTATCGTACTCCTTTACGGCATTCTCTACGCATTAAAAGTTCCTTATTCAATTTTGGTTGCCAAATACACCGCATATTTTGGTCCCAAGCATGGTATTTTGCTAGCAAATATTATTCGTATCCCATCGCTCGTTGCCTTTGCATTGGTGCCTGAATACGGCGTATGGGCTATCATTGCCTTTGGTGTGTTTCAGCAGCTGTCGTCGGCACTGTATGACCTATGCTACCTTACGGATTTTTCAAAAGTAAAAAGCACGGTTCATGCCGGTAAAGAAATCGGTACCATGCAAATCATCGAGAAAGCGGCGAAAGTATTGAGCCCGCTGGTTGGCGGTGCGATTGCCAGCATGTATAGCCCGCGCGTTACTATCATCATTGCCTGTGTACTGTTTATTATGTCTGCTTGGCCATTATTTAAAACAATTGAACCCACCAAAACGCGTAATCGTTTGCGGCTCGTCGGCTTTCCGTGGCGACTCGCACTACGGAGCCTCGTTTCGCAGAGTGTAGTTGGATTTGACTTTGTTGCGAGCGGTATGGCCTGGACGCTGTTTGTCACGATATTTGTATTCGCTGGCCTTGGCGAGGGCACGTATGCTGCACTTGGTGGTCTTGCGTCACTTGGCGTACTCATCAGTATTGTGGCGGCCTGGACATTCGGTCAAGTTGTTGATCGGCATAAAGGTGGCGTACTGCTTGTGGTTGGGGCAATCGCCAACACGGTGATTCATTTGTTCCGCCCGTTTGTCACCACGCCAGCAGGAGTAATGGGGGTAAACATCGCCAATGAATCGGCAACAAGTGCGTATGCGCTGCCATTTACCCGCGTGATGTTTGATGTGGCAGATAGTTCAGGCTTCCGCATTACCTACCTAATGTTCATCGAAATGGCGGTGAATTTTGGTGCGGCGCTTGCTTGCTTTGTGATGGTTGCTTGCATCCACTGGTTTGGCGTACAGGGCGGGCTAATGACGTTCTTTGTAGTAGCGGCGGTATATGAGCTGCTTCTGCTAATTAGCCGTCGCGCCGCCAAGTAAAGGGTGATATACTAGCACTAGTATGATTGGTGGGACCGTAGGTGGCAGATAAACGGCGTGTTAAGCGAAGCATTAAGCAGCTGCAAACAGTAAAAACCTGGCAGTTGGTTATTTTGCTTATTTTAATGCTTTTTGTGTCGGCAACGTTTTTGCGCATCAACAATACTGGCATGATAGAGCGACGCAATGCTGTTGCGTCGGCTGATAAATCAGGGAATATTGATGATATCACGGCGCGTATCTATGATTTACAGCGCTACGCAGCTGCTCATATGAACGCTGAAACAGGAGTGTTCTACCTTCAGGAGCAATATAATCGTGATGTTCAAAAGCAAGCCGCAGCCGCGAGCGGCACAGGTTCGGCTAAAGCGCTTGAAATTCGCAAAGCAGCGGATGCCGTTTGCCAGCCGCAGTTTGGCGGTTGGTCGCCAGCATATGTACGCTGCTACGTTAATGAGCTCAACAAACATCCTGCGGATGAAATTAGCTCCGCGAACCTTATCTTGCCCAATTCTGCACAGTATCGCTATAGCTTTACCAGCCCCTTGTGGTCACCCGACTTTGCCGGGTGGTCACTCCTGGTGTCAGCTACCATCCTGCTTGCCATTATTCTCCGCTTAATAAGCCTTGGTATTTTGCGTCTGCTCCTCAAGCGCCACTATAGGGAAATGTAATTATTCTTACATATAGGGGTGAAAAGTGTTGACACCTATAGCCATACGCGATAAGCTATCTCTGTAAGACGCTAATAGGAGGTATAACTTTATGGCTTACAAGCACACTAACTCAAAGGGTGTAACATACTACCTGCACAAGACCGAAGTTACTCTTCGCGGTGGTAAACCACAAACTATCTACTTCTTCGCGAAGGTAGAAAAGAATGCTAAGGGTACTCCAGTAGACCTACCAGCAGACCGCGTTGTTAAAGAAAACCCACGCAACGGTTTCCTTACTGTTTCTAAGAAGAAATAGTCATATTTATGCTAATTGTGCCCGCTTCTTCTAAGGAGCGGGCCTTTTAGTATTGTGGAAAACTTAACCATGCAAAAAGCTTGCGCTTATTTCAAAAGCATAGTATGCTAGGGGTACAAACAAACAGGTGCCAAATTAGTCCCGATAGGGCTATCCGTGTTGGACGCCCTTCGGGGCTTTTTGTTTACCTTCAGATTATTGACTTATAGTATTGTTTATGCTATAATGTATGTATGGTTATTGAAAAACAAACAGTTCATCGACTTTATACCAGTGACAGCGCCGACTTTATTGATACTGAAGGCGATGTACGCCCAATTGCCGATTTTGACGGTCGTACTATGGAATTCGCTGATGAATCGTTTCCGCCACTCTTTGCAGAAGCTACTTCAGTGACTGCACTGAAACGAGTTGTACAAAATACCCGGCCTAAGCGCCGCGGCCCGAGTCGCCGCGGTGGACGCGCCTACAACGAGGGGAGCGATAGTGAGCTCGATCCATTTTGGAATGTACCAGTTGAGCCGCTGAGCGATGAACAACGCGCTACCAACGCACATGGTATTCAAGCAGTGCGTGATGCGCTTGCCAAGGCCCGTGAGCAAAAAGACGACCAATAATATATCCTCACACTTGTGAGGATATATTATTGGTGGGGGTGGATGGGATCGAACCATCGACCAACAGGTTATGAGCCCGCTGCTCTAACCCCTGAGCTACACCCCCGAGGC
>APMI01011531.1_pt1 | contig 54816 bp, 60 predicted proteins | sample 667938 | NCBI WGS metagenome assembly APMI01 (sample SAMN01084076, study PRJNA167559) | wastewater metagenome | biome: Wastewater | place: Denmark: Ejby Moelle, Odense | collected 2011-11-28
CCGGAGCGCCGCAAGTCAGACATGGCACGCGCCATGTCCGGGTTGGCAGTGCGGTGGGGGTTGGCGGCATCGCGCCGCTTCGCCCGCCGTTGCTTGGCGGCATAGCTCTTGGTCATGTTGACTCCTCTGGTCGTTCGGGCACACGCCCGATAGTTCAGGTAGTGTGTCCTATAAACACTATAGCACTTATGCTTTAAAAAGTCAAGTGCAGCAGCGGGGTTATGCTGCCAACTTTTGATGCTGTTGACTGCCGGCCTGCTGCGCCAAGAACTCGTTGCGCGCAGCGTAGAGTTTGGCGAGCATGTCAGGGGCTGCTCGGCGAGCGCGCTTGGTGCTTACTCTAAAATTGCCGCATAATTCATCATGACTAATGCCGGTAGTAATGATTGAGTGCGGCCGCTCAGTTTTCTTGCGAGCGTTTTGGGCCGTGCGCTCCGATGCCTTGATATCAATCGGGAAAGTAACGCCATCCAATGTGACGAACATATCAGTGCCGCGGGTGTCTTCTTCTACGCTAACATTGGCGTCGACGCTTACGCGTGGGACGCGGTCACCGGTTTGCTTGTCGACAGCCGGATTGACTTCGTTGATGGCCATAATAATTTGGTGGGCTAGCACCTCTTGTTCCATGCCACGCAGGCGCTGTTCAACCTGCTGTTGGAACCAGTGCTGTTCTTTATGCCAGCCTTGTGTATCGCTGCCCCACCGGCTGGCATTGGTAACGCCGTATACGTCAGTGATGGTAGACGCCAGATTAGAGAAGCGTAGTGAAGAGTCACCGTCTATGAGCACTTTGACAGCGTGGTTAAACTTGGTAGCACGACGCTTGTGGGCTTGGAATTCCTTGGTCTGAGGTGGCTCAGGACGGAAACAATGACGCATACCTTCAAGACCATAGACGAACTGCGGTAGCGTCCCAACTACGCGATTAAGATTGGCTTCTGAGGTAGTTTCAAGCTTTGCTGGATCGTAGTCATCTTCAAGGCTAACAAGCGGGTTCATACCTGCACGTTCTAGTGCGGCGCGGGCAAGGGCCCGCTCAACACTGTGACCATTTTCGCGATTGCGTTGAAACTCGCTCCCATCCGCAATAGCAGTGATAATTTCAGCGGCGCTGGGCTGTCTTTTTTGGTATTGGGAAGGTGCTTTTTCTGTCATAGCGGCGTGTTAGCGAGTGTGCCATTTGTATAGAGTTCTTCAAGCTGCCTGCGCATGGCGCCCGACTTTGCTTGGGCGAGCTGAGGCGGAATACGGAAGGTGCGTGCACGCTTGAATTCAGCATGGGAGAGTTGTGACCATACGGCGCGATTATTGGGGTGTAAGTTGTTAACTTGGCGAGCTTTCTCGGCACTACCTTTAAAATCAATTGGCATCCACCCGTAGTTATCGCCTAAATCTGGCTGCATGTGCACCCAGTCATCAATACCCTTGAGTTCATCATCTTCAGTAACATCGGTATCAATTTCATAGCCTGCCGCACCGACAATCATTTCTCCGTTGATCTCGCCCCACATGCCAAACATAATGGTGTCAACTTCTTCGGTGATTGCCCCTACTTCTTGCCGAGCTTGTTCGTCGCTGCTCCAACCGCTGCGGGCGATAGCAATATAGGGCTCAATGAGCATACGGTGAACTTCTTGTGGCGATAGGTCTTGATAGGCATCAACCATAGCTCGAAGTTCATGGTTGAATCGAATGAGTCGTCGTTTGTGTGGTATTTTTGCCTCTGGAGTAAGGTGTTTGCTGCGTAGTACTTGTGCGCTCGAGGCGACATCAAAAATCTGCCCCACAAGTGCGTATGCGTGTCCCTCGGGAGTGCGGCGGCCAGATTCGGTAGTTTCTAGCTCGGCCAATGCTTCTGCGGCGACACTAAATGCATGTGAGAGGGGTTTGCCGTCTTGCATGGCTTCGCGAAAATCATCGCTATCACGAATGTCAGCGATAATTTCACGAGGTGATGGGCGAGATTTTTGTTTTGTTTGTGTGATGGTCATTTGTTTCATTTAAGCATAAACATGACAAAAAGTCAATACTGGTATGAAACACAAAAATACCCGCAGAGGAGCGGGCATTTAAGAAGTAAGCGCAGACTACGCAGCCGGCTGCTGAGGGCCCGATAAAAAGTCAATTTCCTTAATGATATCAAGGAGAGCCTGAGCTTTACGCGTTTCATCGGCAATCATCTTGGCAGCTTCATGCGCAGGGGCAACCAAAGTTTTATCATCGGTAGAACGAATGAGAAGAAGGTACGTATCGAATTTTTCTTCTGGCGAGAGGTTAAGTTTGTCGACAAGCGGGCGCAGCTCGTTGATGGCTTCGAGCTTTACACCATCTAGACCAGTGGCCGCTGCAGCAGGTGCGGCTGGCATGGTAAGCGGCATATCTGGCACGACGGGAGCAGCTTGGGGTAAGGTCAATGGGTTTTCGGCCTCAACCTCGGCGACTTCATCCACAGCTGGGGCAGCAGGTGGGGGAGTACCAGGGGCGACAGGCGCAGCAATTTCGCTCATCGCCAGGCCCTTTTCAGTTTCATCTTCATCACCGTTAACACCGGCGAGTACTTTTGCCAGTTCTTGATCATCGCTGATCGGTTGTGTTGATTGCGGTTGAATGTCCATGCCCACCTCTACTAATAGTTTTACTTATGCTTATTAGTACTGTACCATAGTGGTAGTAAGTACCGCAAGGGTAGGGGTTGTAGAGAAATGTTAGACGATGTCAATGTGTTGAAACAGCGGGATAGCCAAGGTGCACTCGATGTGGCTGGGCAGCTATATAAACAGGTCGCATACCAATGCGAATTACGCGATGCTGATAATGATGGCCGAACACTGACCGGAGTCGTGGTTGCTGGTATGGGTGGTTCTGCGCTGGCGGCTGATGTGGTAAAAGTGCTTCTTGGACAGTTCCTTACCGTACCATTCGAAGTGGTGAAAGGGTATTCATTACCCGCTTATGCAGGTGCTTCAACGCTCGTGATTGCGAGCAGTCACAGTGGCAATACCGAAGAAACCGTAGCCTGCATGAATGAAGCACTTGAGCGGGGATGCCAAATGGCAGCGATTGCGACGGGAGGTAAGGTAGAGCAAATCGCCCGCGAGCATCAGGTAATGTTTGCAGAGATTCCGCATGACACGCAGCCGCGTATGGGAATGATATATAACCTACGAGTGTTGCTACAAATTTTGGAAGAGTATGGGCTGATTACTCGTGAATGGTGTGATGATTTGGCAGCTGCAGAGCAATGGCTCCACGAAGAAAGTGACAGCTGGACCAAGCAAATGCCTGTAAGCCACAACTATGCTAAACAGCTCGCGCTTACGGCAGTTGGCAAAACACCAGTGATTTACGGCGGTAGCTTAATGGCCCCCGTTGCCTACAAGTGGAAGATTAGCTGGAATGAAAACGCCAAAAATGTGGCATTTTGGAATTACTACCCAGAGTTTAATCATAACGAGTTTTTGGGTTGGACGAGTCACCCTGTTGAAAAGCCCTTCGTGGTTTTTGACTTAGTGAGTAATCTTGAGAATGAGCGTACACTGAAGCGGTTTGAACTAAGCGATAAGCTGCTGAGCGGTAAACGACCAAAGGCCACTACGGTGCCAATTACCGGCGATACGCTACTGAAACAAATGCTTTGGGGGTGCGTGCTGGCTGATTTTGTCAGTATTTACGTAGGGATTCTGAACAATGTTGACCCCACGCAAGTTGACTTGATTGAGAAATTCAAAAAAGAACTAGCGGGGTAGTTCTTCAATAACCGCTTCGATCCATTCGTCAAGCCGATCATATACCGGTACGCTGAATTCTGCGCAAACTTCTTCAAAGTAAGTGCGGTTGCCGCCTGCATAGCGGGGGCTCATGCCAAAGACAAACGAGATATCGGTGTTGTAGTCCATCCAGCCAGCGATGCGGCCAAATTCAATGCGGCTGGTTTGAGCAAAGCTTCGACCAGGCGTAGGGTAGTCTTGTGCTGCCATCCACATTGCAAGGCAGCCCGTCTCGCGAGCCAGGCGTAAGTGGTGCTTCTCCCATGGGTTTTGCTCACCATCAATAAGCCATGATGATGGCGCGCGGTAAAGGCCTTCAGGGCCGCGAGGTGATACGACTGATAACGGCACCGCATAATCAAAGAGCAGTTCGGCTGCTTCTTGCTGCCAATCGTGCGTGCCCTGGACTGGCCCTGCAAGAAAAACGACTGGAGCGCCTGGAGTGTCGATACGATGGGGCGGAGTAATAAATTCGCGCATGGGGCCACCTAGTGGTACTGACGCAATGAGTCAATCGTGTTTTTGTGAGCGGCTTTGAGGGCGGGAAAGAGACCGAATATAACGCCGACACCAAGCGCCATAAGGGCAGCTGCAGCCGCAGTTAACCACGTGAATGCAGGTGCAAAGTAGAGGAACGTACTAATGACAAATGCCAAAATGTACCCAAGGAAGTAGCCGAGGAACCCGCCGACTAAACTCATCATGAGCGACTCAATAATGAACTGACTGACGATGTTGCCGTTACTGGCACCAACTGCTTTGCGAATGCCAATTTCGCGCGTACGCTCAGCGACGCCAACAAGCATGATGTTCATAATACCAATACCACCGACAAAGAGCGAAATTGCCGCAATCGCTGTCATTACCTGTGTTAACGCAACAAATAGTTGGTTGGTTGGTTTGCCAATATCGTCGCCAGTAGCAATACTAAAATCTTTTTCACCTTGATGATTAGCGGTAAGCTTATCACTAATTTTGCGCACGGTATCACTGGTAGTAACTCCTGGCTTTACCTTGATATTAATTTGTTGAATTTGTGCCCTTGACTGGTGGAATTGCTTGCCTTGAGCAAAGCTGACCACAGCCGCCTGGTTGAGGTCGACATTGTTGTAATTAATAGGATTAGCTGAACGTTTGATAACGCCAATAACGGTAAATTGCTGGCCACGGATGGTGAATGTGCGGCTAATGGGACGATCGGTGCCAAAGAGCGTGAGCGCAAGGTTTTCACCAACCACTGCCGTATTATTATCGGTAGTTTCATCAAGGAATTGGCCACTCTTCATTTGGACATTTGCTACCTTTGTAAAATCAGGGGTTGTCGCAAGCACAACATTGTTTTCTACAGTGTCGGTTGTCGATTTTAGTGTGCCGTCGATTGTCATCACAGGAACGGCTACTTCAACTCCTTCAATCCGACTGATATGTATAACGTCTTCTTCGCTGAGGGTGCTGGTGCTAAAGGTCTGCTGCGCAACAGGATTGGTGAGAGCATTGGGGTCGCGGGTCTGCAGGCCAGGGCGAACAATGGCAAGTTGGCCATCGTATTCCTGTACCTGCTGATGAATCATGTGCGATACGCCGCTGCTGAGGGCTAATATACAGGTGACACTGGCAATACCGATAGTAATGCCAAGCGTCGTGAGGACACTCCGTCCACGGTTACGCTTAAGGGAATGGTACGCATTTTCAATATGGTCAAAAAACATATAGTTCATGATTTTGTCCTTTTGGGCTTACCCTTTTTGGGCTTGGTTTTTGTTGTGCGTTTTACAGCGGGGCTTGTTTCGCTCGCTTTGGCACGTTCGGCTTTTGCCAACGTTAACCGACGGTTGAGGGGAATGTTCACCGCACCCTTAGTTCCCGAAACCTTTACTTTAATCTTGGTGTCACTTGCAATCTTGCCATCGAGCATATTGATGACGCGGCTGGCATAGCTGGTGAGGTTGGGGTTATGGGTCACCATGATGATGGTGTTGCCTGTTTTATGCAGCTCGCTCAGCTCTTCCATGATGACATGGCTCGAGCGGCTATCGAGGTTGCCAGTAGGCTCATCTGCCAAGATGATACTTGGCTCGTTGACAAGCGCACGGGCAATCGCGACACGCTGCATTTGACCGCCACTGAGCTGCCAGGGCATGTAATACTCGCGCTCTTGTAGGTGGAACTGCTTGAGTACTTCACTTGCTCGTTCGAGACGCTTCGTGCGCGGCAAGCCTTTGTAGGTGAGTGGCAGCGCAACATTTTCGAGTACCGTGAGGCGGTTAATCAGGTTAAAGCTTTGGAAGACAATACCAATTTGGCTAGAACGAATGCGCGCATGCGTTGCGCCCGAGAGTCGTTCCACGGCCTTTCCATCGAGCAGGTAATCACCATCATCAGCACTATCGAGCAGGCCGAGTACATTTAACAGTGTCGTTTTACCGCACCCTGACGGTCCCATAATGGCAATAAATTCGCCTTTTTCAATCTTAAGATTGACGCCATCGAGGGCGTTAAACGCAGCGTCGCCAAGCCCATACCGTTTGGTAAGAGCTTTGAGCTCAATAACCGGTGACTTACTTGCAGTTTTTGGCATCTGTTACCTAGTATGTTCGGTACACTGCCGCAATGCAAGCGGAATGGAACACTTTGTAGGGTGAAAAATACAACTTTTGACGGATATGAAAGTGGCCGCCCCTCGAATGAGTGGGGCGGCCTGTAGGTTGTGCTGGTTAGTGAGTACGCCATGGGCGCAGCATGATGCCAATGGCCAGCCCGAACAGTGCCGAGATGACCGCACCAAGCAGCGCGCCGTAGGCGAACATGATGAGCCCTGCGTACCATCCGAAGATGAGGCAGAGACTAGCGCCCGCCAGTCCGCCCAGCATCAGACCCATAGGGTAGCTGAGTTGCCAGACGAACGAGGCGAGACCATGTGGCTCAGTATTGCCCACCGGACCCTCACAGAACGCCATGCCCATGGACAGCATGAGCACAGCCAGCACGAAGTCCAACGGACGGTTGGTGCCTTGGGCGAATGCCTGCAGCTGTCCGTTGCCGACCTCCGAAGAGACTTGTACGAATGCCTGCGAGGTAAGCGTCCTGTGTGCGTAGAGCCAGAAGGCGTCCACTGCGAACAGCAAGCTGGTGACCACCAGAGCACCGAGTAGGTGCTGGCGGTACTTCACGATGACTCACCGTGCTCGGGCACATCCTGCGCCGTGAAGAACCGATGCAAGGGGGCAAGCGCCGGCTTGAACATTGGTGCGAGGTACCGACGGTACCCCTCGCGGATGAGCCAGCCGGTGCCGAAGACCGCACCCATGAGCACCGCGAGGGCGATCATGAGAGCGCAGCCGGCAGCGCCGCCGAACACGAAGGCCTCCAGGCCGACGTACCAGCCACCAAGGGCGGCACCAATCATGCCCATCATGCCTCCGAAGAAGCTGAAGCTCATGATGAGGAACATGCCGATGATGCCCGGGATGGTCGAGGGCTCGTTGCCACGCAGGCGGGGTGAGTTCATGACGTGCATGAGCCCATAGAGCATGGCGGTACCGACGACGATGTCGAGCGGCAGCCAGCCGTTCGCCACCCAGCTGGGGTAGTTGCTCATGGGTATGCGAAGCAGCAGGTCGTAGCGTTCGCCACTGAAGTAGCTGCTGCCGGCCAGTGCCCAGCGAGTGAAGCCCATGAGCAGCAGGGTGCCCAGGAGGCTCAGTGCGATGAGCTGCCGCCGCATGCTGACAGCGGAACGGGAATGGTTCATGATCACTCCTTGGTGGTGTTGGTGGCGGGGATGTCCTCGGCGTTGAGGTAGTTGGCCACGTGGTGGCCGATACCAGTGCGTCGTAGTGACGCTCCCAGCTTGGTCAACAGGTGACCGAACTTGCCCAGACCGTTCATCAGGATCATGGCGATGAAGTACACGGCGGTGAGGCCGAGGGTCATGCCGACGCCCACCAGAACGGCGAAGATGGTGCCAGAGCACCAGCCGAACAGGCTGACAGTGAACAGCAGTAGGACCGGGCCGAACACCAGCACCGGGATCTTGATGTTGTTGAGCCGGGAGCTCTCGGCCTTGCCATCCTTGTCGAAGGCGGTGTCGAGCTGGCTGAACGACCAGAGCAGAACGACCACCAGGTACAGGTAGTCGAGCGGCACGAAGCCGCTGCTGATCCAGTTGGGCCAGCCGGCCATGAAGCCGAACAAGGGCTTGGTGGACGAAGGCTCGTGCAACAACAGGGGGACGCCCCAATGGATGACCGAGTAGAACGCGGCGACGATGGCCAAGGTGGCCAGAACCGTCTTGCGGCGCTCGCTGACCTCCTCGCGGGTGCGAGTGGATGTGGATTGCATGGTTACTCCTAACCGTAGGTTGTCGAAGAACGACAGGCAGAACCTATCGTTATTATTATAACAAAAAATATGCAAAAAGTCAATACATCTACCAGAGGTAGCATACTAGAGAGCGACGGTGGGCGTCGGGGTACTATCGGAACCTACCGTCTCGTTGGGGCTAAGCGGAATATCGCGGATATCGACATAGTAGTCTTTAGGATTCATAGGGCTTACGTAAACATCGAGTGTGATAGGAGTCAGCGGATATGCCTCCACGGCGTACGAGGGGTTACCACCAATCCAATCAGAAGTATAACTGCGGGCTTGGCCAGTTACTGGATCGGGCCCTTCTAGAACAAACTGAATGGTCACATCGTTTTTGTTGCGGCGTATGGTATGGCGTTTAATGATAGCTTGCACCTTTGACCCTTGCATAACAAGCTGGGTAATTTGCTCGTCACGTTTTTTGGAGCGAGCATAGGCGATAGGCCCTCCGACGAGCATAGTAATACCAAGAAGTGGAAAAAGTGCCACAAAGAGCAGCGGGCCAGCCAGTGTAGAATGACTATTGCTATTGAATAGGCTAATAAGGATGAATGTGCCAATACCCGTGAAAGAAAACCCCATCACTACCATACCGATGAGGCTAATAATACCAATGCCTCTGCGGTGGGGGGTGTACATTTTGTTGAGTGTATCAATAAGCCGAGGTGTGTTAGATGGTTGTTCCATAGGGTAATCCGATTATGTCTTACAGTATACACATTTGTCGCAATGGGTATCAAATTGCTGTCACAGGGTATAATAAGGTGGAATGGAGAGGTGACCGAGTGGTTGAAGGTGCACGCCTGGAAAGTGTGTGTACGGGGCAACTCGTACCGTGAGTTCGAATCTCATCCTCTCCGCCATATAAAACTCCCAGCGCGCAGGCTGGGTGTTTTATAGGGGAAGCTCTCGGATTTCGCAAAATCGTGGCACGGCACGTTGGTTGCTATAAACACCGAGTGTACGACATAGTCCAGCAATCACGAGGCCATGGGTTACCCATATATCTTCTTCGGGTGGGCTAGCTAAGATTGCTTCGGCGCGCATCAGCGCTTGTGCAGGGATTTGCCCGTTGTCGAGCATAGCTCGTAGTTCCGTACCACTTTGCTGGCGAGGTAGCTCGTTGAGAATAGCATACTGCCGTAGATGGCTATAGTGAGCGCCCATGGTGAGTGCGGTTTGGGCAGTGCGCAGATACTGGGAAGTGGCAATATGTTCCGCATCAGGAGTGATGCCAAACTGTTCTTGTAGCTGCAAGCCTAGCCGCTCGGCAGCGGCATAGCCTTCTGGCATGAGGGGTGCATCGGGGCTGGCAAACGCCGGCGTGCCGATATTGTGACGATTGTTTGCTTCAGATAGGCCATGGCGGATGACGAGCTTCATGGCACCAGTGTAGCATGGTCATTCCGCTATGCTTGCACAGACTATGGTTCCATGGTTTGCTGTAGGGGTAGCGCCTGCTACACCGACAGAGAGGATACTCGAATGAGCTACGGATACGGTCGCCGCCGTACGGGCTCCACTGTCAGCACCTACGTGGGGCTGATTGTTGCAGGGTTGCTGATCAGCGTGGTGGTGAGCCTCGTGGTCGCCATCCCGGTGTTCTTCCTGTGGAACTGGCTGATGCCGGTCGTCTTCGGCGTCAAGGCCATCACCTTCCTACAGGCATGGGGGCTACTGCTCCTGGCATCGTTCTTCTTCAAGCCGCCGTCGACGACGGTAAGCGCGAAGCGGGACTAGCACTACACCTATCGACTCTGAGCGCCGGTCGTAACAAAGGCGCTCTCTTCATTTTGACTTTATTTACTGAAAAATATTTCGCGTAGGCTGAGCTTGCGGCTGTATTCAAGGGCGCCATAGCGGAATATTCGCACGGCAATTGCCATGGTGATGGTGGCACATCCAACTAAGAGTGCAATGCCGACTACCGTTTCCCAAGGTTCAAGGTTGCCAACCGCGTTGCGCAGAAGCATAGGGATAGGCGCAGTGAAAGGGAACAATGTCATAAACCGTACGAAGGGGCTTTCGGGTGTAGAGATGAAAAGCGAAACAGCATACAGAGGACCGAAGATAAGCATCATAATAAGCCCGATGAATCCTCCTGCTTCTTTTGCCGTGGGAACGGCAGAACCGATTGCCACCATGAGGCCGGTGAAGAGCAAGAAGCTGGCGATAAATATTGCCGCAGCTGTAGCAATTCTTAATGGGTCAACAGGGAGCGATGAAAGGTCAAAGTCAGGCAGCCGTAATTTTTCACGAAACAATAGGTAACCTGTGATGGCGGGTACCAGAATGATCATCCCCTGGATGAACGCTAGGATAATAAGCGAGTAGATTTTGCCAACAATGAGCGTGCGCGCCTGCACGGTGGTCAGGAGCATCTCAATAACGCGGTTTTCCTTTTCTTCTGTTGTACTGGTGAGCATCTGGTTGCCAAAGAAGGCGATCAGAATATAAAAGAGAACAAGAAATATTCCCGGCAGCACCATCTGCCGAGCTGGGTCAAATTCTGTTCCCTCACGATACGTAGTAACCTTGCTTTTCGTTGTGTTCTTTACAATAGTCTTCGTGTTGCTATCTACCGTAGCTTCTACCGACATACTGAGAAGGCTCTTGGCAACACCATCGTAGCGTCCGTTGTCAAAAATACCTACATCTTGTCCATACACTTCGATGGCATTACTTGCAATGTCGCGTGGGTAATAAATATAGGCATCAAGCGAACCATCCCTGACGGCGGCAATTGCTGCGGACTTGTCGGCGGTAGTGGTTGCCCCAAAACCTTTGATGAGCGTTGGGTTAAGCAGGCCGGAATCGTCGGTAACCTTCAGGCTAAATTTTTGCTCTTTGAGTTTGTTGGCAGCCTCATCTGTGGAAACATTGCTCAGAAAGATGATGCCAAAAATTGCCGCAAACATAACCGGAAACCCAAATGCCATAATCCAAAAAGACTTCTTTTTGAGAGTACGGATGATTTCAAAACGCATGACAGTTGATAGGTTATGCATGACTACGCCTCCTCCTGAGCTTCGTTTTCGTCGCCGTAAACAGTAAGGAAAATATCGTCGAGTGATTTACCGTGGAACTTCTTTTTGACATCGCTAACGGTACCATATGCGTGAGCCTTGCCGTCTTTTAGGAGCAAAATGCGATCACATAGTCGCTCTACCTCTTCCATTTGGTGAGTAATCATGATGACAGTTGCGCCCTTGGCCTGGTGTTCCTCAATGATGTTCATGAGGAGCCGTCGGTTAACAGGGTCAAAGCCTTTGGTTGGCTCGTCGAGGATAAGGAGTTCTGGGTCACCTAGTACGGTAATGCCAAGCTGGACTTTTTGCTGCTGGCCACCCGAGAGTTTATCAAGGCGCAGCTTCGCTTTGTAACCAAGGCCTACTCGTTCTAGGAACGCGGTTGATTGAAGTACCGCTTCATCATAGCTCAGTCCCTTTAGCTGACCAAAGTAGGTCATAACATCGATGACTGGCTCTTTCTTGTAAAGGCCGCGTTCTTCGGGTAAGTAACCGAGCCTTACGCCCTCGTCAACAGAATAGGGCTTACCATCAATAAGTAGCTGGCCGGCCGTTGGGAGATAAATACCGAGTAGCGCCCGAATGGTAGTGGTTTTACCGCTTCCGTTGCTTCCTAGCAATCCGAATGTTTCCCCTCGCTTGACATCGAAGCTAAGATTCTCGATGACCCGCGTCTTGCCAAAAGACATGGCAAAGTCGCGTATAGAAATAATATTACTCATGCTGCTAGTGTAGCACTATGAAGACGCCCCCTCCACACCTGAATGGTGGAAGGGGGCGGTACTAGAGGTTGGCAGATGTCTCAGTCGTCCTGATCGACGCGGGGGATGCCGATCAGCATGATCAGGAAACCGGCGCCGACGGTCTGCCAGAAGCCGGTGGTGCCGACCATGCCGGGGAACAGCTGGGCGGTGATCCACAGGGCGATCGGGCCCAGTGAGAGCCGACCGAGGAGCCCAGCGCAGCCGAGCGTGAAGAGCTCGGTCAGCACGGCGATGATGATGAAGACGAACGCCAGCAACATGGCAGCGCCAAAGCTGGGCCACGACAGGCCACCGATGGCGGTCCCGTCAGACTTGAGGGCCAGCCAGGCGAAGTGGTTCAGCGCCAGGATGACCAGGGCCTTGATGATCCAGTTCAGGACCAGACGAATCATGGTGTCCTGCCTTTCGATGTGAGGTACCTCTAAGAACTTATATACTTTAGCATTTTTTATAGTAATAGTCAATGCTTTCTATGCCGTATACTATAGGGAGATGAAAGCATTTGGGAGTATCCATCTTGGCGTAGTGGCAACGATTGCCGGCTTTATGTTGATGGTGTTTGAACTCGCCGCTGCACGCATATTGGCACCAACGATTGGCAGCTCTACGTATGTGTGGACAAGTGTCATCGGTGTCATCATTATGGCACTCAGCGCGGGATATTGGGCAGGTGGAAGGATTGCTGATAAGCGCAATCGTCTCGGTGATGTAGCGCTCCTTTTCTTTGGTCTTGGCGTTGCGATTGCTACAACAACATGGCTGTATCCTGGACTGTTGGGGGCAATTGCTACGTGGACGACTGATGTACGGTTCAATGCTGTGATAGCCTCACTCATACTGTTTGCTCCGGCAAGCTTTCTGCTTGGGGCGGTTAGCCCTTATTTAGCTAAACTAAATGTCCGATCATTAGCGAGTTCGGGGCGAGCGGTTGCAAACCTAGGGGCTCTCAACTCGCTTGGTGGTATAGCAGGGACGTTTTTAACAGGTTTTGTGCTGTTTGGTGTTATGGGGGTGCAAGCGTTGATGATAAGCCTCGCGCTTGGAGCAGTGGTAACTGGTTGGTGGATTGGTGAAGTAAATAAGCGTATAAAGATGGTATTCGTTAGTGTGGTGGTGGCACTGAGCTTATTAAGTGCGGCGCCGCAGGCTGTTATGGCTATCGATACAGCGTCTGCCCACTATACGATTGAAACCACAACGGTAGGCGGTAATCAGGTTCGCTTACTAGCAACTGGACCAGGTGGTAAGCAGTCTGGTGTGTTTGTTGATGATCCGAGCGAATTGCTCTTTTGGTACACCAAAGAGATGGCTAAGCTTGTTGGTCGACAGCCTTCGCCTACGCGCATTGCTGTGCTTGGTGGTGGTGCCTACACGTTGCCAATGGCGCTAGCCAAGCAATACCCGCAGGCGACCATAGACGTGGTTGAAATCGACCCGGAACTCGTGGCGATTGCCAAGGCTCACTTTGGCTACATCACCCCACCAAATGTTACCGAGATTGCTATGGACGCAAGAGTATTCGTGAATCAGGCCGCTCGTCAGTACGATGTCGTGCTGGTGGACGTGTTCGGTGATGACAGCATACCAGAGAGCCTGTTTACAGCAGAGTACGGGAGGGCTATTAAGGCAATGGTTGCGCCGGGTGGCATTGTGGTACTCAATGCTATTGCCGGAAACGGGGGAGCGTGTGGTGAACTATTTAATGCCGTGATGCGCCCCTACGCTGATAATTTTGCTCAAGGGTACTACACCATGCAGCTTCCTGGCAGCAGGCGAAGCAATATTATTGCGGTGTTTGGTGAAAGCCCCGTCGTTCCCCTTTACTACAGTCGTCTCGGTGTAATAAACAGTCGGGTTTATACCGATGACTTTCACCCCATAGCCCCCCTGCAGTTTGCGTGTAAAAACCACTAGAAACGCTATATATAGCGTAGTAAATACTACAATACACACTATAAGGTGTTATTTTGCCTGTTGCTAAAAAAACCTAAGCAAAATGCTTGAAAAAGCCATATATAGCGTTTATATTTATATTCAGACGCTACATATGTAGTAGTTCAGCAAAATAGACACGTTAGCAAGGAAGTTGTAAAACTAGCTCACCACACTAGTGGTTGCTTTTCTTGCTAGCCCTGGACACTTTGAGGGAGGTGCCAGTTGTCGACGAAGGTACTAACATAAGAAATGATAAGGGAATATCAATGACAAACATTCACGTGGTAAAACGCGATGGCACCCGCGAACCATTTGACGCCAACAAGATAAACCTGGCGCTCGTGAAAGCAAGCGAGGGTTTACCTGACCAAATTCAAAAAGTCGTGCAGGTTGCGACAGAACTACAGCTAACATTATTTGATGGTATTAGCAGTGAAGAGCTTGATGAGGCAGTCATACACACTGCGCTGCAAAATGTGAAGGATGATCCAGATTTTGACACCATTGCTGCTCGCCTGTTACTCAAAAATATCTATAAAAACATTCTTGGCGATTACGCCGACGATGCTGAACTAAAAAAGCTTCATGCTCAAAAATTCCCTGAATACCTTAAGTTTGGCGTGAAGGAAGGACTACTTGATAAGCGAATGGCCGATAGTAAGGTGTTTGACATTAAACAACTTGCCGAAGCGCTCGATCCCAGCCGCGATGGACTGAGCAAATATCTTGGTGTTATTACCAACAAAAACCGTTACGCCCTTCGCAAACAAAACGGTGACCCAATTGAGACACCGCAGTTTACGCATATGCGTATTGCTATGGGATTGAGCTTTAACGAGAAGAATCCCACAAAAGCAGCACTAGATTTTTACAAGCACATGAGCAACCTCGACTACCTGCCTGGTGGAAGCACTCGAGTGAATGCGGGCGGTTCGTTCCCGCAGCTAAGTAACTGTTTTGTGATTGATGTAGAGGACGACATGGAAAGCATTGCCAAAAGCGTGCGCGATACCATGTGGATTGCTAAGGGCACGGGCGGTATTGGGATTAGCATGAACAAGCTTCGTTCTGCTGGAAGTCCTGTAAAGACAACTAATACCGTGAGCACCGGTCCGCTGCCGTTTATGAAAATGATTGACACGGCACTATTTGCGGTCAGTCGCAAGGGCAAGAAGGCGGGCGCGGCGGCTATTTATATGGAAAACTGGCACCTGAACTTCCCACAGTTTATGGAGCTGCGCCAGAACAGTGGTGACCCGTATTTTCGTACTCGGTTCGCAAATATCGCCGCATATGTTAGCGATGAGTTTATGAAGCGTGTTGCCAAAGAACAAGATTGGTATATGTTTGATCCGGCTGAGACGCCCGACCTGAGCGAACTTTACGGCGAAGCCTTCAGCAAACGCTACGCTGAGTATGTGAAGATGGCTGAAAAGGGTGAACTCCGTGAGTTCAAGAAGATTCCTGCCCGCCAGCAGTGGCGCCAGATTTTAACTATCCTTCAGGCAAGTAGCCACCCATGGATTACCTGGAAAGATACCATTAACACTCGTGCACTCAACAATAACACCAGCACCATTCACAGCAGCAACCTATGTACTGAAATTACGCTGCCGAACGACAAGGAAAACATTAGTGTTTGCAACCTGGTCAGTATTAACCTCAGCGCCTTTTTGGACATTGAGACCAAACAATGGGACTGGAAGCGCCTTGAAGCTGCGAGCCGCAGTGCCATTCGCCAGCTCGATAACCTGTGCGACATTACCGACACGCCAATACCTGAGGCAATTCACAGTATTCAAACAACGCGAGCGCTTGGCCTTGGTATCATGGGCTTTACCGATGTCATCGAAAAGCTAGGCTATAGCTATGAGAGCGAAGAAGCCTACGATACCATGGATCAGCTGAGCGAATTCATTAGCTACTATGCAATTGATGAGAGTGCCGAAATTGCCAAAGTAAAAGGAAGCTACCCAGATTTCAAGGGAAGCGGCTGGCAAAAAGGCCTATTACCCATTGACACTGTTGACCTGCTTGCCAAAGATCGCAAAGTAAAGGTGGATATGACCCGCAAAACACGCCTTGACTGGGAAGCGTTGCGCAAGAAGACTAAAAAGGGTATGCGTAACGCGACGCTGATGGCGATTGCGCCAACGGCAAACATTGCCCACGTCGCAGGCACAACACCAGGCATTGATCCACAGTTTGGACAAATCTTCAGCCGTAGTACGCTCAATGGTAAATTCCTTGAAGTCAACACCAATCTTGTGCGAGACCTAAAGAAGCTTGGGCTATGGGATGAGGTGAAGGAGCAGCTGTTGGTAGAGCAGGGTGACTTAACGAATATTGACGTTATTCCGCAGAACATAAAGGACGTGTATAAAACGTGCTTCCAACTTTCACCTTTCGCCTTTATTGAAGTTGCCGGGCGCGCGCAGAAGTGGGTAGACCAGGCGATTAGTCGCAATATGTATCTTGAAAGCCGCAGCATTGACGATATGGAGAAGGTATACATGGAGGCCTGGAAACGCGGGCTTAAGACCACCTACTACCTACACATGAAGCCGCGGCATCAAGCCGAACAAAGTACCACCCGCGTGAACAAAGCAGAAGCCATTGGTGGTGGGGGCGGACGTAAAACTGGCTTTGGCTTCGCCAAGAAACAGGCAGCGTAATATGAACGAATGCAACTGCTGTAAAAAGTGCATAACAAAATAAACGAAATAGGGGGAACTAACCATGAATGCATCACAAATTGTAAATGACGATATGACACTGGAAGAAAAACTACAGGCAATCAGCGACGCGATGGAGCAGGCGCAAACTGCAGCAAACGAAGCTGCTGCTAGGCGTGGCGATTTAGCGGCACCCATTGATCCTGCTGATTTGACCATGTGTGAAGGTTGCCAGTAGACTATGACAGATGCAGAGAACAAGGGGCTCGCTGAGCTGCGAGCCCAGTTCCCTGACCACTCCATTACAATAGGGCGTTGGGGTGAAGCAGTACTAACGCCATTATCGCGTGAACAACTGCAGCGGCGTGTGTCGAGCGAACTTGGTCAACGGGCCGAAGCGACTGCGAGAGTGCTCGACGAAATAGCTCGGATGGAATATGCCGCTGAACTTAGCGGTCAAACAGTGTAAACAAGCGAACTATTTCACAGATTAATAGTAAAAGCTGTGCGTAAATGATATGAGGAAAAGACTAACTAAAAGCGAGGAGATAGTATGGGAAAGATATTAGGAAGTGGTATTCAAGACGGACTGTTGCTCAAGCCAATTAATTATCAGTGGGCAATGGACCTATACGATCAAGCGGTGGCCAACACATGGTTCCCAAACGAGATTCAATTGGCACAAGACCTTGCTGACTGGGAGAAAATGAGCGATGAAGAGCGCCACGCTGTGACGTTCCTTATGAGCTATTTTAACCCGAACGAGCTTTTGGTTAATAAGGCACTCGCTTTTGGTGTTTATCCTTACGTTAACGCTGCAGAAGCGCACTTGTACCTTGCCAAGCAAATGTGGGAAGAAGCTAACCACTGTATGGCATTTGAATATGTGCTTGAAACGTTCCCGATTGATCGTGAGCAGGCTTATGCTGCGCATGTAGATGAAGCAACGATGGCAGCCAAAGAAGCGTTTGAAACCAAGTACATCAAGCGCATGACCGAAGACACCATGGACATCACGACAACCGAAGGTAAAAAGGATTTTATTCGCAACTTAATTGCATACAATATTATTCTTGAGGGAATTTGGTTCTATAGCGGCTTTATGGTTGCGTTGTCATTCCGACAACGAAATCTGCTTCGTAATTTTGGTAGTCTGATTGACTGGATTGTTCGTGACGAAAGCCTCCACCTTAAATTCGGTATCAACCTAATTTTGACGGTGATAGAGGAAAACGAAGACCTGCAAGACGAAGAGTTTGCGAATGAAATCAAACAAATGATTCTTGATGCCGTGGCTATGGAAGAGGAGTACAACAAGGCGCTCTTGCCAAACGGTATTTTGGGCCTCAACGCTGACTACATAAATCAGTATGTAAAATACTTGACTGATCGCCGCCTTGAAGAGCTAGGTTTTGAGCCACACTACAACGTAAGTAACCCCGCTAAATGGATGGCAACAGCGAACGATACGTATGAGCTGGTTAACTTTTTTGAAAGCACCAACACCAGCTACGAAGTAAATGCTGGTAACGCGGAAGCAAAAATTGCCGATAACCAGGCGGAAGCTGACGAAAACGGCGATAAATAATCACGTTCGATAGCAGCAAGTGGGGCGCCTAACAACAGGGTGCCCTTTCTTGTCAAAATAAACTGAGCGGCAGATGCTAGACGAGTCGCAGATCGAGAGGCTATAGTAACACTATGAAAATAGCACTATGTGGATCAATGGACTTCATGCCTGAAATGCGCGACACCGAGCAGCAGCTACGGGCAATGGGGTACGAAACCGAATACCCGAATATGGCTGAAGGCAAAGTAAAGGACGAGCAAACAGAGCGAAATATTGCGCTAAAAAGCGGTTTTATTAACGAGCATTTTCGCAAAATTGATACGTCTGATGCTATTCTTGTTGTCAATATAGGCAAAAAAGGCGTAGAGGGGTATGTGGGTGGTAACACACTGATGGAGATGACGTACGCGTATGCCCATGGACTGGAGGTTTTTTTGACAAACCCGCTGCCGGACATGCCGTACACCCCTGAGATGCGTGCAATGCAGCCACTTGTGATTAATAGGGATTTAACAAAGATAGATGAATACTTTGCCTCACTGCCACGCATGTATGTGAGTAGCAAAAGCCCTGTTAAGCTGACGGCGCTGAGTCGCGCGATGCGACGGGCTGGTAAGCCGGTTATGCCGGAAGGTTACAAAACGACCAGTGGCGTTAATGAGCAACCGCTCAGTGTAGATGAAACACTACAAGGCGCGATGAACCGGCAAGCAAACCTTCGTACTATTGTTGAGTCAAAAAACGGTGAGTACATTGCAACGATTGAAAGCGGCAATGATACGATTCACGGCGAACTTGGATTTAGAGGCCTTTCAATTGTTGTGATTGAGCAGGTAGGCGGCAAAACCAAGATGGGGCTTGATGTCGATATTGAGTTTCCAGCAGAATTTGCCAAACTTGTCCCAGCTGAATACCCAGATTTTGGCGTGTTGATGCAACAGAAATTTGGCACCGAGCTGAAAGACCCGTACCCCTACATTACTGAAGGTAAATTAACGAGGGCCGAGTTGCTTGAAGAAGCAGCGTATAGGGTGGCTGTGCAGCTTTAAGATTGGTGCGGCTGCCACGGCGCATAATTGCGACGAAGTGGTGGAATAGAAAGCCCTGGAAAGTCGTAGTCGATTACCTCGATGCCTGCTTCTTGCATCATGGCTCGTCCGACCGCAATGTCCTCGTCCCAATGATTATCGCCAGGAATCCAAGGATAACAAATGAATCGTTCGATACCGCTGCTAATGACGCCGCGGCTACAGTCACTGCACGCTGCCCAAAGGCTCACCATTGTTGCCTGCAATGTTGCCCTGCCAAGCTGGGCTGCTTCATAAATTGCTGTTCGCTCTGCGTGTTCGCGTACCTGGTATTTAAGGGGTCGTTCTAGTCGTGCGGGGGTTATGAGCACGCCTGGTGGCATGCGGTTTGCTCCAACAGTCACCAGTCCGTTTTGGTGCAAAATGGCTGCACTGGTTTGGGTTGATGGATCATCGCTGGTGCAAGCTTCTTCAAGGGCTCGTTCCATAACGTGGCGGTATAGCTCGGGGTTGGTAGTGAATCGTTCGGTCATGCAACTATCATAGTGATCCATGCCACCATGAGCAAGCATAAGGCAATAAGAGGTGGGATGCGTGTACAATAAAGACATGAAGGTAAGAGGACAAGTCTCACGAGTTTTGCGGTTGCTGGGTCCGGCATTTGTTGCGGCGGTAGCGTATGTTGATCCTGGTAACTTTGCGGCGAATTTTGGTGCCGGGGCAAAGTATGGGTTTCTTTTGCTGTGGGTGCTGCTACTCGCCAACATGATGGCTGCTTTGGCCCAATACACGAGTGCGAAGGTCGGCCTAGTAACAGGGAAGTCATTGCCGCAGCTTGTGGCTGAAAAATTGCCAAAATGGGCGCGACGGGGCTATTGGGCACAGGCTGAGTTGGTTGCGATAGCGACTGATATTGCAGAGGTAGTGGGTGGTGCGGTAGCCCTAAAGTTGCTGTTTGGATTACCGTTAGTCGTTGGTGGCGTCGTTGTCGGTGGAGTGTCCATGTTGCTCCTCTGGCTTTATAGCCACCGAGGCCAGAAGTATTTTGAGCGGGTTATTGTGGCTCTATTGGTTGTTATTCCCATTGGCTTCCTGGTGGGGCTTATTCAACAGCCACCGAACATAACGGGAGTATTTAGTGGCTTGGTCCCCCGCTTTGGCGGTCAAGAAACAGTGCTCCTTGCCACGGCAATGATAGGAGCGACGATTATGCCGCATGTCGTTTACCTTCATTCTGCGCTATCTCGTGATAGATATGGACGAGTGCAGGCAACACGGGTGCGAGAATACTTACGCGCCACAAAATTTGATGTAACGTTAGCAATGGCAATTGCCGGCACAGTCAATATAGCAATGCTTTTGCTGGCAGCAGCGGTGCTGCGTGGAACGGGTGCCGATACGTTTGAAGTTATTCATAGTGGGCTGGGGGCTGCACTGGGCTCCGGGGTTGCAGTACTCTTTGCTGTGGGATTATTAATTTCTGGTTTTGCGAGCACTGCGGTTGGTAGCCAGGCAGGAAGTGTGGTGATGGAAGATTTAGTGCGGGTGTCAGTGCCATTATGGGCGCGTCGACTCATTACGCTACTCCCTGCGCTCTTTATGCTTGCGGTTGGCATTGACCCGCTCACACTATTAATTGTGTCGCAGGTTGCACTGAGCTTTGGTGTACCATTTGCGCTTATTCCACTCTCTATTGTTTCATCCAGAAAAAGTATCATGGGGCCTCATGCCAACTCAAAGTTTGTTTCTGCGCTCCTTTACACCATCACCGCACTCATCGTCACGCTCAATGTTGTATTGATAGTAATGACAGTAATCCCGGCTTTGTAACTTACTGTGCCAGCAGTGACTCAAGACTAACTTGCCAGTCGAATGCGCCGCTCGCTACGAGCAGCGTTTGCAGCTGCTTGTCGAGACCAAATATAATCGCAACCCCAATAACCACCAAGATTATTCCTAGGGTGCGTCGAAAAGTGCCACTTGTATCAAGTGACCATCCTATCTTTTTGACGAGCATTGAGCCCCCAACCGCAATGGTATATAGTGTTGCCAGTAATCCAACGGTATACACAACAAGTAGTGCAAAGCCTTGGAGGGGGTTTGCGGGGAGGAGCACTGCGACAATCAAGGCATAGGTAGGGCTGCATACATTGAAAAGTGGCCCCAGGCTAGCGCCAAGGAGAATATCCTTTGCAGCACCATTTGACTGTTGGGCTTTTGCCATCAGACGCTGAGCCCATGTTTCTAAACCTATTGCAAGCACAATTTTTTCCCAACCATGGGGCCACAGCAGCGACAGGCCAAACAGCGTCACGACGCCTCCGCCGATGATGTGCCACAATTGCTGCGGTATGCCAATCAGTAAGGTTGATGATTTCAATAAAATACTGAAGAGGATTACCGACAATCCTAGTCCAAAAAGTACACGAATACTGCGCTGTGAGCCCCCTTTAGCCTGCGATCCGAGCATCATGGGGATGAGCGGCAATACACAGGGGGAAAGTGCGGACAATACACCAGCAAGAAGCGAAGCAATGGCAAGGAGCATCAGGTATTCTCTAGCACTGCCTGCAGTGATTTTTCTTTACCATAGGCAGACCACATGCTCACTTTTTCGCCTTTGCTCGTTACTTTTACAAAGGTAGTCTGTAGTGTGACGCCGTATCGATTTTTTAAGTCCGTGGAGGTGTCATAATCAACTTTTAGAATTTGAGTGCCAATTGGAAGCGACGCGCCTTGTAGTACGCTATCGTAGACGCGACACTCAGGACACCAGGGCGCATGAAAGAACAAGATTGTTTCGCTGAAGCCTTTTGCGCTGAGTGTACTTGATGAATAGTTACTGTAGCGGCCTTTGCTTTGCGGCTGCTTATCAGGCGTGCCGGCACTTGTTTCGTTTTGTTTGGTAGCATTGCTCTGCAGCTTACTCTGCTGAGGTGACTGCGGCTTATTGTACGCGGCAACCCCAATTGCGATTGCTAGTACTAGGCCAAGGGCCACGAGGATGCGTTTATTCATATATCTAGTGTACTATACCAGCACGCCGTACCCAGGATTATGGGGGTGATGATTTGACTTGTGAGGGCAGACTGCTACTACAGATAGAGTAGAATACACAACATCACACGCTATGGGTAGAGTGCCGTAGGGTAGGCATGCTATAATGAAACCCCATGGAAGAGCAATCGACGATGGGCAAACAGACAAAATATATTTTCGTGACGGGGGGAGTTCTCTCAGGGGTAGGTAAGGGAATTACCGCAGCCAGCATTGGCGCAGTATTGCAGGCGAAAGGTGCCACCGTTTCAATCCAAAAATGTGACCCGTATCTCAATGTAGATGCGGGTCTCTTAAATCCAGCAGAACACGGGGAATGCTTCGTGACCAAGGATGGGGCCGAGACTGATCTTGACTTGGGCCACTATGAGCGGTTCTTAGATATTGAAGTAACGCAAAAAAGCGCTACACTGGCAGGTCGATTACTGAGCAACCTCATTGCTGATGAGCGCGCCGGTAAATTTGGCGGCAAAACGATTCAACTGGTGCCACACTTGACCGGAGCAATTCAAGATGCAATTCAAGTGGCAAGTGAAGGAAGTGATGTACATATTGTAGAAATTGGCGGTACAGTTGGCGACTACGAAGGGCTGAGTTTTGTAGAAGCAATCCGTGAGTTTGGTCGCCGCGTTGGTCGCGAGAATGCGCTCTATATTCACGTGGTATATGTGCCCTACATTGGCACGAGCAAGGAGTTCAAAAGTAAGCCTGCACAAAACGCGCTCAATGACCTGCGCGGATTTGGTATTGTGCCGGATGTCGTGATTGTACGTACGGATGAACCGGCGCCAGAGTCAATTGCGCACAAAATTGCGATGTTTGGCGGTGTACCAGATGATGCGGTGTTGATGATGCCAAACGTCGATAGTGTGTTTAAGATTCCGCAAAAAGTAGCCGAAAGTACGCTAGCCCCAATCCTTGAAAAATTCACTGCAAACCACAATAAGCCTGATTTGAGTAAATGGATCGACTTAGTTGAGCGTCAGCTGGCGCCAAAAGAGCGGACGGTGCGGATTGGGTTGGTGGCAAAATATTTAGACAATGAGGATACGTATATTAGTGTCCTTGAAGCCCTTAAGGCAGCGGCGTGGCGAGAAGGCGTGAAGCTTGAAACGGTGTGGATTAATGCTGAAGCTGCAGGGGAAACAGATTTTGCGAGCGTTGACGGGCTTTTAGTTCCTGGTGGTTTTGGTAAACGTGGTGTTGAGGGGAAAATCGCTGCTGCTCGTTACGCGCTTGACCGCAACGTGCCGTATCTTGGAATATGTTTGGGGCTTCAAGTAGCGGTAATCGCTGCCGCTCGCAAAGCAGGCCTAGAAGACGCCAACAGTACGGAATTTAATGCCGACACATCGCAGGATGTGGTGTATATCATGGAAGGGCAACAAGGCAAAGAAAGCACCGGTGGCACACTGCGCCTTGGTGACTATCCGGCGCACCTTGAGGCAGATTCACTTGCTCATAAGCTGTATGGTCAGCAGGATATTGTTGAGCGTCACCGGCATCGCTATGAAGTAAACCAGCACTTTCGTGAAGCATTTGAGCGCGGCGGGTTACAAATCAGCGGCTCCTCACCAGACGGCAAACTAGTAGAATATGTAGAGGCACCACAAAATAAATTTTTCATCGCCACCCAGGCTCACCCGGAATTTCGTGGTCGGCCAACACGCCCACATCCGTTATTCGAAGGCCTCATACGCGCCGCGCAGCGTGACTAATTGAAGTTTCTCGAGTAACTGAGGCTGTAATACATTGCGGTGGGGGACACAGCAGGGTCATAGCGTATTTTTCCTGTAAGGTTATTACCGTCATCGATACTTGAGTCGACAAGGCTTTGCACCGCAAGGGGAGCATTGCGGATGACGAGGTTGGTACCCATAACCAGATTTGCTGTTGTGCTGGTAGTGCCTTTGGTGTCGTTATCCATGTCATAGCTCCAGTTAAGGGCGGGGTTCGCATCTGCCGGGGATTTTTGCTGGTAGGCGTTGTAGCCTGGGCAGCTAGCAATAATGACGGATATTTGTGGGTTGGTGACCGTCGTGCCGCAGATGCTCGGAAGGTAGAGCGGGTTAGCGGGCGTTGCCGCCGAATAGTCGGTGTAGTCCGAGGGCCAGTATGCATCGCCTCTGTCACTAAGCCACAGTCGGAATGCTTTTTCAGTTTGTGTAATACCGCTGGCAATTTGGCTTGCCTGCGAGCGATCTCGTATACCGTTGTAAGCCACAACGGTGATAACGGCAAGGATAGCAATAACAACAATAACGATGAGTAGTTCAACAACAGTAAACCCACGCCGTATATTCATAGTGCTAGTGTATAGAATAGTGCGCAGAGGGTCAAATTGACTTTTCATTACGTTTATGCTATAATGAAATTATGGCAGAAGAAAAACAAACAACTGACGAAGTAGATAGCTTTACTCTCGACGACGCATCAACGTTGCAGTATGTGCTCGAGCACGTTCGCGGTAGCACGCCGGTATCGATATACAATCAGTCTGAATATCTTGTTGACGAAACTGAATAGTCTGCTGCGCCCACTTCTTTAGCGCCTCTGGTATAATAGAGAGGTTATGAACGCTATTCGCCGCCACATTGAGCAACTTGTTGAAGATCATTTTCAGCAAAGGGTTGAAGTTCGACTCGATCGCCCGCAGGCGGAATTTGGCGACTATGCAACCAATGTAGCTATGCAACTAGCGCGTCCGCTTGGTAGGAACCCGCGCGAAATCGCTGAGGAATTGGCAGAGTTGCTTCGTCACGCCGATGATATTGCAAGCGTTGAAGTTGCGGGACCAGGATTTATCAATATATTTTTACATGATTATGCGCTGTTGACACAGGCAGCCCAGTCGGCCGAACAATCGCTGAGCGGTAAATCGTACGTCGTAGAGTACAGTTGCCCCAACGCTTTTAAGGAACTCCACACCGGCCATTTGTACCAAACGATTGCGGGCGATATTATTGCTGGGCTTGTGGCTCGTGGTGGGGCAACGCTATACCGCACTAGTTTTGGAGGTGACGTTGGCTTACACGTTGCCAAATGCTTGTGGGGAATGGTAGCAACATTGGGCGGTGCAATGCCCGAAAAGCTCACGCAAGTGCCAGAAGACGCATTTGCTCGTTCGCGTTGGATTAGCGAATGTTATGTGCGCGGGGCGGGGCAGTATGAAGAGAATGAAGAAGCCAAGCAAGAAATTGATGAGTTGAACAAAACCATCTATGGCTTTCACGAAACGAGTGATCATCAGTCGCCGCTTGCACAGCTATACTGGACGACTCGCCAATGGAGCTACGATTATTTTAATGCATTCTACGATTTAGTGGGCGTAGCGCCAATGCGCCAATACCCTGAAAGTGAGACAGCTCCTGTGGGCATGGCAGTCGTAAAAGAAGAGCTGCAAAAAGGTAATTTGCAGCAAAGCGACGGTGCAATTGTGTATGTGGGCGATGAAGCGAAGCACCTGCATACGCGAGTATTTGTGACGAGCAAAGGCTTGCCAACGTATGAAACCAAGGATATTGGTGTCATATGGCTGGAAAAACAAGAATATAACTTTGATCATCGAATTTTGCTAACGGGGAATGATCAAAAGGAGTATATGCGCGTCGTGTTTGCCGCAGCAGACACCTTTAGTCCTGGTATTGCTGCCCAGATGACGCACCTGACGAACGGAACCGTCCGTTTTGGCGATGGCAAAAAAATGAGTTCACGCCTGGGTAATGTCACGAGGGCAGTTGACGTGATTGATGCGGTGCGCGAAAAAGTCGCCACTATTGTCACTGATGAAGTATTACTTACCGATGTTACCCTTGGAGCGATAAAATATGTGTTCGCCAAGTATCGACTAGGGGGTGACATCGCGTTTGACATTGACGAGACAGTAACTCTGGCTGGCAATAGCGGCCCATATATTCAGTATGCGCACGCCCGTGCCCGTAGTATTTTGGCGAAGGCAACACAACCAGCTGCAGTTGATGAGCAGGTGAGCCTGAACGAAGACGAGCGTAAGCTAGCGCAGAAGCTGGCAGAGTACAGCGATGTGGTGGGTAAGTCAATTGATGAACTACTGCCGCACTATATTTGCACGTATTTGTATGAGCTAGCTCAGGAGTTTAATCGTTTTTATGAAAACACTCGAGTTGTTGGCGCAGATGAAGAAGCTCGTCGCGTTTACCTAGTAGAACGGTATGCTGACACGCTAAAAGACGGCTTAGGACTGCTTGGCATAGCCGCCCCTGCTCGTATGTAGCTATTGTCTTAGCGGGTTGGCATTATTTATAATTGCCACATCACTAATTAAGGGAGATGATATGGTAAAAAAACACGCAAGTGGATTTATGGATTTTATCCGCGAACAGGGTGTTGTAGGTTTAGCAGTAGGTTTAGCGATTGGTACTGCAGCCGGTGACACGGTCAAAAAGCTCGTCGAAGCGTTTATTAGCCCAATAGTACAGCTGATGATTGGTTCACAAAAGGGCCTAGAGGCCGCAACGTGGACAATGCAGGTTGGTGACCGAGTAGGTGATTTTAAGTGGGGTGCCTTTTTAAGCTCACTGATCACTTTGGTGGCGACGGCGTTTGTTATTTACCTCATTATTCACTTCATGAAGCTTGATAAGCTTGATCGTAAAAAAGACTAGCTACTGCTCATGACAGTTATTCCGGCGCTCTCAAATGCGCCGGTTTTACGTACTAAGAACAACGTCGGCGGCCGCATCACCCGCAGAGTAAAATTGCTGGTACATTGGCTCGGCGCAGTACCAAAAGTAGGTAGTAACGCCTGCAGGGTCATTGTGGTGGGTTTTTTCTAACTGATCGCGAGCGATGCGGCGAGCAAGCCGCACCGATGAGAGGGCAGTAACGCAGACCGATAAATCACGCAGTGGTGCTAGCACGGGGAGGTTTGCTATAAGGCCTTCTACGATTATCAAAGGCTGCGGTGGGTAATAAATGCTGTTTGCATGCGATTGACCAGTTTGCCTGTCGTAAGCTGGGCCCATGGTAGCATGGCCTACGCGCAGCGCTGCTATTGTTTTTGCCAACTCATTTATTGCAAAACTTGCCGGATGATCGAAATTTCCGGCGAGCTCAGCGGGCAGATGGTGCCGGCGGAACTCATCGCCATAATAGTAGTCGTCTGCATGAATAATTGTAGCGGGGAATTGCGCGGCTAATTGCCTTGCAAGAGTGGTTTTGCCGCCAGCGGTGGGACCGCCTATTGTTACTACCAGTGGTTTTTCGCGGCCGTTTTGGCGCTCATGAATGGTTCTGATGAGCTCTTTCATAGTTGTGATTGTAGTAGATACCCAGGTAATACCAAAGAATAAGCACGAATGCTTGCTCGATGACATCTGTTGGTGATGATATACTGGGCATATGAGCAAACCAGCATTTAAACCACGCTATATCTTGTGGCTCGACATGGAAATGACCGGACTTGATCCCGTGAATGACTACCCACTGGAAGTAGCAGCCATTGTAACCGATTGGAATTTTAAAGAAATTGCCACGTATGAGGGCAGCGTACACTGGTGCAGCAAGCACCTAAAAAAACGATTCGATGCCAATAGCTTTTGGCGCGAGTTCCCCGAAGTCCGGAGCGCGCTTGAAGCGCAGAATAAACAGACCGACAAGACCAAAGCTGGCGTAGAGCGAGAACTACTGGCATTTATCGACAAACATATTGGCGACAGTATGATATTGCTTGCGGGCAACTCTATTCATCAAGATAGAAAATTTATTGACCAATGGTGGCCACGACTCGGCAAAAGGCTCCACTACCGCATGCTTGATGTCAGCGCATGGAAAGTGGTGATGGAAGGTAAGTATGACAAAAAGTTTGCTAAGCCTGAAGCGCACCGGGCGCTCGATGACATTCGTGGTAGCATCGAAGAGCTAAACTACTATTTGAAAAAGGTAAAAGCATGACGCACAAAGAGCTCGAAGAATACCTGCTTAGTTTTCCGAACGCTTGGCTAGACTATCCGTTTGGCGAGGGCACGAGTGTATACAAAGTGGGCAGAAAAGATGCTGGCCAGGATGAGAAACTGTTTGCAATTATTGCCGACGAGAGCAAACCCCTACGCGTTAGTCTGAAGTGCGATCCGCTGCTCGCACAAAACCTGCGCGAAAAATACGAAACAGTTTTGCCGGGCTATCACTTAAATAAGAAGCACTGGAACACGATTATTTGTAGTGGCCAGTTGAGTGATGACGAAATCAAAGATTTGGCACGACTAAGCTACCGGTTGGTTACTGAGTAGTTGCATTGTACTTGGTATAGGCTGCCAAAATGATATCGATGTTGGTGGTAGCCGTGTCGCAAAATGCCGATACGGTTTTGGAGCTGGCTGCAACACGTAGCTTTTTGATTTTGCTACGTAGGAGCGTTAGTTCGTAGGTCATTTGGGTGGGGTAATTACGATCCAGCGTGCCGCGCTGATAGGAGTCATCGAGCTTCTTGGTCAGTGTTTCGGCGTAAGTCTTTTCCGCTGGAAGCACTGCTTTGGAGATAACAATTTTGCGTGTTTTGAGCAATGTGGTAAACTCAGTGTTCATAGAGGAAAGTGTAGTGCTGAGTGTGGCATTGGCTTCGCTAAGGGCGGGTTCTTTAAGGTGTGTTTGCTGAGCGTCGGTTACCGCTTGGAGCGTAGCAATACGCCCCTGAATATCTTTGGCTTGGGTCTTAATGTCGGGTCCTCCCGAACTTGATAGCATAAATACCGCGGCTACGACAGCGAGTAATACGCCACCAATCAAACCGAAAACAGCAAATTTATTGACAGTTTTTTGTTGTTTGGGCGCGATTTCATTTAAGTAGTCAATACTATATTCTTGACGCTGCTGAGTGGTCAGCTGTGGCTGGGTGGCATCAAACTGCGGTGCACTGACTGGCTGCGTCACAACGGGAGGCTGTATGTTTTGTGGTTGTGATTGCGGTTGGGGCGGGACAGGTTGAATAACGCGCTCTTCATGCGGCATCATGGTATTTTGTGACGGATTAATAGGGATAGCCGACCCCGAATGATTGAGCGTTGGCGGCTCACTGCCGCTTGCTGGCGGTTGTGGCGAAAATGGAGTATTCCTATTGAAATCGTTTGGGTTCATCTGCATCTATTAAAGCACAAGCGATAACAGAGGTAAAGAGTGATATAATAAAACCATGCAAGACGCCAAAGAGGAGGTGAGGGCAAAGCTCAATATTGAGGACGTCATTGGGGAGTACGTCCAGCTCAAGCGTGCCGGTCGCAGCTTCAAAGGGCTGAGTCCCTTTAGCGGTGAAAAAACCCCAAGCTTTTTTGTCAGTCCCGAAAAGCAAATTTGGCATGATTTCAGTAGCAATAAGGGCGGTGATGTGTTCGCCTTTGTGATGGAAGTTGAAGGCATGGACTTTCGTCAAGCGCTCGAGCATTTGGCGCGCAAAGCTGGGGTTGATCTAAGCCTCTACGATTCTAAAGGTAGCCAAGCACTGGCACAGCGCAAAAAGCGGTTGCTTGAAGCAAACAGACTGGCAGCAGGCTACTATCAGCAGTGTCTCCTGCGCAACCGCCATGCAATGGAATACGTATTTAAAACGCGTAAACTCTCAAAGAAAATCGTTCAGGAATTTTTGATTGGTTATGCACCTGATAGCGGCTCGGCGCTCGTTGGAGCCCTGGGCAGACGCGGGTTTAGCAAAAAGGAGCTGGCAGATGCTGGGTTAACAAACCGATTTGGTGGCGACATGTTCCGCGGCCGCATGATGGTGCCGCTCATGGACCCAAGTGGGCAGGTGATTGGGTTTACAGGCCGAATTATTGGCGAGGTTGAAGGTGCGCCCAAGTACTTAAATACTAGCCAAACGCTGCTTTACGACAAAAGCAGGCATATTTTTGGACTAAGCCAAGCTAAGGCAGCGATTCGTAGCAGTAATCGAGCAGTGGTAGTCGAGGGCAACCTCGATGTTGTAAGCAGCCACCAATATGGAGCAGCCAATGTGGTCGCAACGGCAGGTACCGCCCTTACCGAGCACCATCTGCGAGCACTCAAGCGCCTTACTGATGATGTTCGCCTTGCTTTCGACGGCGATAAGGCGGGCATTGCTGCAACAGAGCGAGCGATCGCCATTGGCAGTAATGTGGGTGTGGAGCTTACTGTCATTACACTACCAGGCGGCGCAAAAGATCCTGATGAACTGGTGCAAAAGGACGTACAACTGTGGCAACAAGCCATTGCGCAAGCGGCGCCAGCAGTTGATTGGGTACTTGCGCAGTATCAGGGGCGGGTCGATGTGACGACGGCAGCGGGAAAGCGAGCGTTTACAACAGCTGGTTTGGCGGTAGTGCGGTTACTTGGTGATCCGGTCGAGCAAGAACATTACGTGCAAAAGATAGCCGAGCTTACGGGTAGTACTGTTGCAGCAGTGCGTGCAAAGCTTACTAAGGAACCAACCCAAGAGCGTGTACTAAAACCCACACACATTACGTCAGGTGAGCAGACGTCGGATGAATTGGTGCACCAAGACGATGCACTCGCTGCGGTGTGTATTGATGCAGCGAGCCAAGATGCACTGGCACATATGAACCTTGACTTGTTTGTCGGTGAGGACCGGCGAGCCGTTGCGCGATACCTTGCTTCTCACCCAGGGAAGGCGATTGATGATACGCCAAAAGAGTTGCAAAAATACGATACCTATGTAAAAATATTATTATTACGCGCCGACGCGCGGTATGCTGGTATGGAACCAAATGATAGGGTATACGAAACAGCGCGCCTACTACGGCAAATAGAATATGAACACAAGAAACAAAAACAACGAGAACTAATCGAGGAACTGCGCATGGCTGAGAATTCAGGTGATGAGAAAACAGCCAACGAATTGCGCGTTACCCTTAATGCGCTAATCAAGGAGATACCGCGTGGCAAACGATGACCAACTACCACAAGACGATGTACCAGAAGAACAAGATGATCTACAAACCCCTGATATTGACGAGCCTGCGCTCGATGATTTGATGGATGAGGATGAAGATACTCCTGAAGATGTTTTAAATAGCGGGCAGTATTTTGATGACATTAGTGACGACTCAGTGCGACTGCACCTACGTGAAATCGGTAAAATCCCGTTGCTTTCAGCCGAAGAAGAGCTTGAGCTTGCCCAAAGAGTGGTCGCAGGTGAAAAGCGCGCCAAAGATAAGATGGCCGAGGCAAATATGCGTCTCGTGGTGAGCATTGCTAAGCGGTATAGTGGTCGCGGACTGGACTTTTTGGACTTAATTCAGGAAGGGCACACTGGCTTACTGCGCGCGGTAGAAAAGTTTGATCCCGACAAGGGCTTTAAGTTTAGCACCTATGCAACCTGGTGGATTCGCCAGGCGATTACCCGCGCTATTGCTGATCAAGCACGAACCATTCGTATTCCGGTACACATGGTGGAGACAATCAACAAACTCCTCCGTACCCAGCGCCGAATGACGCAAGAACTTAACCGTGAGCCGACTATTGAAGAGTTGGCGCGTGAGCTCGAGATGGAGCCCGAAAAAGTTGAGTACGTCATTAAGATTAAACAAGATATTAGTTCACTTGACGCTGGTGTGGGGCGTGATGGCGAGGATGAAGATAGCGTACTCGGCGACTTTATTGAAGATGAAGATAGCGCGACTCCAGAGGAATCTGCGAGTAGCCAATTGCTTAAGGAACAGGTTCAGTCGGTGTTGAGCACTCTCAGCGAACGGGAACAAAAAATCATCAAAATGCGTTTTGGCCTAGAAAATGGCAAAAGCCACACGCTCGAAGAAGTTGGCCAAGAGTTTGCCGTAACTCGTGAGCGAATTCGTCAAATCGAAGCGAAGGCACTGGCAAAACTCCGTAAACATAAGGACGCGAAGAAACTATACGAGTATCTACAATAACGATTATCCCGGTATACCCGGGATAATTTATTTAGCAGCTCGTTAAATTACTCGCATCGCCTAACGGAATGATTCTCGTTTGGCGTGCATACGTATTGTAATACGTAACTTGTGCACTTTGCGCGTCACATTGCTTATACATAATCGTTTTTTCATCAAGTGGCGGAACAGTTGTGACGGTATAGTCGTCTTGAATCAGTTTTGATTCAGGATATTTCGCAAAATCCTCTATTGTTGCCGGATAGCTGCCGGCAGCATCAATTGTCGCATACGCTTCTGCTTTTTTTGCAACCACATTAGCACTAGCCTCTGCAGCTGAAGCATGAGCACGTTGCTGTATGCCGTTATAAGCGACAATCGCAATAGTAATGATGAAGAGCGACACAAACACCGCAAGAGCATTGAAAACGATTCCTACAATGCCAACCACTTTAGAGCCTCGCGCTTTTTGTGCCTTCACGACCGAAGCAATACTGAGCGGTAGGCCGACTGGCCACAAGGCGAGGAGCCCTAAAATAAGGCCAATGATGCCAAGTGTTTGCCCGTCGCTTGGGCGGTTTTGTATTGGTCCGGTTGGTGGTGGAGTAGGAACGTAGGGTGGTGCTGATGGGTGATTTTCCATGTAGCTGCTTTCTTTTCGCATTATAACAATCGTGCTTAGTATAGCACGGAGCACCTATTGATTAGCAAAGCCTGTATCAGTGAGAATTGCATCGAGCTGTTGCTCAAGGTAGTTGATGTCTTTATGGTTATGAACAAAATAATCCGCAATAGCAATGGGGCCGCCCTTTTCTAGGTTTTCAATTTCGGCCCAGTCACGCTGGTTGGCTTCCTCAACGGTTAGCGGGCGAACAGGGCGCAGCGTGAGCCGGTGGTGACGTAAATGCTTTGGTGCCACTACGGCTACAACGGTTAGCTCACCGGGGAACTCATGTTTGAGCGCTTTATATTCCGTCCATGTGTATAGGCCATCAGCGACAATATAGTGCTGACCGGCATCGATAAGCCGATGAATCTCATCAATGATTCGTTTTACGACAAAATCCTTACCTTCACGTTCCCGAATTTGCTCGCGGAACTCTTTTTCGTTTGTTTCCGTCCATTCAATGCCCTCATCTTTCATAGCCCCCAGGATTACACCGCCGAAATATACTTTCGGGTAACCCTTCTCGGTTACATAATGAACTGCCTCTGATTTGCCACTTCCTGTTAGTCCAACAAAGGCAAGAATGCGAGCTTGTTTTTGTGTAGTCATGTACTTAGTGTAACAGACGTGTCTTCGGTGATAATCATAGGCAGGTGCGCTATACTGGGAATATGGCAAAACGGATGGTGATTATTGATGGCAAAAGCGTATTCTACCGCGGCTATTACGCCATGCCAAACCTCAGTACGGCGGATGGCACACCGACTGGCGGTGTATATGGTTTTGCAGCGCTCGCGCTAGAATTGTTCAAAAAGCTTAAACCTGACTATGTATGTGTGGCATGGGACAAGCCAAAAACCAACATCCGCAAACGACTAGAAATTTACTCAGAGTACAAAGCTGGCCGTAAGCCTGCGCCAGCAGACTTTTACGCACAGATCCCTATCCTCCATGAGCTTCTTGCTGCATTTGGTTGGCCGCTGTATGAACTAGATGATTACGAGGCAGACGATATTATGGCAACGCTAGCAAAAAAAGCCAGTGACCAAGGCGTGGAAGTTTGTTTGATTACGAGCGATCTTGACGCACTCCAAGCCATTAACCCATTAGTTCATGTGTATGCACTTAAAAAAGGACTTACCAATATTGAACGCTTTGACCCCGAAACTTTCACTGAGAAATATGGCATTCGCGTCGATCAATTCCTTGATCTCAAGGCGCTCAAGGGTGATAGCAGTGATAACATTCCGGGCGTACCAGGTGTGGGTGAGAAGACCGCTGTTGGGTTGTTGCAGCAGTTCGACACGCTCGAGAATGTGTATGAAAACCTATGGCAGGTGAAAGACAGTGTTGCTAAAAAGCTGGAAATTGGCAAAGATTCTGCAATGGTTAGTAAACAGGTTGCTGAACTTTGGTTTGACGCACCAGTCGCCCTTGACCTAGAAGCAATGAATGTACATGACCTTGACACTGAGGCGCTGAAAGCACTTTTGCAGCGCCTTGAGTTTCGAAGTTTACTGCGTAGCTTGCCCGAACACATGCGTACTGGGAGTTCCAGTGTTGTAGTACCAGATCTAGCGTCGGTTGAAGTGAGCGAAGACGTGAGCGGGGCGGGCGCGCGGGCGATGCTGATGATGGCAAAAGAACTGGTGGTGTATGTCGATGGCGATACGGTGTGGTTGAGCCACGAAAAGGGTAAGGCAGCTGCGCTGCCGCTCACGGATGCGGCACAGATTGTGGAGCACGTGCCAATTATAGCCCATGATAGCAAGTTGTTTTTGAAGCAGCTTTTGAGGGTAGGTGTTACGGTCCTACCAGAAGTTCATCACGATACTGCTCAAGGCTCTTTCTTACTGAATCCACTGCGAAAATCACGCGAACTAGCAGATTTGATCGGTGCCGAGTCGGTTGAAGATCCAAAACTAGGAGTGAGCGCAATCTGGGCGCTCTACGAAGAGCAGTCGGCCGCGCTTGACGCTCTACCAAAGCTAGCGCATTTGGCCCGAATGATCGATTTCCCACTCATTACTGTGCTCGCGCGCATGGAACATCGTGGGGTGAAACTTGATGTTACCAAGCTTGGGCAAATGAATGGCGAATTGACTAGCAAAATCGCCGAGATAAAAACTGCTACGTATGAACTAGTGGGGTACGAGTTCAATATCGCCAGTCCAGTGCAGTTAGCAGAAGTTTTATTTACAAAACTACAATTGCCAACCATCGGGATCAAAAAAGGTAAAACTGGGTATAGCACAGGGCAAAAAGAACTCGATAAATTACGTGGTCAGCACCCCATTGTTGAGCTGATTGAACAATTTCGTGAACTCACAAAACTGCAAAATACCTATGTTGAAACGTTGCCAACCCAGGTTGATGAGCACGGGCGTATTCATACCGTATTTAACCAAGATGTGGCGGCAACGGGGCGACTCAGTAGTACTGATCCTAATCTGCAAAATATTCCCATACGAACGGAGCTGGGTCGACGAATTCGCGATGCGTTTGTACCCGAGCAGGGGAATGTATTTGTGAGTGCCGACTATAGCCAGTTTGAACTGCGACTTGCCGCAGTGCTGGCGGGTGAAGAAAAAATGATCAACGACTTTAATGCCGGCACCGATATTCATGCCAAAACTGCCAGCGAGGTATACCGTATCCCACTTGATAATGTGACATATGACATGCGCCGTGCTGCAAAAGTTATTAACTTTGGTGTGCTGTATGGTATGAGCCAACATGGGCTCGCCGCCGCCGCCGGTATGAGCTTTATTGAGGCAAAGAACTTCATCGATGAGTATTTTCGTATTCGACCAAAGATTCGCCAGTATATTGATGCCACCATTAAAAAAGCACATGATGACGGCTATGTTGAAACGCTATTTGGTAGGCGTCGCCAGACACCTGATGTTAAGTCGAGTAATTTTGTTGTTCGTTCTAGCGCTGAGCGTGCAGCTGCAAATATGCCGATTCAGGGTACCGAAGCCGACTTGATGAAAATGGCCATGCTGGAAGTAGATAAAAAACTGGAGGGCCGTGGTGAACAGTTGCTACAAATTCACGACAGTATTCTTATAGAATGCCCCAAAGAACACGCTGAAGCGATTAGTGACATGTTGGTAGATATTATGGAGAATATTTACCCAGAACTAGGGGTGAATCTGCAGGTTGATGTACATACGGGAAAAAATTGGGGCGAAGTATAGCGGTGGGCTTACAACGCCGTGGCAAGTTGAAAAGGAATGAGAAAAGTGAAGATAAGTCTAAAGAAACTGCATAGTGCCGCACTATTGCCAACGTACCAAACTGAGTATGCGGCGGGGATGGACATTGTTGCATGTGTTGATGCTCCGATAACAATTGCGCCACATGAGCGAGCGATTATTCCTACTGGCTTTGCAATTGCGTTGCCGCCTGGGTATGAGGCGCAGATTCGAGCGCGAAGCGGTCTCGCGGCAAAGTTTGGCATCATGCCGGCCAACGGCGTGGGAACGATTGACGCAGATTACCGCGGGGAAGTAGGGGTTATCTTACTTAATACTAGTAACGAGGCATTCACTGTGGAGCCAGGTATGCGGATTGCACAAATGGTAGTGACGAAGTACGAAAGCGTTACGTGGGACGAGGTAGAAGAGTTAAACGAAACGGCGCGTGGCGGCGGTGGGTATGGAAGTACGGGAGCAAAGTAGTGGTCAATGTTCGTGAGTATTTACGCAAGGTAAAGTACGTTACTATTTCGGTTATCGACGAAGACGGTACGCCCTGGGCAGTGCCGGTGGCAGTGCAAAAATACCACGACGGCAGACTGGAATGGTTTAGTAAGGCAGATACAGTTCATAGCAAAGCAATTTCTCGTAATGCCGCTATTGCAATTAGTGCATTTACCACAAAGCAAGACGAGCAGGGTGAATATGGGTTCTATGCCAAAGCGGTCGCACGCAAAAAGTTACCGTTGCCGACAGGCTTAGGATTGTATGAAGCAGAGATTACCGAAGCTTGGTATAATGATGAGCGTCACAACAAAAAACCAATAGACAAAAAGGAGCTTTAGTGCAACAGCGTTTTGGCCGGCATTGGCGGCACTTTACACCGCGCTGGAAGCGGCGGCATGCGTATGAGAGCCAGTTTAAGCGTCGGGACCGCATGCAAGATGCATTGCATTTGGGGCAGCGGCAAGACGTGCCGTTTGTGTGTAATAGTTTGGACTTGTTTGACTGCGCAGAAGAAGAAGTCATGGGGATGTTGCAGCGTCGACCGGAAGTGCATGATCTTGATCGCGACATTGAAAGATTGCGCAAAAAATTTGAACGGACCAAGCAAGCTCACGATGGCATGGTAGCCCTGCTTGCGCAGACGCCACGGGCTGTGCTTGCGCAGTTGCAGATGGACCAACACCCACACGGGTATCGCAACAAACAAGAGCGATTATTTGAACTGATTGATTTTAATGACACCTTGGTTGATACGGTGCAGTGTATTGGTGACGTAGACAGGAAGCGCTTTGCTGAGGCGGCGAAAGTCGCTGCCGATAGGGTATGTAAACGGGTGGGTGCGCCTTGCTTCACGAACGAGCAATGGACTGCGATTATTCGTGGGCTTACCAGGGAAGTGGCTGTGTATTGGGCTGCGCGCAATAGTGGGTTTAACGCCTACCTTACAAGCCGCTCGCAGGACGCGATGGGAATTGACATGCAGATCCAAGACCCCGAGAATTTTCGCTACATTAATATTGATGTGAAAACGCCAAGCGCGTTTCGCTACCGGTTGGATGAGCTCGTGAAAGAAGGAAGAATATCCCCCCATGATCAACTCATTGCCGATCAGCAGAGCTACTTGGTTACTACCAATGGCCACGGAAAACATAAAGTGCGGGTGATACTACTGTGCATTTTGCCGGACTTATTTGGCGACTTAGCCGCTTTCCGATTTGTCGATGAGTCGCCAATGCGCGACAAGCTGAATTTACTCATTCGCGAGCATGGTCTTTCTGATAGGCATTTTGGTGCCATATAATAAAACGCTTGCGTTTATGAGCAAGTAGGTGTATTACAGTACTATAGCCGTATAAAAACAAATACAGCGAAAGGATCTCCATGGTAAGGCAAACGCAGGAGCTGCGGGCTGATACACGCCAAGAACAAGGATTTAATGAGGGCTTACTCACGGCTGCATCGTTAATCCGTGATGATCCCCGTCGGCGAGAAACGCTAGAAATGTTTATTAGTGGGGAGATCCACAAGCAGTTTGGCGGCGATATTGTGACATCGCGGGGGGCAGATATGCCTCCTATTGTTTATTGGCATGATCACGGTACGTTCGTTGGGCCGGATGGCTCAATATATCACGCCCGGACAGATGACTACGACCAGCATCGCCAGGTGTTTGTGTCACCGGCGGATGAAAGAGGCAGGTATATCCGCTGCATTCAGCCATTTACCTATGATGGTTACACGGGTCCGCACAGTATCGAGATGCGTTTTGACTTCATCAATGGTCCACACCGTGCGGCACCACGTAACACATTGCAAGAAGCAGAGTTGCAGAGGAGGGAAGGACTTGACCCTGTATATCCTCGGCATAAAGAATGGGTAGACGAACGGCGTGACAGCTTGTCGGTTGTAAAACACAAAGATGGGCATATTGATGGCTGGCTGCATGATAGTGTAACGAATGAGACCCATGAATTGTATGATCCTGTGCATGTACTGGAAACAATTCGTATGCTTGATGATTTGGAACAAGAAGTCGATAGCCTCGCTATAGAACAAGCCAAAGAGCGTCAAGCGTTGATTGCGGAACATCTTGGCAAGAAAACGGTTGATGCAAGCCGGTTTCACGTAGCTGCCTGATTGACTATTTTTGCCACCAGTGGCAAGATAGGGGTATGTATAGAGGTTCAGGACCACGAATTTTTCCCATCATTGTCGTTATTCTTGTGATTGCGCTAGTTGTAGCTGCGCTAGTGTCGGTTGGCCGTATGATTTTTGCTGGTGGCGGGACATCAAGTACCGATGCGGGCGAAACGACCGATGCAGTCGTGACAGCGCTGCGCGACACCAGTGAGGGGAGGGCAGTGCGATGGACGGTACGCGGCCCTATTGTCGCCGATGAGAACTTCCGTAGCTACCAGATTACAGTTAGCCCTAGCAAACGCACGTTTACGATTTATTCAGGTTATCTTGATCAAGTTCTCGATACCAAAACCTATGGTAACAATACCGCCGGTTACGAACAGTTTGTGTATGCGCTCGATAAGGCTAACGCGGGCGTGACTCGCAAAGCTAAAGATGCTGACTTTCGGGGCGTTTGCGCAACGCAAGGTTTTGCCTATAAATTTGAAACAATGAGCGGTACCGATAACGCCGACCATACACTATGGACAACAAGCTGTAGCGGCTCTAAGGGAACAATGACCGCGAACGTTGGTCAAATACAAGCACTGTTTGTGAATCAAATCCCAGACTTTAAGCCAGTATTTAATAACATTTATTAACCTACTCGATTCTTAGGATACCGCGTATACTAACAGTATGATACGCGGTATTATTTTTGACTGTTTTGGAGTGCTGTACGGGGGAAGCCTTAGTACGCTTACGAGTATGTGTCCGCCAGACCGACTTGCTGAGTTGCGTGATTTGAACAAAAGTGCCGACTATGGCTATATCACGACAACCGACTATTTGTCGGGAATCGCTGAAATCTTTGGTAAGAGTTACGAAGAAATTGAGACCATTCTTCGTGCAAAACACCAGCGTAACCATGAACTGGTAGAGTTTGTTCGTGAGTTAAATAAACAACCACAGTACCACATTGCCTTGCTGAGTAATGTGGGCAGCGGTACGGTAGAGCACTTGTTTGGCGATGAACTAACTGAGCTATTTGATACTGTAGTACTATCGTATAAAGAGAACTTAGCCAAACCTAACCCAGCAATGTTCCTATTAGCTGCCAAGCGCATGGGGTTATCCCCTGAAGAGTGCGTCATGATTGACGACCTTGAAAGTAATTGTGACGGCGCAGAAATAGCGGGAATGCAAAGTATTCAACACATTACCAATGACGGCACGCGCATTGCACTTGCAAAAATGCTTCAAGAAAAAGCTTGACGAAGCATGAGCGGGATGGAATAATGTCATCAGATACTAATAAAAAGGAATAATATAACATGAGAAAACTAATTAAACCCGCGTTTATACTTGGCGTAGGTGTCGTTGCTGTAGGCTTGGTAGCTGCCCCTCTTGCAAGTGCCGCCAACCAATCTGCCACAACAACAATTAACGCTACTGTTAACCCGGTGATTAGCATTTCTACGCAAACAACAGTTGCCTTCGCTGTAACGCCGACGCTTGCCGGTAGTGCATCGAGCGCATCAGACACGGTGACGGTTAGCACTAACAGGAACAGCGGCTATAACCTTAAGCTAGAAGACAATGACGCTACCAATACCCTTAGTGGGCCTGGAACCATTGCCGCTACCTCGGGGTCATTTGCTCTTCCTGCTGCAATGTCCGCCGATTCATGGGGTTACCGTGTTGACGGCGCTGGCACATTTGGCGCTGGTCCAACAAACGCACAAACAGACGCAGCATCACTTGCGGGTACATGGGCTGCAGTACCAGTGCTTGGCTCGCCTAATACCATTAAAACAACTGCTTCAACAGCAAGCGGCGACACAACGACTGTTTGGTATGGCGCATTCGTTACGACAGCCAAGCCTGATGGTCTTTATAGCGACGTCGTCAAGTATACGGCAACCACTAACTAGACTGTTCCACTAGTTCCTCACAAAATTCGCTTACTTGTAGGCGAATTTTTGTATATGACTGTGAGAGCACGGTATACTAGAGTATATGATAATGCCTATTCTTACACGTACGTCCCTTTTTGTTGCCGGCCTAATGGTTATTGGCGTTGTATTTGCGCCCACGGTAAGTGCGGTTGACCCCATAGAAAGCATGACGCTTTCACCAACCGAGAAGCGCCATACAGTTAAACAGGGCGAGGTAGCGCGCGATAGTTTTGTTATTTTCAATGACGGACAAACCGCCTATAACTTTACTGTCTATGCTGCACCGTACTCGGTGCGTGGGGAGAACTACGAGTCGGACTTTGCCCGCGACACTAAACTAAGTGATGCCTACAAATGGGTCCAGTTTGAAAAAACTACCTGGCGCGTCGAGCCTCGTCAAAAAGTGACGGTGCCTTACACACTCACAGTCAATAGTGGTGTACCATCAGGCGGCCACTATGGGGTGATTTTTGCAGAGCAGCAACCGACGAGTGCAACAGAGTTTGATGGTAATCGTATTGATCGAAAGAAGCGACTCGGAATGTTGCTCTATGTTAACGTGGGCGGCGTTAATGACATTCGACCAGAAGTAAAAAGTACGCGGATTGACTTTTACCAACCAGTTGCGCCAATGACTGCGACAGTGCGGATTGCAAGCCTTGGCAGCACTGATTTTACTGCAACGGTACGATTTGTGGTGATGGACGTGTTGGGTAATGTGAAATACCAGAAGACCAACGAATATACCGTGCTGCCCGAAACAACAAGAGCGATTGAAATGGATTGGCGGGACTCGCCCTGGTTTGGACTTTATAAAGTACATACCGAAACAGTCACTGCCGGTAAAATGGTAGCTGGCGATGGCTATGTTCTTGTTGCACCCCGATGGCTACTGTTTATCGCGCTACTTGCTGTGCTCGTAGGAGGGGCGAATGCGCTTCGTCGTCGCCAAGCTAAACAGCGCTAGTATTCTGGCAGCGCTCGCTATTTCGCTAGCATATGTAGTTTTTGTGCCACAACTCACCCAGGCACAGCAAACAACTATTAGTACCACTGTTTGTTCTAGTAGCACTGCGAACTTCGCTATAGACACCCCCGCCAACAATAGTGTCGTCGACACGCAAACCGTAACCATTACAGGATCGGTATGGCGCATTAGCCAGCTACAGGTATATCGCAACAACATGTATGAGTCTGTTAACCCAATTGATGCCGGTAGTACCCATTTTTCAATTACGGTACAACTTTCCGTGGGTGATAACGCCATAACTCTAAAGGGTATTGATCCCTGTAGTGCAAATACGTACGAATCAACCCTATTGCTACACTATGTACCCGGAGCGACGCCAACACCACAGCCACAGGAACCAAACCCAATTGTTGCAGTAGTGAAAGATACGCAGCAAGCATCAATGGAAACAGTAGATTACCTGCAAGGGCAGGTATCACAGGCGGCGCAGACGCAACCATTTGTGGATGCGTCTAATGTACTCTATAAGGGGCTGGTTGCGCTTGATATTGCCTCGCCGTTGGCAAGTGCAAGTAGTATGAATACCATGGCTAGTCGCGCTCTGCTTGTGACTGTAGGGGCAACAATGGTACTAGCAGCTCATTCTTTAGTTACGGGCTATCACTATGTTCGTTACCGTTTCCTACAGTGGAATGTTCATGCGTTGCCAGAGTTTGTACATCACCATGCGGTATTTGTTATTCGCCTGGCAGGTATAGCACTAAGTCTTGCGCCGTTTTTGCTACTCACCTAAATTAAATCTTGCTATACTAAAAAGACATGAGAAGTTTGGTAGGACTTGCGACAGTCACCGCACTTGTAGTAGCAACAGTGGGGGTATTCTTTGTCGCATCGGCTCAGCGCTATAGCTCTACAAATTATGTTATTGACGCGAGTGTCATGAACAACGCGGGTGGTGCGACAAGCTCTACAAGCTACAAGCTCGTCAGTAGCACGGGCGAAAGTATTGTTGGCAATGGCGCGAGTGGTAGCTACAAAATGGGCGCAGGTTATGTTGCGCAACTACAAGAGTCAGCTCCACAGTCCATTACTGTAGACATTCAGACTAATGGCCTCGTAGCGCACTATCCACTCGATGAATCGTCTGGATTATACGCATACGACTTAGGTCGCAATGGCTATATCGCCACTGCATCAGTCGCACCGGATCGTACGACGGGTGTAGTATCGGGTGCTTTAGGGCCAATTTCTGTTGGCTCGAATAAATATTTGCAGACGTCAGAGACAGCGGCGTTCGATACGCCCTATATGAGTGCGTGTGGATGGGCCTATAAAACTGCAACGTCTACAAATCCATCAATCGTTACTCACACAAACGGTGCGCTTGACACCGAAGGAATGTGGCATGTTGGATACGGTAACACAACACGGCCTCGGTTCGTTATTCGCCTCAACGCAACTGACAATCTGGTGACCGCAACAAATACAACGACACTGAATGCCTGGCATCATGTATGTGGAACGTATGATGGTGCAACAATGAAATTGTACGTAGATGGTGTATTGGATGGATCGCTGGCTGTGTCGGGCTCGCTGCCGGCAGTTACCACTCCGCTTACTATTGGGGCAAGGTTTGGCGGTAGCCAAGTCTCTGACCTTCAGGCGCTTGACGAAATAAAAGTATTCAACAGGGCTCTTCTTGCTGATGAGATCGCTGCCGAGTATGCAGCTGGTTTGCAGGGAGTAGGCGCGGGTGTGTCACTTGGTGCTGTTACGCCAGGCGTACCGGCTGTAGTAAATAGTGATGTAGTTATTGCTACAACGAATGTGCCTAATTACTCACTATCGATTAGTCAGAATCATGATTTACAAAATGGGTCCGACACGATTGCGCCTATTGCGGGTACCATTGCTTCGCCAGCCGCATGGTCAGATGGGACAACTAAGGGCTTTGGATTTAGTGTTGTTTCTGCTCCGGGCTTAGATAGCAAGTGGGGAGCTGGTGCAAACTATGCTGCATCGCCGGGTACGCCAACGGTGTTTTATTCACGAAGCGGCGCAAGCAATAGTACGAAAGATGTAGCTGCTCTGCGTTTTAAAGTTGACACACCCGTAACAACACCATCTGGCAGTTACACAAACCAGCTAACCGTCACAGGCACAATCGTTCCATGAGACGCTTTGTCGTAGCCCTGGTAGTGGCAGTGGGGCTAGCTATCAGCTTCATTCCCGCACCCGTCCACGCAAGTTCGCTAAGCATTCAGCCTGCACTCGTAACAAGCAAGATGTCCATAGGTGAGAAACAGAAAGGATATGTAGATGTCGTTAACCCCTCATCTCAAAAGATAGTCGTCGGCTTTTCTGTACAGGCCTTTCGCCAAACGAATAATGCTGGTGAGCTAGAGTTCTACGACAGCCCGGTAATAAGCCGAGCGATACAACTAGATATTACTCAGGTAGAATTGGGTCCGCACGAAGCGGTAAGGCTTTATTATCTTGTTGATGGCTCCTTATTGCCAGAAGGCGACGTAACGGCTGGTATTTTTGCATCAATCCAGCCGAATCGAGTGCTGGCAGCAACGCAAACCGCACGCGTGGGCACTTTGCTCGTCCTGCAGCATGGAAATAAGTCGAAGCCGTATCTTGCCGTTAATAATTTTTCTGCTCCCGCTTTGCAATTTGGTGGGGCAATTAAGCTCGACTTTTCAGTTAAGAATGAAACACCTCCGGCCAGTGCAGTGTTCCCAAGTATAGCTATAGATACGGCGCCGTATGGTAGGCAGATCGTCACTGGTCCTCTCATAATGTCGGGTGTGGAGCGTTCGATTACTTATAACAAATCGGGAAATTACTTCGGGCCTATTCGAATAACGATTGAGGCGGGGGATTCAAAAAGTACACGGTGGGTGTTTGCTGTGACAGGTTTTTGGCAGTGGCTTGCGCCGTTACTAACCATTGCTATTTGTGCGTTCGTTATACATAGGCGACTACGCTCAAAAAAAGTAGCTAAACACTAGTGCTTTACTTGTGAAAAAGGTATAATAAAATTACCAATACTCTGAAGGGGGAATGGGTAAAAAAGGTGAGTAAGCGAGTAAACCTCACGAATTTATGTAAGGCATTTTTGAGCCTAGGGGTGATCATCATATGTTTGGTCTTTTTTGCCGTGCCATCTGCCTCTGCACTTGCGACGGTACCCTACAAAATGAACTTTCAAGGTCGGTTGACCGATACGGTAGGTACTGCTAAACCCGATGGGACCTACAATATTCGTTTTCGCATATACAACGCTGTTAATACCGCCGTATGGTCAGAAGATCACTTGGTTTCCGCCGGCAACGGCGTATCGCTCGTTGGCGGACTCTTTACCGTACAGCTGGGAAGTGTGACACCCCTCGATCCTGCTCTCTTTAACACTGCTACGACTAACCAAAACGGCATGACGCTCGAAGTAGAGCTACCTACCCCAGTAACCGCCACGAGCTCTAGCCCCAGCTGGACCGAAGGCGCCATGACCCCCCGTAGCCCGATTGCAACCAGTGCCTATGCGTTCAACAGTGACACGGTTGATGGTCTGGACAGTAGCGTATTGGCACGTAAAGATGCGACGAATACGTTTACCAGTAGCAATACCTTCAATGGTACGAGTTTATTTTCGGTCAATGACCCTAGTGCAGTGGGTATTCAGAACACCAGTGGGACCAAAGCATTCACAGCCGATACAAGCAATATGGTGGTGCAGGTTGGCTCATCCGCTGCCGATGCATCATCAGTAGTGTTTGTGCTCGACACGAAAAATACCGCCGGTGATCCAACGGGAGCACAACAGGTAGCAGGATCAATGTATTACAACAGTACGAGCGGCAAATTTCGCTGTTACCAGGCTGCGGCATGGACTGACTGTATAACGGCAACTCCTAGTGCCCAGACATTACAAACGGTGTACGATGCCTCCAGTTCACCGGCTACTATCACGACCACAGCAAGTAAAGGCGTGAATATTGTAGCGGGAGCGGCTCCGACGGCAGATTTATTTGTTGTCGATAACACTGCCAACCCGACGGTAACGGGCGGGGTAAACGGAGTGAACGTAAAGTACGCCGGCGGTGCTGCAGCGGTTGAAGGCTCTGGGCTTCGTGTAGACTATGCGCCTGGTTCTACTAGTGGGGGAACGTGGAGCGGCGTGCGCATTGTCGCCAACGCGACCGGCCCAGCGAGCGGTGTGACGGCTTATGGTATAAAGCTTGAAGGTCCTACCAGCCAGGGTGCCGGGACTGAGGAAGCTATGTATGTAGGAACAGGCTGGGACATTGGGGTAGACATTCAGTCTGGTGGTTTGCAACTGGCTGCGCAGAATGATCCCGCTACACCAGCTGCTGGTAACCTGCGCATTTATGCCAAAGATATCGCAGGGAGGGTAATGCCCAAATGGATTGGCCCAGCGGGTGTTGATACTCCTATGCAGGCAAGCCTTGGGTTCAACCGTGTATCAATGATAATGCCAGCAGGTGGTACAACTGTGGGTGGTTTTGGTACGACGTTTACTAATACTGGTACCGTTGCAAACCCAACGCCAGCTTCGACCAACTTACTTACATCGGTACGCCGTGCAACATTTAGTACCGGCACAACGGCCGGCACGGTCGCTTCGCACCGGCAGAGTGTGCTGCAAGTATGGCGGGGCAATGCTGCCAGTAGGGGCGGATTCTTCTTTACAATTCGATTTGGTACAAGCTCGCTACAGACGGGCAACCGGGCGTTTGTTGGCCTGTCAAGCTCAGTAGCAGCACCGACTAATATCGACCCATTTGTTACGGGGACAATTGGCCGGGTGGGTGTAGCCGTCAACACAAATACTGGTAACTGGTCCATCGTCACTAACACTGTCGGTGCTACTCCAAGCGCGACTAATCTTGGCAGCACGATGCCCCTTAATACTACAGATCTCTACGAGCTGATACTTTACTCCCCACCGAATGGTTCGACAATTGGATATAGGATGAAGAATGTAACAACGGATGCAGTGGTGACCGGCTCACTTTCAGCTAACCTTCCAAGTAATGCCACGTTTTTGGCGCCACAATTCTGGATCACTAATAATGCGACTGGCGCGGCAGCAATACTAGACTTCTCGGGCTGGTACCTAGAAAGTGACCAGTAGCACGATGCGATACAAAATTCATCCACGCGTAGTACTTGCCATAGCTGCCATGCTGCTAGTGGTATGTGGAGTGGTGCTGTTTTTTGTAATGAACAGCAAGAAGAACGACGATAGTGTCGAGGCCGTCACCCAGACCATCGCCAAGCACATGGTATTACCAATAGACGAGGTACCCGCGCTGCTCACGGTAACCGACCCCTCAAAGGTTAGCACGCAGTTTTTGAAACAGTCCCAGGTTGGCGACAAAATCCTTATCTACCAAAAGTACAAACGAGTCATTATCTACCGCCCAAGTATAGACAGAATTATTGATATTGGCCCGGTGGTTATTGATAACCCTAAAGTAAGTAACGAATAAAACACAGGAGTGATGACAATGAAGAAGGAACACACTACACCACGCAAGGTAATTCTCAAAAAAGAGCGTCTCGTAACATATGTTGCCGCCCTCGTTGCAGTTCTTGTCATTGCCGTAGCCGTTTCATGGCTGCTTGATAACAAGTTCATGCAGCAGATTGATAAATCGAGTTATCAGGTAGTGTACCTTACCAACGGGCAGGCGTATTTTGGCAAACTACAAAACACTGGTGGAGAATATTTAGTTATGAAAGAGCCTTACGCCGCACAGAGCGTAGCACCGAAAGAAGGGGATACACAGGCTAGCGCGGCGACTACGACGCTTCTGAAAGTCAGCCAGCAGGTGTATGGCCCCCAAGATTCCATTGCAATCAAGAGCGACCAGGTGTCGTTTTGGCAAAATCTCCGGAGTGACAGCAAAGTCACCGCTGCCATAAAACAAAAATAATTTCCATCCGGCTGGTGCGCTATCTCACTACGCTCACCAGCCGGACGTTCTTTTGGACGTTGGGGAATACGTCGCCATTGTTCACATGTCGACTGGTGAGTGCTGCCGTGGTATAACGGTAGATAGTGAGTGAAAAATTCGACTGGAGTCGCTATCATGAACAACACCGCACCATTGAGTTAGGCAAGCGGAGCGTTCGGATTGCCACAAGCCATCCGGAACACGAGGGCGATTATAATGGAAAAACAGTGCTGCTTGTCCCTGGCCTTACGTCAGGAACGGCAATTTTTGGCCCCTTTGCGCATCGACTGAACCAAATCGGTTATCAAACAGTGGCTATGTCGCATGATAGAGTAGACCAGGACTGCAAAGAAGATGTCATGGAGATTGCAGAACAGATTATAACTGGCGAAATTGGCGATTATGAAACAACTAATTTATCCATCGCCGCCCATTCACTGGGCGCAATTCTTGCGGTAAAAGGATTGGCCGGTAGGCCAGATATTGAAGAATATGTGCACAATCTTACGCTTGCAGCCCCAGCTGGGTACGGTGGGGTGCAGTTCCTTCGAGGAGCAACAGAAAGCGTACTCTTTGAACTAGCTCATCGCCCCTCTACCGAAGAAATACGTAACACAGTGTTTGATGCACTGCGCTATAGCATGGCTGCTAATATACAGCTCCGGGGGCGCATTGAAGAAGCGCGGCATACCGATATTATTCCTCAAACCAAAGAATTACTGGCGCGCAGTCTTCCTATAATGGCACTGGTATACCCAAATGACCGTTTGATTAGGCGTGAACCGCTCATCGCTGGGCTTGAAAACGCAGGTATTCCGGTAATACGAGTCATATCAGAGCCCAAATCATCAGGGCACAATGCTCACTTATACTACCCCGATCAAGTAGTCGCAGAGGCGATGCAGGGGCTCCATGAGCTGGGGCAGAGAGGTGAGCGTGCCTGAACTACCAGAAGTAGAAACAGTTCGTAGGGGGCTCAGTGAGCGAGTTATTGGCCTAGCAATTGCATCGGTCCAGTGTATTGACTCACCAAAGAGTTTCCCCAACGATCCACAGACGGTCACGGCATTTATGGTGGGGGCCACCATTGTCGCTGTGCGACGCCGGGCAAAAGTATTGCTAATTGAGCTTGATTCACAGTACACGTTGGTTGTTCATCTCAAAATGACTGGTCAATTAGTGTATCGTGGCAGCTCACGGTTTGGGGGTGGACATCCAAATGATAGCTTGGTAGGGGATCTCCCCGATCGATCAACACGAGTGACGGTAACCTTTCATGATGGATCGCAGCTGTTTTTTAACGATCAACGTAAGTTTGGCTGGATGAAACTCATACCGACACCCGAGGTACCAAACATAGATTTTATGAAGAAAGTCGGCCCAGAGCCGCTCGAGGATTCCTTCACTGCTGAGCAGTTTATTCCGCGTATTCGCCGCCGTAACAACACAACAATTAAAGCAGCCCTCCTGGATCAAACGGTGCTTGCTGGGGTGGGTAATATTTATGCCGATGAAGGACTGTGGGGAGCTAAAATCCATCCCGCCACTCGCGTGAAGAATGTATCTGATGAAGCGCTTGGGGAATTGCTCAAGGAGCTAAAGTTTGTCATGAACCTCAGCATTGAAAAGGGTGGTAGCACTGACCGCAATTATGTAAACGCCGAAGGAAAACGAGGGAGCTATATCGACTTTGCACGTGTTTTTCGTAAAGAAAGAACCCCCTGTCCGCGCCACCCTGATGCAGCAGTTGAAAAAACACGCGTTGCTGGCCGCGGTACGCACGTGTGCCCACTATGCCAAGTGCTACAATAAAGGGGTATGGTTTACCTTATAACGGGAGACAACGCTTACCGCGTTGAACAAGAGCTGCGCAAAATCGCTGGCAACTTGCCACTGCGCAAAATCGCTGGTGACGACTTGACCCTCGATGCATTAGCAGATGTGCTTATGGGCGTGTCGCTTTTTTCCTCACCTGAAGTGATTGTGCTAACGCACGTGGCAGATAATAGCCATCTGTGGGAGAAGTTGGGTGAGTGGATTGAACGGGCTGATGCTGAAAAGACTATTGTTATTGTTGAACCACACCCCGATAAACGCACGAAGGCGTATAAGGCTATACAAAAACACACCATGCATATCAGGGCGGAGCTATGGACTGACCGGGAGCAGGGTGTGGCGCGTGAATGGCTGGATACCACGGCCAAACAGCAGGGAATTACCCTTAAACCTACGCATGTAGCTGCTATGCTTCAACGAGCTATGGTGCCTGGTGACCGTCCTGGAAGCATGCTGATTGACCAAACTCGTCTCGTAACGGCGCTTCGTTCACTTGCGCTCGTTGATACAGTTGATGATGACACCATTGCTGCCGTGATGCCACCTGCTATGAGTGAGAGTATTTTTCAATTGATGGAGCTGGCTTTGCAAAAAAAAGCAGCTTCCACCAAGGAGCTTCTGGATGAGCTCCGAACCCGCGAAGATGCTCACTATGTATTCGCGCTTGTATCATCGCAGTGGTTCCAGTTTGTAGCAGTAGCGCTTACATCACCAGCAGATGCAGCAGAAAACGCTGGTGTTAACCCCTATATTGCACGTAAGTTTGCGCAGCTTGCGAAAGACATTCAGCCACACGAACTACGGCATTTGACGCAGCTAGCCGCAAATATTGACGCAGGCATGAAGCTCTCGCAGTTTGAACCATGGGATGGTGTGGACCGGTTTGTTTTGGGTATCGCACTCCGTTAGTATTCACGCACATAAGCGGTATAATAGACAGTATGAAGCGCGCTGGCGGTGGGTTTACTATTTCGGAGTTGTTACTGGTGATTGTTGTTATTAGTATACTCGCGGCTATGGCTGTTATGACGTATAACGGTATTCAAGCGCGTGCGCAGCTTGCACGGGCACAATGGTCACTCAATGTGCTTGCCAAGTCGGCGGAAACATATGCGATTGAGCATGATCAAGGAAGGCCAGCATCGCAAGCGGCATTTATTGATGTGTTCAAAGCAGCCTCACTGTACGAATCGACGCGCGACCCGAACGGGCAGAGCTTTGCCATTTGCGCGCTACCCCAAGGTTATGTCATTGTAGCGTGGAATCCTATTGTCACGAGCTACAAGAACGGTGATATGCTCTATACGTACTCTGCAATGGGTGGTCAGCAGATTGTGATGCTTACCAATTCATCACTCTCGGCATTGCCGAATCAAATCGACAAAGTGTGCGATGAAGTGTACCCCATCACAAAAAACAATGGGAGCGCTTTTACCTCATGGTCCTATAATCTATAGCAATTACCCCACCGAATGGGGTGGGGTAATGGAACTATCGATGAGGCAATTATTTTTTGGCTGCTGGTTTCTTCGCCACAGGCTTTTTCGCGGCTGGCTTGGTTGTAGCCTTGGCTGGAGTCTTTTTTGCAGCAGGCTTAGCGGCAGCTTTTGTAGGAGTCTTGGCGGGAGCCTTCTTTGCCTTTGCGGCTGGCTTTACGCCGGCTTCTTTGGCAACCTTAGCAAGGCCGGCTTTGCGGCGGCTCGCAGTTGCTTTCTTGATCAAACCCTTCTTGACCGCAGTGTCGATTTCACTCTGTGCTGCGCTCAGGCCGCTGGCACTTGGCTTCGCTACAAATGCCTTTACGGCACCTTTGATATCACGCTTAATTCCAACGTTGCGCTCGCGGCGCTTAGCAGTTTGTTTCATTCGCTTGATAGCGGATTTGATGATTGGCATATGACTCCTTGTTCCTCATTAGTAGGCTATTATTTCAATCAACGGTTGATTATAGTTGAAAAACCTCTGTTTGTAAAGTGGTACAGTATTGTTGACGTGCATAAACTTCTTATGGTATAGTGAAGCCAAACTCGATTAAAAGAAACAAAATAGGAATAACACCGTGGCAGACACCAGCGTCAAACAACAGATTGTCGACAAGATCAAAGACAGCAATAATGTGCTGGTGACTGTGAGTAGTAACCCGTCGGTTGACGAGCTCAGTGCTGCACTTGGTATTACGCTGCTTATCAACAAGCTTGACAAGCACGCTACCGCTGTTTTTAGTGGTGATATTCCACCTGCAATCGAGTTTTTGCAGCCAGAAAAGACGTTTGAAAATACGGTAGATAGCCTGCGAGATTTCATCATTGCCCTCGACAAAGAAAAGGCTGACCACCTGCGCTATAAGGTGGTTGACGACATGGTGAAAATATTTATCACGCCGTACCGAACGACCATTAACCAAGATGACCTCGACTTCAGCCAAGGCGATTACAACGTAGAAGCTGTACTGGCGATTGGCGTTAAGAAAGAAGAAGATTTAGATAAAGCCCTGGAGAGCCATGGGCGTATTCTTCACGATGCCACGGTTGCGGCAATATCGCTTGATACACCAAGCAATCTTGGTGGGCTTGAATGGACTGATGGTAAGGCAAGTAGCTATAGCGAAATGCTAATGAGCTTGGCCGATAGTCTAAAAACCGACAAAAATATCATTGACGAACAGATTGCTACCGCGTTTTTGACCGGTATTGTGGCAGCTACCGACCGCTTTAGTAATAGCCGCACGACTGCCGACGCGATGACTATGGCTGCCCAATTAATGGCTTCTGGTGCTAACCAGCAACTAATTGCAACCAAGCTTGAAGAAGACAATGCCATTACTAAACCTGCCGAGCCCCCTAAAAATGATGGCGAACTCAAAGAGGGCGAGTCAACCAAAGTTGATAAGTCTGAACAGCCCGAGCCGAAGAAAGAAGCCAAAAAAGACGATGACGCCATTGGTGCGTTGTCGATATCCCATGTGCCAAAGGGTGATGTTGATGAAGTGGCGGAGCAAGTTGCCTCTGAAAAGTCGGAGCAAGCAGCAAGCCGTGCCGAAGAAGAACTCGCAAAACAAACAGAGGCAGTTGCTACAGAAAAGCAAGAGGACGCCGCTGAAGCGGCAGAGCAAAAGCTTGCTCAGCAACTTTCAACCGTGGCGCCTGCTGCCGCAACACCCCTGGTAACGGGGCCGCTGCGTGGCGCAGTAAGTATGGATCAGTGGAAGTCTAAAGCTGAAGAAGAGGCTGCAGAGCCTAGCCTTGGCGGTACGCTAAATGCTACGGCAGAACAAGCGGCAGAAGATAAGCGACAGCAAATCGCTGATGACCGCAACCGAACTATTCTGAGCCACGGTACTGGTGGCTACGCGACGGGTGAACCCACCTACCAGGCACCGCTCAATGCTGCAATGGCAACCGATATGTCTGAACCAACTGTTCGTGATGTGTTTGCCGAAGGCAGCGCAACTGGTGTCACTGCGCATGTTGATGCTATTCAACCCCCAGCTCCAGCCGCTCCGACCCCCACGCTTGCCGAAATTGATGCACAAAACCGCGCCAGTCATGCAGAGGCTATGGATGCAGTGAACCAGGCGCTTAGCACTCCTGCCGTACCCGAATCAACACCGGTACCAGCTATGGCTCCCGCTCCTGGCGCACCAAGCTTGCCGCCGCTCCCTCCTATGCCTGATTTCTCGACACTCCCACCACTTCCAGGCACTCCACCTGCGCAGCCTGCATCAGTGCCAGATATCCTTGGTGATAGCTTGCCGCCCACCGGTCCAATCGGCAGTGGTCCCGCGCAGCCTGTAGCGAGCGATCCAGCACAGTTTAAGATTCCTGGCCAATAGATAGCTACTTGACACCAGTGTACAATAGGAAGCAATGATACACGATGGTATTTTGCTCGTAGATAAGCCTGCTCACATGAGCAGTTTTGGCGTTGTGGCGCGGATTCGTCGAGTACTAAGCAAACAGGCAGATAAAAAAGTCAAAGTAGGACACACGGGCACACTTGATCCGTTTGCAACGGGTCTGATGATATTGGTTATTGGTAAAGAGTGTCGAAATGCTGGCACCTACACCAAGCTCGATAAAATATACGAGGCAACCTTTGTATTGGGGCAAAAAAGTACTACCGGGGACCCCGAAGGTGAAATAACTCGGGTATCAGATGAGCAGCCCACACCTCAGCAAGTCAGCCACGTACTAGCCAACTTTACTGGCGAAATAAAACAACGTCCGCCACTATTTAGCGCGATCAAAATTGATGGTCAGCGTGCGTACAAGCTAGCGCGGGAAGGCAAAGAAGTAGAAATGCCTGAGCGTACCGTGACGATTCATTCACTTGATTTATTAGACTATGCTTACCCTGAACTCACCATTCGCACTCATGTAAGCAGTGGCACCTACATTCGTAGTCTAGCCGTTGCTATTGGCGAGGAGCTTGGAACGGGGGCATATTGCAGCCAGCTTCGTCGTACGCGTATTGCAGACTGGGATATAGCAGCCGCACAGACGTTGCAAGAGTTTGGTATAACAGATTAAACAGAGGAGGGGTATATGGACATCGAACTCTATAGTGGTGGAACCAAGGCGATTATTTCAACCGAAGGTGGGTATGTCACCAATTTATCAAACGAATTAGGCGATATTTTGTATCCAAAACGCCAACTGATGGCACCTGACGGCAGTGAGAAGACTCGCGGTGGCAGCCATGTGTGCATGCCAAATTTCGGTCCCGGTGGAACAACAACCCTAGCGCAGCATGGATATGGCCGCACAAGCAACTGGCAAGTTATCAATACGTCGGTAACGCGCGCAGAGCTTATGTGTGAGGGTATAGGTGACTATACAAATATGGAGTCATATTTGACCTATGAACTGAGCGACACGGCCTTTACGATGCAATTACGGCTAAAAAACACGGGCACATTACCCCTTAATGTAGCCCCGGCTTTTCACCCCTATTGGTATAGGGGGGCACAAATGCCTACCGTGAACGACATAGCGTATGAAGACTTGGCGGAGTTCAATGAAGCCAAGTTCATTTTGGGGCATACCCAGCAGCTTGGTCTTGCCGGAAGGCAGTTAGTGCTACGCTCAGATGAATTACTTCATTGGGCACAGTGGACCGACCAGCTGGGTGACTACTTTTGCCTTGAGCCATCCCAAAGTGGTTTTGCGTTTAACGAGGACATTAGTCGGGCAGATACCCTAGAACCTGGCAGCGAAAAACTCTACAAATTCACCATCAGCTGGTAGCTACTTGAAATATCAGGGGTAGCCTGGTATAATTACCAGCTATGATAACAAAAGAAGAGAAAGCGAAAGCTATTGCTTTGACTCAGGTTGGCAAAAGCGATGTCGGCAGCCCACAGGCGCAGGTATCGATTTTGACGGCTCGTATCAAAGAGGTGACTGAACATCTCAAGGTCAACAAGCACGACAATATGGCGCGCCGTGGACTGATTCAGATGGTCGGCAAACGTAAAAAGTTGCTGAAATACCTCGAAAATAC
>APMI01007662.1_pt1 | contig 54409 bp, 40 predicted proteins | sample 667938 | NCBI WGS metagenome assembly APMI01 (sample SAMN01084076, study PRJNA167559) | wastewater metagenome | biome: Wastewater | place: Denmark: Ejby Moelle, Odense | collected 2011-11-28
AGGATTGATAATGATGGCTTGCCTGAATCGGTAGATGATTATCATATACAAATAGGTCAAGCCAAAGGATTCGATTATAAAGAAATCTCTGAACAGATTCATCGAGAAGCGTTATCACTTTCTTTCAAAGAGCAGAAATCGCTTTCTTATGGAGAGCTTATATCAAAGCTCATAGAATCCTATGCCTATTTCGGATATGATTTCGGAATCAATAAAGCTAAAAAACTAAAGGTCTTTTGCCAAAATAAGACGATGATTTTTAAAGAAGGAAAGTACTATAAATTCAATCCCAATTTTTACTACTGATTCCAAAATCATTCAATGGTCTATTGGTTTAGTCTGGTTTACTACTATATAGTAGTAAACCAGACTAAACCAGCCATCAAAAACCCTTAACTCAATACTGATTTTCTTTTCAACAGCAAAATTGCTGTTGAAAGAAAAAACACCTAATAAATCCAAAACATATGAATATAAAAACCGCAAAAAATATCAGAATTATCGATTTTCTGAATACTTTAGGGTATCAGCCCCGAAAAATTGTTCGACACTCCCATTTTTACCTTTCTCCTTTGAGAGCGGAAAAAACAGCATCGATGAAAGTCGATAACAAGCTAAATCTGTGGTATGACCACGGTTCTGCACAAGGAGGAACAATAATAGACCTCATTCTTGCTATGCAAAAGGCAGGAACGGTTTCTGATGCATTATCCTTCTTGAAAGATCTGAATTTGAAAACAGATTTTGTTTTCAACGATAAGAGCAAGGAATTAGAAAATCGCATGACCAAAAATGAATCCAATATTAAAATTGAGAAAATACAATCTCTTCTGGATTCAAAATTGTTAAACTATTTACAGGAACGCAAGATCAACATTGATACAGCTAAGATATATTTGCAGGAGTGTCATTATTCCGTAGAACATAGAAAATACATAGCATTGAGTTGGCTCAATAATAGCGGTGAGTGTCATCTTCGTTCAGAATTTTTCAAAGGCTGTACTTCGCAGGATATTTCAATTATTAAAAATAATAATCCAAATCAGGAAAGTAAAATATGTTTGGTCTATGAAGGAATGTTTGATTTCCTATCCCATCTTACTTTAAAAAATGAAAATCAGTTTAAAGTAGATTGCGTTATCTTGAATTCATTGTCCAATCTGAACAAAACTGTAGAATGGATAAAAGAAAAACAACTCATACCAAGTTTATTGCTTGACAATGATAAACCTGGACAAGAAGGCACTTCGAAATTGCTTGAAATATTTCCTGAAGCAGTGGATTTTTCAGTAATTTATTCCAATCACAAAGACTTGAATGATTATCTGGTAAACAAGAATAATCTGAAGAATAATCTGAAAAATAATTTGACTGACAATATTGACGAGGGTATAAAATCAGAGGAGTCAAACTCTTATAGACGGAAAAGATAGCGGTTGCATGTTGGGCTTTTGGTAAAAAAGCCATAGCTTATTAGGGCTTTTTCTTAACGTTCCGTTGCACTTCACTAAAAAAGCCCCAATAAGCCAAGGGGATACTCCCCTTTGGAAACCCCAATTTTGTTTAACGTTTTTATTAAAGAAAAATGTCTTATACTGTTTTACATTTAGAAAAAGCTAAAGGGAATGATTCTGCAATGTCTGCTCATATTGAAAGAACAATTCACCCCAAAAATGCTGATGCTTCACGTAGCCATCTTAATAAAGAACTTATTATTTATCCTGAAGGTGTTAATAACAGAACTTCGGCTATACAATATAGGTTGGATAATGCTCACCTAAAAAGAAAGATTGGAACTAATCAGGTTAGAGCAATCAGAGTTCTTCTTTCTGGAACTCACGAAACAATGAAAGAAATCGAAAAAAAGAAACAATTGGAGAATTGGTGCAATGATAATCTCAATTGGCTAAAAGAAACATTCGGAGAAGAAAATTTGGTTTCTGCTGTTTTGCATATGGATGAAAAAACGCCCCATATTCACGCTACTATTGTTCCCATCGTCACAGGTGAAAGAAGAAAAGTAAAAAATAAACCCGAAATGGCTATCGAAAAATATAAAAAGAAAAATCCTAATTCTAATAGGCTTTGTGCGGATGATGTAATGGCTAGAAACCAATTGAAGCTCTATCAAAATACTTATGCTATGGCTATGGCGAAATATGGATTAAAAAGAGGGATTGAAGGTTCTGAAGCAAAACATATCTCTACAGCTGAATACTACAGAACTCTTCATTTTCAAAACCAGAAAATGGAACAGGAAAAAGAATTGAAAAAATCTGAGTTGAGTGCAATTGAAAAAAGTATTTCCTCTAAAAAAATTGTTGAAAATTTTACTAATGTTATAACAGGTTCTAAAACAAAGAGACTGGAGCAAGAAAATGAGCAGATAAAAAAGGAAATGATTAGTTTAAAAAATCAAAAAGAAAGGGAGCAGGGCAAATTACAGGAATCCGTATCAAAGCTAGAAAGTACTGTAGAAAAACAAAACAAGATTTTTGATAAAATAGCACAATACCAGCCTGATATTCAAGATTCTCTTGCCATTATTATAGAGTGTGAAAAAATGGGTATGCATCCGGAACTGATTCATATTCTTTTGGAAAAAAATGAAATATGCATTAGTGGAGAAATTTATTCTTCAAGGCATTTCAAAAATTTTAAAGTAGAAAGTCTAAAGCTTAATATTGAGTATGACGAAATTGAAAACAAAAAAAAGCTCAAAATTGAGGGAATGGATTTTCAAGAATGGTTGCACAAGAAATATCAAGAATCTTTAAAATCTGGCTTCTCCAAAAATAATGAGGAGGATATTAAAAGAAATAGAAAATTATAGCTTTTTGTAAATACCATAATTCCTTTATACTGGAGATTGAATTTCACATACTTTCAATCTAATAACTTTTCTATTATAAGTATATTAAACCGATAAGCTTCTTTTAATTTTAACTAATTTTTTGAAAAGTAATTTAATAAAAAAGGAATAGCTACGCTTCCTGTAGCTATTCCAAACCAATAAAAACAATTTTCTATTCTTCTTGAAAAAGAAATAAGAAGAAATTTGTAAAATCAAATATAGAAAAAAAAGTATATTATTGTTACTATCTTCTTCAGCATTAAATTTTAATTTTCTTTTAAGGCAAAGAAACTAATATGCAACTTCTTTCTGATATGTTTTCATATTATGATGTGGCTATTAATGAATTTTCAATAGTTTAGTCTTATATAAAATTTCAAGAATTAATACATTTCACTAATTTCAAAAGCGAAAAAAGCAAATTTTCGAGCCTCAAAAACAACAAAAAACACTAAAAAAAGACAAAAAAGTACAAATTATGACCGTTGTTTTATAAAAATTAACCAGTATTTTCAAAAAAAATTATTAACATAATATTTTCACTAGCCGACTTTAAGTACTTATTAATTTTCTATTTTACAAAAGACTAATACTGATATTCAGTAAAATATAAAATTTAGGCTAAATTTATAATGAATTTTTTAGGCTAAAAATTTAAATATTATGTTTAATTATGATGGAAATCAGTTAATTAGAGTATTGTAATTAAAAAAAATATGTTATAGATTAGCAAAGTATTAAGGGGAAGTTAAATAATTAAATTCATAACTCGAGAAGTACAATGATACCGGCTTGAAATCCGATCTTCCCCTTTTATTTTTAAAAACCAATAACATTCTTTTTGTATGATTACACGCAAAAGATTTCTTTTCCTTGGGTCTCTGGGGATTTTATCAGCATTAACACCTTCTTTTTTATTTTCAAAAACTTTTTCAGGAAGCACTGAAGATATAAAATCTTTATTAAAAAAAGCGCGAAAATACAGAAAACAAAAGAAATATAATCTTGCTAAAAATACTTATGAGGAAGTTTTAGTATTAGATCCCACTGAAATTAGAGCCTATAATGGCATTCGAAGAATATTGCTGGATAAGAAAAATAAAGAATATGAAGTTATTCTTTTATATCAACAAGCACTATCTAATATTCCCAATAATTTTAGATTAAAACAGCGATTATATAATGAGTATTTTAAAGTTGCTGTAGGAAATAAAAAAGTACTCAAAAAACTAAATATTTCTGGTAGAATGCTTTCCTATGTAAAATCTAAGTATGAAGAATTATTATCTGGGCATCCCGAAAAAAAGAATATACAGAATCAGCTAAACAAAATTAACAAATACATATCCCTAAATGTTGATTTAGGGAATCCGCATCATAATAAATCTTTAAAAACATATCGTAAAGAGCAGAAAAAAAATCACAAAAAACGTTTTGACGGATTTAATTCTGAACAAGCCACGCAAATGCTCTCACAACTTGAATCCAAGTCATTTTCCAAAGATAGAAAACAGCATATTCGTGAAATGCAAAAGTTAAGTATAAGAGCTTTAAGAAAAGAGAAGAAACATAGTGAAGCATTCAATCTAGCTTATAAATCATTGAACAGCAATGTTTCTGACCCCTACTTTATTAAGCAATTCAGAGATTTAGCCAGACAACAAAAACAATACGACAAACTTTTGAATTTTGAAACTCAGAACCACCAATCTAAAAATAATTTTTGGTCAGCAATTTCTTTATTTGACATCCATTATATAATTGCAAGCACTCAAAATCAGACACCTAATGCAATGATGAATAATCTTATCCAATTTATGGAAGAGAAAAGAGAAACTCCAGATCAAGCATTTGAATTAATTACACGAAAGATTAAAACCGACCTATTGAACAACGATATCAATCAGGCTAAAGTTAAAATTCTGGAACAGTGCAAAAATATGATGGGTGTATCTTGCACACATCTCATAGATCGTATGAATGTGATTATAGCGAATTATTATAAAAAGCTTGGAGATGTAGAATCTATGAATCAAATATTAAAAATCGCCAATACCCCAAAAGTTTTTTTAGAAAACCCTAATGAATTAATAAAGGCAGTTGCCGCTATGAATATAAATAGATCTTACGAAAAATCTATACATATTCAAAATTTACAGAAAAAAATCAATAGCTTATGAGAATAAAAATTACAACATTTCTGTTAGTATTAATTTTTTCTCAAAATTTTTATTCACAGATTACCATTACAGAAATTTATTATGACACTCCAGATAATGAAAAATTAAGATTTATTAAAAAAGTAAATGGTTTAGCAACACAAGAAGAAATAGAAGCCGTTAAACATCATCGAGGAGAATTTATTGAAATATATAATTATAGTGATAAAGATGTAAATTTAAAAGATTGGTTTATTAAAGATTTACAGGGAGTATTTTGGTTTCCTGATAAAGTTATTAAATCAAAACAATTTATGGTAATAGCATATAGTGTACTACCATATAATACCACTCCTTTTTCTGAATGTTTTACTACAACAATTGGCAAAGAAAGTCAGATTATTTTACAAGATAAAATTATTCTCAGAAACCAAAGGGAAATAGTTTCATTAGGTCGAGTTTATAATTTTGGAGGAACACCATTTACCTTTAATAAAGCAGAAAGAAGATGGGAATTTAGACAATCTCCTCCCATAAATTTCATTGGTGAAATTTGGCGTACTCCCAATAAGTTTTACGAAGTTAACTCAATACAATATAATCCAAATTATACAGGGAATCAAGATAATCCAGATTTATATGATAATTATATGGCAGCTCCCAATCCGTTAGATGCCACCTATAAACCCCCAACTGAAAGTTATGATCAGATTATTTATGATGATTACAATTCGTATTATTCGTATTTAGATTGGACTGATAATGTTAATGCTCTAATTGATAATAAATGTTCTATAAGTATTTTGAATGAAGAGCAGACCGCTGCTAATCCTAGAACTAACGTTTTCAAATGTTTCAATCACGACACATCAGGGAATTTGACTTCCTCTTATAATTGTAATTCAACACCTTCAACAACACCATCAACAGACTACACGTATGATGAACTTGAAGAAATAAAAAAAGTAATTACAATAGCACCTAACCCGACCAATAGCGTTGTAACGATTTCATGGTCAGGTGTTGCTTTAGGAAAAGTAACTAATCTACAGGTACATTCGTCAACAGGCGGATTGATTTACAATTATAGCCCCTCTTCAACTACTAATTCTGTAACCATAAATCTTCAAAATCAGATTTCAGGAGTTTACATTGCTCATTTTTATCTTAATACAGGACAACTAGTTTCCAAAAATATCTTAAAGTGGTAACATCATGAGAATTCAAATATTTTTTACAGCTCTACTATTTTTTTTTCAAAATTTAATTGCACAAGAAACATCAGTTATACCACTAAACTATAACACTTCTGGATATGCAGAAAATGCATCTTCTGCATTAAAATTAAGCACTCAATCATCTACAAGTACAACATTAGTTCCAACTATTAATGCTGAAATGACGGTGAGTGAGTCTGGCTCTCTTAACTATATGCTCCCTTTTGAAGTTCTTAAAGGAGTAAATAATTTTCAACCCAACTTCGCATTGGCATATAATAGCCAAAGCGGAAATGGACAAGCTGGTTGGGGCTGGAATATTGTGGGTATCTCATCCATTACGCAAGGAGGAAAAAGCAAAGAAATTGATGGAATTACCATAGGACCTCAGTTTGACAATGATGATCCTTTTTATTTGGATGGTCAACGACTCATTAAAAAAAGTAGCTCTGTTTTTGAAACAGAAAAATTTTCTAAAATAAAAATTACTAAGTATTCTTCAGGAGACTTTTCTTTCATCATAAAATACCCTGATGGTAAAATTGCAAAGTATAAAGAAATATCAACCAGACAACATTATATTTCAACTCTTATAGATCCTATTGGAAATGAAATACATTATTTTTATGATGTTTCTGCCAATTCACCAAGGTTAGTTAGAGCGTCCTATGGAGGAACCGATAATCTTACTGATAAATTTTATATTAACTTCAATTACATCACGCGCAAAAGTGCTATAAAGATATATAGAAATGGAGTAGAGTTTATCAACGACAAAATTTTAAAGACTGTAGAAACAGGTTCTTCATATACTGGCATTTATAGAAAGTATTCTTTGGGGTTTGATTTTGTAGAAGGAGGAACAATAGAAAGAGTTAGAACAATTGATGTAGAAAACGAAAGTGGCGAAAAACTAAAACCAGTCAACTTTAGTTATAACAATGTTAACAGCTCGGGAAGTATTGATATAAGCAGAGGGGGAACGGATAAAATACCTAACAATGTAGTAGGGCTAGGCTCTGTAGCTTTGGGGGAATTTGATAAATCAAATGATACAAAAGCTTACTTTTCAGTAAAAATTGTTAATGATGACAAGAGCGAATATTATTCATTACCTCAATTTCCAGATTTAAAAATAAATAAAACTGCTGAGTTTTTTAGTGGAAAAGTTTTAAGCAATAATAAAATCACTAGTAAAGATTGTGTTATTTCTATCACAACCAATTATTTAGGAGGAAGTAAAGATTATTTAGGATATGACATTATTAGTCAATCTCAACTTTCAACAGCAAAAGATGAAATAGTAATAAATATTCTGAGCCCAGAAAGCGGAATTAAAAGAGAAGTAAAAATGTACCTGTCAGCTTCAAACTTTGCTTTCAGTGTTAAATCAGCAGGCGAACCTCATAGTAACTTACCTTATGATTATGATGTTAATGAAGAAAATATTGATATAGATGTCACTTATTATAGTGAGACTTGTTTTATCCCAGTAAGCGATCGAAGAGATAAATTGAGTAGAAAATTTTTATCCGGAGATTACAACAACGATGGCTTAATAGACTTGCTGATCATTGAACAAAGTCACTCGAATAGAACGGGAAGAATATATTTCTTAGAAATAGGTAAAATCCAACAGAACCAGACTGTACAGCCTGTTTTATTAAACGAGGGTGCTTCATTTTATTGTAATGCGGAATACTATAATATAGAATTTGACGGAGATGGTCTTCCAGAAATTATTCTATTTAGTAGGTATGGATTTAAGCCAGCAGAAATATCAGTTTTGAAAATTAATTTTCAAAACAATACGATCAGTAGAATTTATATCGCGAAAAGCCTTCCTAATAGTTTAAAATATACACCAGGACCAATTCTGTTTGGAGATTATAATGGAGATGGTTTAACGGATTTTTTATTTCCTGCTAAAACATACAAAACAGATAAGGGAGACCCATATTCTTTAGGCAAAACATTTCAGAAAATGGATTCTGAGAATCAATATTGGCTAAAATACACCTCTACAGGAAAAGAATTTATTGTAACCCTCGAAGATTTAACTACAGCTAAACTAGCTTATTTAGAGCCACACGATAGAAACATAATAAAAAGAACTTCTTTTTTACAAAAATTCTGGAACGGAATTCCTGACAGCTATACCGCAACAGAACATGCTACTACCACCATATTACCAACTGATTTTAATGGAGATGGAAAAACGGATTTTATCGTTGTAAGAAAAGCTAGTAAAATAAAGTATGAGAACAAGCTAAACAGAAGTACTTTCAGTAATGTTTCTAGGCTTTTAATGCTTAATAAGCTACTCATTAATAATTCTTACAACGCTGAAAATCTTAATAAAATTCAGTTTATAGAAAATACATCTATTAATGGGACAACCAGTTTTAGAATTTTGCCCAATGAAATAGATTTAGAAAATAAATTGATTTCCCCTTTATCTATTATTATTCCTAAAAACTTTTCAAATGGACTTTCGGCATTTTCATCTGGGGTAGAAATCATAGACCCATTAAGCGGAGAAAAAAGTATTTATACAGTAAATAATGATAAATTTTTAGAAAAACAAATACAATTGGTGGACAATGGTTCTGGCGTAACACAAACGGTGGAATATTTGCCAATGAAACCTTTTATCAATAACCAACAAAAAGTTTATACCTATACTCCTGATAATAGTTTAAATTATCCCTATTATATCCATGACACCAATGAGCTAAATTATTTAGTAAACAAAATACATACTAATTTCGATAGTAAAATCCTTACAAAAGAATACCGTTATGAAAATGCTATTCAACATTTAGAAGGAAAAGGATTTTTAGGGTTTCAGAAAACTTATGTAAGTGATGCTTATGAATCTCATATTAGAAATGGAGCTATTGTAAATAAAGCACCAACGAAAGGATTATTTTGGAATATACAAACAAGAGATCCTCTAATGGAAATTGCTGTAGTTGTTTCTGAGTATGGAGGCATTAAACAGCCTTTAACCAAAAACACCATTACCTATAAAAAATTTAATAAAGGTGGAAATATTAGTCTTATACTTTCGACTGACGAAGTATCTCAAGATTATCTGAAAAAAATAAAAATAAGCAAAAAGTATGAATATGATGAAACAGGTGATTTAACATTACAAAAAGCCTATACAGATTATAACGGAGAAGCGGTAAGTATATCAGAGTACAAATATGCACCAGAATTTAGTAATGGAGATCATTATTTTTACGGCAAAATCAACAGCTCTTCTAGTACTACTTACAAAAATGATTTATCATTTACCACCAAAGAGTTAACTTTCTATAATCCTGATGGAACGGTTCAAAAAACAGAAAAATATAGTAACGATCCGAATGCACCTCCTATTGTTACTTCATATACCTATTTTACAGACGGCTCTGGAAATTTAAAAACACAAACTTTATCAGCATCAGGAATTACCTCACAAACTACGGAATATGGGTATGATACTACCAAAAGATATCTAAACAGCACCAAAACACCAGACGATTTAACCTCTACTTCGGTTATTAATTATTTGGGCAGAGTAACCAAAGAAACCTCTGCTCTAGGTTTAGAAACCTCCTATTTGTATGATACTTGGGGAAATATTACAGAAATTACAGATTTTCTTGGCAAAAAAACCACCATTTCTAAATCTGTTGTAGATGCTACAGCAGGGACTTATTCTCTTTCCAAAAAAAGAGAAGGAGGCACAGAAACGGTCGTTATTTTTGACAGATTTGACCGAGAAATCATCTCTAAGACTCAGTCTTTGAACGGAGAATGGATAGTAGTTAAAACAGAATATGATGTACTGGGAAGAAAAACCAAATATAGTGAACCGTATAAAGAAGGTGAAACCATAAAATGGAACTCTATAGAATATGATGAACTTAACAGACCTGTTAAAAACATAACTTATACCAACAAAACCATCACTACTTGCTATGAAGGTCTAAAGGTAACGGTAGATGATGGGTACAAGAAAACATCTAAAACACTAGACGCAATGGGCAATACCATTCGTCATCAGGATTTTGGTGGTGTTATCCATTACAAATATTTCCCAAATGGAGCATTAAGTGAAACCTATTATGAGGGAGTAAAAACTACTTTTGATATAGATGATTGGGGAAATAAAAAGAAAATTGTAGACCCTTCGGCTGGTACTTTTGAATATGAATATGATAGTTTAGGAAGAATAACCAAAGAAATTACCCCAAAAGGTAACACCATTTTTACCTATGATACCTTAGGAAGACCGTTTACCGAGATTACTACTGGTAAATCAAGCGCAGAAAAAACATACATAGAAAAGAATTATGAATATGATTCTGTAACCAAACTGCCAACCAAGATAAAGGGTAAAAGCTATAAAGCAGATGGTAGTACCTATAATGATTTTACTTATACTACATTATATGATACCTATTTTAGAATAAAAGGCAAAATTGAAGATACACCAGATTTTACATATACTACCACCACTACTTTTGATAATTCTGGCAAACCAGATGTAATCAATTTAACCACCAAACTGAAAGCCAATAATTACACCTCTGTTTCTGAAGTTAAAAATATATACGATACCAATGGCATTCTTATTGAGCAGGATGATAATATTACTCTGAAAAAGATTTGGCACGTAAGTCAGGTAAATGCCAAAGGACAAACCACACAATTAGAATATGGCAATGGCTATACCATTACCAATAATTATAATCCTACAGATGGTTCTCTCACAAATACCACCCATCAAAATACCAATACAGGAGTAAAAGCCCTGGAAATAGATTATAGTTTTGATGTAAACCAGGGTGTTTTATTATCCAGAGACAACAAAACCTTTGGTAAAAAAGAAACCTTTACTTTTGATAAGCTCAACCGCCTTCTTACCGAAAAACTAAATAATGCTCTCGTTAACGAATATACCTATGACAAGAGAGGCAGAATGACCTCTAATACAGAACTTGGCAAGTATAATTATAACGAAACAGACTACAAACTACAGAGCATTAATTTTAATACCAATGGGCAACAGGTAAATACCAACAGAGGTTTTGCCACCATTACCTATAATGCATTTAAAAGCCCTCTGGAAATAACACTTACAGGCAAAGACCAGCTACAGTACGAATACAATACCCTAAAAACAAGATACAGAAGCCTCTCTACTACCAACGGAAGAGAAAAACTATATTCTTCTGATTTTGCAGTAGAAATTACCAAAGAAGGTAACACTACTAAGCTCGTTACCTACATCACAGGAGACCCGTACTCTGCCAATTATATAAAAAGAGAAGTAATTACCAATGGTACACTTACCGAAAAAGCAAATTATTTCTTGCACAGAGACCATTTAAGCAGTATATTAGCCATTACCAAAACAGATGGTACCATAGCAGAGAAGAGGTTTTATGATGCCTGGGGTAATCTGAAAGGGGGAAGCATGGCGCTCTTAGACCGTGGTTATACAGGGCACGAACATCTGCAATCTGTAGGATTAATACATATGAACGCCCGTATTTATGATCCTGTATTGCGCAGATTCTTGTCTCCTGATAATTATGTGCAAGACCCTTATAATACCCAGAGTTATAACAGGTATGGGTATGGGTTTAATAACCCGTTACTCTATACAGACCCTAGCGGAAACATTGCCTTTTTAGCAGCAGTAGCTATTGGAGCAGCAGTGGGCATACTTACAAAAGGCATTGCCAATATGATACAAGGCATACCGTTTTGGTATGGAGTAGGTAAAGCTGGTGCAATGGGAGCTGTATCTGGAGCGATAAGTTTTGGTATTGGTGCTTGGGCAAAAGGGATGTTTGACAGTGTCGTCTCGGTTGGTAAGGCATTGTTTCAGGCAGGGATGCATGGCTTAAGCGGTGGTCTTACTTCTGCGCTAGAAAGTGGTAGTTTTAAAGGCTTTGGAGCTGCATTTTCTAGTGGTTTTGTATCATCCATTGTCTCCAGTAGTATAGAATCTTTGGGGCAAACAGGTGAAGTTCTTCCAGACGGTTCGGCAAAATCAAACAGTTTTGGCAAAAGTGATTGGTTTAAAGCCAGTATGATAGCCTCTGGTGGTGTAAGTGGTGGCTTTAGCAGTATGATTGCTGGCGGTAATTTTATGGATGGATTTAGGCAAGGTATAATTACAAGTGGATTGAATCATTTGGCACATTTAGGATTACAAGAATTACAAGAACTAAATGAAAAGAGAAATATTTATGGGTTTTTAGATAAAAAAGGTATTAATCCACTGGATAACGCCACAGAAGAGAGCTTGAGGGCAATAGTTAAAATATTTAAAGAATATTATAATTTAGGCGATGATTTATGGGTGCGTTTTGCTGCTAATGGGGAAATAATTAAAGAATGGGCAAATGGTTCATATGATTATGGAGAATTTGTGAATAAGAATAACAATATACAAGATGCAAATGGGGGTGAATCATTAGGTGTAACCCATCCTATTAGCGGAAGAATTATTATAGCTCCTGTATTTAAATCTCTACAAAATTATGATTTGGCATATACTGTAATCCATGAAATGAAACATTACAGCAATTGGACTTTAAAAATATTTCAAGGAAATGGAATAGCTCATGATATGAATGAAATGTCTGCCTATTTAGAATCTGCAAGTTGGGGGAATACTATAAGTTCACGAGGTCAAGAACATATACGAAATGTTTTTAATTTTTTAAAAATAATAATAAGATGATTAAAATGCTTTGTTTATTTATTTTTAGTTTTTGGTGTATATCTTGTTCAACTCAATTGAAGTTGAACAAAAGCACTGATATTGATATCGTTTTGGAAAAACAGCCACAAGAAAAAGAAAATGGAAAATCATTTAGTTATCTATTAAAAAACAACACAAATAATACATATATAATTGATCCAATGGGATTTGAGGGTAGTATTACATATTATGAAAATAATAATCCTGCACCTTTAATGTCATATCCTGAAGGATATTTTTATAGAGGTAATGAGATTCAGTGTAAAAAAGACATCATTATTTTGAAACCCTTTGAAAGCAAAAAAGCTTCTATCAATATATGTATTAATTCAACAGGCTCAGGTCTAGATGTTTATAGAATATCTCCCCATAATAGATATTTTTATTCAGTAAAATCAGTTCATAATGAAAAAACGTTAAAAATAAATGGCTGTGAAAAATATATTAATCATCTAGAAAATCAAGGATATAAAATATTAGAAGATAGTATTATTGCTAAGATTCCATTTATTCCTGATTTTAGGTGGTCAAAAAATAGGTAATGTTCCAAAGTTAGTGATATACCAAATTAATTTTACAAATTATTGAAAGTCAATATCAATAAAATTGTAAATTTATAAAATAAGATTAAGTTAACAAAAACAGTTTTGGCATAAGTGATTGGTTTAAAGCCAGTATGATAGCATCTGGTGGTGTAAGTGGTGGCTTTAGTAGTATGATAGCAGGTGGTAATTTTATGGATGGTTTCAGACAGGGGCTAATTACGGCTGGTTTAAACCACGTGGCGCATGTGGTTAGTGATGAATTTCAGGAAGCTCAATTAAAAAATAAAATTAGAGATGCGCTCTCAGACCCTGACGGAAAGCCCCAAAAAAAACTATCCAATATTGAAGAAATCAAAAAGCAAATAAAAAGTCTTTTTACAAAAGATATGCTTACAGCTGACCAAAGCAAAATGGTAATTGAAAAAATTTCAAACTTAGATAGATGGAATGACGGGGTAACCCAATTTAAAATGAATACGAGTAACGGACAAATAGTTAGTCAGATTGAAATATTGTATCACAATAGTGCATTTGAATCAAACTATGTATTAGCTTGGACGATTTTACATGAATTTTATCATGCTGCAGATGATTTATTAGGAAGATGGTCAACAGAATATTATAGAGCTAAAAATACTTTAAAACTAAATTCAAAAGCGTTGTCTGATCATATGTGTGACTGGGCAGAAGGTAGAGCATATAAATTTTCACATAGCTTAGATGGAATTAGTTTCTATGATAGAAGTAAATATATCAAATAACTTAATTATGAAAAAAATAATAATTTTCTTACTTGTTTTTATTAACATCAAACTGTTTTCGCAGGAATCAAAAGAAATTAGTTTTGAAATAAAATTTTTGGACATTTCTAAGTTTCAATTAAGAATAATTAATAGAACAAATAAAACCATATGCTTGTTATTTGATCCATTGAACATAAAAATAATTAACAATTATTATAATGAAACTTTTGATATGACTAGTAATGTTTTATCAAATACCCTAATTTATTATAACAAAAATTTGATTCCTTATTGCATTTTATACAACCCGGATATAACAAATTATTTTTATGAAAATTGTAAAAAAAAGAATGATTTTGAAGAATATTTAAAAAATAATACTATTAATCTTAATCCATATAGCTCAAAAATCATAATTTATGATTTGAAAAAAAATGATAAAGAGTGCTACCTATTAACAAAAAAAATTCAGAAAATAAAATTCCGTTTAGCTTATTTTGGAAACGACATCAAAAAAGCATTAGATGACCATATAAAAACAATAGGCGAAAATAGCTCGAACATAAAGTCATATAATAATTTATTTTTTGACAATATTTATTCAAATTATGCTAATGGAAAATTTTTTGTAAATGAAAACAGACCTCCCTCTGCATTGCAATCCAAAAAACATTAAACTGAGATACTGCGGCAATGAGTAATGCTCCCAACAAGCCTTTGGCGCAGCGTCAGCTAATGGTTTTGTATCATCTCTTATCTCCAGTAGTATAGAATCTTTGGGGCAAACAGGTGAAGTTCTTCCAGACGGTTCGGCAAAATCAAACAGTTTCGGCAAAAGCGATTGGTTTAAAGCCAGTATGATAGCATCTGGTGGTATAAGCGGTGGTTTTAGCAGTATGATTGCAGGGGGTAATTTTATGGATGGGTTTAGGCAGGGATTGATTACATCTGGATTAAATCACTTAGGAAGTAGAATTGAAAATAGTGCTTATGCAGATGGGGATGAAGGCTCTAAATCTGGGAATAACAAAGAAAGTCAATATGGAGATGTTTTTAATTTTTTTGATAAAAATAATTCTGATGATGATTATATACTTTGGAAATATGCCGATAGACAAGTTTCAAATGGACCAGAAAAAAATGTAGTAACAATATATTCACATGGAAGTGCTGAAACCGTTAATCAAATGAAAGCGAATACGTTACACCAATATTTATTAAAACATAGCCCTACCTATTTAGATTCATATAAAAATCATTATCCAATTGATCTAAAAATAAGAGCTTGTTTTACAGGGCGTGGATTATCAAAACAATTGTCTTCTATAAACCCATATGCTAGAGTTCATGGAGCAACTCATTATTGGGAAATAAGGAGTTTTACTTCTCTTTTTATTTGGCAGAATGGAGTTGCCAATGGGGGAGATTTTGTTATTTATCAAAATGGAATAAAAATAAGAAGTTATAAATGAAAAAAATAATAGTTTTTTTAATAATTTTTGTTATGTTTACTAGATGTAGTATTAATTCTGAAAGATTTTCAGAAAAAGAAATTGTTCAATTAAAACATAAAATAATAAATTCTGGAGATGAATATTCTTATATAAAATTAGCTACATATTACGAAAATGAGAATATTTATGGAGAAACATTACCTTTTTGTATAATAATGATAAATAGATATAATTACAAAATGGGATATGATAAAGTCTTGGAAGAAATAATTAAGATCAATAATAAAGGAAAATATGATATTGATTTTTTAAATAATTTAAATGTAGGAGATAGAAACTTTGCTCTGTATTATCTTAACAAAGGATTAAAAGAAAATAATATTGAGTGTGTTTTTTTATTAGAAAAGATATATAGAAACGGGTTGGGTATTCCAAAAGATTTAATTAAAGCTGATAGTTTGAAACAAATTTATAATAATAAAATACAAGGTAAATTTAAGTAAAATATTAGTGGCTTCCGGTAATGCTCCAAACTTAGTGGTAGAAGCAGTTTTGAACTTTAATTTATTGATAATCAACACGAAACCAACACTATAAAAATAAGAATAGACAAGCCAATATGATACAAGGCATACCGTTTTGGTATGGTATAGGTAAAGCTGGGGCTATAGGCGCTGTATCTGGAGCAGTAAGTTTTGGCATTGGCTCTTGGGCAAAAACACTCTTTGGAGAGCTGGTTACAGTGGGCAAGGCGGCTACCTCTAATAGCTTTCAATTTTAGTTTTAGGCTTTTAAAATGGCATTTTATTGTTTAAAGTGCTGTTTTGTAGAGAGTTGTAATTTCTATAAAATCTAAATACTGCTATACGAAATTTCGTATAGCGGTATTTTTTACGGTACTTTCTAAAATTTCTAAAATTAGAACAGATTCTTAGCTCAAAGAAAATAGAAAGAAATTATTCTTTTTAAAATTCTCTAAAAATCATTGCTTTTTTCTTGTATTAAGTACATCCTTTTTCACAAGAATAGTTTTTGTTTTCTGCTATTCTATTTTGGTTTACTTTCTGCAAAAATGGTTTAGTTTGTTTTAATTCAGGGTTTTGGTGTACTTCGTCTGGTGTATAAATCAAGTGTGCATAATGCGGTCTTCTCGTGTTAATATCTTCAATAGAAAATTTTAATTCTTCTATAAATTGGTCTTCTGGTATTCCTTGTTTCAGATAATAAGTTTTCATCATTCTAAAACTACTCTCTACCATACTATTAGAAAATACCACATCTTTCAAAGCGACCAATTTGGTAATATTTATTTGGTTTTCTTTTATAAAATCTTCTACGGTTTTGTTATTGTTTTCTGTTCCTCCATCTACAATTAGGTTTAGTTTAGGAACTGATTGGCTGGCTTCTAAATCTACTCCAAATTCTTCTTCTATGGCTCTTTTTAGGCTTTTTAGTCGTGTAGAGCCATTTAATTCTTTGGCATAATCATAAGCCAATATTTTTCTAGAAAAATTGTCTATTACCGTATAGATATAGTATTTGGTATTTTCTAATGTTTTATAGACACTTACATCCATATGCCAAATTGTATTAGGAGCTTCTGCTCTTACAGAGATTTTCTTTTTCTTAGGTTTATATTTCTTTCTGCAATTTCCTAAACGAAGAAGTTTACCATAGTGATACCAAGTAGTTCTTGCCATAGATATCATTCCATTTTTCACACCATATCCCCAAACAGAAGCCGATGCCCAATGAAGCATCGTTTTATCCATCATTAGTTTTTTCATTGTCTCAATTTCTTTTCTACTAATCTGAGTTGGCACTCTCTTATAGCAAAGCCAAATCAAAGAATTAGGACAAGCATATTGTTCAATCTTTTTCCAATGGGCATATTGTTGAATGGTAATTCCCAACATTTTTAAAATCATTTTCGTATTTCCAAATTCAATAATAAGGTTGTCAATATTGGGAATAAGTTTTTTTCTATTGGTTTTTAGAATTTCTTGAAAATTTCTTTTTCCAATAATGGTAATAATTGAAAGGTACAATTTTAGAAAAGCAAAAAAGAGTTGCTTAATTTTCTTAGCTCTAGCATCAAATAATATTTTAAAATCTTCAATAGCTTTTGCAGAAAGTTCTTCATATTCATAACCTAAATAATCATTAACATTTTTATTTTTCCAATACTGCGAAATAGTAGCAGGTATTTTATCGGTAAATTCTTTAGGAAATAATTGTTTTTCTATACCAAGAGAATAGCAGAGTTTTACATTGGTATGGTATCTTACGTAATTTTGTGACACAAAAAAGGAATTAGTTTTTAAATTAGAATTACAAAAATAATATAATTAAAGAAAATAGCAATTCAACAAAAATACCTTTACTATTTCATTAATTTTTGTCTTTTGTGTCACTTTTCTTAAAGACTACCAATTGCAGTTAAAAGTTATTTTAGCCTTCTTCAATTTTATTTTTAAGATTAAAATCTTCTTTTTCGAAAAAGTCACTATCTCTGTCTTTATTAAAAAATTCATTCCACAAATAACAAGAGAATCTCCCAATTCTATGACAAAGAAGAAAAAAATCATAAAAAAACACCCAATTTACATTAGTGGGTGTAAAAATGGGTGTAACATTAGTAAAACACTTATAATCAGTGCTATTTGCGGAGAGTGAGGGATTCGAACCCCCGGACCTGTTACAGTCAACAGTTTTCAAGACTGCCGCAATCGACCACTCTGCCAACTCTCCATAAAAACGTTGTTTCGTTTTCAGTGGTGCAAATATAATACTCTTTTATAATTTGACAAAATTATTTATCATTAATTTTGAAGCAAATATTTAACCTATTAATTTACAGTTACAAAAAATTAATTAATTCAAAAAAAACTCCCTTTGAAAAGGACTTCGAAGGGAGTTTTTTATTTTTTGTAATAAAAATTATTTCAATTCTGCCAGATATCTTTCAGCATCTATAGCAGACATACAACCGCTACCTGCTGCAGTAATTGCTTGTCTATAAATATGATCTTGCACATCACCCGCCGCAAAAACACCAGGAAGATTGGTTCTAGACGATCCTTTTTCTGTAATAATATATCCGTTTTCGTCTAATGTGATTTGTCCTTTAAAAATATCTGTATTTGGTTTGTGACCAATAGCTATAAAAATACCATGTACATCTATTTTAGACGTTTCCTGTGTTTGGTTATTAATTACCACTGCTCTTTCTACCAAACTATTTTCTCCTTCTATAGCAATCAATTCGTGATTGAATTTTACTTCTATATTTGGCGTATTCTCTACTCTGTGAATCATTGCTTTAGAAGCACGGAAATGGTCTTTTCTTACCAACATTGTTACTTTAGAACAAAGATTTGCCAAATATGTAGCTTCTTCGGCTGCGGTATCTCCTGCACCTACTACTACTACTTCTTTGCCTTTGTAAAAAAATCCATCACAAGTAGCACAAGCAGAAACTCCACCACCTGAGTATTTTTTTTCGTCGTCTAATCCTAGATATTTAGCAGTAGCACCAGTAGAAATAATTACGGTTTTGGCAAAAATTTCTTTTTCGCCAGCCCAAAGTTTGTGAATTCCTCCTACTTCTATAGAAAACTCTGCTTTGGTAATCATTTCGTAGTGAACTTTAGTTTCGAATCTTTCGGCTTGTTTTTGTAGATCCATCATCATTTCTGGTCCTGTAATTCCGTTAGGATATCCTGGGAAATTATCTACTTCTGTAGTGGTCGTAAGCTGTCCACCTGGTTCTAGACCAGTATATAATTCTGGCTTAAGGTCTGCTCTAGCAGCGTAGATAGCTGCTGTGTAACCTGAAGGCCCTGATCCTATGATTACGCAATCTAGTATGTTTTCCATTATTAAGATATTTTATCGTTTATAGTTTACCTATTTTGAGGTTGCAAAATTCGTTATTTATTTTTTGTTTATCAATTTTTAGTCGATGAATTTTGTCAATGAAAGAAATATTATTTTTCCTTTAAAAATTCTAAAAAATAGTTTATTATCTCTTGTTTCTGTTCATCATTCCCATCGTCATCCATATCATTATGTATGATATTTGGAAGTTTTATGATGGTCATTCTAAATTTTTCTTGTTCTTCAGCAGTTGGTAAAACGCCTTCATCTGCGGGCTGGTCATTAGAACGAAGTGAATAAATTTTAGGCTTAGAAACTCTAGGAAAAGCATATCTTCTTTGGTCAAGAGTAATTAACTTCCATACTTTTTCAGGATTTTTTTCAGTAAAAAGCACAGATTGATCACCACCATTAGAATGCCCTGCAATTATTACTTTAGAATAGTCTAAATAAGGAAATTTATTTTTCAGTTGGCTTAAAACAAACTGAATATTATCGGCTCCTCGTTCCCAATTAGAACGCCTTACAATCTGCGGTTTACCTTCCATTGGCAGTAAATCATCTGTTGGTAATTCTTGCTGAATGCTTACTACAAAATATCCATTTTTTGCTAAAGCGTTAGTTAGATAAGAATATTCTTTGTTTGCTCCAGGTTGGTTTTTGCTATAACCATGACTAAAAATGACTACTTTTCTTTTCTTCTGAACCTTGTCTAAAGGAACATAAAAACTAACAGGTACTTCTCTATTTCTTTTTTGGTCTAAATATACTTCATCAAATTGCCTTACAACATTTCTTTTGGAAGCACAAGATATACAGAATAATAGTAGAATTAAAAACGCAAAAGTTTTTTTCATATAATAGATTAGTGCTTTAATGGTCTTTTTTTAATCATTCCACCTTTGGTATCTTTTACCGTGTGCATCACCACAAATGCATTAGGTGCTATTTTTTCTAGTTCGGTATTTAATTTATTGATTTCAAGACGTGTAATTACAGTAAAAATAATATCATTATCATCTTTTATTCCTCTTTTCCCCATTCCTTTTTTTCCACTATAAACCGTAACACCTCTGCCTAATTTGTTATAGACCATTTCTTTAATCTCTTCACTTTTAGAAGAAACTATGGTCACACCTATGTACTCTTCTATCCCTTCAACAATAAAATCCAAAGTTTTAGAAGCTGCCAAATACGTAATCATAGAATATAAGGCTATCTCGATGCCCAAAAGATAAGCTGCCGCAGAGAAAATCATTACATTGATAATTATGATAATATCTCCTATGGTAGTTCCTAATTTTTTGCTAAGATAAATCGCCAAAACTTCGGTTCCATCTATCACCGCACCACCTCTAATTGACATTCCTATGCCAGCACCAAGAAAAAAACCTCCAAAAATAGCGACCAATATACTGTCATTGGTAACATTTGGAAAATTTACATTTGCCAAACAAAAAGACAAACCAACAATGGCAATTGCAGTTTTTATGGCAAAATTTCTGCCTATGGTTTTATAAGCCATTGCAATAAAAGGCAAATTAACAAGAGGGATAATGTAATGGATTTTATAATCTGTAACCGCAGAAATTAATAGTGAAATACCTGTAGCACCACCATCTATAAATTTATTACTCAATAAAAATCCTTTAAAACCAAATGCTGCAGAAAAAATCCCAATTGTAATAAGAATAGTACTTCTGATGGTACTTTTTAAGGAAATAATTAGATTACTTTTGGTTTTGATAATTTTGTACCGCGAAATATCTGCTTCACCTTGAAAATGAAGAATAAATAAAATGAGTTGTTGCCATATTTTTTTTATCATCCCCTATTTTTTCACTTTATCTATGTTTATGATTTTATAAACCATTTCTTTTAACAATTCTCCTTCATCCATATTTACCGCTCCCAGACCTTTACTTTTTAAGTCAATCTCTCTAAGTACCGAAATAATTCTGGTGGCAAACTTCAACGGATACAGCCTTGCAGCTTCCGCATAATCTTTCACAAAATACGGATTAATCCCCAATTCTGAAGCTATAGTTGGCGGACTTTGGTGAGATACGGTATGATACAGAACGACATTGCTGAAGAAATTATATAAATTCCCGATGGTCATTACAATAGGATTAGTTTTGGGATTTTTACCCATATAATACGCTATTTTAAAAGCTGTGTTGGCATCTTTTTTTCCTAAAGCTTTTTGCAATTCAAAAACATTAAATTCCTTAGAAATCCCAATGTGTGTTTCTACCAATTTACCATCCAAAACTTCATCATCCTTCAGCACCAATTTCATTTTATTCAGTTCATTGGCAATTCTAGAAAGGTCGTTTCCGAGGTAATCTGCCAAGAGTTGAGAAATACCAGGTGCTAATTTTATTTGCAAGTTTCTGGCTTCATCATCTATCCATTTGGCGAGGTTATAATCCTTTACAGGCTCACTATGGAAGAGCATTTTGCCTTTGTCTAGAGTTTTGAAAACCTTCTTTCGGCTGTCCACTTTTTTGTGTTTATGTGCAAAAACCAGAATGGTAGATTCTATAGGATTTTCTACATATTTTTCCAGAATTTTGGTCTCTTCATCATTTAATTTTATGTCTTGAGCTTCTTTTACAATAATAAGTTGTTTATCCCCCATCATAGGATATTGCTTTGCCAATGATAAAATTTCATTATAATTGGTATCTTTGCCGTAAACTACGGTTTGGTTAAAGGCTTTTTCTTCTTCTGTGAGAACATCATTTTCTAATGCCTTCACAGCAGCATCGATGTAATAAGCTTCCTCTCCGTGGAAAAAATAAATAGGAAGAAACTCCTTAGTTTTAATATTTTTGAAAATTAGTTCTAACTCTTTCATTAATGCAGCTACCGAAATTAAATTTTAAAGAAGATTTTGTTTTTGATATCAAGAAAGACAAAGATACATTTTTTATTTATGATTTGGTGCGCAAATCTTGGTTTGTACTCACTCCAGAAGAATGGGTAAGACAGCATTTTGTGCATTATTTTATCAAGGTCAAAAAATATGCACCTTCTGCATTAATTCTAGAAAAAAAGCTAGAGATTAACGGAACCATCAAAAGAATAGACCTGCTTATCACAGAAAAAACCACTCCAAAAATCTTAATAGAACTGAAAGCGCCACATATTACTTTATCTCAAGAAACTTTCGAGCAAATCGCTAGATATAATTCTGTAATAGGTGCAGAAAAAATTATTTTGAGTAATGGAATACAACATGTTGAAGCAGAGTATATTGAAGAAAAATATCAATTTAAGCATTACAATATTTAAGATTTAGCACGTATTTTGATTTTGTCTAAAAAAAATCGATATGAACAAAATCTATTCACTTTTTTTGCTTGTATTCACTATTTCTATTCAAGCTCAAAAAATTAACGAAATCATCATTTTTCAAAAATCTGGAAAAGCCATCATTAATTTAAAAATTGAAGACACTTTTGTCTCTATAGATACCGACGGAAAACTCCTAAATCTGAGCCAATCTGGAGACCAAAGCAATACAATGGAAATCCCACCAAACACTAGAAGTTTTTCGGTAAATGCTGATACAGATTTTGATTACCCAAATAGAACGCTCATCTCTTCTTCATTCAATCAAAAAATCACGTATTATAATGATTTTTATGACTACCAAAGTGGGAAATTAGAAAAAGTAAATGACTTGAAATTTAGTTATTACAATGGTTTTTATCATTATCAAAAAGGTAAAATAGAATCCATAGGTGATCTTTCTTTTTCTTACAATTCTGATTTTTATTCTTACCTCAGTGGAAAAATCAGTACAATAGATGGTATAGAATTCGAATATTTTAACGATTTTTACAAAAATAAAACAGGCAAGTTAAAATCCATCAAAGGAAATTCTAAACACATCAAAATAACTGTAATCAATGATTAAAAATATTATATTCGATTTTGGAGGCGTGGTAATGGACTGGAACCAAAGATACTTCTACAAAGATTATTTCAGAGATGATGAGAAAATGGAATTTTTCTTAAAAAACATTGCTACTGATGAATGGAATGCAGAACAAGACCGTGGCAGAAGTCTAGCCGAAGGAACCGAAATTTTAGTAGAAAAACACCCTACTTGGGAGACAGAAATCAGAGCTTTTTATGAAAACTGGACTACGATGCTGCGCGGAGAAATCTCCGAAAACGTAGCCGTTCTAAGAGCATTAGGGGAAACAGATTTTGAACTTTTTGGGCTAACCAATTGGTCTCACGAAACGTTTCCTTATGCACTGGCAAATTATGATTTCTTTGAGGTATTTGGTGATAAAATAGTAGTTTCTGGAGAAGAAAAACTCATAAAACCAGACCCTAAAATCTGGCAAGTCCTCATCGAAAAATACCGTATTTTACCGGAAGAATCTATTTTTATAGATGACAATGCCAAAAATATAGAAGTTGCAAAAAGCCTTGGCTTCCATACCATTCATTGCACTCCAAACATTAATTTATCTGAAGAAATAGAAAAAATTACGCAGACTGTTTCGTAATAAATTCTATCACTTTTTGATTGAATACCTGAGGTTTATCTACATTTACTACATGTCCGCAATTCTCTATGACCAGAAGAGACGAAGATTGGGTATGTTCCGAAACTACTTTTTTCACGGCTGGTAAAAACATATAATCCTCTTCTCCCATTACATAAAATGTAGGAATATTAAGTTCTTTTTGTCTGAACCATTTCAGCACTGGGTTAATCTCTGCGGTAAGTTTAAACCATTTAATAAACTCTTTTTGGTAGAGTTTTTTGGCTTCATTAATGAATAGATTTCTAGATTTTTTGTGATTATTTTTTGGCATAATGATAAAAGCAAAAAGTCTATACAAAACCAAATATGGCAGTACATATTTAAACATATTCCCTACTTTCATTAAAATCTGTGACCTGAAATTCATTTTGAGAATAGCGCCACCCATAATCATCGATTTTACACGTTCAGGATTCATCTCTGCCAATTGTCTAATCACGATAGAACCTAGAGAAATCCCCACAAAATGAGAACTCTGAATTTTGAGATGGTCTATTACTTCTATAATATCTTGCGCAATGGCCTTGAAACTATAATTTTTATGATTGTGGTGCTCTTTAGGCGAGTTACCGTGACCTCTTAAGTCTAATAAAAGGACATTAAATTTTTTCTGAAACTCCCGAATTTGTTTGAACCAGATAGAAGAACTACCTCCTGCACCATGTACAAAAGTTACCCAATGTTCTGAAGTTTCGTGTTTATATAGAGTATATGAAATCAAGTTTTTATGAATTTTTACAAAATTATAATATTTTTTGAAATACCAAGCAAAGCATAATATTAAATATCCGTTAAAAAATTAAGCTTCCCTATTGACCAAATCCATAGAAAAAGCAGGCAAACAAATCGCTAGATATTCACATTCTGCATCAAAGGGATTACTATATCTTATTCTAGCTCCTTTTTCTATCAAAATACTCTGTCCTGCTTCTAGAATTACCGTTTCATCATCTATTTCGAATTGTTTTTTCCCTCTGATAACGAAGGTAAATTCATCAAATTCTGGAGTTTGATGAGGTTCACTCCAACCAGCTGGTGCTATCATATGTGCGATGGATATATTAGAATTTTCGGTAGAATTCCCCCAATGTTCTTGAATTAATTTACCATCTTCGGTAGGAACAATGAATGGTGTTTTCTGGATTTTATATTTTTTGGTCATTTTTATATGTAGTAGGTATTAAAATTTTTATAGTCAGAATTTTTTATTTTCTCTAGAAGTATGCTGGCAGCCATCATCCCCATTTTGACACCATCATTTTTTATAAATTCATAATGAGGATTTAGATATTTAGGAAAAATACCTTCGCTAATGGCAATAACTTTGTAAGGTTTTGCACTTAATCCTTTTATTTTCAGCGCATAGTTTAGTCCTGCTAAAGTTTCGTCACTCATTGCAAAAATACCATCAAAATTTTCATACTCCAAGATGATTTCCAGTTTTTCTTTTACCATTTCTGCTGAATCACAAAATATTGATTTACAAGTAATTTCGGGGTAATTCTCTAGATAAGCAAGAAAGCTTTTCTTTCTTTTTTCTGTGATTTCTAAATCTTTGTTTCCAAAAATAGCCAAAATCTTTTTGCAATGATATTCTACTAATTTTTTAGCACATTGTTCTGCATCTTTTTCATTATTAAAAACCACTTGGTCATACTTTTCTTCGGACAAGCTCTTATCAAAAATTACTACAGGAATTCCTAAATCATCTAATTTTTTGAAATGTTCAAAATTTTGAGTTTGAGAAGTTAGAGAAACCAAAACTCCATCTACTCTAGAATTGGCACAAGTTTGCAGGTTTTCTTTCTCTATTTCAAGAGATTCTTCGGAGGAGAGCATAAAAAACTGATATCCCTCTTTATTTAATTTAGCAGAAATACCTTCTATAATAGATGGTACGAAGAACATTGACATTTTTGGAATAATAAGACCTATTACTTTGGTAGATTTTTTTCTAAAATTAATGGCAAAATCATTAGGTACATAGTTAAAAGTCTCTGCTGCTTCTTTTACCCGCTTTTTTACAGCATCACTTATATCTGGGTGATTGCTGAGCGCTCTAGAAACAGTAGAAGTACTTATCTGGAGTAAATCTGCAAGGTCTTTTATGGTAATTCTCTTCATTATAGTATTTGTTAAAATATACTTTTATATTCAGAAGGTGTTTTGCCCGTGTATTTTTTAAAAATTCTACTAAAATAAGAAATACTATTGAATCCTGAATTATAGCAACTCTCTGAAACGTTTTGTCCTTGTGCTATCATTTGGCAAGCTTTATTAATTCTAAAACGATTCACAAATTCTGTAAAAGTGATGTGTGTTGTTTTTTTGAAAAAATTACAAAATGCAGGCAGTGTAAGATTAGCTTTTTTAGCAATTTCATCCATAGAAATCTCCTTATAATAATTGTTTTCTACAAATGTAAATACTTTTTGCAATCTATCACTATTCTTGGAGAGCAAGGTATATGGCATTACCTCATCATTTAGTAAAACGTAATTTTCTTCTTCAGAAAGTTGATATAAGATAGTAAGCAATAGAATATATCTACGATATCCTTGGCTATTCATGATTTCTAAAAGAGAGGGCAATATCGCAATTTTGGTTTCATTACTGAAACAAATTCCGTATTTGGCTTTTTCTATAAATTTTTTAATCTTTTTGGTTTCGGTAATTTTTTCCGAAGAAAAAATCAATTCTTCATCAAACTGTATTACGATTTCTTCGTGAGGATCTACAGAATTTAACCCAAAACCAGAGTGTGGAATATTAGAACCTATTAATACCAAATCTCCGTCTGTAAAATTACTCTTATGATAACCTACGTGTCTGGTTCCTGAGCCAGAAACCACACAGACCAATTCTATTTCTGGATGGTAATGGTACTCCCATTTTAGTTCAGAAGTGGGAACATTAATATGCAAAACCCGAAAAGACGAGCCTTCATCTAAATTTATCTTTTCATAGCTTATTTTCATTATTTTAATTAATATTTATCAATAAAAATACAAATAATATTAATATAATGCAAATTTTAATTTATAGTGTTAAAATAAATGAAAATCGATAATGATAATTTTGGCTTATGAAGATAAACAAATATCAATGAAACATCTCAACATAAAAATCTCATTATTCATCAATTACTTTGTTTTTGCAGCTTTGCTAAACAGTGTGGGATTACTTATCCAAAAATCACAAAACAGCTATGGTGTTTCAGAAGTAAAAGCAAGTTTTCTAGAACCTGCAAAAGATCTTACTATAGCATTGGTTGCTTTTTTAGTAGGTTCATTCTTGCCAAAAATTGGTTTCAAAAGAGGAATGCTTATCGGTTATGCTTTGGTATTTATGGGCTGTCTCCAGATGTATTTCGGAAATTCTTATCATAATGTCTTGGTGCTATTTGCTTGTACAGGATTTTCGTTTGCTATCATCAAGGTTTCTGTGCTTACTATGTTAGGAATTATTGCTGATACCGAAAGTAAACACAAAACATTTATGGGTTATATAGAAAGTGTTTTTATGCTGGGTATTGTATTTGCCTATATTGTTTTTCCGATGTTTTACAGTGAAACCAATCCTGATGCTTGGCTTAATGTTTATCTTATTTTAGCAGGGTTAATAGGTCTGGTTTTTATCTTTTTCTTTTTTTCAAATTTTGACTTCCCACCTGTTGAAAAGACTTCTCTGAAAACAGATATGCACAATATGTTTCGTATTCTAATAAAACCTGTTATTATTCTTTTTGCTGTGTTTGCATTTATGTATGTAATGACGGAACAAGGAATTATGTCTTGGTTGCCAACTTTTAATCAAAACGTATTGCATCTCAACGAAAAACTGGCAGCTCAAATGGCAGTAATTTTAATGTTAAGTATTGCATTTGGGCGTTTCATCTCAGGTTTTATTGTAAAAAAAATACATTGGCATATCTACCTTACGCTATGTTTGTTTATGGCTGCTGCTATTGTTTTAGTAGTACTTCCAAAAGCGGAAACTGTAAAAATTACAGAAATCAATTCCATTACAAATGTTCCTTTCATTGGTTTTGTATTCCCGGTAATAGGTTTGTTTTTAGCACCAATCTATCCAATTATTAACTCTACCATTCTGAGTGCTACCAAAAAAGAAGAACACAGTGCTGTAGCTGGTATCCTCACTTTCTTTTCTGCATTAGGTGGTACTAGTGGTTCGCTTATTTTGGGATATCTTTTTCAGGAATTAAAAAGCGGAAAGGCTTTTTATTTCTCTCTAATCCCTCTTTCTATATTGATTGTTGTGATTTATTTTATAAGAAAGCAAACAGACCGAAAAGTTGAAAATTCAGATTCATAAAATTAAAAAAATGGAAAAGCTATTAGAATTAGAAGAAATAAAAGAACTCTTTATAGAAGTTCAAAAATCATCCATATTTTCTGACCAAAAACAAATGGCAGATGCAATACCTATGATTGATGTGGAAGAAATCGTAGAGAAATATAATCAAGAAAAAAACAAAGTAGATTTTGATTTAAAAAATTTTGTAACAACTCATTTTTCTTTTGCCGAATCTTTGAAATATGATTCTTCTAAACAAAGTATAGAGATACAAGAACACATCAAAAAACTTTGGAAACATTTATCTGTATCTAATCCAGAAAACCAAGGTACTCTAATAGGATTACCAAAACCTTACATAGTACCTGGAGGTAGATTTAATGAATTTTTTTATTGGGATAGCTATTTTGCAATGCTGGGATTACAAGTTCATAACGAAGTAGAATTAATGAAAAACATTGTAGAAAATTGTGCTTTCCTTATTAATAATTATGGGAAAATACCAAACGGAAACCGCACCTATTTTCTTAGCAGATCACAACCACCTTACTTTTTTATGATGCTAGAACTCTTGGCAGAAACTTTACAAAATGATAATCTGATAGTACAATATCTTCCCATTCTAGAAAAAGAATATCAATATTGGATGGATCCTGATGAACAAAAAATAATAGAATTTCCTGATAACGTTTTTCTAAATAGATATTTTGATAAAAAAAATGAACCAAGAGAAGAGAGCTATTCTATTGATATAGAAGATAAAGCAAAATCTAAAAATCCTAAATTTTATCAAGATATAAGAAGCGCCTGTGAATCTGGATGGGATTTTTCTTCTAGGTGGTTTGAAGACCCAAAAGACATCAGCACCATAGAAACCAGTCATATTATTCCAGTAGAGCTCAATTCATTATTACTAAAAATAGAACAGTTCTTAGGAAAATCATTTAAAACCTATTTTAACAATCTAGAAAAGTCTGAATTTTATTTAAATGCCTCAAAGAAAAGAGCCACAGCCATTGATAAATACCTCTGGAATAATGATGAAAAAAGGTATGTAGATTATAATTTCATAGAAGGCAAAAGTACCAAATCCATCAATGCGGCACTGCTTTATCCTTTATTCTTAAACATTGCCAATGAAGAACAAGCAAAATATATGGCAATATTGTTAGAACAAGAACTTCTAAAAGATGGTGGGATACTAACTACCAATATAGAATCTGGCGAGCAATGGGATGCACCCAATGCTTGGGCACCATTACAATGGATTTGCTATAAAGCAATGAAAAATTATAAGTATGAAGTACTTGCCTCAAAAATTAAAAAAAACTGGTGCGAAAATGTAGAAAACATTTATAAAAAAACAGGCAAAATGATGGAAAAATACAACGCATTACAAACTAGCACAATTGCAGGAGGTGGAGAATATCCCAATCAAGATGGATTTGGATGGACCAATGGAGTATATATAAAATTAATAAATAGCTAATAATTTTTATGATGCACTTCATTTTTAGTAATTTAAAAAATCATTTTTTGCAGAATTAACAGCGGGAAAATGTTAAATAAATGTTAAATTTTCATTTATTTTTCAACATCAAACGTTTGCGCAAACGTTTGCAATTAACATAAATTTAACATACTTCACTTACAAGGATTTTCAATCAATTTTTAAGATAGATTTACCCAAAACAAAATTTAATACAAATTATTTTTTCACACTCATGGTACTAGCAGGATTACTTATTTTTTTGTTAGTACCTATTTATCAAAACTAATTAATATATGAAATCATTTTTATTAACCATACTTTTCAGCATTATTTCAATCGAAGGTTTTGCTCAAATTCATATCTCAGACCAATGGCACCTTACTGCTAATTCCAGAGAAAATTACAATGGCGTATCTATGGCAAATGGTCAGTTTGGGATTGTTACAGATGATACTCCACTTCGTCACAAAGAAGTTATTCTAGGCGGAGTTTACGAAGCCAGCCCAGAAAACGGAATCAGCAGAATAGTAAGAGGAATAGAATTTCTTAATCTAAGATTAAAAATTAATAACAAGGAAGTTACTGGACAAAACATAAGCAACTGGCAGCAAACCATTGATATGAAACAAGGAATTTCTACCACTTCTTTCAGTTTTCAAGATTTAGCATCTATAGACTACAGTATTTTAGCTAATAGAGCCAATCCTTTCGCTGCAATGGCAATTGTGGAAATTACGCCCAAAAAAAACATAGAGATAGCTGCATTTAATTATATGCAAGTTCCGGAAGAATTAAAGAATGCCAAGAAGAATTACCGTGTTCTAAAAGATAATGAATATCTGATGCCTGTTTTTGGCACCGTAGCCAATACACTTAACGGAAAATACAAAGTAGCTGCTTCTACCACCTTTTTGTTTGACAATCAAAAAGAAGAACTTAAATATGAAAACGAAGAATTAGGTTTTTATAAAAAACTATCAAAAGGCATAAAATATCGTTTTGCCATTGCTGGTGGAATATGTACTTCAAAAGATGTAACAGACCCTCTAAACGAATCTGAGAGACAACCCATATTTGCTCTACAAGAAGGTATTGACAAAATGTTGGAAAGACATAAAAAAGCTTGGGCAGAACTTTGGGATTCCGGCGATATAGAAATAGAAGGTGATCTAGACGCACAACAAAGAGTACGTTTTGCACTTTACAATCTTTACTCTTTTATGAGACCAAATTCCAGACAAAGTATTGCTCCTATGGGATTATCTTCACAAGGATATAACGGACATATTTTTTGGGACACAGAATTATGGATGTATCCTATTTTTCTAGCACTACAGCCAGAGATGGCGAAATCTTGTCTCGATTATAGATTTGACAGATTAGAAAAAGCAAAGCAAAAAGCCAACATCTATGGCTACAAAGGAGCGATGTACCCTTGGGAGTCAGACGATACTGGTGAAGAAGCAACACCTACTTGGGCTTTAACTGGAATTTTTGAACAACACATTACTTCTGATATTGCAATTGCTTTTTGGAATTATTATACCGTAACACAAGATAAGACTTGGCTAAAAGAAAATTATAAAGTTTTGAAAGAAACTGCAGATTTTTGGGTAAGTAGAGTCCATAAAAATGAAGATGGAAGCTACTCTATAAAAAATGTAGTAGGCGCAGACGAATATGCACAGCATGTAGATGATAATGCATTTACCAACGGAGCTGCCATAGAAGCTCTCAGAAACACGATAAAAGCAGCTACCATTCTTGGCGAAAATATTAATCCTATGTGGAAAGAAGTTGCAGATAAACTACTCATCCATAAGGAAAACGGAATCACTCAAAATTATAAAGGATATAAAGGTCAAATGATAAAACAAGCCGATGTCAATTTATTAGCTTATCCGCTTCACATCATTACGGATAAAAACCAGATAGAAAAAGACTTAGTTTATTATTCTGAGAAAATGGATAAAAACGATGGCCCTGCAATGGGAGCTGGTGTATTAGCTGTAATGTACGCAAGAATGGGAAATGCAGAAAAAGCATATGATTATTTTGTAAAATCATATTTGCCAAACTCTAGACCTCCTTTTGGTGTTTTTTCAGAATCTGCAAAAAGCAACAATCCTTATTTTGCTACAGGTGCAGGTGCAATGTTACAGAGTATCATCTATGGATTTGGCGGGGTAGAACTTACAGACACGGGAATAAAATACAACAAAGGAATATTACCAAAAAAATGGAAATCCTTAAAAATAAAAGGAATTGGAATAAATGAAAAACTAATCCAAATCCCTTAAACAAAAAATATATTAATCCAAAATTTTATTACATGAGAAAACAAAAACTACCTTTAATTCTTGCAGCTTTTATGGTAAGCGGATTTGCCATGGCTCAAGAAAAGGAAAAAGAAAAAAACATTGATGAAGTAGTGCTCATTGGTTACGGCTCTACTAAGAAAAAAGATGCTACAGGAGCTCTATCATCGGTAAAAGCCGAAGATTTTAACAAAGGAACTAACACATCTCCTGAACAATTATTACAAGGAAAAGCAGCTGGTGTACAAATTACATCTGCAAGTGGAGATCCTAATGCTAAATCTTCAGTAACAATTAGAGGTTTTAGTTCCGTAAGAGCTGGTGCAGATCCTTTGTATGTAATTGACGGCGTGCCATTATCATCTGGAGATAGTAGCTCTGGTAGAGCAGATCTAGGTTTCGGTGCTGGTGGTGCTTCTAATCCGATGAACTTTATCAATCCTAGTGATATTGAAAGCATGGATATTTTAAAAGATGCTTCTGCTACTGCCATTTATGGCTCTAGAGGAGCTAATGGAGTTATTTTAATTACCACTAAAAAAGGAAAAAAAGGAGCAGGACAACTTTCATTTTCTGCTACAGGTGGTTTTAGTAATATTTCTAAAAAATATGATTTGCTTTCCGCATCCGAATTCGCTAGTGCAAGCCCTTCTAATAATAAAGGAGTTTCAATAGACCCTTTAAAATCTGTTTTAAGAACTGGATCAAATCAACAATATGATTTATCTTACGGAGGAGGCTCTGATAATGGTAGCTACAGAGTTTCTTTTGGATATCTAGATCAAAAAGGAATTATTCAAAACTCTGGTCAAAACAAAACCAACGTTTCTTACTTCTTAAATCAAAAATTCTTTGATAAAAAATTAAATCTAGAATCAAGTTTATCTGCAAGTTTCATTAGAGCTTATTCTCCACCTTTGGCAGAGAGTGCTGGTGCAGAAGGAGATATTATCATAAGCGCACTTCGTTGGAATCCTACTTTAAGTCTATATGATTCTAATGAAGCTTCTGGCTTTACTAAAGTTTCTGACAACCCTAGAAATCCACTTAATTTACTCAACTACTATACAGATATTACCAAAACATTTAGAACAGTTGGTAATCTTGCTGCTACAGTTACTATAGCAAAAGGTTTAGATTTTAAATCTAGTTTTGGAGTAGATTATTCAAACTCTCAGAGAGGTGTTGCAGCATCTAATTATATTAATGTAAACCAAATTGCATCTGCTGATGGTGTAGCTGGATTAGGAAACGTTAGAAAATACAATTACCTGATAGAAAACACATTAAACTACAACACAAACCTTACAGAAGGTTTAAAATTAAATGCTTTAGCTGGTTACTCTTTTCAACAATTTGATAATTATGGAGAATCAATAATAGTTACTGGATTTGGAAATGCTCATGACCAGAATGATTATCTAAAAAATATTTATATAGGCACTAAGGTAAATACCTCTGGAACCGGACAGTTTGTAAATACTGCTTTTGATGAACCTACTGTAAAACTTCAATCATTTTTTGGAAGAGCAATTTTCACCTATAATGATAAGTACACATTAAACGCAATAGTAAGAAGAGATGGTTCTTCTAAATTTGGAGATAACAATAAATATGGAACATTCCCTGCAATATCAGTAGCTTGGAATATTGACAAAGAAGAATTTTCTCCGAGTGTTTTTAATTCATTAAAATTAAGAGGAGGATGGGGAATCACTGGTAATCAAGATTTTCCGGCCGGTGCTTCCAAAACTTATCTTAGACCAATAAACGGAGTTTGGAGAACCGTAAATTATGGAAATCCAGATTTAAGATGGGAACAAACCGAACAGTACAATGCAGGGATTGATTTTGGAATCGTAAACAATAAATTAACTGGTACTTTAGATTTTTATAATAAAACCAGCAAAGATATTTTATGGTACACTCCAGAAATCCAGAGACCAACAGATGTTCCTTTTAGTTGGAAAAACTTAAAAAACACCAAACTTACTTCTAAAGGTGTAGAATTTACATTAAACTATAAAGTTGTAAAATCTCAAGATTTCAATCTAGATGTAGGCGGAAATATTTCTTATAACATTACAAAAACTACAGGTATAAAAGCCGATGGTTTTACTGGTTCTGAAGGAATTAGAACTGGTACTCTAAACGGACAAGGGCTAACAGATGAGTTTGCACAAGGACACTTTGAAGGCTCTGAATTATACACCTATAATTTGTTACAATTTTTAGGATTTGATAGCAATGGTCTATCATTATACAGAACAGCAGATGGTGGCACTACCAGTGATATAGGTAAAGCAGTAAAAATGCATTCTGGTTCTGCACTTCCTAACTACAATGTTGGTTTATACATCAAAGGAAGCTATAAAGATTGGGATTTTGCGGCTAACGGTTACGGGCAGTATGGTGGTTTAATATATGACAATACTGCAAATGCTCTTTTCTATTCAGCTGCTCTGTCTCAAGGTACTAATGTAACACGAGATATCATTAATAATGGTGAAGCTACAACAGGAAATGCTAATGCTGCTTCTACACGTTTTCTGCATTCTTCAGACTTTTTTAGATTAGCGAATTTGAGTATTGGTTATACTTTAAAAGGACAAAGCGGAATTTTTGATTATGTAAAATCTATTAGATTTAATGTTACAGGGCAGAATTTATTTATTATAACCGGATATAAAGGATTTGACCCTGAAGTTAATACCAATAAAGCCATCAATGGCGTACCTTCTTACGGTATTGATTATGCTTCTTACCCGAAAGCTAGAATTTTCTCCGCTGGTATTAATGTTAATTTTTAAAAATTTTAAATTATGAAAAAAAGAAATACAACCATAATTGCGCTAGGTGCAGTACTTTTTAGTTTATTAAGTTGCAACATAGACGAAAGACTAAATGATTCTATATCTGAAAAAGATCCAAAAGCAGAAACACTATCAACTGCATCACAATCATTAGCTTACACCTATACTTTACTAGAAGGACCTGGTAGTCCTTGGTCTATATGGACACTAAATGAAGATTCTTCTGATGAAGAAGCAAAACCAACTAGAGGATCAGATTGGTATGATGGAGGTAAGTGGCAACAGATGCATTTACATACTTGGACATCATCTAATCCACAAGTTGTTAATAGCTACAATGATATTAATAAAGGAATTGCATATGCTACACAAGTTTTAGGCTTTTCTAATGCTACTAAACAAGAAAAAGCTGAAGCTACCTTTTTACAAACTTATTTTCTTTGGCTATTGACTGATCATTTTGGTCAAACTATTTTAAGAGAACCAAAAGAAGTTTCATCTGTACCATCTATTTATTGGACGAGATCAGAAGCTATTGACAAAGAAATTACAATGCTGGAAGCAGTAATTAATGATCTACCTGCATACAGCCCTTCTTCGGCTTTTAAAGCAAGTAAAAATGCTGGTTATGCATTATTAGCAAAATTGTACTTAAATAAAGCGGTATATAAAGCGACAGATGCAGACGGTAAACCACAAGTAGTTACTCCTGCGATGTTTCAATCTGCAGACATGGATAAAGTCATAGAATATACAGATAAGGCTATGGCAGGAACTAGCTTTACCAATATTGCAGGAAACAATGCCGGACAAAACTATTTCCAAAATTTTGCACCTGATAATGGTGAAAAATCTACCGAAATAATTTTTTCAAAACAAAACACCAATAGTATTGGATCTGCAATGTTTCAGTTCTCATTCATGACCACTCACTATAAACAAATTCCTGATGGATATAATGGACCTGTTACCACTACAGACTTATATAACAAGTTTATCAGTAAAGATCCTAATGACCCTAGACTTTCTACTTCTCTTTCTTATCTTACTACAAATAGTGGAATAAAAGCAGGATTGCTATTAGGTCAACAATATGATTATAATGGCGTTGCTCTAAAAACCAGAACTGGGGCTCCATTAATATTTACAACAGACTTTGATTTATCTTCGTCTAATGAAGCTCAAGGGATTAGAGTTATAAAATACCTTCCAGATTTTTCAGCAGTTGGAAAAGTAAACTCAAATGCAAACAACGACTTCATTTTCTTAAGTTTATCTGATTGTTTGTTAATGAAAGCCGAAGCATACGCTAGAAAAGGTAATTTCACCACCGCAAACACTCTCGTAGGAAATTTAAGAACTGCAAGAGGTGCTGCTTCTATTACCGTAAGTAGTTTACAGGATATTCTAGACGAAAGAGCAAGAGAACTATATTGGCAAGGACACAGAAGAACAGACCAAATTAGATTTGGAACATTCCTTCAGCCGTGCCAAGGAAGAAGTACAACTTCTGATAGACATGTAATGGTGTTTCCTATTCCTGTAGCTGCACTTACTGCTGCACCTACAATGCATCAAAATCCTGGGTACTAATCAAATTAACAATAAAGTGTTTTTCAGAAGGGTAGAGATTTTTTACTCTACCCTTCTTTTAAAAACAATATTAATAACACTCTACAAGTTAATATCTCTATTATTAACAGAAAAAACGTATCTTTTCTGTATTCATAATTGATATTAATATCCCAGCAACTACTAAAGAGATTAGTTACCAAAATTTATATTTTACTATCACACCAAAAAAAATACAAAATGAAAAGAAGCATTTTTATATTGATATTTTTAAACTTTTCTTTATTATTTTCTCAAACAAAAGTTTCTACAGAAAATCAACAAAAAGAATGGTGGAAAGAATCTATCGTTTACCAAATATATCCCAGAAGTTTCAAAGATTCTGATGGAGATGGCGTAGGTGATCTTAGAGGAATAATTTCAAAACTTGATTATATAAAAAGTTTAGGTGTAACCGCTATTTGGCTCAATCCTATTTATACCTCACCTAATGATGATAATGGATATGATGTAAGTGATTACAAAAACATTATGAAGGAGTTTGGTACCATGCAAGAATTCGATGAATTACTACAAGGTATGCACCAGAGAGGTATAAAATTAATTATGGATATGGTATTAAATCATAGTAGTGATGAACATGAGTGGTTTAAACAAAGTCGAAGCTCTAGAGATAATAAATATAGAAACTATTACCACTGGTGGCCTGCAGAAAAAGGAAAACCACCATACAGATATAGTCTATTTGACGTAAATCACGATGCATGGATGTATGATGAAAAAACCAATTCTTACTATTTACATTATTTTTCTAGAAAACAACCAGACCTCAACTGGGAAAATCCTGAATTGAGAAAAGAAGTTTTTGAAATTATGAATTTTTGGGCAAAAAAAGGCGTAGATGGCTTTAGACTAGATGCATTTCAATTTGTTGCTAAAGATCCTACGTATCCTGAATTTCCAAAAGGTTGGGAAAAAAATTTCATACAATATTATGCAATGCAAGATCCTATACATACTTACCTAAAAGAAATGAACGAAGAGGTCTTTAGTAAATATGATGTAATGAGCGTAGCAGAAGGTGCTGGTAGAAACTTTGAAGACGCTCACAATCTGGTAGATGCTGATAGAAAAGAGCTTAACATGGCGTATGCTTTTGATGCTGTAGATATTGGTAAAAAAAAGGGGTATAGTTTGTTAAAACTAAAAAAAACATTTACAAAATGGGACAGTGCTTTCGCTAAAAAAGGATGGCTTTCTATTTTCTTGGCAAACCACGATGTAGCAAGAATGGTAAGCAGATATGGTAATGACAGCCCAAAATACAGAGTAGTTTCTTCTAAAATGCTTAGTACTTTAATTATGACACTACGCGGTACCCCTTATTACTACAACGGAGACGAAATAGGTATGACCAATGGTGATTTTAAGAAAAAAGAAGATTTCAATGATGTAGCTGCATTAAATGAATTCAAATATGTAGAACAAAATGGTGGTGATTTACAAAAACTTTTAGAATATACAATAGACAACAATAGAGACAATGGCAGAACGCCTATGCAATGGGATGATACTAAAAACGCTGGCTTCAGTACTGATAATACTTGGCTTAAAGTGACCTCCAACTATCAAAGCATTAATGTATCTGCCGAAGAAAAAAATAACAACAGTTGTCTTAATTATTTTAAGAAATTAACAACTCTTAGAAATAACAATAAAGACATTTGGGTATATGGAACTTATACAATTTTAGACAAAGATAATCCAGATGTTTTTGCATACACTAGAGAATCTAATGGTAAAAAGATGCTCGTTTTATTGAATTTTTCTAAAGAAACTAAAAATACAAACTTACAATTGAAAAATAAAATTCAAAAAGCAATACTCTGTAATTATGAAACCATTTCTAAAGATAATATCAAAGAAAACACCATTAATCTTAGACCTTATGAAGCTGTAATATACAGTCTTAAATAATGATTTTGAAGTACATTTAAAATCAACAATACAATCAAAATAAAAATGTACAACTTTGCAATCCAATGAAAAATAAAATTCCCCAGCTCAGTTTTTGGCAAATCTGGAATATGAATGTTGGCTTTTTCGGAATCCAATACAGTTTTGGGCTTCAGCAGACTGCTGTTAATCCTCTTTATTCATTTTTAGGAGCGCATGCAGAGCAATTGCCTATTCTCAATTTAGCAGGCCCCATCACAGGATTACTCATCCAACCACTAATTGGTGCAATAAGTGATAAAACTTGGTCACCAAAATGGGGACGCAGAAAACCATTTTTCTTAATTGGTGCTATTTTATGCAGTGTTGCTTTATTTTTATTTCCTTTTAGTTCTTCTATTTGGATGGCGGCTGGTCTATTGTGGGTTTTAGATGCAGCTAATAACACCGCTATGGAACCATACAGAGCTTTTATAGGAGATAAACTACCAGAGAACCAACAAACTTATGGTTTCCAAATGCAAAGTCTTTTTGTAGGTGCTGGAATTACCTTAGCCAATCTTTCTTTATTTATATTTCAAAAATATTTTGGCGGAAGTTTTAATTCCACAGGAATACCAGCTTGGGTATATTATTCATTTTTCTTGGGTTCTGTCTGCTCCATCGCTTCGGTAGGATGGTCTGTTTATAAAACTCCCGAAATTCCTCCTACAGAAGAAGAATTACAAAAATTAAAAGAAGAAAATCAAAATAGAAATCTATTCAGTCCATTCATCGAAATTTTCGAAGCCATCAAAGATATGCCGAAAATCCTTTGGCAATTAGCGTTGGTTTATTTGTTTCAATGGTATGCTCTTTTCATCTATTGGCAATTTGCTACCCCTCTTATCAAGCAAACTATTTATAAAGTTTCTGAAACAGATGAACTAAAAGCTTCTAAAATTCTAGAAATAGCAAAAAAAGGAGCGCAAGTAAGCACAACAGATTTAAACTGGGCAAAACAAATTTCGCACTATGTAGAAGTTGCAGTAGGACAAACTGGTCTTATGAACGGAACGTATAATATTTTTACGATGATTACCGCACTATTATTAGTTCCCTTTGCCATTAAGTATTCTACTAAAAAAGTACATGTTGTAGCTTTGCTAGGTACGGCTTTAGCTTTGTTAGCCTTACCTTTTATTCATAATGAATATTTAATTTTACTGCCTATGATTCTTTTCGGAATTGGTTGGGCTGCTATAATGGGGCTTCCCTATTCTATGGTTTCACCAGATATACCTTCAGAAAAACGCGGCGTTTATATGGGCATCATCAATATGATGATTGTAATTCCTATGCTGTTGCAAACAATTTCATTTGGTTGGATTTATAAAAATTTACTACATAATAATCCTGTAAACGCTATTTTATTGGCAGGAATTCTTTTTGTAATGACAAGTATATCTGTTACTTTTATGAAAGTAAGGAAGGTAAATTAGTGAATTTTTAAAAAAAATTTAGTAAATTGACTTTTGGTCTTTATATTTCAAAATTTAAACTAAAAATATGAAAACAATATTTTGCATTGGCGAGCTTTTAATCGATTGGATTTCTACAGACATTAATTCTTCTTTGGTAGAATCTGTAAATTTCATCAAAAAAGCAGGAGGTGCGCCAGCAAACGTAACCATAGCTGCCTCTAGATTGGGCGGAAAAGCCAGTTTTGCAGGGAAAGTAGGTAAAGATGCTTTTGGATTATTTCTAAAAGAAACTCTAGACCGAGAAAATGTAGATACCACCAATCTGATTTTGGCAGATGAATACACTACTTTTGCCTATGTAAGCATCAAAAAGGGCGGCGAAAGAGACTTTATTTTTATGCGCGGTGCAGATGCTCTATTAAGAAAAGAAGAAATAAACCTGCCCTCAGAAAATGCTGTTTTCCACTTTGGTTCTGCTACAGGATTTCTAGGGAAAGAGCTTACCAAAACCTATTTAGAAACTTTAGAATACGCCTTAAAAAAAGGTTTTTTCATTAGTTTTGACCCTAATTTCAGAGATGCTCTTTGGCAAGAAAATAGTCAAGATTTTATACAATATTCTCAAGATTTTATTTCTAAAGCAGACTTCATCAAATTATCTGATGACGAAGCTAAACTGATTTCTGGCAAGGAAGATTTACAAGAAGCAATTGAAAGTTTCCGCCTAAAACAAGAAGCGATTATTTGTGTGACTCTTGGGAAAAATGGTACACTACTCTACCATCAAAATTCATTTGAAATTGTACCAAGTATTGTAGTAAATGCTATAGATACTACAGGTGCTGGTGATGCTTTTGTAGGTGCTTTTTTAAAACAAATTGCCGATAAATCACCAGAAAATTCTATTGAAATTAAAAATTATGTGAGCTTCGCCAATAAAGTTGCTGCCATTTCTACTACAGATTTTGGCGCTATAGAAGCTCTTCCTACTACAGAAAAAATATCTCAATTTATCTAAATATATCACAATGCAGTCAGCTTATCAACTTTCTACAATCTATCAAATTTTGGAAGAAAAAAATATCACAGACCTCCATTTTAAATCGAGATTAGAATACTATTTCCCGAAGATTTCGGATTTGTTTGAAAAGTTATATCTCCATCATCTTAAAAAAGAAGAAGCGCTAAAGAAATTACTAGAAATTCTCCTCGAAAATTTTGACAAAAGAGATCTTTCTCTTAAAAAATTAGATTTAGAAAGAGTACAAAACCCTAATTGGTTTTCTTCCGAAAAAATAGTAGGAATGATGCTCTATACTGATAGATTTAATGAAAATTTCAAAGGAATACAAAATAAAATTCCATACTTTAAAAATTTAGGAATTAACACTCTTCATTTGATGCCTTTTTTAGAAGTTCCAGAACCAGAAAATGATGGAGGATACGCCGTGAAAAATTACCGAGAAACCAACCCTAAACTCGGTACCATGCAAGACTTTGAAAACTTAGCCAAAGAATTGCATCTTAATGAGATGAATGTGGTAATGGATTTTGTGTTAAATCATTGTGCAGACTCTCACGAATGGGCTATAAAAGCAAAAAATGGAGAGGAAAAATACAAAGATTATTTTTATTTTTTCAAAGACAGAACCTTGCCCGATGAATACGAAAAGACAATGCTAGAAATTTTTCCGGATACTGCGCCAGGAAATTTCACTTGGCTAGAAGAACAAAAAGAATGGGTAATGACGCTCTTCCACAATTATCAATGGGACTTGAATTACAAAAATCCTAATGTTTTGGTAGAGATGATAGATACACTACTTTTTTTAGCAAATAAAGGTGTAGATGTTTTCAGACTAGATGCAGTAGCATATATGTGGAAAAATATTGGCAGATTTAATCAAAATCTTCCTGAAGTACATTTTTTACTTCAAATTTTTAAAATGTCTGGACAAATCGTTGCTCCAGGAATTGCTTACATTGCAGAAGCAATTGTAGCCCCGAATGAAATCATCAAATATTTCGGAGAAGGAGACGCTGCAGGAAACGAATGTGATGTTGCTTACAATGCTACATTTATGGCACTCAGTTGGGAAGCTATAGCTTCACAAAACACAGATTTATTAAGAAAATCTATGAATGTGGTTCCCAAAAAGCCCACAAATACCACTTGGATCAACTATGCACGTTGCCACGATGATATTGGTCTAGGGTTTGAAGATTATTTAATTCATGAATTAGGAAAAAATCCTCTGCAACATCGTTTGTATATGCTAAAGTATTATTGCGATGGACAAGAGAACTTTGGAAAAGGTTTTCGTTTTATGCAAGAACCAAATGGTAATGCTAGGTTGAGTGGTTCTATGGCAAGTTTATGCGGTTTAGAAAAAGCGATAGAGCTTAATGATGAATACCAAATTGATTTGGCCATTAAAAAAATTAATTTACAACACGCTATTATACTTTCCCTAGGAGGCATCCCCATGATTTATAGTGGAGATGAGATTGCTACTTTCAATTACTATGATTATTTGAATGAGGAAGATAAAAAACATGACAACAGGTGGTTACATCGCCCAATGATGAATTGGGAAATTGCCCAAAATTTAGACAATCATCCTATCCAGAAAACAGTTTTCAATTCACTCAAAAAAATGATTGAAGTGAGAAAAAACACCCCTGCTTTTGAAGACCGTAATGATTTAGAATGGATAGACAGTGGTAATAGCCATCTTTTGGTGTATAAAAAAACAGATAAAACAGGCAAAAATATATGGATAATAGCCAATTTCTCTCCTTACGAAACCGTTTTTGCAAGTTGGTTTATTGGCATTAATAAAAATGTAAGAAACTTATTAACAGACGAAACATTTACCATTCAGTACCAAAATTTCATAGGTAGTTATACGGTTCTTTGGTTAGAAATAGAATAATTGATAAATATGAATAAAAAAAGGCTGTCTCAAAAGTATTGAAGACAGCCTTTTTTATTATTTTTTAGTCAAAGCTTTATATTTTATATATGAACCTACAGATAGTAAAATCATAAAACTTACACTTATATACACCCAAGCTGGTACAGGTACAGGATCTCCTGCTGCATAAGAATGCAGACCAGAAAGGTAGTAGTTTACACCAAAATAGGTCATCACCATACTGCAAAATGAAAACATTGCAGCTACATGGAAAGCCCATCTTCCGCGTAAACCTGGTACCAATCTCATATGCAGAACAAAAGCATAGATAATGGTAGAAATAAAAGCCCAAGTTTCTTTTGGATCCCAGCTCCAGTATCTTCCCCAAGATTCATTAGCCCAAACTCCGCCCAAGAAAACACCTACTACCAATGCAAAAAGACCTATTGTAAGAGACATTTCAGAAACAATGGTCAATTCCTTTAAAGAAACACTATTATGATCTTCGTATGATTTTTTATCTGCAATAATATAGAATAACAAACAAATTACAGCAATAATCATAGATAAAGCAAAGAATCCATAACTACTCACAATAATAGCTACGTGAACAATCAACCAATATGATTTAAGCACTGGAACAAGCGGCGTAATTTGAGGGTCTAGCTGAGAAGTTCCGTGAGCAAATCCCATCATAATAACAGCAACCATAAATCCTGCTGCAGGAATTAAAGCATTGGAGTTTCTATACAACATCAATCCCGCAGAAATTCCGACCCAAGAAATAAATACAATCGCTTCGTAACCATTACTCCAAGGTGCATGACCAGAGATATACCATCTTCCTATTAATCCTAAAAAATGTAAAACGTAGCCTACAACTCCTATATAAATAATGATTTTTATGATTTTATGAAGAATTTTATTAGGTTTAAATAATTCTATAAAACCTAAAACAATTAACAAACCTCCAATTAATGTATAGAAAATCAATAAATAGAAATTAAGGTTTAATGTATTCAGTAAAACTTCTATATTTATTTTTGATTCGTCTGGAATAACGGTTTTACCCCAAGTTTTTTGGTATTGTTGTACTTTGGCTAGCTCCGCATCTGCTTTTGTCCAATTGTTATTTTTAGAAGCATCTATTACACTTAAGAAATAAGGTGCAATTACATTTTGAGCTTGTGCATCTGCTTTTTGCTCTTGGTCTAGCCAAGAATTCCACGTATGATTAGGGTCATTCTGAATAGGAATAATTCTGAAATACTGCCCAGAAAGAATTCCGTAGAAAATCTGTACTCTTTCATTGATGGCAATTACTTCTAAATCATATTTACTTTGTTCTGCTGGTTTTTTTCTAAAAGCGGTATTGAAATCATCTTCCAAGATAAAACGCGGCATCCCTTGTCCGTCAGAAACAAAAAGATTCATCATAGAGGTATAACCATCTTCATTTGCTTTGGCTTTCTTTAATAATTCTTCTCCTCCGCTAGAACCAATTTTTATGATTGGGTCATTCATCCAAGCCATAGGATTTAGATTAATAGACAAAAACCATTGGTTAGCATCTAGGTCTCCCCATTTTTCTTTTTTTGCCATTTTTCTTAAAACATCTAGCGCTTGGCTATTCATTGGCTCTATTCTTCCATCAAAACCTTGAACCAAAAGATACCCAAATTTATCTGCATGTTCTTTGCTTATTCCTAGATGTGCTGCCGGTTGCGCTGATACTTGTGTAGCCGTAGCATTTGGAGCTGCTGCATCGTGTTTTTGGTTATGTTCTTGAGCATTAAATCCTAAAAAAGAGAGTAACAATAATAAAATGGTTACTTTTTTGGTAGCAATGTCTCTAAGAGATTGGTTGAGTTTCCAGAAATGAGTTCCTCGCCAAAACAAGGTAACAAATAATCCTAAAAACAATAAAGTATAACCAATATAAGTAATGAGAGTTCCCCAAAAATCGTGATTTACAGAAAGTACCGTTCCTTGTCTATCTGGATCAAAACTTGCTTGGAAAAATCTGTAACCTTTATGATTAAGCACGTGATTCATAAATATTTTATACGGCGTTTGTTTGCCTTCATCTATAATTTGAATATGAGATTCATAGGCTGAAGGAGAATTACTACCAGGATAAGTCTCCATCACAAAATCATCTAATTTAAGCGCAAATGGAGTTTGATATACTTTCGGCCCGAAACCTAGAATGATATTAAGACCGTCTAAGGTTACTTGTTTATATACATTAGGATTTCCTTTTTCTACAGAAAGTTCTACATTTTGGGTAGTTTTTGGCCCTTTCAGCTCTACCAAAAGCATGTCTGGTACATTTTGGTCTTTCTTTTTGTCACCAGAATAAGAAACAATTTTTCCTTTTTTCAACATTTCAGGAACTACAATTTTTAAATCTTTGATGGTGTAGAGACTTCTATATACCAATGGTTGATATTCATTCTTTTTAGTAACACCAGTAGCCTGAGTTGCCATCGTCATATAATTGGCTTCTTCAGGAGTTTTAATAAGTATATTTCCGTTTTCGTTTTTAAATTCTACTGCACCATCTATAGGTCTATCAAAAGAAATTAAAAAACCGTTGATATTTTTTACATCTCCCGAAGCTAAAAAAATATCTTCTCTACCAGAATCATTAGTAGAAACCAAGTGCAAATAATCTTTGCCAGAATTATCTGTCTGCAAACTGTCTTTTTTTCTTTGGACGTAATCTAACTGCTTCACCTGTACCAATTGTCCGTGGAAATCATATTTTGCCTCAAATCTATGATTCATTATTTTAGCAATCAAAGGTTTTTGAGAAGACATCATATACGGAATTTCTTTGTAGCTCAATCTATCTCCGCCGTTTTCTATTTGGATTTTAAAGAAATTTTTATCAGTAACTACTTCATTAGAAGTTTGTCCTTCTCTTATATGCATTTGCCCTTCGTAGCTTATATATCTGGTAATAGCACCTCCTATAAAAATTAACACAAATGCCAAGTGAAATACCAAAAGTGGCCACTTTTCTCGCTTCCAAAGTCTATATCTGCCAATATTCCCAATAAAATTAACAATCAAAAGAAACATTACCACTTCGAACCAAAGCGCTTCGTAAATTAGAGCTTTAGCGGTAGGTGTTCCGTAGTCGTTTTCTACAAATGTGGCATAGGCCATCGCAAAAGCATACACCAATAGCAGAACTGCCATTGTTCTGGTAGATACTAAGAAATTAAGTAATTTGTTCATAGATATTTTATAGATTTTGAAGCCAATACTTCTTTATTTTAACATAAAATTTTGATTTGCAAAAATAAGTTCTAGAAATTAAATCTCATCATAATTTTCGTTAATTTTATCTATTGAATTTATTCTTACAATGTTTAAAAATTAAAACTTAAAGCGACTTCCTTCGCCACAAACTTAACCAAAGAGAAACACCATTAAAATTTAATCAAAATTACTCTTTTGAAGATTTTAGAAGTTTATTTAACCTAAATTATGCATTAGCCTTTATGCGCTGTATTTTATTGATAGGACTTTCGTCCTATCCTTTATCAAATCGTCCCTTCGGGACTTTTTCTTTCTATTGCGTAATTTGGGTTTAATGAAATTAAAGACATCTATCTCGCTAACAAAACCGTTTTTTTGACTTTCTAAATCTGTCGAAATAGTAGAATTCGCAAAAAATATCAGATATTTTGAGAAAAAAATGTTTTGAAATTGAATAAACTAGAATATACAAAATTTTAAATTCTAAAATTTAAATAGGGTCTAAATTACCTCTTAATGTTTTGTTTTCATTTTTAAAAATTGTTATTTTGTTATTTGATTAAAATGAGACAATACAAAAGTCATAAAATACAACTACTCAAAAAAAAGAAATCATAATAAAAAGAAAATCTAAGTTTAATCAATCAAAAAAAGTTTGATATGAAATGGGGAATTATAGGTCTAGGCTCTATAGCGCATAAGTTTGCAAGCGAATTATTATTAGAAAAAGAAGAGGTATATGCTGTAGCCTCTAGAAATTTAGATAAAGCAAAAGAATTTGCCGCACAATACCAATGTAGCCATTATTATGGCTCTTATGATGAAATCTTAGAAGACGAAAATATAGACATTATTTATGTAGCTACACCACATAATTCGCATGCTGAAATTACGCTAAAAGCCTTAGAAAAAAATAAAAATGTACTCTGCGAAAAACCATTTGGATTAGATTATGATGAGGTCTTAAAAATGATAGAACTTGCCAAAAAGAAGAAAAAATTCTTAATGGAAGCTTTTTGGACGAGATTTAATCCTACTTTTTTAGAAGTTTATAAAAAAATACAAAACGGAGACATAGGAGAAGTAAAATACATTCACGCAGACTTTGCCTTTCCTGCAAATATGAAAGAGAAAAACAGACTATCAGACCGTTCACTAGGTGGTGGTTCTCTTATGGACATTGGCATCTATCCCCTATTTTTAAGTTACGCAATTTTAGGATTACCCGCAGAAATTATTGCTTCTTCTCATTTCAGTGAGACAGATGTAGATATCCAAACTTCTATTATACTCAATTATAAAAACGCACAATCTATACTACACTCTGGATTAGGCTATCATTCTAATATGGAAGCTACCATTTGTGGTACAGAAGGCAGGATCATTATTCACTCAATTTGGCATATGGCAAATTCTTACACCATCATTGGTAATAATGAAGAAAAGAAAAAATACAATCCGATAAAAAGAGGAATAGGTTACACACACGAAATCCAAGAATGTGTAAAGTGCCTACAAGAAAACAAAACAGAGAGCGAATTATGGACACATCAAAATAGCCTAGACCTCATCAAGCTATTAGATGACACCAGAGGTAAAATAGGTCTTCAATTCAAGTAAATTCAATTATTTAGAGAGTTTAGAAACATTAATATTTCTGAAAAAATTTCATTCTAAAACTAAAGTATGTTTTAGAAAACCTAATCTATTAACATAATTAAAAAACCTTTTTAAAATTGGTTTTTCACTTTTACTTTTTCATTTAAAATATTACCTTTGCGTGTTTACACGATTATGGCACAAATAGCATCTAACAATAGACAAGAGGTAGAAAAAAGCAAAACGCTTTCTAAACCCAGAATTTTTTTCGGGCTTTTATTTATATTTTTATCAGTATTGCTCACCGTTTCATTTGCATCATATTTAATGAACTGGAAGGCCAATCAGAGCCAAGCTGGTGCAATGCTAGATAGAGAAATAAAATCTTCTAATCTTTTTGGAAAGTTAGGAGATTGGCTAGGCAATATTTTCATTTTTGATAGTATTGGGATTGCCGCTTTTATTGTAGGTTTCCTGTTTTTGGTCTTTGGATTTCAAATTCTAAAAAAACCATATTTCAAAATCTGGAAAACTGTTTCGCATTCTCTTTTCTTTATCTGTTGGCTGCCTATTTTTATGGGTGCAATTACCAAAGGAGACGGAACTTTAAGCGGTGTTTTTGGTAATGAAATACAAGATTACTTAGCTTCTATCATCGGAAATTTCGGACTTTGGGTAACTCTAATTTCTGCCATTGCATTGTATTTTATCCTTGAATTTAATTTAAGACCTAGCTCTATACAAGAAAAATACGATGCCATCAAAGACAAATTTTCTACTACAGATTATGATGCAGATGAAGATTTCGAAGCAGACAAAGAATTGAAAGAAGAAACACCATTTGAAAATTTAAAAGTAACCTCTGCTGTTGAAACACCCAAAACAGAGACTTTTGAAACCATCAAAACCCCTAATCAAACAGGTTTTGAAACTCCAAAACCTGTAGTTGCTACACCAGTAAGTATTCCTCTAGAAAAAGATTTAGAACCCGTTGGTTTTAACTTTCAGAAAGAGGAAATTGCTACAAAATCAGCCGAAGAAATCGCTTTCAGTATAGAAGAACAAAAAGAAGAATTAGACGATTTTGATAAAAAAGCAAAAGATTTAGTTGATAAACACGGAGTTTATGACCACAAACTAGATTTGGCAAACTTTCAAATGCCACCAATTGAACTTTTAAGAGAATATGGCAACGAAGAAATCGCTATTAACAAAGACGAACTTGAGGATAATAAAAATAAAATTGTAGGCTTGCTCAAAAATTTCAATGTAGGAATTGCAGAAATTAAAGCAACAATTGGTCCAACTGTCACACTCTACGAAATTGTTCCAGAAGCGGGAATTAGAGTGGCTGCCATCAAAAAATTACAAGATGACATTGCTTTAAATCTTTCAGCTCTAGGAATTAGAATTATCGCACCAATGCCTGGTAAAGGAACAATTGGCATCGAAGTTCCTCGTAAAAATCCTTCGATGGTTTCTATGCGAAGCGTAATTGCTTCGCCGAAATTTCAAAATTCCGATATGGATTTGCCTGTAGTTTTCGGGAAAACCATTTCTAATGAAGTTTTTGTGGCAGATTTAGCCAAAATGCCACACTTATTAATGGCAGGTGCAACTGGACAAGGAAAATCTGTGGGAATTAACGCTATTTTAACTTCCCTACTTTATAAAAAACATCCATCAGAATTAAAATTTGTGATGGTAGATCCTAAAAAAGTAGAACTATCACTATATTCTAAAATTGAAAGACATTACTTGGCAAAACTTCCTGATGGCGAAGATGCCATTATTACTGATACTCATAAAGTTATCAACACGCTGAATTCTCTTTGTATTGAGATGGATACTCGTTACGATTTGTTGAAAAATGCTTTTTGTAAAAACCTGAAAGAATACAACAAAAAATTCACAGAACGTAAATTGAATCCAGAAAACGGACATCGTTATATGCCTTATATTGTGCTGGTTGTAGATGAATTTGCTGACCTGATTATGACCGCAGGAAAAGAAGTAGAACTCCCAATTGCGAGATTGGCACAATTGGCAAGAGCTGTTGGTATTCACTTAATTGTAGCCACACAAAGACCTTCTGTAAACGTAATTACAGGGATGATTAAAGCGAATTTCCCTGCAAGAGCCGCATTTAGAGTAATTTCTAGTGTAGATTCTAGAACAATTTTAGATTCTCCGGGAGCTGATCAATTAATTGGTAAAGGGGATATGTTGTATTTCAACGGAAACGAAATTTTGAGATTGCAATGTGCTTTTGTTGACACACCAGAAGTAGAGAAAATTGCAGAATTTATTGGGGAACAAAAAGGTTATGCTACTGCATTTATGTTGCCAGAATATTCTGGTGAAGACGCAACATCTACAGTTGCTGCTTTTGATCCGAATGAAAAAGACCAACTTTTCGAAGAAGCTGCCAGAATTATTGTTTCTACTCAACAAGGTTCTACATCAATGCTTCAAAGACAATTAAAATTGGGGTACAACAGAGCTGGAAGAATTATGGATCAATTAGAAGCCGCAGGAATTGTAGGTGGTTTCAATGGTGCAAAAGCCAGAGAAGTACAGATTTCTGATCTCAATGCTTTGGAAAGTTTCTTGGAGGAATTGAGGAAGTAGATTTGATGGAAGACGGAAGATGGAAATTTGAAAAAATTTGTTAGATAATTTTGTTTATACGTGATAAATTTTTATTTTTGTACGTAAATAATTTCAAAAATGAATACCAAACTCACCTTAAATCTTAATAAAACCATTATAGAAAGTGCTAAAGATTATGCGAAAAACCATAAAATGAGCCTTTCTAAATTGATTGAAAATTACCTAAACTCTATTACCAAAAAAGAGAATTCTATTGATGATGTAAGCCCTCTTGTAGAAAGTTTAACTGGTGTAATACCTTATGAAAATACAAATTACAAAAAAGAGTATCAAGATTTTCTCAACAAAAAATATTCTTAATGGAAAATGTTTTTGTAGATACCAATATTGTAATAGATTTATTACAAAAAAGAGATGAATTTTATAAAGAAGCTCAAGAATTATTTACACTTGCCGATAGAAAAAAAGTAAGACTTTACATTTCTGCACTTACATTTGCCAATACGTATTATATTTTGTCAAGGTTTTATTCTTCTGATGAAGCCAAAAAAATACTTTCAAAATTTAAAGTTTTAGTAGAAGTTTTGCCAACTACAGACAAAATCATAGAATTGGCTTTAGCTTCTGATTTTAAATACTTTGAAGATACTATACAATTTTATACAGCATTAGAAAGTGGTTTGAAAGCCATAATTACAAGAAATAAAAAGGATTTTAAAAATAATTTAATTCCTGTCTTTTCAGCGAAAGAATATCTAAACCTATAAACTTGGCTCACTTTTTGAAACCAATAACAAAAATCAAAAAAAATGAAATTGATAAACAAAATACTTTTAGGAAGTTTAGTTGTAACAACTTTCACCTTTTCTTTTGCACAGAAAGTAGATGCTAAGGCTAAAACCATTTTAGATGCTGTTTCGGCTAATTATAAAGCGAAGAAAAATATGTATTTCAAATTCTCTTATGGAACAGGAAAAGGAAGTGTTTCTAAAACTGAAACCGGCATCTTCTACTCTACTCCTACCCAATACAAAATGAATATTATGGGAAATGAACAGATTTTCGACGGTAAAAAAGTCTATAACATTTCTAAAGAAGACCAAGAAGTAACCGTAGCCAAACCAAACGGAACGGAAAAAACGCTGTCTCCTACCAATTATATTGATGAATATAGAAAAGGATATTCGGTAACCTATGCTGGTAAAAGTGGCGCTCTGGATATGATAAAATTAGTCCCTGTAAAAGATGAAGGCATTAAAAATGTAATTCTATACATCAATACCTCGAAAAAACAAATTTCTAAAATTGTGCAAACTTCTGCTGGTGATGATGTAGCTGTAATTACCATTGTACAATACAAAGAAAATCAAAATCTAAGCAGTTCTGCTTTTAGTTTTGATAAAAATAAATACAAAGATTATTTAATTACGGAGCTGTAAATTAAATTTAGAACAGGGGCCTTTCTTTTTTATCTTCAGTGTGCTGTTCTTTATATTTATGGTGAACATCATTTGGATTCAATTATCACAATTCACTGGGAAAGGTCTTACCACTTGGGAAATTTTAAAATTTCTCTTTTATATGAGTGTAAATGTGATAAAAATGGTGCTTCCGCTTACCATACTTTTAGCATCAATTATGACTTTTGGAGATTTCGGAGAACGCTATGAACTAGCGGCTATGAAATCTGCCGGAATTTCTCTCACCAGAGTAATGTTACCACTTTTCGGGATTGTAGGCTTAATGTCTATTATGCTTTATTTTTTCTCGAATAACATTATTCCTGATTTTCAGAGGAAAGCCAAAAATATGCTCTACAATATTGCTTCTAGTAAACCTGCCCTTAAATTTACACCAGGACAGTTCAATGAATTTCCTGGAGCTACTATTAAGTTTGATAAAATCTATGGCGAAAAAAGCGAATTTCTAGAAGGTGTTTTCATTCATAAAATTGCCAATTCTTATGAAGACCAAAGAACCATTATTGCAAAAAAAGGAAAATTTGTACCTGCCGAAAATAAAAATTATTTAAAATTAGTACTCAAAAGTGGTTATATCTTTGAAGACAATATTCAAGATAAAAACTATATGGAAAGGCTTCGACAGCCTGGGCAATCGGTAAAATTTGACACTTTAATTCAGCATTTTGATATCAGCGAAATCATCAACAAAGCTATTGAAGACGAAAAAATAACAGATGATTATCAGTTCCAAACGTACCGACAAATCTATAAAACCATAGACAAAGTAAAAAAGGACAACGATGTAACTTTTAATAATTTAAACAGTGAAATGGTGTCTCAAACCAATAGTTATGTAACGTATATTGATAAGATAAAGGATACTAAAAAAACAAAACCAGTAGAGCCTTTTAAACTAGAGAAAGTAAAGGAAGATAAAAAATTGAAAGTCTTGTATGATGCATACAACAAAATACAAATGATACAAGACGACAAAAAAAACAGAGATGGACAGCTCTATGATATGATTAAATACTATAATAAAGTTATTATGTATCAACAGAGAATTATAGCATATTCTGTAACTTGTATTATTTTCTTTTTGATTGGTGCTAGTCTAGGTTCTATCATCAGAAAAGGAGGTGTAGGATTGCCTGTGGTTATTGCAATTATTATTTTCATTATTTTTTATGTAATGAATCTATCCGTAGAAAATGTGGCTTGGAAAGGAAAAATGAATCCTTACATTGCGGCTTGGTTACCCAATATGGTTCTATTCCCTTTTGGTGTTTGGCTTGCGTATAAAGCGCTTACAGATTCGCAAGTTTTTGATGTAGAAAAATATAAGGCACTTACCAAACCTATTTGGAGTAAGTTCATTAAACAAAGAGAACACGAAAGATATCAGTAATTGTGTAAGTTAAAAACTTAAATATGAAAAAACGGAATATTTTGTTTTTTTGTTTGTTTTCTTTATTTTATTTTTCACAAGAATCTAAAAAAATTTCAACAGACTTATTAATAAGCAACACTTTTCAAATAGAAAATGAACTAAGAAACGAATCACCGAAAGTTGTTGTTATAGAAACTTGTTCTACCAAACCTAGTCTCTGTGGAACTTCTGCTTTCGGTTCTGTAAGCTTGGTTAAAATCTTAAGTGGAAAATATGCTGACCAAAAAATATATTTGGCAACTACTTGTATGGAAACAAAATATAAAGTAGGTAAAACTTACCAATTAGGCATTTCTAATGCTCCTAATTTTTCAGTAATTCTCTGTAATAACAAAATATACAATCCAGACTGGAATTCAAAATTAAAAGAAAACAATCATCTTTTATTTTTTGGAAATTTAAAGGATTAAACCTAACCATTTCAAACGAAAAAAAACTTCAGAATTATCTGAAGTTTTTTTGATAAACATATTTCCAAGATATTATATTTTGAAAATATCTGCTTCTTTTGTTTTTAGGTGTTCATCAGAAAGTTTCACATATTTATCCGTCAATTGTTGGATTTTTTCTTCTGCATCTTTAATCAAGTCTTCAGATACACCATCTAGTTTTTTAAGTTCTTTCATACCATCTTGTCTGGCATTTCTTACGGTAACTTTGGTTTGTTCGGTTTCTGATTTTGCTTGTTTAGCTAAATCTCTACGTCTTTCTTCGGTTAATGGTGGTACATTTAGAATAATGTATTCTCCATTGTTAGAAGGTGCAAATCCAAGGTTAGAATTAATGATCGCTTTTTCTATGGCATTAATAGCAGTTCTATCCCAAGGCTGAATAGAAATGGTCATAGCATCTGGTACAGAAACATTTGCTACTTGGTTAATCGGAGTTAAAGCTCCGTAGTATTCCACCATTACGTCTTGTACCATAGAAGTAGAAGCTCTACCTGCTCTAATTTTTTGGAAAGCGTG
>APMI01002589.1_pt1 | contig 54326 bp, 44 predicted proteins | sample 667938 | NCBI WGS metagenome assembly APMI01 (sample SAMN01084076, study PRJNA167559) | wastewater metagenome | biome: Wastewater | place: Denmark: Ejby Moelle, Odense | collected 2011-11-28
CGAAAAAAAGTACTAATACCCATCTGTACGTTCATACCCTTGGCTACAACAATACTGCTCACTATCCCTTATGTTCTTTTTCGAGAAACGATCGTGGGGCTGTATCAACCTGCCGATAGGGAATTTGTAAACACATATTATCTATGGTTGCCTTTGCTGGTCTTGTTCTGGAGCTTCATGTCATTTCTCGACTTGTACCTCATATCACAGTTCAAAGTGGCGGTTTCTGCTTTCATGCGTGAAGTGCTGCTGCGCCTTTGCAATATTGTTATCCTTGTGCTGTATTATTACAAAGTCATTTCCTTTCATGATTTTGTTATAGGCACTGTTCTAACATATGCAATACCTCCTTTAGTGATGCTTTTGATAGCAAGGCGAACGGACAATTTCGGATTATCAACGAATTGGAAAGCATTTAGTCGGGAAGAGTATAAAGAGATGGTCCACTACGCCTGGTACCATTTACTGTTCGGTATTTCGCAAAATGTTATGGGGTACGTAGACTCCTTAATGTTGGCGCCACTGGCTAAGGAGGGAATGGGATCGGTTGGTGTTTACAGCGTAGCTATTTATATTACTACACTAATGGTAATACCATACAGGGCAATAACTTCGGCAACCTATCCTATACTCAATAAGGCATATATCGAAAATGAAGAACACACGCTCAAGGACCTTTTCCACCGTTCGGGGATCAACATATTGATAGTAGCTATGGCTATGTTTTTGCTGATAGGCTGCAATTTGCAAAGCGCTGTAACCGTATTAGCTAATGGGTATGAAGATGTCTCGGCGCTTGTGCTGATATTAATGATCGGCAGGATGGTAGACATGGCAAGTGGCTTGAATAATGAGTTGATCAGCATATCCAGACTGTACAAGTTTAATTTTTATGTTTCAATATTACTGGTTGTATTAGCTATCATTTTCAACCGCGTATTCATTCCACGTTACGGCTTTTATGGTGCGGCGTGGAGTTCAACGCTATCGCTGGTAATATTCAATATTGCGAAAATGATCTTCCTGTGGAAAAAAATGCGCCTGTTGCCATTTACCAACAAAACCTGGAGGGTACTAGTGGCAGGTGCAATGGCCGCTGTTGCAGGATATTATTTGCCCCACATCAACCATATTGGCGATACCGGTTACACACACGTATTTATTGATATAACCTTGCGCTCAGCGATCATTATTCTTGTTTATTCCTTTTTGCTCTTGTTGCTAAAACCTTCCGCCGATTTAAATAAATATATAGATAATATCAAGACAAATAAGAGGTTATTTTAAAGTATCTTACTTAATCGCATGTGATATATCGTTAAGTCCCTGCAATACTCCCCTGAATTCCCGCCATTCACGTCAATTATTTCTTAAGTTCCATATAAATTCAAATATTGTTAATCTATTAGGGCTTATTTATCAATTTTTCATTGGAGAATCTAAATGACTGATTTTATGTTTAGCGTGTAAAAAAGATTTTGTTAATTTTTCATAGTATCTTTAATACCCTGTATTTTTGAATTGGGATTTTGTACATAAGAAAGGATTTGCTCGATAAGTTCGTCTATATTTTCTACCCTTCATCACCTTGTTAAAACTAGAATAGAATATCCTTACAATATTTTGTATAAACACATTTGTAACTTTTTTGTCGAAATTTTTATGAAAAAAAATGTACTCCGGACACTGCGCTATTCTTGTCTTGTAGCAGTCATCCTCCTTTTTTCAACGCTTAAGTCTTTTGCAACTCACGTGTTTGGTATAGACATGTACTACACACACGTAGCGAACAATGACTACAAAATATACGTAATAGTATATGGCGACTGTGCCGGCCAGGCTTTCCCAAATCTGCAAAATGCGGTAGCAAGGGTGAAAGTGTATAATGACCCCAGCACTACTGTTGTTAGCACGCTGACGCTTACGGAAGAGCCGCCTATTGCTGGTATCGAGGTGACGCCCGTGTGTCCCGCAGATGTGAACAATACTACTTGCTCGAACGTGAATAACGTGATTCCGGGCATAAAGAAATTCATCTACTCTTATGTTTATACGGTACCGTATGCATCAGCAAACTGGCGTTTCCATTTTGACGGATATATGGGTGCTACCCAGGCGGGCAGGAGCTCTACCATTACCAATGTGGTTGGCGCAGGTACCACGATCATAACGCTTGATGCAAAATTGAATAATACTGCAGCAGTAGGTGGCCAGAATAGCTCTTCAGTATTTGGTTCTATTCCTACTCCGTTTTACTGCCTCAATATTCCTGCAAACTATGCACCGGGTTCAGTTGATCCGGATCTTGATAGCCTTTATTATGTGCAGATACCCGGCCGCGATGGTACAGGTTACCCTGCCAACCCGCCAAGTGTCAACTACCAGGTTCCTTATACTGCAACATCGCCGCTTGCCGCAAGCCCCTTTGTTTATGTTCCTACTACAGGCCAAATGAGTTTCACCCCAAACCTTGTTCAGCGATCACTGGCATGTATGGAAGTACAGGAGTACCGGAATGGTGTACTTGTAGGTACCAGCCAGCGTGAAATGACCATTGTGGTATTAAACACATGTAGTAATTATCCGCCTACCGGCGTAATTACAAATCCAGCACCGGCTACAGGTGTAACGTTGATCGATTCAACGACGATAAGGGTGTGTAAAGATGTAGGTGTGTTTACGTTTAATATTAATCCTACCGACGTAAATGGTGACACAATTGATTATAGCGCGAGTGGCCTGCCTGCAGGTTCTACCTTTACTGTAACGAACAACCATACCACAGCGCCTACAGGTGTATTCACCTGGAATACAAACCTGGCAGCAGCTGGTACTTATACATTCACCCTAAACTACCAGGATAATGAATGTCCTTTATCTGCCGATCAGCAGATAACTTACACCATAATAATTGCACCGCTCCCGGGCAACACATTTACACTCGTATCGGCAGCAACATGTACCAAGAAAGCGGTGTTCACCGTTGCCTCCGGTGTGTCGCCATGGACTGAGACGGTATTGCAAGGGGTTACAGTTGTGCATACGAACATCAACCTTACCAATACACTTACAGATAGTCTCGTGGCGGGTACTTATACCATACGCACAACCAATGATGTAGGTTGCAGCAAGGACACAGTGATTACGCTGGTGTCACCTCCCGGCCCAAGCTTCTTAACGCTTACTTCTACGCTGCCAACCTGCCCCGGCGGTTCCGATGGAACTATTAGTTTTACAGGAACAGGTAGCCTGGCACCATACACGTATGCTTACAACGCGCTTCCTTTTACGAGCACAACTACTTATACGGGATTAGCGGCAGGTACATACACGCTGCACATCAAAGATGCTAACCTTTGTATAAAAGATAGCGTGTACACATTGGGCGACGGGCTACCAATTTATGTGAATGCCCAGGTAAAAAGACCTACGTGTGCCGGCGTTGCTAACGGACAGGTGATACTGGCTGCTTACAACAATAACTCGCCGCCATACACCTACGCAATAGGCGCAGGGCCATTTACAGCAAGTGGTACCTTCAGCGCCCTTGCATCAGGTACCTATACTTTCCATGTGCATAATTCCACAGGATGTAATAAAGACACCGTAATTACATTGACGGATTCCCTTGCCGTACATGCTACTTTGGTTATCACTAACGTATTGTGTAACGGTGGCAACACAGGTTCAATAACTGCAACGGGCAATAATGCAGTCAACCCGTACACGTACGCGTTGAATGCGGGGCCATTTTCAGGAGTTAATACCTTCCCTAATCTCACCGCAGCCACATATACGGTACATATACTTGATGCGATAGGTTGCACACTTGATACCAATGCTGTTGTAACACAGCCTACTGTTATTACAGGCGTGCCCACGGTTACCAATGTTCTTTGCAACGGGGCATCGACCGGCCAGATAGTGATGGCAGCATCGGGTGGTACCCCCGGCTATACATACGCCAATGGTGCAAACCCATATGGCCCGTCGAATACCTTTGCCGGCCTGCCTGCAGGTACTTATACAATTCATATAAAGGACGCCAATAACTGTATTAAAGATGTTGTTACAACTATTACAGAGCCTACTGTTCTGAGAATAACACAGGTAGCAATGGCTCAACCCACTTGTAACGGATCGGCTAACGGTACAATGACAGTAAGTGCATCCGGCGGTACGCCCGGTTATACTTATGCAATAAATGTCGGCCCGTACGGTCCTTCCAGTACATTTATCGGGCTGGTAGCTGCTACTTATACACTGCATGTGAAAGATGCAAACGGCTGTATAAAAGATACAACAGTTACCCTTGCACAGCCAACGCCTGTTACCGTAACAGCTTCTGTTAAAAAGTCTACATGTGCTACACTGGGCGATGGTAAAGTGATACTCTCGGCTTTAGGAGGCACACCAACTTATACATATGCACAGGGTGCCGGGCCATACACAGCCTCTAATACATTTACTCCTTTAGCAGCCGGCACGTATATATTCCATATTAAGGATTCGCATGGCTGTATTAAAGACACCAGCATAGCAATCGTTGACTCACTTAACCCGGTTGGTATATTCAATATTACAAATGAATTGTGCTTCGGGCAAAGTATGGGCGTGATTGATGTTACAGGAAGCGGCGCAAGCGCACCTTACACTTTTGCACTTGACCCCAATCCCTACAGCCCGACCAATGTATTCCCTAACCTGCCTGCGGGCACATACACAGTGCACATAAAAGATGTGAATGGCTGCATTAAGGATACCACCGTGGCTGTAACAGAGCCTCCTGTACTTGGTTTTAATATCACTATCAGCAGGCCTACATGTTTCGGTTACACCAACGGTAGCATCACTGCAGTAGGCACCGGCGGTACCCCTGCATATACTTATGCCTTAAACAGCGGCGGCCTGTCAACTGTGAATGTGTTTAGCGGCCTGGCCACGAGTGTGGATACGGTTCATATTGTAGACAACAATGGCTGTAAATATGATTCGATAATGACCGTTACGCAGCCAAGCAAGCTGCAGATAATTGACATGATGCTTACCCCTCCGAGGTGCTATTCGGATGAGAACGGTATCATCCAGGTGTTCCTGGCCGGTGGTACACCGCCATATTATTACGCGGTTGACTTTAATTCGTTCGGTACCTCAAGCAGCACAGGTAATTTGTTCGCGGGCTTCCATGATGTTCATGTAAAGGATGCAAATGCATGCCCTATTGATACAAATGTTTATCTCAAGCAGCCTGATCCTTTGGTATTTGCAGGTGCTAACGTGACCAATCCTACCTGTGAAGGTTATGCAGATGGTGCTGTGACGGTGACAGCAGCCGGCGGTACGCCTCCATATAAATACTCGCAGACCCAGTCAGATTATACATCCGCGTCAGCTTTTACCGGTTTGCCCGAGGGTACTTATAATTTCTACGCAATTGACAGCAGCGGTTGTAAGCACGATACATCCATAACATTGACGGGCTTGCCACATATAGTACTCGAAGAACCGACCATTACGCCAACCAGCTGCTATAATGTACCTGACGGTGTAATAATGATAAATGCTTCAGGCGGTGTGCCACCATTCACTTACCAGGTAGATGGACAGCCAACTCCACCAACTGCAAATGACATATTTACAAACCAGTCAGCCGGTTATCATATCATCACGGTGGTGGATAGCAAGGATTGTAAGAAATCTACGAGAGTGCCGGTTCCACAACCTGATTCGATCACGGTTAAGATGCATACTAATGGCAATCTTTGCGAAGGTGTAGATGATAACGGCGCGGTATACGTTGATGCTAAAGGCGGTACTCCTCCTTACAACTACACATGGAGCACCGATACGACCCGTATAGTGGGTACAAACAGCATTACCGGTCTGCCAAATGGATTCTACAGGGTTGTGATACACGATGCGCATGACTGTGTTGCCAGCGGCGAAGCAGAAGTGCAGTACGACAATTGCTGTACTCCATACATCCCGAATGCCTTTACGCCAAATGGTGATGGTAAGAACGATTACTTCCGCCCTGTATACAAAGGCGACATGCAGCTCATCAAAATGTCAATATTCAACCGTTTTGGCCAGTTGGTATACACCACGACCGATGTGAGCTCAGGATGGGACGGAACCTTCAACGGCGTTGCCCAGGAAATGGACACTTATTTCTTCTATATGGAGATAATATGTGGCAATAAAGGCGATGTAGATAACAAACAGATGATTAAAGGTGATATAACGCTTATCAGGTAAGGCCTATGGCAGTATTTGATAATTTAAAATAGTAAACAAGAATATTCAAATTAAGGGAGGCAAATTAAGTGTAAAAGCTTATTTTTGCCTCCCTTAATGTTAATATGGAATACAGAGAAATTGTAGCAGTAACAGGCCTTAGTGGGCTATACCAGCTGATGACGACAAAAAGTGACGGTGCAATTGTACGCAATCTTGCAGACAGGACTACCAAGTTCATTTCTGCGCGCCTGCATAATGTAACGCCGCTTGAAAGTATAGAAGTATACACGACAGGTGACAACGTGCGCCTGCATGAGGTGTTTCAGAAAATGAAAGACACTGAAGACACGGTGGCAAAAGCTGATCCCAAATCGCCGGATAACAACGCTATAAAAAGCTACTTCAAAACCGTTTTTGCAGATATCGATGAAGACCGTGTGTATGTGAGCGATATGAAGAAAATGCTTAAGTGGTATGAGCTGCTGAAGGCAAACGACCTGCTGAATTTTGAAGCAGCCGTTGCAGCTGCAGCTGCCGCTGAAGAAACTCCGGCGGAAGAAGCTCCTGCAAGTAAAGCAGCAACAGCTGAACCTGCTGAAGTAAAAGAGGAAGTAGCCGAAAAGCCTAAAAAAGCTGCGCGCAAAAAGAAAGTAGAAGGTGATGATGCAAATGCGGAGCCTGCTGAAAAGCCCGCTAAGAAAACAGCAGCAAAGAAGAAAAAGACAGAAGAATAAACATATTTAACAATAATAAAAAGAGGCCGGTATCAATACCGGCCTCTTTTTGTTTGCATCAATGCAATGATTTCATCCGTACAATTCGAGGTGAATATCCTTTTTATCGTAGCCTAGTTTTATGATCCTGTCACGGGCCTCATCTATCATGGCACGCCAGCCGCATAGCATAAAATGCGCCGGGCGGTATTTATAAGTTGCCGTTAGCTCCTCGTATATCGCATGCACATAGCCCATATACCCATCCCATTCCTCGCGCGATAGCGTGGGATTGTATTCGAAGCCCGGCATCATTTTTTCTAGCTCGCGCATTTCATCTGCATACAGCAGGTCCTGCTGTGTGCGTGTACCGAAGATGAGATGTATCTGCCCATGCGGTATGGAGTGTGTATTGATGTAATGCAGCATACTACGAAAGGGTGCTATCCCCGTGCCTGTACAGATCAGGAACAAATCTTTCTGCATATCGGAAGGCATGACAAACACACCTTGCGGTCCACGGAGGGTGAAGGTGCTGCCCACAGTTATTTCCTTGAAAATATAATTGGTAGCCACACCGTCCTCTATGTATGAGATCACCAGTTCTATTACGTTGCTGCCATCGGGCATGGAGGCTATGCTGTAGCTGCGCCAGCGTTTGTTGCGTTGCTCGTGTATCGGCAGATCGAGCGTAACGAACTGGCCGGGTTTGAAATCGAATACATCAGTTTCCGGCAGTTCGATCCAATAGCGCCGGGTATTATGCGTTGCCTGTTCTATTTGTTTTACAATGCCTGTTTGCCATGGAGGGATCATAAAGGCAAGTTACTCAAAATATGGTTTACTGTTGTACCTGCGCCTTATAGGATACGCTGTCTTTTATTTTATTCATTCATTGTTTATAGTTATGGCGTATCCACATTTTCAATTCGAGGTCGGTAGCGGTGCGCGCAAAGTCGTAGGGCATGGGGTAGCATTCATAAAATTTGCTGCAGAGTCTTGCGGAAGGTTGGTTAAGGCACTTACCAATTCCTGGGTGTAGCGGGTGTCCACAAATTTACTCTGTTCATAACCGGCGAATGTGTTCAGGAATTTTTTCTTCTTTTTAGTTTGCCCAAGTAAACGTTCGGCGAGTGCGCTGAACAAACCCCGTACCCCTATCCCACCACTAAATTCAAATTCAGGTTTCACCGGCTGGTTGTAATCAATAGCATGCTGGAAAGTTTCGCGCATGGCCAATGAATCCTGTACGAACCTGGAACCGCTTGTTACCGTAGCTTCCTTAAGCGTGTAGCTAAGGTGGTCCATAAAAACAGTGCGGTAAACATTACCGGTGGTGAAAGGCACGATCACTATTGCCCGGCTGTATGAAGCGTGGTAGAATAAGATCGTATCGCCGGCGATGCCATATGCTACGAAGCGACCATCTTTATCAGCGCTCCAGGTGTTCCCTGTTCGTTTATTGGTGAGGCTAACATCCGCCAGTGCATTTCTCGTTTCCTTATCGAACACTGAACCTTCTATTTTTTGTGCTGCGCAACAGAAGCCTGAAAGGGTAAATAGTAAGGTTAAGGAAAGTTTCATACAGGCCTTACTTTTTGATGATGGCGCTGTCTACAGGATAAGGTGGCTTTGCTCCGTTCTTCATCCATTGCTTGTAGTTGTAGCGTATCCACATTTTCAGTTCCAGGTCGGTGGCGGTGCGGGCGTAATCGTAAGGCATGGGGTTGCTGTTCATAAAGTTACCTACCGAGTCGCCGGTGAGCCCCGTGAGTTGCATGACCAGTTCGGGACTATAGCGGCTGTCCACGAACATCTGCGTCTCCCATTTAGCGTAGTTCTTCTGGAAACGGAATGTGGCCTTGGTGGTGGGCGCAAACAAACTTGCGATAGCAGACACGGGGCTATTAAATGGGCTGGAATGAGGAAAGGCAAGCGGCCTTTGGAAGGTAGAGCGCCTTTCCAATGAGTCAATTTGGTAAGGCGTATATCCCGGGCGTACCGTAAATTCCTCGAGCTGGTAGTTCACCTGCTGCATTTTTACTTCTATTTCCAGGTCGCCGGCAATGGCGGGCAGGTTTTTTTGCTGTGCCTTATAGCCGATATACGAAAACGCCACATGATCGCCGGAGTGAACCTCTATGCTGAAATTCCCATTTTCATCGCTGTATGCGTTCTGACGGCTCTCCATATTCACAATGGTCACGGGGTATAGCGGCTTTCCGGTTGCTGCATCCGTCACCCGGCCTTTTAGTACCTGGGCCATGCTAAAGCCGCAGGCAAAGAGGGATAATATGGTGAATATATAGCGCAAAATAATTTTTTATATAGGCCTGTAAATTTAGTCAGCCATCCTTAGCAATATAGGATTATAAATGTTTTTGGGAATACTTTAAGAAAAATAAGCCGTTTGCCTTTATTTTGTAAGCAAATTCGTACCAATGGCCAGCAATACATTTTACCAAAGGCTGCAGAAAGAGCTGCAGGAGATAAAAGACGCAGGATTATTTAAAGCAGAGCGCATCATAGAATCGGAGCAGGGTGCAGAGATAATTGTGAACGGCAAGAAGGTGCTCAACTTTTGTGCGAACAACTACCTGGGCCTTTCATCTAACCCCAAGGTGATAGAAGCTGCGCACAAAGCGATAGATCATCGTGGTTACGGTATGAGCTCCGTGCGCTTCATTTGCGGTACACAGGATATACATAAAGAACTGGAAGCGAAGATCGCCAAGTTCCTGGGTACGGAAGACTCTGTACTGTATGTGGCCTGCTTTGATGCAAATGGCGGTGTGTTTGAGCCATTGCTGAACGAAGAAGATGCGATCATATCTGATGAACTGAACCATGCATCTATAATAGACGGCGTGAGGCTTTGTAAAGCGCAACGCGGACGCTACAAGCACAATAATATGGAGGACCTTGAGGCACAGCTGCAGGCATTCTCCGGTGCGCGTACCCGCCTGATAGTTACCGATTCCGTATTCTCGATGGACGGCACCATAGCACAGCTGGATAAGATATGCGACCTGGCAGATAAATATGATGCACTGGTGATGATAGACGAGAGCCATTCATCCGGTTTTATGGGCAAGACAGGCCGTGGTGTGCATGAGCTATGCGGTGTGATGGGCAGGATAGATATCATAACCGGCACGCTCGGCAAGGCTCTGGGCGGCGCATCGGGCGGTTTTACCAGCGGGCGTAAAGAGATAGTGGAAATGATGCGCCAGCGCAGCAGGCCTTATTTGTTCTCGAATTCGCTTGCTCCCTCAATAGTAGGTGCATCGATAGCGGTGCTGGATATGCTGAGCGAGACAACTGCACTGCGCGATAAGCTGGAAGAGAATACCATGTACTTCCGCAGCAAAATGACGGCGGTAGGTTTTGATATAAAACCGGGTACACACCCCATAGCACCCATCATGCTGTATGATGCGGTAGTGGCACAACAAATGGCAGCTAAAATGCTGGATGAAGGCATCTATGTTATAGGCTTCTTCTACCCGGTAGTGCCTAAGGGACAGGCGCGTATCCGCGTGCAGATATCGGCAGCACATAGCAGGGAGCACCTTGATAAAGCGATCGAAGCCTTTACCAAAGTAGGTAAGGAGCTGGGTGTGATCAAAGAGGCAGTAGCTTAAGTGGAGTAAAAGTCAAGACGATATATTTTTGGAATGCCCGATGAAATTAAAAAATTGTCGGGCGTTTTTCTGTCGCAAACAGGTAATAAAAAAAGGCATGCGCCGCATGCCTTAAGGTAATGAACTAAAAAAAGTATGATTAGATAACTTTTACGTTAACTGCGTTTAGACCTTTTTTGCCATTTTGTACTTCAAAGGTTACTTTGTCGTTCTCGTGGATCTCATCGATCAAACCTGAAACGTGAACAAAGATGTCCTGGCCGCCGTTGGCGGGTGTAATGAAACCAAATCCTTTGGTTACATTGAAGAATTTTACTGTACCTTCTTGCATTGTGTAAAGAATTAATTAATAAAGTGCAAAACTACAATAATATTTTATATTCCACAATAGGTTTGCTTTTTTAACAAAAAAATCAGGTATTTGGCTTTTGGGTAAAAGACCATAGGGTTTTCGCGAGCTAAATGAGGATCGACGCAGGATAACACGTGGCTCCATCTGGAGCCTTTTTAAATGCGTAAATGACATCGATCCTATAAACACGGAGCTACTCTGTAGCTAGGTATCTAAAGATGATTTCCGAGGATGGAGGGTAAATATGTCGTCGCTACGGGACTTGCGTTACTCAGACAATTCGTTCTTCTACCGATATTTTGTCCCTATGGGACTTTGCGGGGATATTATGTGATGCTTCTGAATACCGTATAACGTAGTAGCATTTCCAGCGCAAGGCATATGAGCGCTATGCAGGCAAAGGGAAAGAACAGTTCCGCATAGTGTTTGTAAGAGCTTATTTCCACCCTTGTTTTCTCCATTTTGTCTATCTCCTGGTATATGGCTGCCATTGAGCTATTGCCTGTGGCGCGGAAGTATTTACCTCCTGTTTGCCCGGCTATCTGCCTGAGCAGTGGCTCATCTATCTGCACGGGCATCATCTGGGTTTGCATACCAAATGGCGTTTGCACCGGGTAGGGAGCCTGTCCTTCTGTACCAATACCCACAGTGTACACACGCACCTTGTACGCCTTGGCTATTTCGAGGGCGGTATTGGGGTCTATCAGGCCTGTATTATTTACACCATCGGTAAGCAGTATGATCACCTTGCTTTTAGCATGCGAATTGCGCAACCTGTCGACAGCAGTAGCCAAGCCCATACCTATAGAAGTGCCATCTACAAGAGCGCCGCTTTTTACATTGCTCACCTGCTCTTTGAGCACATTATGGTCGATGGTTATGGGGCATTGGGTAAAACTTTCGCCGGCAAATATGACAAAGCCTATGCGGTCGGTAGGGCGGCGGTCGATAAAATCGAGCGCGATAGCTTTTGCAGCATCAATGCGATTAGGTTTAAAATCCTGGGCCAGCATACTGCCTGAAACGTCGAGGCTTATTACTATGTCGATGCCTTCGCTATCAATAGACTCCGTTACATTACTGGAACGTGGGCGGGCCAATGCAATAGCTAAGAATGCGAGTGCGATGAGACGTAATGCAAACAAGGCCGGGCGGAAACGCACACGGGCAGTGGGCTTCATGTGCTGCACACCTTGCAGGGTTGTAAGGCGCAGGGCAGGGTTATTGTTCTTCCTGCCGCGGGCCTGCCACCATATCATGAATGGAATAAGCAGCAGCAGGCCCAAATAAAAAGGGTGTGCAAAGCTGAGGTGTTTCCAATCCATTAATGCGCTCATGACTGCTGTTGTGGGGTTTCTGTTATTACCGGTTTAGTATTGTTCACAAATTGTATGGCTTGTTCCATAGCTGTTGTATGCTCGTGCGGCAAGGGCTGCGCCTTGGCAAATTTTGCAAGGTCAGCCGTGTACCAGATGGCCGAAAGCAGATCGAGCTGAGCATGCATTTCTTTATGATTCCTTGCGGTGGATAAAAGCTCGTCGGTAGTGAGCTCCATGGCTGATGTACGGAAACGCTGCTCGATGTATACACGCAGTATATCGGTAAGCTGTGTGTAGTATTCTTTCACCTGTCCTTTCTGCCATAGCTGCTGTGCATCCAGCTCGCGAAGAATACGCACCGTTTTTTCCTGCAGGGTCTCTACAGGGCCTTGAGAAACTATAACAGGAGCAGGCGCTTTTTTGTTTTTTACGAAATAGAAGAAGACGAATATTGCCAGGCCGATAAATAACAGGGCTGCAATAATAATCCAGAGGTAATCGAGCCAGCTATTTTTAACCAGCATGATACCCTTAATGCCCTTAAAGCCTTTAGAGGTATCTACTGCTACTGTTTGCACGAGGATGGAAAAAGAATCGGTCTGTACCGTATATGTAGTGCCGCTATTCGGTATTACGGGGAAGGCAAGGGCAGGTATTACATAGACCCCTGAATCGAAACCCGTTACCAGCAGGCGTTGCTTATAAGTAACGATATCGCCGTTCTTCACGGTGTCTATCTTTCCTTTCTCCACTATCTCGAGATGATTGACCGTATCGGGTATGAAGGCCCACTGCAGGCGGCTTTGTGAAGCATTGTGCTGTGCCTCTATGAAGACGCGCACCTGGTCGCCCACCATTATTTTTGTTGCATCTATGCGGGCGGTAACTTTTGCATCGCCCTGGGCATATGAATGGCTGCCTGCCAGCACTAGTGCCAGCAATAGAAAGAGCGCATACCGTTTATTAGCCTGTTTGTTCATCGTGAAGTTACCTTCCTTTAAAAAATCCCTGTAACGCTTTTACATAGTCCTCATCGGTGCGCAGCTGCAATAGCTGTGCGCCGCTTTTGCGGAAGGACTGTATGCAATATCCTTTATACTGCTCAAAAGCCGCAGTGTAGTTCTTTCTTACGTTCTTATCATCGGTATCCAGCCACTGCATCTCGCCTGTTTCCGAATCCACTACCTGTATCAGGCCCGCAGAAGGCAGCTCACGATCGTTCTTATCATATACCTGCATACCTACCAGGTCGTGCTTGCGTGCTGCAAGTTGCAAGGGTGTATCATAGGCCTCGCTGATGAAATCGCTGAGCACGAATGCTATTGTGCGTTTTTTCAAAACATTGTTCAGGTAATCGAGCGCCACGCCTACGCGGGTGCCACCTGTCTGCACAGGTTCCAGCGCTACCAGCTCGCGGATGATTCGGAGTATATGACTGCGGCCTTTCTTTGGCGGAATGAATTTCTCGATCTTATCGCTGAAGAATATCACACCCACTTTATCATTGTTGGTAGCCGCAGAAAATGATAGTACTGCACTTAACTCGGTGATCAGCTCGCGCTTCAGGCGCTTATGTGTACCAAAAAGCGAACTGGAACTAATATCAACCAGCAGCATGAGCGTAAGCTCACGCTCTTCCTCAAAAACTTTTACATAGGTGTGTGAAAAGCGGGCAGTAACGTTCCAGTCGATAGAGCGTATATCATCGCCCGGTGTGTATTCCCTTACCTCGCTGAAGGACATGCCCCTGCCCTTGAAAGTGGAGTGGTACTCGCCCGCAAAGATGTGGTTGCTAAGGCCTCTTGTCTTTATTTCTATCCGTCTTACCCGTTTAAGTATTTCGGCGGTGGTCAGCATTTTTCCTGTTCAAAAATAAGATTCAAAAATAAGGCTATAAACTTGTTATACAAGTTGCAATATTAATAGCTGAAGTACAAAGTAGTTGTTAAAAAACGTATTAAAAAATCTTCTTTTTTAACCTATGTATTTTTTGAGGATGGTAGCGATCTTCCCGGCCAGTTCTTGCGCCACGGATTCATCCCAGAGCAGGCTGATGCCGATAGAGAGGCAGCGGCCTATTATGGCGTCGCTCATAGGGAAAGCCCGGTTACTGTAGTGCAAAATGCCCAGTTTTTGTGGTTCGTAGAGTTTATGCATCCAGCTGCCGCTTTGCAGGTGCTGCCATTTGCCGATGTAATGCCAGTTGTTCTCATACCAGTAATGGGCCCCTTTAATGCCCGCGGCCTTCATTTCCTCGTAAGCCATTTTGGCCATTTCCTCGCCGGGCAGGAAGAAAGAGAGGTATGCGCCGGTGTGGCCATCAGGATCGGGTATGATGCGGAAACTGATACCGGGCATGTCCTTTATTGAATTGTACAGGATATCATGATTGCGTATTTGTATGGCCAGGAATTCAGGTAGCCTGCGTACCTGTGCCAGGCCAACGGCAGCGTGCAGTTCTGTAATGCGGTAGTTGTAACCTAAATAAGTATGGGGGTCAATGTTCCTGTCCTTATTGATATGGTCGTGGCCATGGTCGCTATACTGGCGCGCACGTTTGTACACATCTTCATCATTTGTTATCACCGCGCCGCCTTCACCGCAGGTTATCATCTTTGAAATGTCGAAAGAGTATACTCCTGCATGGCCCATGGTGCCTACGCTTTTACCCTTGTAACTTGCCCCAACGGCAAGGCACGCGTCCTCGAGCAAAAAGATATTGTTCTTGTCGCAAACGGCTTTTATTTCATCCATGCGCGCCATGCTGCCACACATATGTACCGGCATTATGGCTTTGGTATGGCTTGTTATGGCATTTTCAACAGATTCAGGATTCATGCCCAGCGTTTCATCTACATCGGCAAAAACCGGTATAGCGCCCACGCCCACTATGGCCTCGAAATTGGACACGAAACAGAAAGTAGGTATGATCACCTCATCGCCTGCGCCAATGCCCAGTGCAGCCAGCGCAGTTGTTAGCGCGGTAGTGCCACTGGTGGTAAGCAATGCATATTTGCAACCGAATGTTTTGCAGATGGCCTCTTCCAGCTCCGCAGCTTTCCAAACACCCTTGCGCGCAGCCTCAAAACCATACCGTGGGATGATGCCTGTTTGCAGTACATCGTTCACTTCTTTGCGTTCAGCATCGCCAAATAGTTCATAGCCCGGCATAAGTTAAGTTTTGGTTATGTAAATGTAATTTAAGGGCAAAGACCCAAAGACACAAAGTTCTTCTGTTTTTTATCGATAAGCAGTAGCTTTGATTAAAATTGCTATCTATGACAACATATTCAAAGCTCACCGCAATAGCGCTTTGTGCGTCCGTACTTTTTACAGCATCCTGCAGCAACAATGGCAGCGATGACAAGGGAGAAACCAAAGATACAGCCGCTGCTGCTGTACCGCTTGCGCCTATTTCCATAACGCCGGTTGGCACCTCGCCTGAATTCCAGGATGCACAGCTATCTGTGGCATCGGTAAAGGCTGAGAAAGGTGCTAACGATTCTGTGAAAGTGATGTTCAGCTTCAATGTGAAGAACTATGAACTGAAACAGCAAACAGGTGATGCGGGCAGCAAACTTTGTAACAACTCAGATAAAGGCCAACACATACATTTCATACTGGATAACAAACCGTACAAAGCCCTCTACATGCCCGCCGATACTGAAACACTGGGCAAGAATACAGAGCATTGGCTGATGGCATTCCTGTCGCGCTCCTACCACGAGTCATTGAAGAACAAGGGCGCTGCGATACTGTACCACTTTATGATAGATGAGAAAGGCAATATTAAAAAGCTGGAAGACCCTAAAACACCTATGGTATTCTACAGCCGCCCTAAGGGAGACTACATAGGTAAGGATACTGCGAACGTTTTGTTCGATTTCTATGTATGGAATGCAACACTTGCCCCCGATGGTTATAAGGTGAAGGCCCAGATACACACCGAAAGCGGCCGCGATACCGCGCTGACTATCACGGAATGGAAGTCAAACTTCCTGCACAACCTTGGCACAGGAAAGGCCAGCATAATACTCACCCTGTTTGATAAAGATGGCAAACAACTGGAAGGGCCAAACACCCAGACAATGCGCAGCTTTAACCTTGCAGCGCAGGAGCCGATGAAATAAATATTGATAGTACAAGGGATAAAAAAGCGGCAGGTTGTACACCTGCCGCTTTTTACTTTTATAAAAATATGTTTATTCCGGTATCACCAGCCTGAAGCCATTACCGTGGATGTTTACTATTTCCACGCTGCTGTCGTCTTTCAGGTATTTGCGCAGCTTAGCTATGTACACATCCATGCTGCGGCCGTTGAAGTAAGTATCACTACCCCATATGCGCTTTAAGGCTGCATCGCGGGGAAGGAGGTCGTTTTTGTATTCTGCAAGCATCAGCAGCAATTCATTCTCTTTTGGAGAGAGCGTATGCGTCTCGCCATTATGGGCAAGTGTGCGCAGTTTGCTGTTGAACTGGTAGCTGCCTATCGTGAACTCGACCTGTGAATGCTGTTTTTCCTGCAGTTCCTGGTTGCGTTTCAGTATGGCTTTTATTTTTTGCAGTAATATTTCGCTGTCAAAAGGTTTGGTGATATAGTCATCAGCACCCAGTTTGTAACCTGTAAGTATGTCCTCTTTCATGCTTTTGGCAGAGAGGAAGAAAAGCGGCACATCCGGGTCCACGTTCCTTATTTCTTCAGCCAGTGTAAATCCGTCCATATTGGGCATCATCACATCCAGGAGGCATACATCAAATTTTTCCCGACGGAAAGCTGCCAGTCCTAAAATACCATCACGTGCCAGCTCTACTACGAAGTCATTCAATTCCAGGTAATTCTTCAATACTTGTCCGAAGTTGGTATCGTCCTCTACAAGCAGTACTTTATTTTTTTCTTTTTCCATTCTAGTTTTGGTGTGTGTTGTAATGGTGTCAAAAGTAATGCCGGCAAATTTGCATTACGAATAATGTTTTGTTAAAACCTCGGGCAGTGAATATTGCTGCGTCCGCGGTTGCTCCTGTCATATGATCCTACATATACCAGGGAGAACTCGAGCGCACCTTTACCCTTGTTGTAATTACCCAATGAAGATATGGTATAGTCATAGCTGGCGATCATCTGTATGCCTACAAATTCAAAACCTACAACGCCTACTGCTGCATCGCCAATGCGATGATAGCCACCCAGGATCAGTTGGTTAGCACCGTATCCTTCCTTCTCAGGAGTGATGTTGATCCGGAACAGCGTTCCGTACAGTGCTTCGTAAGCACCCTGCTGTGTAGTATAATACACCGAGGGGTTCAGGATAACTGTTTTACTGAGGCGCCAAAGCACATCAAGATTTGCTGTCGGGCGCATGGCTATTTTTACGTCCTGGCCGTAGAAAGATTGCTTAGGCTGGTTGATATTGGCAATACCAAAACCCAGTTTAGCGTAAACGTTATCACCGGGCAGGTAAGCCAGGTTGACACCGGCCGCCACGTCCATGTAATTGGTCTTTATGATGCCTCTTTTTTCGTTGGTAGGCAATTGGTAATTGAAACCAAAGCCATCCCACTGCGAATCAAAGGTCAGTTTGTCGTAGTTAACGCTGCGCTGCACGTAAGCAGCTGATGCCCCTGCCGAGACCATGAACTGCTCTCCCATCATAAGGTGGTAAGAGAGGAAGGCCTCAGCCCGTGTCAAAGCAAGATCGCCGTCGCCTGCTTTGTCGGTAAACATAGCAGCGCCTATTCCCATCCAGTTGGTCCCTGATTCGCCCCTGAATGCTTCAAGGTCGCCATAGGCTGAAAAGGTTTTGTAAGGAACGGGTACGCTGGCCCATTGCTGCCTGTAGTTAGCACCTACACGGTAGTCGTTATCAGGCAACAAAGCTGTGTTTGCAGGGTTCAGCAGCATAGGGGCATTGTAATACTGCGAAAAGTGCATGCTTTGCGCATTGGCTTTCTCGGTGGTAAAGCATGCAGCAAGTACAAATGCCGCAATAAGCTTAGGTAAGGATGTTTTTTTCATACGTCTAATTTATCGGAGTAAGGTTATATTTCCTTGTTTTTCAAATGTTGTTCCATCAATGAATGTTGCTGTGAGCACAAATGCATAGGCATCCATTTCCTGTGGCTTGCCTTTGTAAGTGCCATCCCAGCCGTGGTCAAGCGAAGTTGATTCAAATACCAGCTCACCCCAGCGGTTCCATATCCGCAGGTCCATTTTTTCTACTGCAGCACCGCGTGCATACAGTATATCATTAAAGAAATCGCCGTTCGGGCTAAAGGCATTTGGTACATCTATGAGCGGGCGAATGTCTGAGTATATTTTCTTGCAAATTGTATCCGGGCAGTTGTCCGTATTGTTAGCTTCCAGGCACACATCATAGTAGCCGGTCTTGCGGTACATATGTACCGGATTTTCTTCCTGGCTGCCTGCACCATCGCCAAAACCCCATTGGTATATTGACGCGTTAAGCGAATGGTTCGTAAACGTGATGGGCGCGTTAGGAACGGGTATAGAAGGTGAATAGCTGAAATCAGCGATGGCGTGAGCCTTTATCTTGATGGCCTTGGTAGCTGTATCGGAATAATTACAGGCTGCGGGGTTGTAAGCGATCACGGTTACCAGGTAGGTGCCTGTGCTATCGTATGTATGATACGGAGAAGCAATGTTTGCCGAATCGCCATCGCCAAATGTCCATAACCAGGTCACACCATTCACAGCTGTTCCGTTGAACTGTATCGCAGAGCCTAGACAGAGCGAATCGGGCATGGCTATATCAACAGATACAAGAGTTTTGGCAAAGTGTATGGTCTTCGTTACCGAATCGGGATTGTTACAGGCTGTAGTGTCTATCATCACGAGTGTTACAGTATAAGTGCCTGTATCAGGGAAGTCATGCGCCGGTGGTGTGGTACCATTGAAGTCAAACCCGTCGCTGAAATGCCACAGGAATTTGGTCCAGCTTTGTGAGTTGGGTATGGTATTATATTGTGAGGTATTCAAAAAAGTTGCGGAGAACGGATCGCAGGTATCAGTAAGCTGGAAAGTAAAATCCGCCTTTATTTCACCTGAATCCACTTTTACTGTCATCGTTGTTGAATCTATGGTTTTATTGCAGGCGTTGGCATTAGTTACGACCAGCTGCACGGTATAAATGCCGGGGGTGGTGTAAGTGTGAGGGCCAGGATTAAATGCTGTACTGACAGGTGAGCCATCACCAAAATCCCATGTGTAATTAGCGCCGTTAGTAGATGTGTTGTTGAACTGTGCTGTGAACGGCGCACATCCCGACGTGTCACCGGTAATACTTGCGGTAGCCACAACTGGTCCAAAATGGAAGGCTATTTTCAAAGCGATCTCATTGCAGTTGAAACTGCTGTCCTGCAAGCTCCAAACATTGGGCGGCTGTGTGGGGAAATTGCCATGGCCACAAGCACCGCATATTGCCTGGTACACTACACCATTCCTGTCAAAACGGCTGGTGCCGCCATCAACGTGCTCACCCACAGGAGTATTGATAGAGCCCATGAATGTGCCGTACATCAGGCCCAAAGCATTCTTACTCAATACGATAAAGTAAAAGTCTTTGCCATCCGTAGTGGACTGTGCTGCATCGGGCGTAATCGGCATGTTAAAGGTGGTACCTACCGAGGGAAGCATGCCCGTAATTACCGTACCGCCCCAACCGGAAATGTAAATATTTTCGCAGGTATCAACAAGGAAGGCTACAGGTGAGATATTGGTATGCGCAGGGTCACCACTTCCATATACGGTTGAAAATATATTCGTGCCAAGATTAGAGTCCAGTTTGATAATGAATTGGCTTGAATTTGGATTAGAGTAAACGCCCGCGGTCACCGGGAACTGGCCACCTAAAGATTGCCCCTCTGCGTATATTCCGTTGTTTGCGTCAATTTGCAGGCCATATACCTGGTCGTAATTTGCCGTGCCTATGGCGGTGGATTTTTGCAGGGTGTACGCGCCGCCATTTAAAAATCTTACGATAAAACCATCTGCCACTCCGCCCTGATAACTACTGTGTAATGCGCCTGGCAAAAAGGGAAAGTCGGAACTATTAGTGCCGCCGCCAACATATAAATGCGTCTGTCCCGTGTCAAGTGTTAAGACATAACCTGCATCTTCAGTATTACCACCCAAAAATGTACTCCAGGTAAGGCCGGTAAGATTTGGGTTCATTTTAAAAACTACCGCATCTTGAAGGCCTTTCAATACAGATTGCGCTGCATTGCCCGTAACAGGGAAATTAGCAGACTTTGTAGAGGCTGTTACATAAACGTTTGCTGCTTTGTCTATGATCACCTCACTTCGTGCATCATCGCCATAATTGTATTTTAAGAAACCAACCGTATCTTCAGCACCGTTATAATTCACTGCGTCATCACCTGCGCCGCCTATAAAAGTAGAGCCTATTAATGCAGTGGCCGTGCTGTTGAGTTTTGTTACTACGATATCAGCCCCCCCGTTGTATGTTCCGTCATAGCAGCCCGCCGTTACAGGATAGTTGGCGGAATACGTGCGGCCGGCAATAATGAGGTTGTCATTGGCGTCCACTATCATACTGTGAGGCTGATCATTATCGCTGCCTCCTATATAGGTTGCCCAAATGCGATTTGTACCATCAGCAGAGAATTTCATTATACCCATATCACTGGCATAGTGTATGCCCGTACTGGTAGTGCCGCCGCCAAAAGTATCCTGGAAAGCCCCGGGCGTCACCGGGAACGTCGTGTCGCCGATAATACCGCTCACTAAGCCTCCCGCATAAAAATTGCCATGCTCATCATAGGTAGCGGTATAACCAAAATTATCGGCAGTGGAGCCGGTAAATGTTGCAAAGACAACAGTGGGATCTATGACCAAAGCAGTGGATGCATCGTAGCCTTTTGCAAATTTGTAGGTGACATGATTGCCTTTCAGATTGTACTTGCAGGGTACTTCTTTGCGTTCGCCATTTATGTATTGATAAGCAAATGGTTTAATTTCCATTGCATCGCCAACCGATGTTTTAATAATGAGCGTTCCGTTCTTGTCAACGCTAAGGCCATTAGCACCGTCATAACGCATTTTCACCTGGGTAACGTCTGCGCCGGGGGCTACTATAAATTCATACTTAATTGAGCTCTCTTCCGAAGAAACGTGCATGTCTATGCCATTGTACAGCCCTTTATAATCCAAGGCCAGGTAAGGATGTATGCCGGTTTTCCATTTAGCAGAGTCACTGCCTAAAAAATAGTTGTAATAAGTGTTTTGCTTTTTACTGCCTGCTATCTCAACTTTGTTTGCACCTTCGAATATCATCCTGTATTCATGAAATTTCAGCACCTGGGGCGTATGTACGGTTCCGTGATGATAAGCTTCGATCTTATCTACATTGGCATAATCGCCTATCACATATACGAATTCATTTGGCAACAGGTATATGTCGCCCCTGCCCGTCTCGGCTTTATAATCAAATGACGAACCCCATTGTCCCTCATTCTTAATAAAATGTATAGGGGTAGCTGGTCCTGCAACCACGATCAAGGGCAATAGCAGTAACAGACTACATAATAATAAGTAACGTTGCTTCATGTGGTATACAAATGTTACGAGTGTGTTGTCTTCTTTCATTTATATAGACAGCAATAAACCAGCGAAGGTTGTATCCCTGCCTTAAAAATCACCAGTAAGTTAAAGAAAACATATTAAAAAACCTATATCCTGCCACTAAAACAGGAAAAAATGCAACAGGAGACGGAAAATTGGGGGAGCAGTTATTGTTAAAGATGGTTTTTGCCATCCTTTTGAGGGGGGAAATCGGCTCGTTAATTACAAACCTTATCGGCGCAGCAGCTGCTGGCAAAGGCCTCGGGTTTGGCCTTGAAGGCAAAGCCCATACCCAGTATATAGCCCATGGCCTCGCGCAGGGCCTCGTTACTCTTAAAGCTGGGATTTGTATTGATGTCGGCATGCACTTCCATGTCCACATCGTATTTGTTGAAGAGGTCGCACAACTCGTATGCTATTTCAATGCTGCGGGCCACCTCTACCAGCATGCGCTCTTTGATCGTGTAAGGCTGCTTTGTCCGATCATTGCAGATGTACATAAAGCCACCCTGCTTTTCCCGCAGGAAAACAATAACGGTGGCGAATTCCGTTTCGCCACCGCGCACCTGTGAGTCTGTACCGATGCATACTTTAAGATGATAGCCCTTGCCGGTCTCTCTTATTATAGCATCTTCCACAGCCTGTTTCACGGGTGTCCGCAGTGGTTCTCCACTAAAGGTTCTCCATAACATGTGAATATATATTTAGTATTACTAAAGATACTCACATTATTGTTATGGCAACATTAGCCCGGCGTTAATGTTAAATGAAATACACATGTTATGCACAAAGCAGCATATGAAAAGATTTGTTCCAAATAAAAAGAGCTTACCAAATTTTGATAAGCTCTTAATAAAAATCAAATCTTCCTTACGGTGTTATTGAAAGTGTAGCAGTAGCGCTATTATAAGAAACTGTAGCAATAGGACAGCTTGGATGACAAAGTGGGAGCGTTCCGGACGGTGGATTGCATGCGCCAACTGTTACAGAAACTGAACATGGGTTAGTGACCACCATAGCAGGAGCTCCGGTAAAGGAGGGTGTTGTAGGAGCCCATGATAACATGGTAAGGTTCTGTGTTAACGAGGCGCCTGCATTTATTGTGACTTGATTACTGGTATTTGTTACTCCTGAACAATGGCCCCCATAATAAAGAAAGTTAACTTTGAGGGTACAATTAGAGGCAACAGGATAATTGTTTTGAATAGTGACACTTGTTTGGGCCCTTAGACGGGAAGAAAAGCAAACACAAAGCAGGAGGGAGAACAAAATAATCTGTTTCATAATAAGGCTAGTTTAAGTTAAGAATCTAACAATATTAAATAAAAACAAATAGAAAAACAAATATTTATCACTTTACCCTCCCGCCAGCAGTACCTGCCATGCCTTATCTATCTCACCCTTATCCAGTAATTCTCTGGCATATATCTGCAATGCGTTTACCCTTCCTGCATCATCGGTTTCGTAGGCGCGCATTATTTCCGTCAGGCGGTCGTCGTATAGCATTTCGCTTACCACGGGTATTGCAGTGCTATTGCCCAGCATGCCCAGGTTATTGCCGGTAAGTATATGGCTGTTGCGTATGTGCTCAGGTAGTGCATCTACACCCACACCCAGTTCCAGGTTAGGCTTGTGTACATCAAATACCGCACTGCCCGAAGCCCTGCAATAATGGTCGCCGCCCATGCGCGCCACCAGGTCTATCTTATGCGGATCTATTTTTCCGTTCTCGTCCAGCACATGCTCATCCAGGTGCATGCACACTATCTCGCAAATGATCAGGTTGCCCGCGCCGCCGCCCTGGCCGGTCTTGATTACCTGAAGCACTTTGCACTCCAGCTGCGCAGGCGATTCCTTTACCCTGAAAGGTTTTACGAATTCAGAAGCCACGGGCGTAAAGCCTGCTTTTGTAAATTCATTTACATTGGGCGGATACTCGCAACTGGCAAGATTCATTTGCTGCACCATATCGTAGTTCACTACATTCACCACCACTTCTTTGGTAGCATATATATTGTCCAGTGTGTGTTTTACTGTATTATCCCTTACCCTGCGTGCCGGCGAGAAAACGAGCACCGGGGGGTTGCTGCCAAACACATTGAAAAAACTGAAAGGAGCAAGATTGGGCCTCCCTTCACTATCCACCGTACTGGCAAAGCATATAGGTCGTGGCGCCACTGCACCAAGCAGGTAGGCGTGCAGCTGGCCCGTCTTTATTTCTCCGGGAATAATTCTCATAGCTGCAAAATAACATGATTAAACATAAATATGCCCTTTCATTTTGGGCAAAAAATTTGCGGTGCATATAAATGCACCGCAATCCCTTTTTAACTATTTGCTTCCTATGCCCGAATCTCGTAAGGTGAGAAGCTACCGCTAATCTACTGCGGGAATCAGTAAGCACATAGACATATAGGACGAAGCAGGAATATATGCTGCCGAAGCGGAAAAATTAAAATTTCATAGGCACAACTACGGCAGTTTGGTCCCAGCTCAGCTCCAGTATATCTTTTTTAAGGTTAATGACGAATTTCTCCTGCGGAGCGGCCACCGTTTGCGCAGGAACAGTTATGTGCAGCACATCTTTATTCTTCACATCTTCATATCCAAATGCTCCCCACTGTTTCAGCTCTGCATTTAATATAATGGTCCATTCTTTCTGGTTCGGGATAGTGAACAGGGTGTAAGTACCGGCCTTTACCTTTTGGCCCCCTATGGTGCAGTCTTTCTTAAACGTTATCTCGGTTGCTTCGTTGGCACCCGTGCGCCATACCTGTCCGTATGGCACCAACTCGCCAAAGATGGTCCTGCCCCGCTTTGAAGGCTGTCCGTAGTTTATTTCCGCGTTGTCACACTTAGCATATGCACGCGGGCTTAGTACCTGTTTGCTGTCTTGCGCCTGTGTGGCATTACAGACAGTGAACAATAAAAAGAGTAGTGAATATAAGTTCCTCATAAGAGCCTTTTTTGATTTACTAAATGTAAGGATATATTGCTGTTTTTTGAAAATAATGTGGTCATTTATCCGCAAATTACCTACCTGCAATAAAGCAGGAAGGCTGTGGCCTTCCCGGGATCATTGTCCCTTTTTTCACGGGTTCCTGTAAATCAGCCAGCTGCAAAGGTTTTTCAGATTTGTGCTTTTTGATCTTAACCGGCACAATTGATGGCATGGTGTTTACCTCAATTACTTGAACGAAGATCATTAAAAAATAGACGAGCCATGAAAAAGACATTACAAATATTAGCCATTGCCTTAAGCTTAACAACTGCATCCTTCCAGGGAAAGGCGCAAACCACATACGGATATGACGAGAATGGAGGTTTTTTTGGAATGAAGCAGGATGCGGGTTCATCTGTCGTACTGTTCCCAAATCCTGTGCTTACTCAGACTTATGTTGCCTTCCCTACACCAACCGAAAATACGGTGAAGGTTGACGTTCTGGACTTGAGTGGCCGCTCGCTTTGCCAGTCTACTTATTCCCCCGGCATTTCCCAATTGGAGCTAGACATGAGCATGTTGCCCGCAGGACTGTATACTGCCCGCATTATGGAAAAAGGGAAGCCGATACAATATATCAAGGTGTTCAAAGATCAGCTATAAATAATAAGAAGCGTATAAAAAAGCATCCCGCATATTGCGGGATGCTTTTTTATATTAATACTTTGAGCAATTGAGCCATTAATTATCGTGCGATCCAGCCTTCGGGGTCCAGTTTTATAGAGCCCTTACCTGCCTTCTTCCATATCTGGAAGTTGATAACATTCTCACCCTCATCATTGGTGCCCACATTGCCTATTACTTGCTTTGTATGCACGCTCTGCCCTTCACGAACATTTACATTCGACAGGTGAGAGTAGAGACTGTAGTAATTGCCATGGTTTATCAGGATATTCCAGTCTGTACCGAATATCTTAAATATCTTGGTCACCGTTCCATCGAATATAGCCCTTGCGGATGCACCTGCGCTGGTGCGTATATCAATACCCGAATTCTCGATCATCACATGCTGCTCCACGGGGTGGGGGTGTGTACCAAAACGGTCCGATATAAAGCCTTTTTCCACAGGCCATGGCAGGCGGCCACGGTTGCTTTCAAAATTTGCTGAAGAGGACTCCACATCGGGAGTAAGGGAAAGCCCGTTATCCGACCCGGTTTTATGCGATGAATATTTTGCCGACGGCCGGTTGGCTACGTCCGGTTCAATATCATTATTATTTTTTGCGGACGGGCGGTTGCTGTTGTTGTTTACAACAGGCCTGTTGGTATTATTATTAGCGGCCGTCTTTGGTGCATTATTTTCCGCTGTGGTGCTTTTTGCCGAATAAGGATTGTTTCGTGCTATCGCTTCCTGGTGCCTGCGCTCTTCTTCTTCTGCCTTTTTACGGGCCGATTCTATTTCGCGCCTTATTATATCGCTTATCGCCTTATCTAGTTGCCTTGATGCTTTCTTGTTCTTTTCCACCTGTGTTAGCAGGTCTTTTTCCTTGCTTTTTAGCTGCTGCACTACCTGGTCGGTCTCACTGGTTTCTTTCTGTAGCACTTGCGTTTGCTCCTGTTGCGCCATTAGCAACTTATCCTTTTCCGATTTCTCGGTGTTCAGTACACCTATCTGGTGTTGTATCTGCCCTTGTGTTATTTTTATTTGTTCCACCTGCTGCACGCGGTAGTCGCGGTATTTCTTCAGGTACTTTACCCTGCGCAAAGCATCATTAAAATTTTTCGATGAGAACAGGAATGCCAGCATATCATAAGAGCTGCGGTTTTGGTAAGCATACCTCAGCGATTGGGCATACCGTATTTTTAGCAGGTCCAGGTTTTGGTGCAGTTGCGCCACCGTTTGTGTTGAGGATACGATGCTGTTATTTATCTGTCCTACCTGCTGATTTATATTATTGATCAGTTTCTGGCGCTCGGCAAGTTTTGCTTTCAGGTCGCGCAGCTGTGTAAGTGTCGCATTCTTATTTTGGGCAGTTGCTTTTAACTCCGCTTCTATTTGCCTTATCGATTCCTGTATGTTCTGCCTTTGTTTTTCCAGCTCATTGCGGTTCAGGGTTTCCTGTGCCGACTGCTGCGGTTTTTGCTGTTGGGCAAATACCGCCAAACACAAAAGCATCCCTGCTATCATTGTTATTATCCGCATGTATTATTTTAGTATAAAATCAAAAATAGTCATTTCCCGTCTTGCTTTTAGCTTTTATGCCACTTTTACGACGATTTTATGAGTTTTTTCCATAAATATTCATTTAAGTTTTTTTATTGGCAAACCTTTGTTCATTTTTGTTGCAAAGTATTTAGACTATGCTGTATTCAATGACAGGTTTTGGAAGGGCTGAGGCTACCATCAATGGCCGCCAGGTAGTGGTAGAAATAAAATCGCTCAACGGCAAGCAATTTGATGCGTCAACCAAACTGCCCCCCATTCTGCGCTCCTACGAGTTGGATATACGCAACATTTTGAACAATATGTTGATGCGTGGTACGCTCGATGTTACCATCGCTATTCGCCAGGAGGGCGCCTCAAAACCCATGACCGTGAATACCGGCCTTGCAGTGTTTTATTACCAGAGCATGCAGCAGATAGCTGATCAATTGGGTCTGCCGCAGGAAAATATGTTATCAACCCTCATGCGCATGCCCGAAGTAGTGGCTCCCGAGCAGGACCTGCTGGCCGAAGCGGAATGGCTTGAAATAAAAAAAGTGCTGGAAACCGCCGCCAATAGTCTCATGCAGCATAGGGCCCACGAAGGTGAGGCACTTAATAAAGACCTCAACAAACGCATCCAAAATATCGAAAACCTGCTGCAGGACATACTGCCAATGGAAGCACAGCGTACCGAAAAGGTGCGTGCAAAGCTGCTGCAGAATATGAACGACATGGTGGGCAAGGAGAACTACGATAAGAACCGCTTTGAGCAGGAGATGATCTATTATATCGAAAGAACAGATATCACTGAAGAAAAAACAAGGCTTAAGCAGCATTGTAAATATTTCCACGAATCCATTGCTAAAGATGAGGCTTCAAAAGGTAAAATACTTGGCTTTATTTTGCAGGAAATAGGCAGGGAGATAAATACACTCGGCTCAAAGGCCAACCATGCAGAGATGCAGCAGGTGGTGATACATATGAAAGATGAACTGGAAAAGGCAAAAGAGCAGGTTCTGAATATCTTATAAAAATACAAAAAGTAAAAATGCGAAAAAGCGTATCAATGGTCCGCAGTATTAGTTTGGTTTTTTTAATAGTGGTTTTATTTACCGGTTGCATGCCCTCACCGTATTATCAGCAGGCATACCCCATACCCGAAAATGCCTGGTCTTCCACTTTTGCACCCACTTTTAAGTTCGATATTTCAGATACTGCAGCCTCTTATAAAATGTACTTCCTTATTCGCCACACTGATGCTTATCCTTTTTCAAATATCTGGGTAATAGTATCATTAAAACAGCCGGGCGACAGCAATTTCCAAAAGATACGGATGGAGATACCGCTTGCCGAGCAATCGGGCAAATGGCTGGGCCGTGGCATGGGCGAGATATGGGAGCAGTTAATGCCGGTCAATTATCAAATGAACGAAGGTGGTATCACGGGCTTTCTTAAAAAGAAAGGCAGGTACGAAATGAAGATGGAACAGAATATGCGACTCAACCCCTTGCCTGATGTATTGCAGGCCGGTATCAGGATAGAGCGCAGTAAATAGTGTTTAAACCAAAACTTTGCCATGCGCTTTTTCACCAGCCTGCAGATATTATTGCTAGCCTACGTGGTCTCGGCGCTGTTATTCTGGGGCTTTAGCCTCGAGAAGCAAAGCAAAAGCATCTTCGAACAGCAACGTCTTTTGCTGGCTGTGGATGTAGATAGCGCAAAATACCCCCAGTTATATCACCAGCACCTTGATGAGCTCATCCATAAAAAAGAGATGCGTGCCAAACAGTATTTTGGCGAGGGCACTACTTTTCTTATCGTAATACTCATTGGTGCGGCAGTTGTTTACTCCTCATTCCGCCGCAGCTTCTCCCTTTCCCGGCAGCAGAATAATTTCATGATGTCTGTGACACATGAGCTTAAATCGCCCCTTGCTGCAATAAAATTGAACCTTCAGACTCTTGCCAAACACAAGCTGGATGAGGAGAAGAAGGCACACCTGCTGGAGCGCTGTATATACGAGGCCGATAGGCTCAATGACCTCACCGGCAACCTGCTGCTGGCATCGCAGATGGAAGGCAAACGCTATGTACCCAGCATCGAACGGTTTAATTTTTCGGAATTAGTGGAAGATAGCATCTCCGACTATGCACATCGTTACCCCAAACGTTTCGAAGAGGATATTCAAACAGGCTGCACCCTCACCGGCGACAGGATCATGCTGCAAATGGCAGTAAACAACCTGCTCGAAAATGCAGTAAAATATACCCCGCCCGATAAGACGATCTGTATTAATTTGTCCAGCAGGCAGAATGCAGCCATACTGCAGGTTATCGATGAAGGCCCCGGCATCCCCGACGAGGAGAAGAAAAAAATCTTCAACAAGTTTTACCGCATTGGTAATGAAGAAACACGTAAAACAAAAGGCACCGGCCTTGGCTTATATCTTACCGGCAAAATAATCAACGAGCACAAGGGCCGCATAATAGTGAAGGACAATAAACCAACAGGTGCAAACTTTGAGGTCATTCTCCCTCTTTCATGATTTGTGGTCCCTTCGGGACGTTCTGTCTATAGCAGATAGGGTTAACTGATGTAGGCTAGTACCCTTGAGCGCCCTGTATGTTATATATATTACTCCTCCATACCCTCGCTAAATAGAACTTCCCCTACCTCACTACATATCCCAAACGTCTTTCTATGATAGGGTGTCAGGCCATACTGCTTTATTTGCGTTCTGTGGTAAGGTGTCCCATAGCCTTTATTTTCATTCCAGCCATACTGGGGATGGCTCTCATGTAATTTATACATGAACTCGTCTCTGTGTGTTTTGGCGAGTATGCTGGCAGCGGCTATAGACGCGTATATGGCATCGCCCTGTATCACACAATGATGGGCTATGCCAAAATACGGGCTGAACCTGTTGCCGTCTATGAGCAGCAGTTCGGGGCGCATATTCAATTGGTCTACGGCAAGGTGCATTGCTTTGAACGAAGCCTTCAGGATATTTATCCGGTCTATTTCCTCGTGGTCCACCATGGCCACAGCCCAGGCAATGGCTTTTCGTTCTATAATGGGCCGTAATTTATCGCGGTCCTCCTCCGTTACTTGCTTGCTGTCGTTCAGCAGCGGATGGCGGAAGGTCTTGGGCAATATAACAGCGGCCGCAAATACAGGCCCTGCCAGGCAGCCCCGCCCGGCCTCATCGCAACCTGCCTCTAGTATATCTTTTTTAAAGTAGCGCTTCACCCATCCAGCTTATTAGTCAAAATTAAATGAAAACGAAATGGCAATTTTTCTTTTTTACCCACATGGCTGCTTCTGGGCTTTTCTGCTACTTTACAATAAGGTAAATATTAAAATTTCCTATACTGGCACAATTCTATTAGGTTTGGCATAGATATGGACAATGTGAAATTTCCCCTGTACGCCAAAACTGCCTTTGTATTGCTTGCCCTGGTGCTGGCTATGTTCATTTTGTACTATGCCAGCGGGGTATTTATACCACTAGTTTTCTCGCTGCTTATTTCCACCTTGCTCTATCCCCTTTGCAAATTTTTAGAGCGCAAGTTTCATATGCCCTCTTTTCTTGCCGCCCTCGTTTGCGTGTTGCTTTTCGTCTCTTTTATTGGGGGCCTGGTCTATTTTATCACGGCGCAGGTAGTTAGCTTTAGCGAAAATATTCCTCACCTGCAGGAGCGCATGCAGGTCATACTGCACGATTTTCAAAGATGGCTCTATACCAGGTATAACATCACCGGTACAGAGCAGTCTGCTTATCTCAACAAATCCTCAGCAGGCCTTGTTTCTACAGCAGCTACCTCGCTCACTACTGTTTTCGGCACGCTCGCCACCTTTACCATCTGGACTGTGTTTGTATTTATCTATACATACTTCATGCTCCTGCATCGCAAGCTCTTATTACGTTTTATCTTGCATATGTTCAGCCCAAGGTACCGGGAACAGGTAACCGATGTAGTAAATGAAACACGGGGAATGATCAATAGCTATGTGCTGGGCTTGCTTACGGAAATGGTGATCATAGGCGTGCTCAACTGTACCGTGCTCAGTATTCTCGGCATACCCTATGCTTTGCTTTTAGGCGTGTTAGCCGCTGTGCTGAATATTATTCCTTATTTAGGTATATACACCGGTATGGCAATAGGCATGATGATCACTTTTGCAAATAGCTCCGGCTACCAGGCCCTCGAACTGGGACTCGCATTCATCATTATCCACTTCCTCGATGCTAATATCCTTATGCCACGCATTGTAGGCGCACGTGTGAAAATGAACCCGCTTATCACAATTGTTACCGTGCTGGTAGGCCATTTGATATGGGGTATACCCGGTATGTTCCTCTTCATACCTATTATGGGTATCATTAAAATAATCAGTGAGCGCGTTAAAAGCCTGGAACCCCTGGCCATCCTGATCGGCGTGGAGGAAAAGAAAAAATAGGGATTTTGGCCTCTGCGCCTATATACAACTTTTTTTTGGATTAAAAATCCGTTTTTTAACGGTTTTTTGGAAGCCTTCCCGCTCCTAACTTGCAGCCATAAGATTAGATTCTAAACCGGTCATCATTTATACGCTTCATTCCTTTCTTCATGAAGGGGGCGCTATCACGGCTACACGGCGGACTCATTGGGTCCGCCGATGGCTTTTAATAAAGGTCCGGTTAAACAGCTAGTTTTTTCAGTATCCACAAATCCTGCTCAAAGCCCCAGCTTTGTTTGGTACCCGGTTTATGTTTTAGTACGCTGGCTTTATTTGCAAACAATTTGTGCATATATGCTTCGGGGTGATAGGCAGTATACATTCTATGCCCTTCTTTTACATTGGCACGCTCCACCAGCTCGCCCCTGTCATATTGCTGTATCTCTTGGGGCGTTAAGTTAGCCTTAGTAACATTGCCATGGCTGGTAAGCATCAGGATTCCTCCCGGCTTTAGTACACGCATCAGCTCCTCAAACCATTCTACATGGCTTTGTTCCGATAGGTGGGTGAATATCGAAATAACATATATAAGGTCAAATTTCCGGCTTTCATATACCAGTGGCGGCTTTAGTTCATTTTTGCTGAAGCTTACGCCCGGTATGTTTTCGCTGCACCATTTTATATAGGCGGCATTGTAATCGCTGCCGTAAAAGCGGCAGCCATTATTGATCACTTCAGGCAGGTGGCGCACTACACGGCCGGGCCCGCAGCCCCAGTCCAGTATATCGCGATCTTTTAAATTGATGAATGGGCTGGCCTCATCACGCACCCATTCAGCGCCTTCTTTCCCTTTTTCATAATAGCGTTGATAATCAAGCCGGAAGGTCTCATAGATCATATAAGGCTCGGGAAATGCAATGCCAGGGTGCTCACGGCAAAAGGCTTCATTCTTTTTCCTGTTCTTTAGCAACATATACCTGTAACGCAACAGGTCTGCAATAAATATTAGCCCCGTTGAGCGGAGTATCTTAGCTATTTTTTGTCTCATTGCAAGGATCAGATCAGGAAAGGACTAAGATAATCATTTGCCGGTATTCTGTTACGGGCAGGTCTACGATTGTTTTTTTGTTTTTATGGCAAACTGGAGTACTAGCAGGAGTAATGCTATGATTAGCGGTATTGGTATATAATACATTCAGGGTTATTCTTTTTATTGCTTAATGATGTTGATGCTTCTTTTCTTCTGGCGAATTTCAAAATATACATTCTTAGTGCTGTTGTTCGTAAGATCAACACGCTGTGACAGTTGTGAAGGCCGGAAATGCTCGTCAAATGCTGCTTCGCTCAGTGTTACTACATAGTTGTCGGTAGGCAGGTTGAAGTAGAAGTTACCTTCCTCGTCTGTTATAGTGCTGTAGTTTGTGTTGTCGCTGCCGGTAACGGTTACCTTGATGCTGCCTAAAGTGAATTTTGTATTTGACAGTGAATCAGCTACCAGTGTCAGTTTGCCCTGCAATACTTTACTTGGGCGGAAGGGGATATACTCGGTGTTATCACCTTTTGTTTCAAACATCTGGATAGTACCTGCTGCAGGGCTCCAGCCTTTTATCTTGCTGCTGTAGCTAAAGTCAGCTTTGAAGTTTGTAGCTTCTACATTCCTGAAGAATATCTCACCGTCTTCGTTCGATACGAACAGGTTGCCGTTAAGCGATATCATCTGGCCGGCTACAGCTGCTTCGTTTGCATCGCGCAGGCCATTGCTGTTAGCATCTTTGAACAGTATCAGCTTTACAGTGTGGTATTTCTTTACTGCTACACAAGGAGCGTTGAGACGTACACGGAACGAAGCGCTTACATAAGGGCTTGCTGTTGTTCCGGCAGCTTTTACAGGCAGCATTCCGTTTACGTTCATGTCAAAGCCTTTTGCAGAGTTTGCATAAGAAATGTTGAACAGTACGTTAGAAGTTACCGGTGAGTTAGGGATGATCTTAGCATAGTTATACTGGCCGCGCAGGGTAAGGCTTTTCTTCAGCAGGCTTACTTCAGCATAAGGGCTCAGGAAAAAGCGCTCGCTTTTTACCGGGTTGCTCATGTAAGTGATAAAGTCGTTGTAGAAGAAAGGGCCTTTATCATAACGGAAAGATACGCCTGCACCCATGAACTGTATTGAACCCTGGTTGCTGGTGATGAAAGTCTTTGTTTCAGGATGTCCTGTTACCTGGCCAAGGCCTGAAGTTGAGTTAAGTGTTACAGACACTTTCTTTGCGATCCATACTGTTGAGTTCAGGTTCACATAGTTAAAGCTGGTCTGGTAAGCAGGGCCGTCGCTGGCCTGCATTTGTGTCTGGTTGCCTGCAGATACCACTACATTGCTGCTTTTTGTGGTCCAGCCCAGGCGTACACCGTAATTCTGTGTTTTCAGGTTGAATGCATTGTTCACCTGTATTGTATCCAGGAAGTAGCTTTCTTTTTTCAGGTTGAACTCGTAAAAACCGCCTACGAACAGATTTTTGCTAGTCAGGCGCACATCATGCATCTGTAAGCGCTGTCCTTTATAGATACCTGTATAACCATTGCTGTTCTGCAATACGTTAGAGAAGATATTTACATGCTTGCCGGTATAGCTGAAGTTGTAGCCGAATGATGTACCTGCAAGCGTTTTAGTATCGTTGCCCGTTTTTACATCAGCACCTGCACCGGTTATTACACTCAGTTTCGTTTTGTCGTTAATGTTTATTTCAGCAGTTTGTTTTATTATACCGCTGTTGATGCTTTTTGCATGGTCCAGGTTAGCAACTGCGTTTTCTGTCAGCTTCACATTGTTGAACAATGAAAAATGTGCATTTCCACCAAATGTTTTTGCATCACCTGTCCTGCTTTTTACTACACCGTATACTTCGCCACTTGTTCCGTTGTTATTGTTATAGGCAGCTTTGGCACCATAACCGTCCATCATGAATTCGTTTACTGCCAGGATGTTACCAAGGCTTGCATTTACATTTTTGCCCCTGTAGTCCATCCTCATGATGTTGTTATCCTGTACGTTGTCTTTAGAATATGTTTTGCTCCTGTATGCTACCGACAGCTGGTCTTGCTCAGTTACGTTAACACTACCGTAGATACCACCGTAGTATTGTACGCCACCCTGGCCATCATATGTAGCACCACCTTCTACCTGCAGTGGCATGTCCATATAGGCCGAGCTGTGTTCTTTCAACTCATATCCTATTTTCGAAATGCTCTGTCCCAGTGTAGCAGCATCGTTATTGTTGCTTACTGATATTTTGATATCTTCTTTTTTCAGCAATGACCATTCGCCTTCGTTCATGCTCAGGTTAATGTTGTAGGTAGTATCAGTACCGCCTTTCAGTTCTATGCTCGTAGTACCGTCCAGGTGCAGCATTTCATTTTTGTAGGTTATTACGTAAGTGCTGGTGGTGTTACCTGCATTCTTTACATATACTGGTATTGCTATATTCCTCTGGTAGCTGCCCATTACAAAGTTAGGTTTTGGCAGCAGCGCCTTGAATTTTGTGAACTCCTGTACTTTGATAGAGAAAGATTCAGTTTTTGTTTCGCCGGTTGCAGCGTTGCGGTATTCTATTTTCACTGTTTCCCAGTTAGCAGTATTGCTGCTCGATGGCAGCAGGCGTATTGGGATGATAGTGCTCTGGTTAGATTCGAGGCCCACGTTCACCACGTTTGCTGTTATTACCTGCCAGCTGCCCGGTACGGTAATGTTAACAACCATATTCAGCTTTTCAGATGAAGTGTTGTTGATGGTAAGGTTGTTATAAAGAAAATCTTTATTGCTGCCGGCAACCAGTGAATCGCTCAGCAAGGAGGTAGTGAAGGAAGTTTTGAAAACCTGTGCATTCAGGTTATTTGCAAAAGCCAGCAGCATAACTGCACAAAGCATGAGCTTTGCACCTGTTGTCCTGTATGTGTTCTGGATTTGCATTTGGCTGTTTGCTTGTTTTTCCTTGTTTGCTGACACAAAGATGTACTAGTATAGCCTCAAGGCAAAGTTTTTAGCCCCGCTTAACAGCCCGTTTGTATCTGGTTAACAAGCCGTTAGCAAACGGAAAATGACCCTGCTGCTCGTAATCCTTATTAGGGAATAACAGGCTGTTAACAAAATGTGAAAATTCGCTATTTTTATTGATTTCCAATTAGTTATATATTATTATGGACGTTATTCCTATAATTAAACAAATTCATAACTATTTGAGAATTGTAGGATTGAAACGGATACTCTATTTTCACATCCCCGTTCATGTTAACAAAGAGAATTAACAGGACCTATTACTTATAAACTTTTTTCTACATTTTATCCTGCGTTAGAGGCGGCAGAGAGAGAACTGAAATTGAAAAAAATAAAAAATGTCAACAAACACCATTGATAATGGTAATGCTGCCTCGGCCTCATTCTGGACAGTAAGGAAATGGTTCGCACTGCTTGCGTTTTTTCTTATCCTTTGGATAGGCCTGTATCTCTATACCCACTACATCCGCAACGGCTACCAGTACTACAGGTTCACAACCGAGCAGTTGCAGCAGATCAACCGTATATTATATCAGAAGGATATCACAAATGTAGGTCCGGAAAAGATCCGCGTTATTGATAATACGATTCGGCAAACTATAACGGCTGCTGGCGATACCACGCTTGATACTTCTGTAAATACCCGTCCCGAACCAGCGGTAATATTCGATGCCAATGCCTGCAACGATAGCTGCCGTATCAATAAGGCGCTACTTTACGTTCGTAGTGAGTTCGACGACAGGGTGAAAGAAGACCAGCTCAATATCATTCGCGATTACCTCAGCACCTTCAGTTCGCAGGAGGTTATTTCCTTCCTGGCACAGGTCAGGCTCAGGGTTAAGTGTTATTTCTGGCTCACAGGTGCTACCGTTTATTTCGAGGTTGTCTTTTGGGTGATCATCGGTGTAATATGTAGCAGCATCTTCCTGCTGGGTAATATGAACCGCATGGGCAAGAACGAGTTTGACCCCAATGATATTCCATACCAGCTGGCAAAGTTATTTTATGCTCCGTTTTGCACCATTATTATTTTGCTTACCTATAATTTTGTAAAGCACCGCAACGTGATAGAGGTGAATACCAATGAGGGGCTGATCGTGTTCTCCTTCATTGCTGGCCTTTTCTCGGGCCGTATGATGAGCCTGCTCGAAAGGTTCAAAGATGTGCTGCTGCCTGAGAATTTTGGTGCACCCGCTGTACAGGCGCCTCCGCCGCCCACACAGCATATGGAGCATGTGGATAGCAGGTCTACAGCCATGCAGGGCAGACGCTCCACTGCCTCCGAAGAAAAGCATCATGTTTACGAAGAACCCGAAATAATAAAGGAGGTGAATGTAGACCTGAAGCTGGATGCAAGCGGCCTGTTCGAGGAAGAGAAGAATGAGATACTGGAGATAGGTTTTGCCAACGCGGTTGTTACACTTCATAACGTGAACGGCAAAGACATCATAACCGCCCGCCGCGTGGAAGAAGATGGTGTCTTTGTATTCTTGGCCCACGATGTGAAGCCCGGTATATACATCACACGCGCCACGCTAACACAAAAATTAAGCGACGATTATATCATCAATCTTTTCGGCGAAAAAACTGCGTATATTACAGATGAGAACAATGGTGTAGAGCTCTACATTAAAAAATACGAGGCAATAGACTGAGGGAGGTAAGTTAACAAAAACTGTTTTTGTAAAAGGCTGCTGCGGCAGCCTTTTCTTTTTTACATTCATGCCTTTTCGTACTTTGTACCAGATGAGAAAATTGGCTTTATCACTGACCTCCGGCCTGCTTACAATAGCCTCTTTATTGTCTTGTAAGGGCCACGGAAACGGCAAGTTCGGCACATGGACAGTAAGCTCGCGCTACGAAACCGAGGATCTTCAGTGGCAGAACTTTTACTGGGCCGGCGATAGTGTGGGCAACAGGTGGGTAGAACGCATGGCAATGATGGTGCCCGCCAGGCTCAACGGTTTAAGCTACCCCTTTCTCTTCCAGTTCGACATCGGTTCCGATCTCACCATGATCTATGGCAATCCTTTGAAGCCGTACCTGCACGGTACTCCTTCTTTAGCGGGGACTTACAACAAGACTGGCGCTCCATACCTTAAAGATCTGCAAATAGTTCTGGACAGTATGGTACTGCAAAGCCCCGCTGCCTATATCAAACAGGACTATGGGGAGACCATAGCGCCGGAAGAGGTAAAGAACAATGTGCCTAAGCACATGGGCACCATTGGCGTTGATGTTTGTAAAGACAAGGTGCTGGTGATAGACTATCCGCACAAGAAGTTTTGTCTTACCGATGCCGTACCAAAGGAATTTCAAACATATTTCGCTGATATCTCGCTCGACGGCTGGGGCAGGCCGGTGCTTAAAATGGAATACAAAGGTGAGACCTATAAAGTGCTCTTCGATTGTGGCTCAAGCATCTTTCCGCTGCTCACCTCGCAGAGGCTTGCGTCTAAGCTTTCCGCCGCACCTTTTAACGATACCATTGCTGTATCTGCCTTTGGCAAAATGGTCAGCATGATAGGCAAACCCATGCGCGATTCGTTTAGGCTCGCAGGCCATAGCTTTGCCAATGTGGAAATTTATGCAGGTAGCGAACCTGCCGAACACGAGCTGCCGGAGGGCTGCGATGCAACTACAGGGAACATCCTGTTCTGGAATAGTATTATTGTGATAGATTTCAGGAATAAAAAATTCGGAATAATAGACTAGCAGGAGTATGCGAACGAGATCGGCACGGACAATAGATACAGCTACTTTATTTGTGCTCTTGCTTGCAATGGCACTGCTGGCTGTTAACATCCTTCGTATATTATATGTGCCCCTCACGCACGATGAAGGTATCACCTACAATTGGTACATCTCCGCCTTGTGGGGCGATATCATTAATATTCATCCCACCACGGCCAACGACCATATCCTTAATTCCCTGCTGTCCAAAGCATTTATGGGTATGTTTGGCAATAGCCAGTTTTGCCTGCGCTTAACCAACCTGCTGGCGCAGGTAGCATACATGTACTTTTCCTTCCGCATACTGAAGTGTTTGTTGCAGGATAAATTGCTCATTGCTGCAGGCTTTTTGCTGCTCAATCTCAACCCCTTTCTGTTCGAGTTTTGGGGCTTATGCCGTGGCTATGGCTTGTCGATTGCTTTAATGACGGGCAGCATATACTACATGCTCCGCTACATTCAAAGCAGCAGCCAAAGGCTATTGTGGTATAGCTTGCTTATGGCTATGCTGGCAGTGTATGCCAACTACGCCCTGCTCTATTTCTTTGTAAGCCTCCCGCTTGTGGTGCTGTATACCACATGGCTGAAGCACAATCCGCGCAAGATCGTTCTTAATGAATTGCTGGCGATAGGCATTGCTTCCGTACTACTCTTCCTCACCATCGTGGGCAACTTAAAAGCGCTTACCGATGAAGGCCAGCTCTACTACGGCGGCGACATTGGCCTTGTGCACGATACTATCTCTTCGCTGGTACGGGAAAGCCTGTATTTGGCTGCCGGTACCGATAGTATTGTAGCAGTACTGGCTTACATACTGGTAGCTGTAGCCATACTTACCGGCGTCTATTTTATCACTTCAGCCATTCGCAAAAAGGACCTTGAAAGCGGCATTGGTCTTAGCTTGTATCTCCTGCTGCTGGCACCCCTGCTGGTCGCTCTTGCCCAGCATTACATAGCAGGCAGCAAGCTGGTCATAGAGCGGACGGCTTTATTTTTTGTGCCGCTTTTTATACTGCAATTTGTTTATGCACTGGCCCGCCTGCCAAAGGTATTTTCACGCTCAACCCTTATCCTGTTATCTCTTGCAGCGCTCATTAATTTCTGCGCGCACATGAACTTCAGCATCACCCGCTCATGGCCCGACGATGCACCTGTATTACTCATTTTACAGAAAATGGACAAGGAAGGAAAGACCGGGCCGGGCAAGATCAAAGTACGCAGCAGCTGGCGTGTGCAGCCTGCCCTGCAGTTTTACATTGCTACAAAATATAGGGACCGCTTTGCCTGGGTCTTATACAACCAGGACCCTGTAACAAACGATACCAGTTTCGATTACTATTACATTCACCGCGACGAACTGGAGCTTGTACCTCACGTTTACAAGATCGATACTGTTGTGAACAGGGACCGCTTTATATTGCTCAGGAAAATACATTCATAATTATCTGTTGGCTCGGTTATTATAGGCTTTATTCATCTATTCTTAACTTAAAATCAGGATAATGAAAAAATTAACACTCATCGCAGCAGCTATGTGTTGCGTGTCCCTGGCTTTTGCCCAGGACAGGCGTACCCAACAAACGCATACAAGCACTTATAACCACACTACAACTCACGAAGGCCCTGCTGTGCAGCATCACCATGAGACCGTGGTAGAGACGCATCATGTGACCAATAATGTGCACCACGCCAGGGTTGTACATCCTCCGGTAAGGCGCTATCACCACCGTACGCATGTAAGGTACCAGGAGCATCACGACTAATATTTCACAACTATAATAATAGCGGCATACTGCCGCTGTTATTATGTCTTTTATAAACACCGTGTAAGGCTTAATAATACTTGAGCTCTACTTCTTCCGTCTCGGTGGCCACCTTTTTGCCGGCTACCATGCTGTAGCTGTTCTTCCTGGTGATGTTCCCTTTATCATCATATTGGTATTGGTATGCTGTGCTGTAGTCGCTTAGCTTGCCATCGGGGCCGTAGATGTTTGTGGCGGTCTTGTTGCCTTTTGCGTCATAGACATATTCCCATCTTTCTTTCAGGCTATCGGCGGCGCTGTATTCGCTCAGCCCGGTTTGCCTGCCGCTGTTGTCGTAGGTATATACGCTGCGCTTCGTCAGCTTGCCATCGCGGTCATACTCTTTCGATTCCTGTAGCTTGCCTGCGGCATTGTAAGTATTAGTGCCCTTGCTGTACTGCTGTGCCATTTTGCCGCCGCCCCATTCCAGCACCACTTCGGTTAGCTGGCCTTTCTCATTATACTTATACTGCCCGCTTACTTTCAGTATGCCATCGGGCAGTATGCGCTCGCTGTACACATCGGTCATGCTGTCACGGTCATCGTATTTGAATGACTGGCTGTCCCATTTCTGCCCGTCGCTGTGGTAGCTGATGCGTGTCACCATATTACCCCATTGGTCATACTTGCATACGGTGCTGTCGCCGCGCTTGCCATCGGCCAGGTACTCCAGCGTCAGGGTATCATTCCCGTTTGCATCATACTTGCTGCGGTAGCCCATTTCGGGGTTATTGGCGGTCTTGTCCACCCGGCTTTCGGTAATGTTCCCCTGCTCATCAAAGAGGCTGTAGTAGCCTACGGCCAGCACCTTTTTCTCGCCCGATAGCATATATCTTTTGGTGTACATGCTTTTCACTTTCCCGCTCAGTCCGTAATCGGCAGTGCAGGAGTGGCGCTCTATGATATGGGGTATGTTCTTATGCGGCTTCCTGTTATCGGCAGTTTTGGCAGTGCTGTTATTATTGCTGCATGCCAGCGTGCAGCTGAGTATAATAGTACAGGCTAAGTAATTGAAGGTATTCCTCATGGGTATGAAAATAGGGATTTTTTGAATTTTATATACAGGGGAGTTTTTTAATGTTTGGAGAGTTACCGATATCCGGCGCTTGCAGTATATGTGCAAGTACCTGCTTTTTACCCCGGGGCCGATGTGAAAAACACCCTTTTATTTCCTCTTTACATTTCATTTATTTGTTGTCCAAATACAGATGATTATGCGCCATTTATTTGCAATTATTACTTGTGCCCTGCTGGCACAGGGCGCAGCGGCCCAAACTGCAAAAGGCCCGCTGGACCCCCTTACGTACAGGAAAGGGCTGGGCACCATTTTTACCAGTCTCATCACCGGAGAAGCAAAGCCCAAGATCGGCAATTTTGCAACCGCGGATATTAAAGAGGCCCAGGTATCCTTTAATGGTTGCCAGGTGTTTAAAAACTACAGCGTACTTGCTATCAATGCCAATGCTGGCATTAGCGACGGTGTCGCATCCATCTTCACCAATTCAAAGCTCAATTCGAATGTGGGTATCGATCTGCGCTACTCATTCATATTTACAGACGCAAATGGCTACATCCGCCACAGCCATGTAGACTATGATGTGGCCTTTCGCGATGACTATGATGCTGATGTAGTACTGGCCGGTAGCAGCTTTGCTAATATGGGCCGCGAATTGCGGAGACAAGATAGCCTGCTGCAGATAGACTACCGGCGGAGCAATTATAAGATAAAGGCGCTTGAAGAAACGATTGCTGCGCTGGGACACAAACCCGGCAGGGAAACAAGGCAGCGGAACGATGCAGATAATAACAAGCTGGACAGCCTGGTGGCCGAGCGGATAAAACTAAGCTCAAAAATAGAGCAGCTGAATATATCGCTGCAGGCCAATGCCGCAAAGCTGGATAAGCTGATAGAAGGACTAGATGATAAGAAAAGCGACTCGCTTGATGAGCTGCGCGCTCAATTATTCAAGGGCCTTAGTGGCTATAAGCTCAACTGGTTCAGCCTGCACTACAAGGTGCTGGACAATGCCTTCAGGACCTTTGACCCATCGCTTGCCTACAATGAGCAGGTGCAGAAAAGAAATTTTGTAACCCATACTGCGGGCATAGAATTCAATATATACAACTGGAGCGAATTTCCTTTCCGCAGCTATTACCTGCAGGCGGGTGCCGAAGGCTTCCTGACGGATAATAAAGGTGAATTGCAGTCGCTGCAACTGTCTGAGACCACGCAATATGGTGCCACAGCAGGTGAGCGCCTATCCTCCAAACAATACAATGTATATACAGGCAAGTACGAGACCAATATCACCGGCGCACACCTGTACCTCGACTTCTATTATTTCCTGTTCAAAAAGAACCTGGCCGCCATCCACGTTTACCCCGAGGCTGTTTATAAATCTTCCGCTTTCCCATCCTATAATACGGGCCTGGGCTTCCTGTATACCTTCAAGGATAAAAAAGACGCGACTGGCAAATCGTTGGTGAATGTGGAACTGTACATAAAGTTCAGCGACATATTTAATGTGAACAGTGCTGCCAATAATTTCTACGAGAGGAACGACATAGGTTTACGATTCGCGATCCCAATAAAATTCGTCACAAAATAAATAATACACTATGGCACCACAAAACAAGGCCAAGGCAAAACAGCAATTCCGCTTTGTATGTAATGATTGTAGCGGTCATTGCAAGTTCAAGGATACACGGCCCGAGGCCGAAGCCCTTGCTGCAGCACACAAGGCCCTGCCCGAAAATGCCGGGCACAAAACAAGGATAATTGAGCGTGATTCCGCCTGACGGCCCGGCAGCAGCGTAACAATCCGGCACAGGCATATTGATAATATACCTGTGCTTTCCTGCGATCATCGGACCTTGGAGGGCAATCTGAAGTTGAAGGCAAACATTACCAAATGCCGGGAATAAGTTTGTAGCGGGTTTTTGTGGTGTACTCTGTGTACCCTTCCAATTCGTTCCTTAAAGTTTTATCCTCCAGCGCAGTCCTGATAAAGAGCAGGATAACAGCAAGCGAGGTAGGAATGAGGCTCCAAACCGAGCCTGTGAGCAAGGGAAGCCCGAGCAACGATATTATCATGCCTAGGTAGCCTGGGTGGCGCACTATTTTGTAAATGCCTGTATCGCAAACTGAATGCGCTCGCTCTTTTTGAATACGGACAATGCTGGAGAAAAATTTGTTTTGCCGGAGGGCAGTAATGAAAATAAGTTGCCCGGCTATGGTTAACAATACCCCGGCAGCGTAGACAGGCCAGCCGAACGCCGGCGACCAGTGAAAGCGGCCGGAATCAAGCCCGGATATTATCATGTTACAGAGATAGACCAATGCTGAAAGCCCCAGTAATAACTTGTCCCAGGATTTTGCATCCTCCTTTATCTGTGAGCGCTCCTGCTGAAGAGCAGCATCTTTTGGGTAGGCAAAAAAGTACATAAGGCTGGTAAAGAAATTTGTGGCAAGAAAGATCCAGCCCTGCATATAGTCAATCCTGCCGGCGCAGAGGAACAATAGCGTTGTAAAGACAAAGAGGGAGAGCAAACCCCGGACCAGGATCTTGATTTTCTGCATAATAATAAATGTTGATCAGCAGGCGAAGGGTGTTGCAAAATTACGCATTTAGTTGTGTTCCTGCAGGGCTAAATTCTGCAGTTCAAGTAATGTTTGAGCGGGTGCGGGAATGAAGAACTCCGGTTTGGCCCGCCACAGGGCTTTGCTACAAACGCGTACCAGTGGGTAAACTTAAATACTGAACTAAAGCCTGCAAAAATGTGGATATCTTCATTTGGAAACCGCTTGTTAATAATAGTATCTTGCTTGGTTCTGTAGCTTTTCTCGCGTCGTTGCGAGGCTTGCTCAGCTAGCGCCTGGCCATTACGAAGCGCTCTAAATGTGAGAGTTTTGGCAAGGCTAAATTTGAAGTTCTTTGATTATTGGAATAAATGGGCATTCGGGCATAAATGTCCGAATCGGGCACAAATCGGGCATGGTATAAAAAATGTAATAACTCAATATCCATGCATATTCCATCCGGCTAACACTGTTAGGAAATGCCCGATTTTTATTTCATGCCCGATCAGCCAGTCCCGCCCTTCAGCGGGAGGCATTTCTAAATAGGGCATCCTCCGCACCGGAAAAAATCGGAACCGGATCTGGAGTAAACTGGAAATGATCGGAACAGATCGAAAAGGTGAACCGGAAATGAAACCGGAAAAAACCAGAAATTATCCTGAAACGTAATACGGCAATCCTGGTAAGCCTTTCAGCGATTTACCCCTTCCAAAACCGGAAATTATTTTTTCAACCGGAAACCGGAAATTATCATTTTAGAGTATGTGAATAAACATACCATTACCAAAACAGCCAATCATCACATCGGCTGATTACAATTAATTACTTTTGCCACATGCAGAATTATTTAGAGGGTTTGAACGAGAATCAGCGGGAGGCGGTATTACATATAGAGGGGCCCATAATGATAGTGGCGGGTGCGGGCAGTGGCAAAACCAAGGTACTCACTACGCGCATAGCCTACCTGATGCATAAGGGTGTGGATGCCTTCAATATACTGGCGCTCACTTTTACCAATAAGGCAGCGGCCGAGATGAAGGAAAGGGTGGAGAAGATACTGGGCAATACGGAAGCACGCAATCTATATATAGGTACTTTCCACTCGGTGTTCGCGCGCATACTGCGGGCCGAGGCTAATAAGCTGGGCTACCCCAACAACTTTACCATATACGATACGGACGATGCCAAGAGCGTGATAAAGGGTATAGTGAACGACATGAACCTGGACGATAAGCACTACAAACCCGCTTATGTGTACAACCGCATCAGCGCTGCCAAGAACAGCCTGATAGACCCCGTAGCCTACAAGATGGACCATAGCATACAGCAGGAGGACGCCAAGAGCAACCGCCCACTGCTGGGTGATATATACGACAGCTATACCAAGCGCTGCTTTAAGAACGGGGCCATGGATTTTGATGACCTGCTGTTCAAGATGTACGTGCTGCTGACGCAGTTCCCGGATGTACTGGCCAAGTACCAGCATAAGTTCCAGTACGTGCTGATAGATGAGTACCAGGATACCAACCTGGCGCAGTATGCTATTATAAAAATGCTGGGGGCAAGGCATGAGAACATATGTGTGGTGGGCGATGATGCGCAGAGCATTTACTCCTTCCGCGGGGCTACGGTGCAGAACATACTGCAGTTCCAGGACGACTACGAGGATGTGAAAATTGTGAAGCTGGAGCAGAACTACCGCAGTACGCAGAGCATACTGAACGTAGCCAACCAGATAATAGGCAATAACAAGAACCAGATACCCAAGAACCTGTGGACGGAGAACACGGAAGGCGATAAGATAATACTGGCCCGCACCATGACCGATAATGACGAAGGCCGCTTTGTGGCCGATGCCATTAAGGAACAGCAGATGCGCAACCACTACCGCAACAACCAGTTTGCCATACTGTACCGCACCAATGCACAGAGCCGATCGTTTGAAGAAAGCCTGAGGCGGATGAACATACCCTACAGGCTATACGGCGGCACATCGTTCTACCAGCGTAAAGAAGTAAAGGACTTCCTGGCCTACCTGCGGGTGATAGTGAACGGGCAGGACGAGGAGAATATAAAACGCATCATCAACTACCCGGCGCGGGGCATAGGCAAGACCAGCATTGAGAAGATAATGGTGGTGGCCAATATGCAGGACAAAACCTTTTGGGAGGTGATAGAGAACCCCCTGCTGCACGGTATAAAGGGCGCGGGCGGCACAGCCATAGAGAACTTCGTGACAATGATACATAGCTTCCGCACGATGCTGGAAAAGCAGAATGCCTATGATGTGGCTTTTGCAGTAGGCAAGCATACGGGACTGGTGGCCGAGCTGTATAATGATAAGAGCGTGGAAGGACTGGCGCGCTATGAGAACGTGCAGGAACTGCTGAACTCGATAAAAGAATTTACAGAGACGCCCGACGAAGAAGGCGAGCTGAAAGATAAAAGCCTGGGCAGCTACCTGCAGCAGATAACCCTGCTGACAGATGCCGACCAGAACAAGGATGAGAACGCCGACACTGTAACGCTGATGACCATACATGCGGCAAAGGGTTTGGAATTCCCCTGCGTGTTCGTGGTAGGGCTGGAGGAGAACCTCTTCCCCAGTGCGATGAGCATGTATGACCGTAACGACCTGGAGGAAGAAAGACGCCTCTTCTACGTAGCGATAACCAGGGCCAAGGATCGCCTCTGGGTGACCTATGCTAACAGCCGCTACCGCTTTGGCCAGCTGGTGCAGAACGACCCCAGCCGCTTTATAGAAGAGATACCGGATAAGCATGTGGACAGGTCGTTCACAGGTATGAGCAATACCGCGCGTGGCAGTGTGGGCGCCTTTGGCAATATGCTGAACCAGAGCTTCGACAAAGTACCATCGCTAAAGAAGCTGGCCGATAAGCTGGCGCAGCCTACAGCGAAGCCACACCAGGCCAGCGCCGACTTTAAGGCCGATGATGTGATGGAAATGGAAGTAGGTATGAAAGTTGAGCACCAGAAATTTGGCTTCGGCACAATACTGACGCTGGAAGGGGGCATGAACAACAGGATAGCCTCTATACAGTTTGAAGGAGGGCACGGCACCAAGAAGATAATGATGAACTATGCGAAATTGAGAATTGTGAAAACCCCCTAGCCCCCTGAAGGGGGAAATGGACAAATCCTATTTATGAATTTTAAACTCAAGGGTGAACGAATACTTGAAGACTGGATGTTGGAAGGTGCTCAAATCGAGAACTTTGAACCCTTCACGGATCTCCATATCGACCAGATCACTTCTATCTCAAAGTACCGTTCTGATTGGATAGAAAAGTCGTTCATCTCGTTTCATAAAGGGATTGCCGTTAAGGAAAGGTTATTCAAGGATGATTGTGTTTTGACTTTGTGTATTCCACTGAGGATGTTTAAAAAAAAGCGGGTACTTCATTTTAAGCATGTAAATGAACTTACAAAATATCTTTGTTCGACCCCACCCTCATTTAATATTTATACAAGAGAGTCAAACCACTATAAAAATTGTGTCGAAAATGGTGAGCGAGGAACGATAAAGTATAAAGGTAATAATTTGATATTGTATAAATCGAATTATTACTGTGAGGAAGACAAGGCCTTTATACATCACCTAACAATACTTGAAGACGGCTTGTAGGAGACACACTAAGTTAAATAATACTAAAAATGGAGTAGGGTTATGGAATAGGAGCGCTTTTTGCACCTTAATAGCAAAACCAATTTTTATGATCCGGAAGTCCATTTACCTGAGCGCTGCAATCTTTGCGGTATTCATCAGCACAGCGGCATACGCCGATACACAGCTAAAGGCCAATATTGAACAAGCGACGGTATTCCTAAGAGGAGCAGAGCTTGTGAGCACTGCGAAAGTAACCCTGCCGCAGGGCGAGAGCGAGGTGATCTTCACCAATATAGCGGGTGATATAAACCAGCAAAGCCTTAGCCTGAGCACGGGCAATAATGTAGTGGTACAGAGCACTACCTTCCAGAACAACTACCTGAACAATGATAACCTAAGCCCGAAGGCGAAGGCTATAAAGGACAGCATAGAGCTGATGGGCGATGAGCGGGGTGCGATAGACAACCAGATAACGGTAATAAAGGAACAGATAAGCCTGATACAGGATAACAGGAAGGTGGCAGGCGCCAATACCGGCCTGAGCGTAGCGGAGCTGGAGAAGATGCTGAACCTGGTGAATGCAAGGCTGGGCAAGCTGCTGGATGATAAGAAGAAGATGGAGCTGAAGCTGAAGAAACAGGATGAGCGCATAGCCATGCTGGGCAAGCAGTTGGAAGAAGAACAGAAGAAAGATTTCCAGCCCGGTGGGCAGTTGCTGGTGAAGTTCTACGCACCAACCGCTACTACTACCGATGTACGCCTTACCTACGTAGTTACCAATGCAGGATGGACACCAACATATGACCTGCGCGTAGAAAAGATAAATGCACCGGTGAAGCTGTTCTACAAGGCTAATGTGTTCCAGAACAGTGGTGTGAAATGGGGTAACGTACGACTGGTACTCTCAACAGGTAACCCAAGCGAGAGCGCTGAAGCACCCGTGCTGAACCCATGGTACCTGAGCTTTAACCAGCCTGTAGCATATGGTGCAGGATATGCCAACCAGGTGCCCATGGCACAGAAGGCCTATGCCGACCGGATGGTGGTAGCAAGCGAAGCACCGGCACCAAAACAAGATGAGACCACGCTGAACGAGTATGTACAGGTAGATAACTCCGGCATCAATACCACTTTTGATATAGAGCTGCCATACAATATACCCAGTGACGGGCAGGAGCACCTGGTATCGGTAAAGAGCTACGAGCTGCCTGCAACATACAGGTACTACGCAGTGCCTAAGCGCGACCGTGATGCCTTCCTGCAGGCACAGGTGACCAACTGGGAAGACCTGAACTTACTACCTGCGAAGACCAATATCTTCTATGAAGGTTCGTATGTAGGACAGGGGTACACAGATGTGCGTAACATAAAAGACACCATGAACTTCTCGCTGGGACGTGATAAGAAGATAGTAGTACGCAGAGAGATAGATAAGACACAGCGAAGCGTGAAGACCATAGGTACCAATGTGCGCGAAAGCTTTGCCTACAATATAAGCATACGCAACACCAGGAAAGAGCCCATATCAATTACACTGGTGGACCAAATACCGATAAGCAATGATAAGGACATAGTGATAGAAGATACCGAATACAAAGACGGCACATTTGATGAAACCAGCGGATCGGTAAAGTGGGTGCTGACTGTGAAGCCTAACGAGACAGTAAAAGAGAAGATAGCATATACGATTAAGTACCCGAGGGGTAAATCGATAGCGGGTTTGAGGTAGTTGATAGGTTGATAGCTTGAGAAATATCGGGAGGCAAAGATAGTGACGGATCATAAGGACAGGCTGAAAGGCGAAGAGCGGGGTTTTTACTCCGCTCTTTTCTTTTGGAAAAATATTTTGTCCGGGCACCAAGATATGGGTGCCGAGATACGTCTTATAATTAAAGAAGCTTGCTAAGATGGTTAAGACAGGTTTTTAGATGGTGATGTTGGATAGATTGTGAGGAGTGGAGGGGGTGTACTAAAAGTAAACAAGCGAGGCTTTGAGCCCCGCTTGTTTTATAATTAAAGTACAGATGATTATTTATTCAGCCTCAGTTCCTGCAGGAGGAAGATATTGTCTTTAGACTTAAGCAGGATATACAGGTTGAATGTGCCTGTATTGGTAGTAAGGGTACCAATAGCGAACTGCGAGTTGGTAGTGGCCGAACCGCTGTTAAGAATGGTGACATCTTTCGGCACATTCTTTGAAAAGAAATCCTTAAGTACCAGGGAGGCCTGTGTGCGGCTATATGCCGACTGGGTGTTGTTAATAGTTATGGGTACGATATTATCGTAATACTTTTCTAAGGTGGCAGTATTACTGTTGCGTACAGCATTAACCACATCTTCCAGCACCGACTGCGCGTGGGCGGCAACCAGCAGGAAGGATGATGCTATAGTTAAAAAAGCCTTTTTGTATAAATTCTTCATTTCAATACGTCTCAAGTCCAAACAACCTAATACCTCAAAAACCAAGCCAAATTTGGCATTTCCGTTTCAAATTACCCAAAAAGTGCGGTCCTGTAAACATACGAAAACATGCATTTTTTGGTTGGGGGATACAAATATAACAGAAAAAAGCACATTTCTTATATTAAATGTTAAAATACTTCCTAATAAATGACCGTGGACATTCTGTAAACCTTGCAGATATCGTACTTTTGCGCCCATGTTGAAAAAAGTAATGCTCATCATAATGGATGGCTGGGGCCACGGAAAAGTGCCGAAAGCCGATGCCATAGCCCATGCTAATGCACCTTTTGTAAAATCGTTATATAGTAAGTATCCAAATACTGAGCTGGTAACCTGCGGCGAAGCTGTGGGGCTGCCGGATGGCCAGATGGGCAATTCGGAAGTGGGGCACCTGAATATAGGGGCCGGGCGCATAGTATACCAGGAGTTGCAAAGAGTGAATGTGGCCATTCGCGAAGGGGAACTGGAGCGAAACGCCGTGTTGAATGCGGCCTTTACCGCTGCAAAAGCCGGTGGCAAGACAATGCATTTTATAGGACTGGTGAGCGACGGCGGTGTACACTCGCATATAAAACACCTGGAAGCGCTGTGCGAACTGGCGCAAAGGAATGGGGTGAACTTTGCGGTACATGCCTTTACCGACGGCAGGGATACTGATCCTAAGAGCGGATTGGGCTTTATTACTGAGCTGGAAGGCTGCCTGCAAAAGACGGGTGGTAAACTGGCTTCGGTAACCGGGCGCTTTTACGCAATGGACAGGGACAAGCGATGGGAGCGAGTGAAAGTGGCTTATGATGCACTTACACAAGGCATAGGAACACACAGCAAGGATATCTTAGCTTCTATAAACGAGTCATACAATGAGGGAGTAACGGATGAATTCATAAAACCGATAATTGCCTGTGATGATAATGGGCAGCCTATCGCCAACATAAAAGATGGTGATGTGGTGCTGTGCTTTAACTTCAGGACGGACAGGTGCAGGGAAATAACTACTGCGCTGACACAGGAAAAATTCCCGGAGCAGAATATGCACCCGCTGGACCTGCATTATGTGACCATGACTGAATATGACAAGACCTACAAAAATGTAGGTATCATATTTGACAATAAAGACCTGGTGCAAACCCTGGGCGAGGTGCTGGAAGAAAATGGCAAAACACAAATACGCATAGCGGAGACGGAGAAGTACCCGCATGTTACGTTCTTCTTTTCGGGCGGGCGTGAAAATCCATTTAAAGGGGAAAGCCGCATTATGGTACCATCGCCAAAGACGGTGACCACTTATGACCAGAAACCGGAGATGAGCGCTTTTGAAGTAACAGATGCCATACTGCCTGAGATAGCAAAAGAAAGCGCTGATTTTATATGCCTGAACTTTGCCAATGCAGATATGGTAGGGCATACGGGTGTATGGAATGCAGTGATAAAAGCAGTGGAAACTGTGGATACCTGTGTATCGAAAATAGTACCGCTGGCATTGGAACATGGCTATGCGATCTTCTTAACTGCGGACCATGGCAATGCTGATTATTTAATAAATGAAGATGGCAGTCCTAATACTGCCCACACGCTTAACCCTGTGCCGCTGTTCCTGATATCGAATGATTATAAGGGTGTATTGCGCCCGGGTAAACTGGGTGATATAGCGCCGAGTATACTGCATTATATGGGCATTACGATACCGCAGGAGATGACGGGGGAGATACTTATTGATTAGAGCGAATAAACTGTTAAAACGATTGCACTTAGAATAGATAATAAAATGCCCACGGTTTCAACCGTGGGCATTGCTTTTTGTATAAAATCTATTTGTTCTATTCTTTCATGAATTTGCCGGCATAGATGCCATTTACAATCACCATGTACATGCCTGAGGGCAATTCTTTTACATTTATGTTCACGCTCTCGCTGCTGCAAGGCTGGCTGATGATCTCTTTGCCTTCCAGGTTCGTTATAGTTACGTGTTCTATTTTAGCGCTGCCTTTTACAGTGCCCAGATCGTAGTTGTGGTTAAAGCTAACGATGAGCTGGTTATTAGCAGGGCTTGGGTAAATATTGTATTGATCTGAAGCAGGAGTATTTGGCTGTATTGGCTTAACTGATGTAGCCTGTGTGATAGCTGGTGCATCTATGATGTGCGGGACTTCTTTTTTGTGCGCAGCGGGGCTAAGCAGGTTATTCAGGATAAGACGGTAGCCGGGAGAGCTATGGTACATTTCCAAGTTGGTGGGCATGTCGCCTACTGTGTGCTGGTAGTCTTCCGGATCGTGGCCGCCGTAGAATGTCCATGAGCCGTTGCCGTACAGGCCGTGTATATAACGTGCTTCGTCTGCTGCAACAAAGTCGCCAAGTATGACCACACCGGGCTTCAGGTTGTCGAGGCGGAAGGCGGTGGTCTGCCCCATAAAACCTTTAACACTGGTAGTGTGGTTTTGGCAAAGCATTGCGGGCACCGGATCTGTTTTTGCAGAGAAATTGTGGAGTGCGAAACGATCGGCAGATTCGGGCACGTGGCGGAAATTTGTATTGTCTATATTAGAAAACTCGAATTCATATGGATTTGTGGAAAGGGTAAAATTTGTGAAGGCAAAACATTTGGAATAGTCGAGTTTTTTCTGGGCGTTGTTGTCCATCGGGTCACCATCAAAAGGCTCGGGATCGATATCTGTGCCATCGGCCGCGAGCGCTAAATCGTAAGTGTCGGTAGCCGTGCACATAGCAAATAAATTGCCACCGCCTGCTACGAAGTCGCGGATCTTTTTCACTACAGCAAGTTGTAGTTCCGATTGCTTCTTAAAGCCATGCTTAGCAACAAGCGCATCCATGTTCCTTTTGTCTTCCATATACCAGATAGCTTTTTGGTATTGTGCCCAGAACTTACCCATCTGGCCCGTGAAGTCCTCGTGATGCAGGTGCAGCCAGTCGTACTTGTCGAGATCGCCTGCAAGTACTTCGTCGGCATACAATTTATCGAAAGGTATCTCGGCATAAGTGAGGGCCAATGTAACTGCATCGTCCCAGGGCATTTTGCCCAAGGGAGTGTAGACGGCAATTTTAGGAGCTTTCTCCAGCTTTACTATGTCGCCATTAAAACCGGGAGCCTTTATGCTTTTCACGATACCATCATATTCGTTGTTGCTTATTTTGGTGCAGGTAACGCCACGGTCTTTGCAGAGGCCGGCGATCTCCCTGTCGTTATCGAGCGCGAAGCTGCCGCCTTTGTAATTGAGCAGCCAATATACAGGTATGCCTTGTTGCAAGGCAGCGTAGGCTATTCCGTAAGCTTTAAGATGATTGCTTTGCCCATCTGCATCCATTGGGATGAGCAGTTTGGACGCAAAAGCCGCGTTATAGAGGAATAATAAGGCAATACAAAGTGTAAACGAACGAAATCTCATGGCAAAAAAATTTGTAGCTGTAATTTACAGACATTCTACCACAAGAGGCCGGGCATGGCCTATTTTTGCAAAATATTATAAAATTCCCACTTTGGGAGGTTAGTTAAGATTGTTCATGATGTTGTGCACTTCATCAACATAAGCTCTTATCTCGGTCGGGATGCCTTCATATGGATAATCGATATTCCATTGGTAAACGCTACCGCCCCGTTTGTACTCCAGGTGTATGGAACTCATATCGGCACAGGTTTGGCAACGGATATCTTTGTTAGGGTGAAGAGAAAAATAAGAAGGGAAATCTGTAAAGGCCGGCAATGCAATGTTGTACTTATCCGAGGCCATAGGAGTGCCGGAATATTGCAAAGCCCCTGTGCTATCGAAATAGCTTTTGTAAAGCTGGTTGCTCATGATCTGGTAGTACTGGGAACAAGGGGTGGGACAAAAGCCATTATTCTCCCCAAAGATAAAATATTCAGCATCGGTGGGGACGCCCGTAGATGAGTTGCTATGTTTCCTACAGGCTGAAAAAAGGACAGCACTAAGCAGGAGCATGCTAAGGGAATATTTAAGAATACGCATAAATGCAGATTAAGAGGTATTGCTAAGTTAAGTAATCAGGCTGAGGTAGCAAAATTGCCTGCATATTCCGTGCATCCTTCTCATCGGGAGCCGATGAATCCTCTGACGAGCGATTCGTCGGGAAAAGAGAATTGTAAGCGTGATCCGTAGGTAAAAGCAAGTACACGTTTCTACTCCTACTCCTTCATCAGCTTACCTGAATAAGTACCATTCACGGTTACCATATACATTCCGGGAGCCAAGTCTTTGATGTCTACATTTACACTTTCGCCACTCACGGTTTTGTTGATGAGTTCTTTTCCGTCCATATTTGTTATGACCACCCGTTCTATTTTGGTATTACGTTTTTCCGGACCTTCATCAGCGCTGTGGTTCACCGTTATGATCAACTGGTCGTTTGAAGCGGTGGGATATAAATTGTAGGATTCCGCGCCGGAGATAGTAAGAGGGGTGGTGGCGGGTTTTGGCTCAGGGGCAGGGATGGTGAGCGGTATATCGCAGCAAGCTACCTTGGGTATGACGACTCTTTTTGCCGCATGCAGTAAAACATTGTTGAGAATAAGACGGTAGCCCGGCGAATTGGGATGCTCCGACAGATCAGTAGGGGCATCATTTACCATGTGCTGGAAATCCTCAGGGTCG
>APMI01002257.1_pt1 | contig 54283 bp, 41 predicted proteins | sample 667938 | NCBI WGS metagenome assembly APMI01 (sample SAMN01084076, study PRJNA167559) | wastewater metagenome | biome: Wastewater | place: Denmark: Ejby Moelle, Odense | collected 2011-11-28
TCCGGCAGCTCCTGTAGGACCAGCTGCACCAGCAGGACCGGTAGCACCAGCGGCGCCAGCAGCACCTGTAGGACCAGCGGCACCGGCAGGACCGGTAGCACCAGCGGCGCCAGCAGCACCTGTAGGACCAGCGGCACCGGCAGGACCAGTAGCACCAGCGGCACCGGCAGCTCCTGTAGGACCAGCTGCACCGGCAGGACCAGTAGGGCCAGCAGCGCCCGCAGGACCAGTAGCACCTGTAGCGCCGGTAGGACCGTTTGTACCTATCGGACCTTGAGCACCTATCGGACCTTGGGGACCTGTAGCGCCATCTGCACCAGCAGGACCTGTAGCACCTGCACCTGTAGGACCGGCAGCGCCGGCAGGACCAGTAGCTCCATCAGCACCTGTAGGACCGGCAGGACCAGCAGGGCCGGCAGGACCAGTAGGGCCATCAGCACCTGTATTACCTTGAGGACCAGTCACTCCATCAGCACCGGCAGGACCGGTGGGGCCAGTAGCACCTGCTCCGGTAGGGCCAGCGGGACCAGTAGCACCATCAGCGCCGGCAGGGCCTGTAGCACCATCTGCACCAGCAGGGCCTGTAGCACCAGCACCTGTAGGGCCGGCAGGACCAGTAGCACCGGCTGCACCAGCTGGACCGGTAGCACCATCTGCGCCGGCAGGACCAGTAGCACCTACACCAGTAGGGCCCGCAGGGCCAGTAGCACCAGCCGGGCCAGTAGCACCATCTACACCAGTAGGACCTGTAGTACCCACACCAGTAGGACCTGCAGGACCAGTAGCACCCACAGCACCGGCAGGACCAGTAGCACCGTCAGCGCCGGTAGGACCAGCGAGACCAGTAGCACCAGCAGGACCAGTAGCACCTGCAGGGCCAGTCAGACCTTGAGGGCCAGTAGCACCGGCGGTACCGGTAGGGCCAGCTAAGCCAGTAGCTCCGGCAGGACCCGTAGGACCTGTAGGGCCAGTCAATCCATCAGCACCAGTCGGACCAGTAGTACCTACACCAGTAGGACCCGCAGGGCCAGTAGCACCCACAGCACCAGCTGGACCAGTAGTACCGGCCGCTCCCGTAGGGCCAGCCAGACCAGTAGCACCAGCAGGGCCGGTAGCACCTACGGCACCAGTAGCACCGGTAGCGCCTACAGTACCTGTAGGGCCGGTAGCACCTGCGCCTGTGGCACCGGTAGCACCAGTAGCACCATTGCTACCCGTAGCACCAGTAGCGCCTACGGCACCGGTAGCACCAGTAGCACCCGCGCCTGTAGGGCCGGTAGCACCAGCTGGACCTACAGCACCTGTAGCTCCACCCGGACCGGTAGGACCAGTAGCACCTACGCCAGCCTGGCACATACTTACCCAGGCTGTTGTGCCATTATTCCAGTAGAAAAAGCAACCCACGGTCTTATCGTAGACCATGAGACCATCTTCGGAGGGACCTGTTACTATTGCAAGCCTCTGGGCTGTAGTAAGTCTCGGGGTCAGGAAGCCAGTACTATCTGACTTCAACTCTAATACCGCCTTGGGGTTTGGCGTCAATGTTCCTATACCGACATTGTTTTGCGCGCGGAGTGCGACGCTCACCAATGCCAGAAAGGTAAGGAGTGTTAAGGTTTTTTGCATGCTGGATTTAAGGTTTCGATTGGTTTATAGAGTTGAATTGTATTTATCTTACCAGAGTTACGTTTCCTGATTCTGCCCTCGTGGTGGCACTGCCTTCTAACTGATATTCGATCTTCCACACATAGACGCCTATATCTTGGTTCACATTCTTATATTTTCCGTCCCATCCTTCTCCAATCCCATCAGTTTCATAGACCTTCTCGCCCCATCGGTCGAAAATTTGGAATGCAATTTTAGTCAAATTTTTGTTTAGAGGCCTAAAAATATCATTTAAACCGTCCTTATTCGGCGAAAATGCAGTAGGAATCAACAACAAATCGGGCATAACTATCAAACTGAGCGAATCCCGGAGCGTACATCCAGACCGATCAGTCACTACTATAGTATATTGAGTAGTGGCAGTCGGAGTAGCTGTAGGATCCTTTATATTGTCATAATCCAGGAATGTAGAGGGAGACCATTGAATATCAGCCAGGTTTACAGAGCTTAGCCCTATAGTAGGATTGAGCTGTACTGATTCTCCAGAGTATACATCCTTGTCCGGACCGGCCTCCAGCATAAACTTCTTGGAGCCCAGAGCAAAAGGGTGTGGGCTGAAGTTGGACCAGTTTGATATCTCTATAGAAGAGAATCCATAACCCGACCCCGTAGCAGGAGGTCCCATGTAGTTCCAGCGGCTGGTGGCCCAGTGCGCCATCTGGGTCCAGTACCCATCTGTCACATCATCATAGTACATCTTGATCTTGGTCGAGCTGCCACCTGCACTGTGGTAGAGCCTGTGATAATACAGGGGATTGACGCGGCATAGCGTGTCGTCCAGTTTTGCCACATCATAGCCATCAGTAGTAGGGTCGTGCACGATGCGCGCCCCGTAGATATTATAAGCAGCTGATGATGGGGTTATAGTGACAGGACGGTAGTAAAACGGCAAAGATATGATACTGGAAGGAGTGCCGGTGGGGTACAGGTATCCTGAAGTAGCATCTGTGGCACGTGAGAGTTTGCCCGTATCCAGGCTACTTACAAAACCATTTGCGCCGCTCGCCTTTGTGATGGCTGCCGGATCGGTATTGAGCACGAGCATCTCATACTGCTGCGTAGCCAGCTCATGATCGCGCAGATCCAGGATGCCATTTACAGTAGCATTGAGTGTCTGGGTTTTGACCGAAGCTGGTGTGCCAGCCAGTATCAGGTGGTGGAATGGGGTCACCACTGACCCGGTGATAAGCTGTGCGTCTCCCAGGAGCATCACAGAGTCCTGATAGGATATTACGGTACCATTATTGACCCAGTTGCCACCCAGCTCATAGAGGCCGGTAGTGGCTACGGCGCCGCCGCCTGTCAGGGTATCATCATTGATGATAGAGCCGGTCACATTGATATCGCCTGCGTTTTGTATCAGGCCATCATAGTTGTGGAGAGAATCATTGATCACTGTCATATATGACCCAGGTGTCATATATATAGACGCACCCTTATTATTAAACAGGGCCGACTGCGCCCACGTGGAGAGGGAGAGCAGGCAAAATGCAAAAAGACATAAGTATAGCTTCATACCATGGCGTGCATTAGGGTCCGGAGGATACAAGTGTTTCAAGAGTGGAAATTACGAAAATAATTGCCAATAACAACTTTTAGCAAAAAAACAGGCTATAGTAGGACGAGACCACGACCAAAAGAGATGTATAGCCTGAAAAAATGATGAAAATTAGAGATTTTAGCAGCCAATAATCATAAATCATGAAAGTAGCAGTAGTGGGTGCCACAGGCCTGGTAGGCAAAAAAATGATGCAGGTGCTGGAGGAAAGGCAATTTCCGGTCACGGAGTTTTATCCTGTAGCATCTGAGAGATCCGTGGGTATGCCTGTTACTTTTTGCGGCAAAGAATACAAGGTGATAGGTATGGACCAGGCCGTATCACTGAAACCTGATGTTGCCATTTTTTCAGCCGGAGGCTCGACATCCAAAGAGTGGGCACCAAAATTTGCAGCACAGGGTACCGTGGTGATAGACAACTCATCTGCCTGGCGCATGGAGCCTGGTATCAAGCTGGTAGTGCCTGAGGTAAACGCCGGGGCGATACAGGCAGCCGACAAGATCATAGCCAATCCTAACTGCTCTACCATCCAGATGGTGGTGGCCCTAAAGCCGCTACATGATAAATATAAGATCAGGAGAATAGTCGTATCTACCTATCAGTCTGTGACAGGGACCGGCAAGAAGGCGGTGGACCAGCTCATGAATGAGCGCCAGGGGATAGATGGCGAAAAAGCCTACCCCTACCCGATAGACCTCAATCTCCTGCCCCACATAGACGTATTCACCGAAAACGGGTATACTAAAGAAGAGATGAAGATGGTCAATGAGACCAGAAAGATAATGGGTGATGATACCATCCGGGTGACTGCTACGACTGTGCGCGTACCGGTGATAGGAGGCCACTCTGAGAGCGTGAATGTAGAATTTGAAAAGGACTACACGCTGGAGGATGTCCGTGCTACGCTGTCTGCGGCCCCTGGTGTAGTAGTGGTAGATGATGTGGCCAACCTAAAATATCCGATGCCAAAGGATGCACATGACAGAGATGAGGTCTTCGTAGGACGCCTGCGCAGGGATGAGACCCAGCCAAATACGCTAAACATGTGGATCGTATCTGACAATCTGCGCAAAGGTGCTGCTACCAATGCCGTACAGATAGCAGAATATATGAAGGAGAAAAACCTGATAGGTACTGCAGCTGTGCCGGCCTGATCTACTTAGGCTCATTGCGCTGCTCACGGCGATTGCGTACTATCTGTACGAGCATTTTTTTGAAGTCCTCTTCTGCGCCGACCAGTTTGTTGACTTTGTCTTTGCCTATAGCTGCTTCAAATTGAGGTATGTATCTTTTTTTCAGGTCTAGTTTCTTTTGCTCAAAGTCTACCTGCTTGTCTGCTGAGAGATGTGGGTCGCTCCCATCATCCATGGGATAAAAATTTCGGCGGAGTGTGGCCAGATCGTGACGATAGCTGTGATACACAGGCCAGAATTGCCGGGACTCATCCGGAGTCAGGGCCAGCCTGTGGGTGATAAAGGCGATACGCATAGATTCGACCTTCTCCCGCTGAGTGGTCTGAGCGCTGAGGGCTGTCCCTGCTGCCAGTAGCATGAGGGTCAGCGCCAATGTGTATATGCGTTTAAAAAGAAACATTCCTATATCCTTTGATCCTGACATGACGGAGGTCAGTCTATGATATCCTCTTCTGTGATACTTTGGCTTTCGGCATCTATAGCTTTGAGGTGTGCGGGTATATTTTCCGGTTTGTCAAAGTAGTGCGTAAAGTCTATATCATTTATATTTTGCAAAATAGTCCTTTCGTCAAAATCATCCCTGTGGCGGCCCATATACTGATTGATCTCACTCTCCGGTAGCTGCTGCATCTGGGCAAATATTTTTTCCTCCGGGGTAAGGGTACTATGCGATATACCTGTACTGATCAGTACTGCAGCGGCCAATATACATGTGAAGGCAAAAGCATGAGATGGTTTCAGCACTGCATCCCATACACGCTCCATCCAGGCGCCCCACTGCCCTACTTTCTCCCCGATCTCTGAGTTGTGCTCGCGGCTTTCGTGCTCTGCCAAGGCTATGAGCGTATCAGGGAGCGTAGCGAAATAACCCGTCGGCACGGTATAAAGCAACGTTTTAGGAGCCGATACCAAAGCAGGAGCACTATATGTCAGCTCCTCCCGCACCTCCTCGACATGTATACCCGACATCAGCCTATCTCCAAAAGCCTGAAAATAAGCAGCCGGCACCTCAGGATGTACTGCTACCCTCGGCAGTGAGGCCAGTACAGGAGGCAGTGCAGCCTCTATGAACCTATCCTCTACTATAGCCAGTATATGCTCTCCAGACGCTGCAAAATAGCCCTCCGGGACCTGATAAAAATTCCTTTTATCAAGTCCGGACAGTATCGGGGCTACACCGAGCAGTTCTTCTGATATGTCTATTGGAGCCTTCACTAATTGTGCTTACAGGGCTTTTGTTGTTAAGACTTTGTGGATATGTTAAAGTTTAATGGTCGGATAGCAAATATTTCTCAATTTTCTGTGCGGCATGAAAATAGGACGCTTTTAGCGCCCCCACGCTGGTATTCAATATCTCACTGATCTGTTCATATGGCATCTCGTCATAATACCTCATATTAAAAACCAGTTTTTGCTTATCAGGCAGCAGTTCTATAGCTTTTTGCAGGCGCCGCAGCAGTTCATCCGGATCTATAGGCTCAGACTCTGCGCGGATATAGCCTGCGGGGCTTAGGTTCTCATCATCGCTATTCTGATCTGTACCGTCAAAAGAAACAACGTCATGCTTCTTTTGCTGGCTGAGGAAGTTAAGACATTCATTAGTAGCTATCCTGTACATCCATGTGAAAAGTTGGGAGTCTGAGCGGAAGTTCTCGAGGCCTTTCCATACCTTAATGAAAGTGTTCTGCATCACATCATTGGCATTTTCATGCTCAGTGACCATGCGCCTGATGTGCCAGTATATCTTCTGCTGGTATTTCTCTATTAGCAAGCGAAAAGCCCGCTCCCGGGAGGAGCCATGATGAAAGAGTTCTAATATTTCGCTATCGGTCATGATGGTATAGCGGCCTGATGGTAGACAAGGTCTCTATTTTTTGCGTGCCAGAGCGCGTTTCACTGCAGCTATGACATCAGGAGTATCCAGGCCGTATTTTGCTAGTAGCTGATCCGGCGTACCACTCTCACCAAAACTATCATTCACAGCCACCTGCTCCAGAGGGGCCGGCAGCTCCCGGCTGAGGAGGGTAGCTATAGCACTGCCCAGTCCCCCTATATAGTTGTGCTCCTCGCAGCTGACAGCGCATCCGGTCTTGGCCACTGACTTTAAGACAGCTGCGCGATCCAGAGGTTTAATCGTATGGATATTGATCAACTCTATTGATACGCCTTGCTGCTCCAGCTCCTGAGCCGCCTTCAGCGCCTTCCAGACCAAATGGCCGGTAGCGAAAATGGTCACATCAGTGCCCTCATTCATTACGATCGCCTTGCCTATCTCCAAAGGCTGATCTGCCGGGGTGAAGTTAGGCCACTTAGGCCTGCCGAAGCGGAGGTATACCGGCCCTTCCATCCTACCGGCGGCGATAGTCGCAGCCTTGGTTTGATTGTAGTCACAGGGATTGATCACCGTCATGCCTGGCAGCATCTGCATCATGCCTATATCCTCCAGTATCTGGTGTGTGGCCCCGTCCTCGCCGAGTGTCAGGCCGGCATGAGAGGCTGCTATCTTTACATTTTTGCCTGAGTAGGCTACAGACTGCCGTATCTGGTCATACACGCGGCCCGTCACAAAGTTTGCGAAAGATGTGGCAAAAGGGATCTTGCCCCCTATGGTCATACCCGAGGCTATGCCTATCATATTGGCCTCGGCTATACCGCATTGTACGAAGCGATCCGGAAACTCCTTGATAAAATCATCCAGCTTCAGGGAGCCGATCAGGTCAGCACAGAGCGCGACCACATTCGGATTTTCACGTCCCAGCGCCAGTATGCCTGCGCCAAAACCTGACCTGGTATCTACTTCATTTTGTACTGTATAGTCTGATAGTGCCATGTGCCAAAATTAGTTTATCGTGGTACTGTCCGCATTTTCTTTATCTACAAAAGGTGGGAAACCGTCATACGGCTTTTGTACGCTCCGATCTACCCGCACCAGCTGTAGCCAGGTAGTCAAATAGAATCACGTAGGACACCAGGGTAGGTGGGACGAAAATATAGAAGTACGGCATTGTAATAAAACTGAAAAAACAGGTGATACATAGCTTGAGGCTCGCTACTGCTACATATTTTTGATTGATGCGGAGCCGGCGGGACGCCATCAGGAATAGTAGCGGCAACAGGAGGCTGAGCAGTACACCTACACGAAACATGACCGTAGCATACTGCAGCGTATAAAATTTGAAAAGGCCAACGCACTGATACAAATGCTCCTCTATCCTAAACTGCTCCCAGAACCTGCTGCCCAGATACATGTATCCATCTGATATATGGAAAAAGTAGGCCGGGTCCCATATAAAAAACGGGAGTATAAATAAGAGTAGCACGGATACTAAATAAGAAAAGGCCATTTTCTTAAAATCATCACGTGATTGCGACAGCCACACATAGCCAAAAAACACAGGGATCCACATCAGCAGGCTATACCGGCTTAGAGTGCAGCACATTATAGCTATGCCTGTCAGCCTATAGTTTCTGCGCAATAATGCCCAGCATAGTAACATATAAAAGCCGGCTACCAGCCCTTCCTCCGTCATAGACCAGTAGTCATTATGCTTGATCAGGAGAAAATTAGAAAGCAGAAACAGGCTTAGTGCTCCGATCAGTACCGGTACCAGTGGTAGGCGCCGGGACGACAAAAATAGTGGCGTGAAAGCTAAAAATATCCCCGCAGTCTGGAGTGCAAGGGTGATCCAGCGATAATCAAAATCAAACCATTCGGCAGGTAAGAATGGCATCCACATCATAGGCAGGTAAGGGATTATCGCATTAGACCATATCTCAGGTGCTGGCTTATACACGGTCTCCATCCGGCTAAATCGCTGGCATGCCAGTTTGATACTCGGCAGCATATCAGCTATCTGCTTATCTATAGGCACGTTGGTATATAGCGGCACCAGCATCCATATATGATAAATGGCAAATATGGCCAACAAGATCGCCCCGGCATATTTACTCCATGTCAGTGTTTTTAACGGCGCTGATGGTGATACAGGAATCAACGGAAGGATGCAAATCAGAAGGCCGGCTATGACATATACCACTGAGTTGGAATAGTAAAAGACACTGCCTTTCTCCTGTACATAGGTGAGGCAAAGGGTCTCTATCAGCACAGAGAGCGCCAGCAGAATGCCGACAAATCGAACACCAGGCGTCCGAAACGTTTTCATCCCTTTAAACATGCTGTATTCTATACCATCCAAAACTCCGGCAAGTCGAAGATTCGCGTTTAAGCGTCATCATAGGTAGGCGTTTTTTAGTAATCCTTCTCCTCTACCAGCTGGCCCAGTGCCACCTTTAGTTGCTCATCATTGGGCGCTACTCCATGCCATTTGTGGCTGCCCATCATAAAATCTACCCCTGCACCCATGGCAGTCTTCATGATCACAAAGATTGGTTTGCCATGACCGGTGCGGCTTTTAGCTTCATTCAGGCCATCTATTACCTGCGCCATGTTATTGCCATCTGCTATGGCCATCACATCCCAACCAAATGCTTTGGCTTTGGCCTCGAGATCGCCTAGTGATAGTACTTTCTCTGTAGGACCGTCTATTTGCTGGCCATTGTAGTCTACGGTGCAGATCAGATTATCTACTTTGTGATGCGGGGCAAAAAGCATTGATTCCCATACCTGGCCCTCCTGTAGCTCACCATCACCGTGCAGGGAAAATACCAGTGATGTATCTTTATTGAGTTTCTTGGTCAGCGCAGCGCCTATGGCTACACTCATACCCTGGCCCAGAGAGCCGGACGCCACGCGGATGCCTGGCAGGTGCTCATGCGTAGTAGGGTGCCCCTGGAGTCTCGTATTAAGCTTACGAAAAGTAGCCAACTCTGAAATATCAAAATAACCGCTCCGTGCCAGCACCGAGTAAAAAACCGGGCTGATGTGGCCATTGGAAAGGAAAAAAAGATCCTCCCCTTCGCCATTCATAGAGAACTTCGGATCATGTTTCATCACATCGAAATACAATGCGACAAAGAACTCCGTACAGCCCAATGAACCTCCGGGGTGGCCGGAGTTGACCGCATGTACCATTCTCACGATATCGCGACGCACCTGGCTGGCTATGCGCTGGAGTTCCTCTATAGATGCCATTCTGATTATTTTGTGCTAAAAATATAAAGGAGCGTCATCCACGGCCCGGCTACTTATATACAATCCGTGAATATCAATGGTCCGTACATTCTGTCCTCAACTTTTTATTGTGTCCTTTGTTTACGTTATTTGGCCACTAACTCGACTCATCATGAAACAATCATACGAAAAACTGATAGCCGGCAATAAGGCCTGGGCAGAAGAAATGCTAAGAAACGATCCGGATTACTTTAGCCGGCTGTCCAAAATACAAAGGCCTGATTTCCTCTGGATAGGCTGCTCAGACAGTCGCGTACCGGCCAATGAAGTGACCAATACGCCTCCCGGCGAGATATTTGTGCACCGCAACGTGGCCAATATAGTAGTCCAGACAGACCTCAATCTCATGAGCGTAGTGCAATATGCCGTAGAAGTGCTGGAGGTAAAACATGTGATAGTATGCGGGCACTATGGCTGTGGCGGCGTCATAGCCGCTATGGGTCAGCATCACCTGGGCATCATAAATCAGTGGATCAGCTCAATAAAAGACGTATACCGCCTGCACCGCCAGGAGCTGGACGCTATCGCCGAATTTGAAGAGCGCAGCAACCGCCTGGTAGAGCTGAATGTACAGGAGCAGGTAAATAACCTGGCCAAAACAGCCATCATACAGAAAGCATGGAAGAAAGGCGCTAAACCGGAGATACACGGCTGGGCCTACGGCCTGAAGGACGGGCGCATACACACCTTGTGCAGTGTCACTCCTGAGACTGCTATGGACCCGCTGTTCCAGTTTGACAATCTGTGATATAGCCCGGCATCAAGGCTTCGCTCATATTTTCTTAATTTTGACATCTCATGAGCTACACACCTACCAATAAAGTCCGTATCGTCACTGCTGCATCGCTTTTTGACGGGCATGATGCTGCTATCAATATCATGCGCCGCATCATGCAGGCCAAAGGTGCCGAAGTGATCCACCTGGGGCACAATCGAAGTGCACAGGAGATAGTAGAGACCGCAATACAGGAAGACGCGCAAGGTATAGCCGTGACCTCCTACCAGGGTGGCCACGTAGAGTTCTTCAAATACATGTACGACCTGCTCAAAGAGCGCAACTGTGGCCACATCAAGATATTTGGTGGTGGCGGCGGCACTATACTCCCTACAGAGGCCGAGGAGCTGCATCAGTATGGCATCACCCGGATCTACTCTCCTGATGATGGCCGCCATATGGGACTGGAGGGTATGATAGAAGACCTGGTCAGTCAGTGCGACTTTCAGACTGTAGTCTCCCTGAATGGCGAGGTCAAAAATCTCAACCCAAAGGATTGGAAAAACATAGCCCGGTCTATCACCTATGCAGAAAACGGCAACAAGGTAGATCTGAAGCAAACTGATAAAAAAATCCCTGTACTCGGTATCACTGGTACAGGTGGTGCAGGCAAATCATCTGTGACAGATGAGATAGTACGCCGATACCTGCTGCACTTCCCTGACAAAACGATCGCGGTGGTCTCTGTAGACCCGTCGAAGAAGAAGACAGGCGGCGCACTGCTCGGCGACCGCATCCGCATGAACTCTATATCCAGTCCGCGTGCCTATATGCGCTCACTGGCCACGCGCGAGAGTGACCGGGCACTGAGTGAGTACGTACAGGAGTCTATAGATATCTGCCGCGCTGCCGGCTATGACTTTGTTATTCTAGAGAGTGCAGGCGTGGGGCAGAGTGATGCATCTATCCTGGACTACTGCGATGTCTCTATGTATGTGATGACGCCCGAATACGGTGCTCCGTCACAGCTAGAGAAGATCAATATGCTGGATTACGCAGAGGTGATAGCGATCAATAAATTTGACAAAGCGGGTGCCCTGGACTCGCTGCATGATGTACGTAAGCAGTACAAGCGCAATCACAATATGTTTCAGGCAAAGGATGAGGACCTGCCGATAGTAGGTACCATCGCATCCCAGTTCAATGATGCTGGTGTCAACCACTTGTTTGAAGTACTTTTCCAGGCTATCGAGAAGAAAACCGGAGTTGCCTTCACGGTGGAACACACTTCTACTAAAAGTACAGCCAGCAAGACCCAGGTGATACCGCCATCACGTGTACGCTACCTGGCTGAGATAGCCGAGGCTATAGAGCAATATGACCAGTGGGCTGACGAGCAGAGTGACATAGCACGCAAAATGTATCAGCTGCAGGGCGTGATAGACATGGTGGAAAAGCCCCAGAAAAACTAGCTGACAGATAGCGTACGCAAGATTATGCGGCTTGTTACGTCTTAATGATAGAGGTAAAACCATACAATGCAGACTCCAGATCCTATTATCAATAAAGTAGCCCAAAAGAATATCATCACGATAGACCTGGCCGATCTCTATCCTAAGGAGTCTGACCTCGCGGTGATCGATATGAAGGATTATCTCTTCAAGGGCCTGATCCTGCGGGAGGCTGACTTTCGCGAGCAGGTAAAAAATACGGACTGGTCTATATACCGGGATAAATATGTTGTGCTCTATTCTTCTGTCAATGCCATCATACCCATGTGGGCCTATATGGTCCTCAGTGCTGAGCTGGCACCATATGCGAAGGATGTAGCCAATGCAGCACCGGCACATGCCACGGATGTTTTCATGTACCGGGCTATAGAAAAAATAGACCCGGCAGTCTACGACGGCCAACGAGTCGTGATCAAAGGCTGCGGGGACAAACAGATAGATCCGGCAGCATTCGTATACATCACTCAAAAGCTGGCAGGCACCGCTCGCGCACTGATGTATGGGGAGCCCTGCTCTATGGTGCCCGTTTACAAGCGCGTAGTATCACAATAATTTGAACGCTTTTTCATTTTAATAGCAGGCGGCTCACTGCCTGTGGATTCCTGCATCTTCATTTCACCAAACATTTTATTTACTTAGAGCACTTGCAACGGTCAAAATATATAACCCTTACGATAGCACTGCTGGCCATAGGCGCGGCGTCTGCCGGCATCTACGTAGCCAAGCCTACACTCATCAATATTTTCTCTCAGAAGCGAGTGGAGACTCCCGGCCTGAGCTGGCGCCGGGATACATTACTGCACGTATATCCCTTTCATGTGGATGGCGATCTCGCCTTTGCCGGTGAGGCGGTGCCACTGGGGGAGACAGATGTACGCGAGCGTCTGGACCGCGAGCTGCAGATCAATATTTTCCGCCAGAGCAATACCATACTTGACATGAAGCTGGCTAACAGGTACTTTCCTGAGATAGAGCGTATACTCACTGAGGAGCGCGTGCCTACAGATTTCAAATACCTCGCACTCATAGAGAGCGACCTGCGCGATGCTATGTCTCCAGCGGGAGCTGGTGGCTTCTGGCAGTTCGTGCCTAGTACCGCCAAGCAGTATGGATTGGAAGTAAATGACATAGTAGACGAACGGTATAATATCGAAAAATCTACACGGGCGGCCTGCGCCTATCTGCGCGAGGCAAAAGACCGCCTCGGCTCCTGGACCGCTGCAGCAGCTTCTTACAATTTTGGTATAGATGGCATAGCCGGCAAACTGGAGGCACAGCATACCACCAACTATTATGACCTCGCCATTACTTCAGAGACTTCACGCTATGTATTTCGTATGCTGGCTATGAAGGTGATCTTTGCTGATCCTGAGCGGGCCGGATATCATATGCAGGTGGAGGACCTCTATCAGCCTCAGGCATATACTACGCTGCAGATAGACACCCCGATAGACAAACTGGCAGATTTCGCAGATGCCAATGGCATCAAATACAAAGAGCTGAAGCTGCTCAATCCATGGCTGCGAAACACCTCCCTGCCCAATAAGAGCAAAAAGACCTACTGGCTGAGGATCATAAGTAAATAGCCTACACCCGCTTGATATCAGCGCCTATGGCATTCAGCCTGGTGTCTATATGCTGGTAGCCACGGTCTATCTGATCGATGTTATTGATGATCGATTTGCCCTCTGCAGAGAGTGCCGCTATGAGCAGCGACACACCAGCACGTATATCAGGAGATGACATGGTGATACCGCGTAGCTTGTATTCACGATTGATACCGATCACAGACGCACGGTGCGGATCACATAGTATGATCTGCGCGCCCATATCTATCAGCTTATCTACAAAGAACAACCTGGACTCAAACATCTTCTGATGGATAAGTACAGATCCCTTGGCCTGAGTAGCGACGACCAATACTATACTGATGAGGTCCGGCGTAAATAGTGGCCATGGTCCATCTGCTATGGTCAGCCCGGAGCCATCTATAAACTTTTGTATCTCGTAGCGCTCCTGAGCGGGGATGAAGATATCGTCACCACGCACTTCCATCTGGATACCGAGTTTCTGGAAGACCGGCAGGATATTGCCCAGGTGTTCTACACCGCAGTTTTTGATATTGATCTCCGACTGAGTCATGGCTGCGAGGCCGATGAAGGAGCCGATCTCGATCATATCAGGCAGCATGCGGTGCTCCGTACCGCCCAGCGTATCTACTCCTTCTATAGTGATGAGGTTAGAGCCAACGCCGTGGATTTTTGCACCCATCCTGTTTAGCATAGAGCAGAGCTGCTGGAGGTATGGTTCACACGCGGCATTGTATATCGTGGTCTTGCCATTAGCCATTACTGCGGTCATTACGATATTGGCGGTACCCGTTACTGAGGGCTCATCGAGTAGTATATAGTCCCCCTTCAGATGATCTGCCTGGATAGAGTAGAAACTATCTTCGGAGTCAAAGTTGAACGTAGCACCCAGCCTTTCAAAACCAAGGAAGTGGGTGTCGAGCCTTCTGCGGCCTATTTTATCGCCACCCGGCTTGGGCATATATGCCCTCTTAAATCTTGTGAGCAGCGGGCCGATGATCATAATGGAGCCGCGCAGCGCAGCACCCTTCTTGCGAAACACATCTGACTGCAGGTACTCCAGATTGACATCGTCTGCCTGGAATATATAGGTATCTGCATTGACGCGCTCTACTTTCACATTCAGGTCACGCAGGATATCTATCAGCAGATTGACGTCGCGTATATCAGGTATATTGCTGATCGTCACCTTGTCTGCGGTAAGCAGCACCGCGCATAGTATCTGCAGCGCTTCGTTTTTGGCACCCTGCGGCACCAGTTCGCCCTTCAGTTTCCTTCCTCCTGTTACTTCAAATGCATTAGCCATGCGTATGTTTTTTTGTGTTTTGGCTTTAGACAATAAGCCGGATACAAATGAAACCAAAATAGCAGCGGTCGTAGCCTCAGGCTAGCAAAGACTTACAACAATATTGTGTGGAGTGTACAGATTAGTCGAAAGGAGAAAATGCAGTCCCTATTTACCTTTGAGGAAATAGTAAAAGGTCTTCATGTATTCATTATTGAGCGCTATCAGGCCATACTCATCCTTCCACCAGTAGTTTTCGTCAAACTGAGAGTCATGAGCGCCGCGCATGATGATCTTCGTTTCGGTACCGGCAAATTTCTTTCGGTAAACCTTGCCTGCCCTCCTGGTGTGAAAGAGGCTGGTCACTACGAGTAGCTTCTTGACATGATGCTCACGGCAGTAGCCGAGGAGTGTATCGGCCTCCTCAGCCGTACTAGTACCATAGCGCAGCAGGGTGATCATCGAGTCGGGCACCCCGTTGCGCACTATATTCTTTTTGAGCAGTTCACTCTCGTACACGGTATCCCCCATGATCAGAAAGGCGCGCTCCAGATTGCCTCCCGGGCATATGACTCTTTTGGTATAGCCATCTCTGTAGAGACGCGCGCCCTCGTTGCCTCGGTCAAAAGCGTTGCCCGAGAGCACTACCATCGCATCAGATTCCTCCGGTGCATCCTGTTTGATCAGGAAGCCGGAGAAGCTTTGCAGGATAGGGGTCTTGAAGATCACCCCTACCGCTATGAGCATGATACACAGGGCAATGAATACGAGCAGATTTCTTCTCAATGTAGTGCGTATTAGATCTTGCTATTGAGCCAGGCTATCTCATCCAGGAAGACGCGCTCCCTGTCTGCAGCAGGTTCATTGTGCAGCTCATGGTAGAAACCCGGATATGCCTTGAATGTGATCAGCTCCTTAGGCCCATTGGCTGCAAACTCTTCGGAACCCGAAAAGGCAATCAGCTTATCATCTGTACCATGCAGCAGCAGGAGTGGTACGCTCAGCTCAGATGCATGCTCCAGCGCCCATTTAGCAGCACTATAGGTATCAAAGAAAGTACCTGCACGGGCAGTATTATGTATCAACGGGTCGGTCTCATATTTACGGACTTCTGCCTTATCCCTGGATATGGTATTGACATCCAGGTCAGCTTTCTCAGGCCACTTAGGATAGATCACGCGCATGATGCGCGCCAGCAGCAGCTTGATAGCTGGCGGATCGAAGCCCAGCCTCAGCCATGGCGAGGTAGCTATCGCCCCGGCTATTTTAGGCTTGCGGCGCATCAGGTAGTTCAGCACCATATTGCCTCCCATGCTGTGCCCATAGAGAAACTTTGGTACGCCGGGAAATCTTGTTTCGGCCTCATTCAATATGTGCTCTATCGAGTCGAGACTGGCATCCAGGCTTGGAGAGAAACCACGAGGACCCTCTGTATGGCCGTGGCCATATTGATCAAAGGCTAATACAGCATAACCTTCACGACCTAGGCGCTCTGCTACATGCGCATAGCGACCGCCATATTCTGCGAATCCATGCACTAGGCATATCACAGCTTTTGTATTGACCGGGCTCCATCCCTGCGCATAAAAACGGGTGCCATCCTGTGTCCAGTTCCACTCAAAATGATTCATGATACTTGTTTATGTGTGGAATGATTTATCATTCCTTTCAAATGTAGAAATTATCTTTGATTTATAATTCGCCTCATCTATTGCCCTTCAACTATCGCACATGAAAAGAATGCTGATACTCCTGCTCGTCATAATACTCATTCCCGTCATCTACGTAGGTGGATTTATCCTGTACGGCATGGCTACAAAGTTTAAGCCCGAGCCTGTAGAGGATGTGGCAGTACAGTCAGCCACACCCGCATCTACCCGTAATATCTCTACACTGGATACCCTCAGCTTTATGACATGGAACATCGGCTATGGTGGCCTCGGCGCAGAGACGGACTTCTTCTATGATAGTGGCAAAATGGTGATATCTCCCAAAGCCTGGGTGGAGAAATATGCCGCCGGGATCAATAGCACTGTAAAGGAAAATGCAGATGCAGACTTCATCTTCATACAAGAAGCAGACCGCCATGGCAAGCGGAGCTGGAATATAGACGAGGTAGCCGGCATCTCTGCTGCGGCTCCGGACCACAACTACGCCTTTGCGGTAAACTATGATGTAAAATACCTCCCATTCCCATGGACTGAGCCACTGGGTACTATCTACGGCGGACTACTCAGTCTGTCCAGGTTTACACCGACAGAGAGCCAGCGCATCGCACTACCTGGCATCAGTGACTGGCCACGCAAGCTCTTCTACCTGGAGCGCTGCCTGCTCATGCAGCGATACAAACTGCCTAATGACAAGGAGCTGATCGTGATCAATACGCACTTTGAAGCCTATGACGATGGCTCTGTGAAAAAGGAGCAGATGGCGCTCACCAAGAAACTACTGGAAGCAGAATACGCAAAAGGCAACTATGTGATACTGGGTGGCGACTGGAATATAGCACCGCCAGACTTTAATGTAAAGAAGTGGGAGAAAGAGATAAACCACGACAAGCTTTATGAGATGAACAATGATTCAAACTACATACCTGGCTGGAAATATGTATACGATGGCAATACTCCGACCAATCGCAAGAACAGTCACGCGTTTGACCCTAATACTACTTTCACCACTGTTATAGACTACTTCTTTGTCTCACCTAATATCGATGTGGTAGAGGTAAAGGGCATCAATGCAGGCTTTGAATACTCGGATCACAATCCGGTAAGGATGAAGATCACCTTCAAACCTGATCATCCTATCGCGCCGCCGGCCGCTGACAGCATAGCTGCAGACTCGCTCGACGCTGTGGAGGGTGATAGTATAGCACGCGAGCAGACCATGGAGGAAGACAAGAAAAAGGCCGACCACAAGGACGCCAAAAAGCCGGAAGCCAAATCCGAGAAAAAGATAGCAAAGAAAGATGAGGAGAGTGCAGACAAACCTGCCGCAAAGAAACCGGCCACAAAAGACAAAGACGCAACAGACGATAAAAAGCCTGTAAAGAAGAAAACAAAGAAAGCGCCGGAAAAAGTAAACCAGGGGGAGTAAGGCTTTAAGCCATTACTTTCTGGCTGAGCTTCTGCCGTATCATAGATACGAGTACATCTATGGCCACATGGTTCTCACCGCCCTGAGGCACGATGATATCAGCAAATTTCTTGGTAGGTTCTATAAACTGGTCGTGCATTTTTTTGACCAGGCCATAGCGCTCTATCACATCGTCTGCGGTGCGGCCACGCTCGTGCATATCACGGTGCATGATACGTATCAGGCGGTCATCCGGCTCCGCATCGACAAACACTTTGATATTGCACAGGTCGCGCACCTGCACATCTGTGAATAGGAGGATACCCTCTATGATCACCACGTGCCGCGGCTCTATAGTGATAGTAGCGGCCTGACGGGTAGATGTGATGTAGTCGTATGTCGGTTCGGCTACGGTTTTGCCGGCCTTGATATCGGCCAGGTGCTCTACTATGAGCTCAAACTCTATGGATGCAGGATGGTCAAAATTGATAAGCTGGCGCTGCTCCAGTGTCAGGTGAGCATTATCCCGGTAGTAGCTATCCTGAGACATGACAGCCACATCTGCTTTGGTAAATTTCTCCATGATCCGCCTGACCACGGTGGTTTTGCCCGATCCTGAGCCGCCTGCTATGCCTATGATAATGCTCTCCATACGGGTTTTAAAGATATGAAAAAACCTATCCTTGTCAATTTTCCGCTCTATTTTGCCCTTCAGCGTTTAACATCCCTTACCAGCGTCATTACGTATTTATTAGTATCTTTGCGGTAAAATCGAGCAAAATGTTTGGATTAGGCACACCCGAGATAATTTTGATACTGGCAGTAGTATTGATCCTTTTTGGCGGCAAAAAGATACCTGAGCTGATGCGCGGCCTCGGTCAGGGCGTTCGCGAGTTTAATGCAGCCAAGTCTAATATCCGCAGCGAGATCGAAGAAGGCATGAAAGAAAAGCCAACTCAGGTCCCGCCATCTGATACTGCCAAGTAATCTCTGTAAATTTTAGCATCTTACTATATTTGGATGCTCATCTATAAAGGTATTATAGATGAGCATCCATTTTTTTAGAGTATAGCATCACCGTATATGTACAAAACCCTCAGGGAGATACAGACCGCACTCAGCGCCGGGCAGACCAGCCTGCGCGATCTCGTCTCCGGCTACCTGGCCAATATAGAATCTAACCGCCACCTCAATGCTTTCCTGGAAGTTTATGGAGAGGAGGCAATGGCGCGCGCCATAGAGCTGGACACAAAATCTACTGCCAGGGGGCGACTCTACGGCATGGTGATCGCTATCAAGGATAACATCTGCTACAAAGGCCACAAAGTCTCTGCCGGATCACGCATCTTGGAGGGATTTGAGTCTATCTACTCAGCTACAGTAGTAGAGCGCCTGCTGGCAGAGGATGCCATCATCATAGGCCGGCTCAATTGTGATGAGTTTGCCATGGGCTCCAGCAATGAAAACTCCGCCTACGGCCCAGTGCTGAACGCACTGGATAATACACGTGTACCTGGCGGCTCATCTGGTGGTTCGGCGGTGGCGGTACAGGCAGATATGTGCCTGGCTACACTCGGATCAGACACGGGAGGCTCTATCCGCCAGCCGGCTTCATTTTGCGGTGTGGTGGGCTTCAAGCCTACCTATGGCCGCGTGTCGCGTTATGGTCTTATAGCATATGCGTCATCTTTTGATCAGATAGGTCCGCTGTCTCACTCTGTAGAGGATAGCGCCCTGATAATGGAGGTGATAGCCGGGGTAGATGACTATGACAGCACAGCATCGTCTAAGACTGTACCAGCGTACAGCACAGAAAAGTTTGAAAAGAAAGCCCGCATAGCAGTGCTGAAAAATACGGTAGACCACAAGGGTATCAACCCAGAGGTCCGCGCCGAGACAGAGAAGATCATAGCGAAACTAAAGGCTGATGGCCACACCATAGAGGAGGTCGACTTTAGCCTGACAGACTATCTCATCCCGGTCTACTATGTACTTTCTACGGCCGAGGCTTCATCCAATCTGGCCCGCTTTGACGGTGTGCACTATGGATACCGCTCTCCGCGCTCTACTGAGATGGAGAGCGTCTACAAGCTCAGCCGTACAGAGGGTTTTGGCCGCGAGGTCAAGAACCGTATCATGCTCGGCACCTTTGTACTGAGCGCTGGCTACTATGATGCCTACTACTCCCGTGCTCAGAAAGTGCGCCGTATGCTCAGCCAGCAGATCAGCACCATATTCCACAGCTATGACCTGATACTTATGCCTACAGCTCCGTCTGTCGCTTTCAAACTGGGAGAGAAAACCAGTGACCCTACAGAGATGTATCTCGCTGATATCTACACCGTACTGGCCAATCTGGTGGGTGTGCCTGCTATCTCACTGCCGCTGGCAAAGAATGCAGATGGCCTGCCTATCGGTATCCAGCTGATGGCTGAAAAGCATGAAGATGCAAAGCTGTTTGCTTTTTCGCGCACCCTGATGAGCTGATCAGGGCTAGTGCTATCAGCCCCGTTTATGATAAAAAACAGCCTGAAATCCCTTGACAATAGCGGATTTTCACATTTTTTTATACTTTCACCCCTGTAGATTATTCTAGCCACCTAAACACACGACTATCGGTCAATTCTACCCGTTATCAGGTCAAAGTTCATATTTTAGCCCGATTCCGAAATTGTATCAATGATACATATGCATTGCTATGCATGTGGCCATCATTGGCGCAGGATGTATTATGCCCATTCCTTGCAGTTCAGTGGCAGTGTCTTTTTTTGAGAAGATGCTACTGAGGTGAGGATGGATTTTGACTTTAGATAGAGACAGATGATAGCATACCTGAACGGTAAAATAGTGTACAAAAGCCCCACCCATATCATCATGGATGTGGGAGGTATAGGGTATATGGTCAAGATCAGCCTGCATACATATGCTCAGGTGCAAAATCTGGACCAGACTCTCCTGCACATCTCGCTGGTGGTGAAAAGTGAGAACCAATCCGTATCCGGTTTTGATATGTATGGCTTCTCTACAGAGCTGGAGAAGGACATCTTTGAAAAGCTCATCTCCGTATCTGGTGTAGGCGCAGCCACAGCGCGCATGATGCTATCCAGCTTCAAGCCGGAAGAAGTACAGCATGCCATCCTGACGGAGAATGAGGTCATGATCCAGAGCGTAAAAGGCATCGGGCCAAAATCGGCCAAGCGCCTGATACTGGAGCTGAAAGACAAAATAGGCAAGGTCTCCGGCGATGTCATAATTTCTCCACGCAGTCACAATACCAATAGGGATGAGGCGTTAAATGCGCTCATGGCACTAGGATTTACCAAGGCTGCTGTAGAAAAGGTGTTAACCAAAATTTCTGCAGGCGACCCTTCGTTGTCCGTGGAGGGTATGATCAAGGAATCTTTGAAGCAATTATAAATGCAGGTACGGCACAAGATATATACGGGTTTTCTGACACTGGCAGCCATGAGTACGATGATACTCGGCTACTCAAACTCGTATCATAAACTATGGATCAATGATCCGGCTCCTGCACTGGACCCTACGCCCGCAGTGCCACTACCGGACTCTCCTGCGCTGAAATACCCCATGTCTGACCGCCAGGGAGACCACGTGACGGACAAAAAGAAAGATCCATTCTACCTGCCTGACCCAGCCAATGTAAAGAAGGATGTAGAATACGACCCCGTGACCGGCAAGTATGTGGTGACTGAGAAAGTGGGCGATGTAGACATCAAAGAACCCATGTACCTCACCTATGAGGAATACCTGAAGTATACTGAGAAGCAAGAGCGTAATGATTACTTCAAAAGTCGTTCCAATGCCATCACCCTCATAGAAGACAAGGGTATCATCCCGCCTATCAATATGAAGAATAAGATCCTGGACCGCCTCTTTGGTGGCACCAAGATCGAAGTGAAGCCACAGGGCAACCTCGACCTGACACTCGGGGGCAACTACCAGAAGATAGACAACCCCAACATACCGATCAGAAACCGTCATACCGGCGGCTTCGACTTTGACATGAATATTAATATGAATGTCGTAGCCAAGATCGGTGATAAACTCCAGCTCGGCCTGAAGTATAATACCCAAAGTGGTTTTGACTTTAACAACCAGGTGAAACTGGGATACACCGGCAAGGAAGACGACATCATCAAAGAAATAGCCATAGGCAACGTAAATATGACGCTGCCTACGCGCCTCATCAATGGTAGTCAGTCTCTTTTCGGCTTCAAGACCACGTTGCAGTTTGGCCGATTGACCTGGAGCACTATCATCTCTCAGCAGAAGTCCAAGACACAAACCATCACCGTAGACAATGGTGCCCAACGGACAAACTTTGAACTCCGGGCAGACCAGTATGATGACAATAAGCACTACTTCCTCGCGCAGCACTTTCGCGATCAGTATGACTATGCACTGTCCAATATGCCTACCATCCAGTCTATAGTGAATGTGACAAGGCTGGAAGTATGGGTGACCAACCGTAACGGAACCACGACCAACGTGCGCGATGTAGTAGCCCTGGCTGACCTCGGTGAAAAGACCCCGTACAACTATCCTGCCACTGCCAATGGATCGCCTAATCCTGATAACACCAGCAATGGTCTATACGGAGTTTTGGCCAATAATCTTACCGGCCGCTACGTAGACCACGTAGAGAATACAATGAACGGCCTGGGGCTCACGCAGGGTACTGATTTTGAAAAAACCTATGGGCGTAAGCTTCAGCCCACAGAGTACACATTCAGCCCAAACCTCGGCTACATCTCACTCAATACAGCGCTCAATCCCAATGACGTGCTGGCTGTAGCCTATCAGTATGAGATAAATGGCAAGGTCTATAAGGTGGGTGAGTTCTCTACAGATATCCCGCCAGACTCCAATAGTGTGAGCAAGGTGATCTACCTGAAACTCCTCAAAGGTACTGCGCTGCGCGTGAACCTGCCGTACTACAGGCTGATGATGAAAAACATCTACTCCCTGGGTGCTTATCAGGTCAGCCCGGAGGATTTCCGTCTCAATATCTACTACAATGATCCGGGTGGTGGTGAGAAGCAATTTATGCCGCAGGGCTGTCTGAAAGGCAAGCAACTGATAAAGGTGCTGAACCTGGATAACCTTAATACGCAGGGCGATGCCCAGCCTGACGGCCAGTTTGACTTTGTGTCGGGTGTGACCATCATTCCGCAGAATGGGCGCATTATCTTTCCCGTACTGGAGCCCTTCGGCAGTGATCTGCAGAAGGCATTCACCGCATGTGGCACCTCTACTCAGACCTCAGGGCAGTATGTCTACCAGGAGCTGTACGACTCGACCAAATTTAATGCCCAGCAGTTTCCTGAGCGTAATCGATTCATCATCCGCGGCCAGTATAAAGGAGCCAATGGCAGCCAGATATCTCTGGGTGGTATCAATATCCCGAAAGGCTCTGTGAAAGTCTCTGCCGGTGGTACACAGCTCAAAGAAGGTGTAGACTATGAGGTAGACTACAGCCTGGGCAAAGTCACGATCCTCAATCAAGGGGTACTCAACTCCGGCCAGCAGGTCAAGATAGACTTTGAAAACAATAGCCAGTTTGGCTTTCAGCAAAAGTCCCTTTATGGCACCCGCCTGGACTACCTGCTCACCAAAAAGATCAACATCGGCGCCACGGTGATGCATATGACCGAGCGCCCTTTCACACAGAAGGTGAATATAGGTGAAGACCCGATCTCCAATACCATCTTTGGCGCGGATATCAAGTATGAGACCAATGCTCCGTGGCTGACCAAAGCACTCGACAAGCTGCCTATCTACTCTACCAAGGAAATGTCTACCATTTCAGGATATGCCGAGGTAGCCCATCTCTCTCCCGGCAGCCAAAAGTCTATCAATAACGCTTCGGGCCAGGCACAGGTATACGTAGATGACTTTGAGGGTACGACTACCAACTATGACCTGAAAAACCCGCTGAACAACTGGCGCCTCGCCTCTACCCCGCGCAATTCGCCGGATGCTGGTGGACGCAACATGTTTCCCGAGGCTGACAATGTCAACAATCTGCAGTATGGGTACAATAGGTCCAAATTTGCATGGTACCGGATAGACAATACGTTCTACGTAAACAACCCAAACATTACAGAGCCCTATCAGCGTATAGTCTCTCAGAAAGAGATCTTCCCCAATAAGCCTAACCAGCTACTCGACAATAACATTTACACCTTTGACCTGGCGCTCTACCCACTCGAGCGGGGTCCTTATAACTATGAACAGAGCAACAGTGCTACGCCGGGAGTTTCTGCCGGTGTCAATGCGGACGGCAGCCTGAAGAACCCCAGATCACGCTGGGGTGGCATCATGCGTGCACTGGATAATACTGACCTGGAGTCCACTAACGTTGAGTTCATTGAGTTTTGGATGCTCGATCCATTCATCAATCGTCCTGCCAGCCAGGGTGGCCAGCTATATATCAATCTCGGTAATGTATCTGAGGATGTGCTGAAGGATTCACGCCTTTTTATGGAGAATGGCCTCAATCAGGACCGCAGCCAGGTAGACCGCACGGCATGGGGCCTCGTACCTAAGCTGCTCCCGCTGACCACTGCCTTCAGCTCAGATCAGGACCGTCCGTATGAGGATGTAGGCTTTGATGGTTTTCGCGATCAGGATGAGCGAGACAGCCTGGCCAGCTTCCTCACCAGCTGCCAGTCATTCCTGACTCCGGCCGCCTTTGCCAAACTGCAAGGTGACCCATCATCAGACAACTATACTTTCTTCAATGACGCTTCACTGAGCTCTGAGACGGATATCACAAAGAGGTATAAAAACTATAATGGACCCGATGGTAATACACCGGTGCAATCCGGCAACTCTCTCAGCAGTGCAGGTACCAGCCTGCCGGACAATGAAGACCTGAACAAGGACAACTCTCTCAATGAGAATGAGGAGTACTTCCAATATCGTGTAGACCTGAAGCCGGGCATGGATGTGGGTACTAATAAATACATTATCAGCAAGCAAAGTTCTGGAGTCACAGGCCCGGGTGGGCAGACAGAAGTTTGGTATCAGTTTCGTGTGCCGATCCATGATTATGATGTGCAGGTGGGCAGCCTGCCGGACTTCAAGTCTATACAGTTCATCCGTATGTTTATGACAGGATGGGATAGCAGCACTATCCTGCGTCTCGCATCGCTCGATCTGATCCGCAATCAGTGGCGTGCCTATGCCTACCCTATAGACCCGGGCTCTGACTACCTGCCTAATGACAATGCCAGCGACGCCTACTTCAACGTAGGGAAAGTGAACATCGAGGAAAACAGCGGCAAGACGCCTGTGAACTATATCTTGCCGCCAAACATTGACCGTACGTATGCTATAGGTGCGCAGACCAACCAGTACGTGCAGCAAAACGAACAGTCCCTCTCGCTCAAAGTATGCGGCCTGCAGGATGGAAACTCAAAAGCGGTCTTCAAAAACATAGGTATAGACATGCGCAGGTACTATCACCTGAATATGTACGTTCACGCCAACCGTATCGAGGGCGAGGTGCCTATCAAAGATGGTGACGTCACGGCATTTGTACGTCTGGGTACTGACTTTACAGCAAACTATTATCAATACGAAATACCCGTACACGTTCTCGGGCCCACAGCAGAGCGTAGCAACTTTAGTAGTGACGTGACGGCTGACCGTGACTCGGTATGGCCTCCGCAAAACAACGTAGATGTAGACCTCCAGTTTCTGGTAGATCTGAAGGTGATCCGCAACTCGCGCAACTGGCCCAAGACGGTGCCTTATGATACCTTTGTAAACGGGCGTATTTATAGTATCGTCGGTAATCCGGACCTGGGTGCCCTCAAAGATGTAATGCTCGGTATCAAAAACCCGGCAAAGGGCGACACCGTTTATCACAATCCATCTGATGACGGCCAGTCCAAGTGTGTAGAGGTGTGGTTTGACGAGCTGCGCCTGGCAGGTCTCGATCAGCATGGCGGTACTGCCGCCCTCGGCGAGGTAGCTATCAAACTGGCAGACCTCGGCCGTATCAACCTGACCGGTAGTATGCACACGCATGGGTTTGGGCAGATAGAGCAGAAGATAGATCAGCGATACAAGGACGACCTATACCAATACTCCGCCTCCGGCAATCTGGAGCTGGGCAAACTATTTCCGGTCAAGGCCGGCATACGATTGCCGTTCTTCGGTAATATCACACAGTCATTCAGCCTCCCTGAGTTTGACCCGTATATGAATGACGTCCGGTCAGCCCAGGAGATACAGGCCATGCGCGATGCCAAGATGTCTGCAGAGGCCATATCAGCCTACAAGCGCCAGATCGAAACGATCAATACACGACGGGGCTTCAACTTCACCGGGGTGCGTATCATGCCAAAACTGAAGAGCAAAGTCCAGCGTGTGTATGACCCGGCGAACTTTACTTTCACCTATTCATACAATGAGATACTTCTGAGTGATCCATTCATAGAGCTCAATAAGCGTAAAACGCACGTGGGTATCGTAGGCTGGAGTTTCTCCCCACAGGCCAAAGAATTCACACCGCTCAAGCGCATCATTAAAGCACGTACCAAATGGCTTGACATCTTCCGTGATTTCAACTTTAACCTGATGCCCGCCACGCTCAGCTTTAATACTGATGTGAATCGCGACTTCAACTCTATCAAGCTGCGCAACCTGGGAGATGTGGGTGACTCCATCCCTACGACTTACAATAAGTCATTCCGATGGAACCGGATGTACGCCTTTAAGTATAATCCATTCAAATCACTCAGCATCGACTATACAGCTACCAATCAATCCCGTATAGATGAGTACAATGGCGAGGTGGATACCAGGGAGAAAAAAGACTTTATCTGGGATAACTTTAAGAAAGGTGGCCGTAATACGAATTATGCGCAGAGCTTTGCGGTGGCATATACCCTACCTATCAATAAGATCCCTGCCTTTGACTTCATCTCTGCCAATACGGGCTACAGCTCCAGCTATACGTGGGTAGCGGCACCTCAGGTCTACGACTCGGCCACTCAGTTTCACAAGGACAATCCGCTGGGCAATACCATCAGCAACACACAAAACCTGCGTGGCAAACTGGACTTCAACTTTAAGAAGATCTATGACAAGGTACCATTCCTGAAGACATACAATCAACCTAACCCTAACCTGGGCGATAAAAAGGAAAATGACAAGAAACGCGAGGCCGTGCGCAAGACCCGCGAAAAGATCAAAGAAGAAATAGACAAGCTCATAGAGCGTCGTGACAAACTGAAGCAGGACCTCCTGGCGCTGGGCAATGACAAAGCTATGCCTGACTCTGTGCAGCAGGTAAAGACCAAGCAGCTGAAGGCTGAGATCAAGGCTGTGAAAAAACAGATCCGACAGAAGCGCAAAGACTACCGTGAGAAACAAATGCCACCGGATCCGCTAGTGTCCATACTAATGCGGCCACTGCTATCCCTCAAGACCGGCAGTGTAGAATACAAGGAAACCAAGGGCACCACCCTGGCCGGCTTCATGCCATCTACAAATGTGATAGGCAATAACTCTAAGCTCGCAGCACCTGGTTATGACTTCGCCTTTGGTGGTCAGCCGGGAGACAGGCTCTTTGGCTCTATAGATACAGGAGCCGCTAATAGGTGGCTGGACCGCGCCGCAGGCAAGGGATGGATCAGCTCTGATACACTGCTCAACACCCGCTTTGTGCAGACCAAGCTGACACGCCTGGACATCAAGGCTGGCTTCGAGCTATTCCCTGACTTCAAGGTAGACCTCTCTCTCTTCCGTGAGTATTCCGAAAACCAGAGCCAATTCTTCAAGGTCGTGACGCCGGGTGACGGGTGGGAGCATCTCAATGCTATGACCATCGGATCATACACCATCTCCTACGTACCGGTCAATACGTTCTTCAAGTCTATGGATCAGAAGGGACTTTCGCAGACCTACGCTGATTTTGAAAATAACCGCAGCATCATATCTCAGCGCCTCGGTGCAGCCAACTCGAACTCCGTAGGTAACTATTTAGACCCTACGGACTCTACCCATACGCGTACCAATGCTAACTATCGCTACGGCTACGGCCCGCTGCAGCAGGATGTGCTGATAGCCTCATTCCTGGCAGCATACAATCATCAGGATGCGCACAAGGTAAACCTGAATCCATTCAAGTCTACTCCTATGCCAAACTGGCGTATCACCTACAATGGCCTGACCAAGATCAAATGGCTCAAGAAGGTATTCAGCAATTTCACACTGTCTCATGGCTACAGTTCTACACTGACAGTGAGCAGCTTCCAGACCAATCTGGATGCACAGTATACTAACAGGAACCTGAGCCGTGTAGACTCTATCAGCAATAACTTCTACTCCGGGCTCAATATGCCGAGCATAGTGATGAATGAGCAGTTCTCTCCGCTCATCGGCGTGGACATGACTTTTGTCAATAAGATAAGCGCACGCTTTGACTATAAAACCTCGCGCACGGTCACGATGACCTTTGCAGACTATCAGCTCATAGAGAATAAGTCAACGACTATCACAGTGGGCGCAGGCTACACCATCAAGGGCTTGAAGATCAACTTTATCAAGCTCAAAAACGGTAAGCCACTGCGCCTGGACAACGACCTGAAGTTTAAACTCGATGTCTCCTACCGTGATGGTATCACGGTCAATCACCGTATAGACCAGAGCCTGCCACAGATCACTGCGGGTAGCAGTACACTGACGATCAGTCCGGCCATAGATTATATGGTGAATAAGAACATCACGGTACGTCTCTTCTGTGACTACAGCCATACGAATCCGCGCGTACTTTCCAGCTTCCCTACTACTAATGTGAAGGGAGGCATACAGTTGAGGATGTCCCTGACACAGTAGTGATTAGCCACTTTTTGCGGCAAATACACTAAAAAAGGGATATTCGTGTTTTAATAATGATGGCTATCCGCACACATAGATATTCGCGTCGCGCGCTTTACTGCGCTGTGATCGCGCTGTTGCTTCTTTCCTCCTGCCGTACGCATCGTAGTGCTACAGGGGCTGTGCCACCATCCTCTAGCACCCCTGCCGCGCAGCAGGGCGCTGCAGAGGACAGTATCCTGCAGCGGGCAGATGCTAACCGCATACCGTATGAATGGTTTGCTACGCGCATCAGGGTGAGCTATAGCGATGGCAAGAGTGAGATGGATTTCACAGCTGTAGTGCGTATGAGGAGAGACAGTGTGATCTGGCTATCACTACAGGGTCCATTTGGCATAGAGGGTGCACGCGTGCTCATCACGCCAGATTCAGTACGTATTGTCAATCATCTCAGCAATGAATATACCGCCCAGCCGGTCAGCAGCCTCTCCCGTATGCTACCCATGCAGACGAGTATCCGGGAGCTCCAGGATTTTATCATGGGCTACTACCTGCATCTCTCCGGCCTTACCCCGAGGTATAGGGGCATGGAGGATAGCCTCCACCTGATCCCGGCAGAATCAGCGCAATTGTCTTATCGCGCTTTCCTTTATCCCGAAAATTATACAATGGCTAAAAGCCTGTTGACAGACAAGATGGTAGGCCAGCAGATGAGCATTACTTTTGGGGGGTACGCGAGTGAGGCTGGGCACCCCTTTTCTGAAGACAGGACTATCGGACTGAAACAGGGAGACCAAGCCTATACACTGCATCTGTCATACTCCAAGGTTCGCATCAATGAGCCACTTGATTTCCCGTTTGAGGTAGGATCTGGTATGAAGCACAGTGACCGCATACGGTTTGAGTGATAGATAGATGCATAGCATCATACACATGGCGAGCGAGACATTTTCACTTTACAGGAGCTCTTTACAGCGCATTACTATTGCGTTCTTCTTTGTCCTGTCCGTAGCTCTGCCTGCCAATTTGCTCCTGGCACAAAACTCTGCGCAAGGCAATAAGCAAAAGAAAGAGCAACTCGAGCTGCAGATGAAAAAGCTGCGTAAAGAGATAGCCGAGATGGAGAAGCATCTGGCCGAGACCAGCAGCCAGAAAAAAGAGAATCTCGAGCAGATAGAGATCATCAAAGATAAGATCAGAAAGCGTGAAGACCTCATCTCAAACTACAGCCACCAGATAGATAATCTGGATAACAACATCACAGAGACCAAGAAGGATATAGATGTGCAGTCCATTCAGATAGAGCGCATGAAAAAGGACTATGCAGAGATGCTGCGCCACACCTACAGCAGCTATGCCCTGCAGAATCCATACACCTTTATCATCTCCTCTCATTCATTTAACGAAGCTATAGCGCGCTATAACTATCTGAAGCGTGTATCGGACTACCGCCGACAGCAGGCGCTGGCACTCGACCTCTCCATACACGAGCTGGAGGGCAAAAAGACCAACCTGGAGCAAAGCAAAAAGCGGAAACTCAATCTGCTGGAATCTCAAAACGAGCAAAAGGAAAAACTGGAGACTGAGAAAGAAGAAACAGACAAGATGATAGCGCAACTCAGTGAGAAGGAAAAGAAAATGAAGCGCTATGTGGATGAGAAAAACAAAGCCATACAGGCTCTAAACAATAAGATACAGAAGGTCATAGAAGACGAGATCCGCCAGGCGCGCAGGAAAGCAGAAGATGCCGCCAAGAAGAAAGCCATAGCGGAAGGCAAGCCGGAGCCGGCGAAGCCTGCCAAAGGTAAAACGGAATACATACTCCTCTCTCCAAAGGATCAGGAAATGACAAAAGACTTTGCCGGCAATAAAGGCAAGCTGCCATGGCCGGTCGCCAAGGGTGCCATCGTAGGCCAGTTTGGCAAGCATGAACATGCTACGCTGAAGGGTGTCTTTATAGAAAATAACGGTGTAGACATCCGCGCCGCAGATGGCGCTAATGGACGTGCCATATTCAATGGCTCCGTGGTCAGCGTTTTCACCCTGCCTACGACCCAGACCTGTATCATTGTGAAACATGGTGAGTATTTCAGCGTCTACTCCAATATAGTATCAGCTACCGTCAAGGCCAATGACAATGTGATCACCAAGCAGAATCTCGGTCAGCTCTCTACAGACAAGTCTGACTCTCAGACCAAGATACACCTCGAGATCTGGAGGGGCAAAGACAAGCTCAATCCGGCTGAGTGGATCAGTGCCAATTGATCCCTTTTTGGCACATAGGTTTCGGCGACCTTTTTTAACTTCGTAGCTCTTAATTTTTATCCATGACCAGACCACTACGTACGCTAGCCGTATTAGTCGCTTTGCTTGCTGCCCCTATGGCCTCTCTCCTGGCCCAGGAAACCGTCTTTCGCGCCAATGGCCCGGACGACTTCCGTGAGGGTTTGCACGCCTTTATCAATGCAACAGTGTACAAGGACTACAAGAACAAAATAGACAGCGGCATCCTCGTGATCAGAGATGGCAAGGTAGTAGACGCAGGCCGCGGTATCGCTATACCTGTCGGCGCTATCGTACATGATATGAAGGGCAAGTTTATCTATCCTTCTTTCGTAGATATCTACTCAGACTATGGCCTGCCCGCTACGCCAAAGGTACACTCGGCCAATGAAGAAGACGGTGGCGTACAATACACAACAAACGTAAAGGGCGCCTACGGCTGGAACCAGGCCATCCGCTCAGAATACGAAGCCCAAAAGAACTTTGCGGTCAATGAATCTGCAGCCAATGAGCTGCGCAAACTGGGCTTCGGCGCAGTGCTGACCCACCGCAAAGACGGCATAGCCCGCGGCACCGGTGCGGTAGTCACCCTGAATAATGACAAGGAAAACAAAGTAGTGATCAAGGGAAATGCCACTGCTCATTACTCCTTCAGCAAGGGGACGTCTACGCAAGAGTATCCATCATCCCTCATGGGCACCATCGCACTGCTGCGCCAGAGCTATCTGGATGCACAGTGGTACAAAGCCTATGGCTACAAAACAGAATACAACCTGTCTATGGAGGCCTGGAATAACCAGCAAAATATCCCGCAGGTGTTTGAAGCAGGCAACTGGCTGAAAGAACTGCGCGCGGATAAGATCGGCAAAGAGTTTGGCGTACAGTATATCCTAAAGGGCGATGGCACTGAGTACCGGCGCATCTCTGAGCTGAAGGACACAAAGGCAAAGTTTATCATCCCTCTCACTTTCCCCAAGGCATACGACGTAGAGGATCCGTACAAGGCTCTCTGGGTGGAGCTCGCCGAGATGAAGCACTGGGAGCTGGCTCCTACTAATGCCGCAGCACTCAGCAAGGCAGGGATAGATTTTGCCATCACCACATCCGATCTGGAGAAAAAGGAAGACTTTCTAAAAAACCTGCGCACTGCCGTAAAATACGGCCTGAGCGAAGAGAATGCACTGAAGGCAGTGACACTATCCCCGGCCCAATTTGTCAATGCCCAGGATCTGGTAGGCTCTCTGGATAGAGGCAAGCTGGCAAACTTCTTCATCACCTCTAAGCCGCTTTTTGATGAGAAGGCCGTGATCAATGAAAACTGGATACAGGGGAAGCGTTATGAGATCACAAAATTTGACCCTAAGGATATCCGTGGTGAATACAACCTGGCTATCAAGAGCCCTAAGGAGTCTTTCAGTTTCCCTGTATTAAAGGTGCAGGGCGAGCAGGCTGCACCTAAGGGCCTCATCACGCAGGACACCAATAAGATCGAAGTCAAGCTCACCGTAAAGGATAATGACCTGACCATCTCATTTGACCCTGACAAAAACAAGGCTGGCAAATTTCTGCTGACGGGTATGATACAGAGTGACAGGTCATGGAAAGGTAAGGCACAGCTCCCGGATGGTGAGTGGGCAGACTGGACTGCTACTTTCACACGTGCACTGCCAGACACTACTCATCCACCTAAGCCCGACACACTGGACCTCAGCAAGCTCAGCAAAGTGACCTATCCATTCGTGTCTTATGGCAATGAGGAGCTGCCTAAGGCAGAAAATGTACTGATCAAAAACGCTACCGTATGGACCAATGAGAAAGAGGGCATTCTGAAAAACGCAGATGTAGTGATACGTGGCGGCAAGATCGGAGCCGTAGGCGCTGGCCTCTCCTGCGCAGACTGCAAGGTGGTAGACGCCGCAGGCAAGCACGTGACCTCCGGTATCATAGATGAACACAATCACATAGCCATCAGCGAAGGCGTGAATGAGGGTGCGGAAGCCGCCAGCTCAGAGGTGCGCATAGGAGATGTAGTGACGAGCGAAGACCTGAATATGTACCGCCAGCTCGCAGGTGGCGTCACCGCCGCGCAGCTCCTCCACGGCTCTGCCAATCCGATAGGCGGACAGTCTGCACTGGTCAAGTTCCGCTGGGGCTACGCACCTGAGAAACTCAAAATAGAAGGTGCTGATGGTTTCATCAAGTTTGCCCTCGGCGAAAATGTAAAACAGTCTAACTGGGGCGAGAAATTTACCGTGCGCTACCCGCAGACGCGTATGGGTGTAGAGCAGACCTATATCAATTACTTTACCAAAGCCCGTGAATATGAAAAGGCCATGCAGGCTAAAAAACCTGTGCGCCGCGACCTGCAGCTGGAGGCATTGGTAGAGATCATCAATAAGAAGCGCTTCATCACCTGCCACAGCTATGTACAGAGCGAGATCAATATGCTGATGCATGTAGCGGATTCATTTGGATTCCGCGTCAATACTTTCACGCACATCCTGGAGGGATACAAAGTGGCAGATAAGATGAAGGCACATGGTGCTAATGCCTCTACCTTTAGCGACTGGTGGGCATACAAGTATGAAGTGATAGACGCCATCCCATACAACGCCAATATCCTGAACCGTATGGGCATCAATACTGCGATCAACTCTGATGATGCAGAGATGGCCCGCCGCCTCAATCAGGAGGCCGCAAAAACTGTAAAGTACGGCGCAACCACAGAGGAAGACGCATGGAAGATGGTCACCCTCAATCCCGCTAAGATGCTGCACCTGGACAGCCGCATGGGTAGCCTTAAACCCGGTAAAGATGCAGACGTAGTGATCTGGTCTGACAATCCACTCTCTATCTACGCGCAGGCAGAAAAGACATATGTAGACGGCATCTGCTTTTACGATAAAGATGCCGACTCGCAAAAGCGTGAGTATATCAAGCGCGAACGTGCCCGCCTCGTGCAGAAAATGCTAGACGACAAAAAAGCCGGCGCTCCTACACAGGACCCGACTAAGAAGAACAATAAAGCCTACAGCTGCGGCGGCAATAACGAATAAGCGAACAGGAAACATTTATAACAGCAAGAACGATCAGTCATGATACAAAAAATAAAGACCTACGCACTCATCGCTACTACGTCGATTCTGAGCGGCGCTGCCATAGCACAGCAGGATGTCCCTGTGCCTGCGGCAAAGCAGATAGAGCGCCTCTGCCTGAAGGGCGGCACCATCCATATAGGCAATGGCCAGGTGGTGGAGAATGGCTATGTGGTATTTGAGAATGGCAAGGTGACAGCCGTGATGCCCAATGCAAATCTCAAAACGGACGAGACACTGGGGCGCATCATAGATGTGACGGGCAAGCAGGTCTATCCCGGCCTGATAGCCCCTAATACGGTGCTCGGCCTCACAGAGATCGAAGCCGTACGAGCTACCAATGACCAATATGAGACAGGCTCTGTCAATCCTGATGTGCGCTCTATCATCTCGTACAATACGGACTCACGCGTCACTCCTACGGTGCGGTCCAACGGTATCCTCTATGCGCAGATCGTGCCACAAGGTGGCCGTGTATCCGGCACGTCGTCTGTAGTGCAACTCGATGCCTGGAACTGGGAAGATGCCGCTGTCAAAGCTGATGAAGGCCTCTTCATCACCTGGCCTAATATGTATCGCGTGAAGGGATGGTGGGCAGAGCCGGACGGCTACGAGCTGAATAAAGACTATGACAAGAATGTACAGGAGTTGAAAGACCTCTTCAATGATGCGAAGTCTTACGCTTACTCATCACACGATAAAAAGAACCTGCGCTTCGAATCAATGAAGAAGCTCTTCACAGACAAAGCAAACCTCTATATACGTGTAGACTATGTAAAGGAAATACTACAGGCTATCGCTTTGGGAGAGGAGATGGGTGTGAATGTGGTGATCATGGGCGGTGCAGACTCCTATATGATAGCAGATGTACTCGCAGCAAAGAAGGTGCCTGTCATACTGGGCAAGGCACATGAGCTGCCATCCTACAATGACGAAGACATCCAGCAGCCCTACAAGACGCCGGCCATCCTGCAAAAGGCCGGTGTACTCTACGCCATCAGTGAGAATGGCTTTTGGCAGCAGCGCAACCTCATGTTTGAGGCTGGCACCGCTGCATCATATGGCATGACAAAGGAAGAAGCTCTCACTGCCATCACCGCCAACCCCGCTAGGATCCTGAAGCTAGACGACAAGATCGGCACTATAGAGGCCGGCAAGGCCGCCAGCTTTATCGTATCTGATGGTGACCTGCTCGACATGCGTACGTCCAATATCACACTCGCCTTCATAGATGGCCGCCAGATAGATCTGGACAATAAGCAGAAAGAACTGTACAAGAAGTTTACAGTGAAGTACTTTGGCAAGTAAAGTTACGCCTTGCCACACACGGGCCTTTTATCTACTTTCATCCTATGGACAAGCTCGCTGGATTTCTCGCACCTATCCTGATTTACGCGTTTATTTTTTTGCTGAATGCGGCTGTGCCCGGCCGCTGGGTCACAGGCTATGCCACACGCACCGGCACGGATGAGAAACTCCGCTACCGGCTCAATGGTATCCAGGTCCTCTTTATCACAGTGGCCTGCTGGGCGGTGGTCTGCTATATGGGCTGGCTCCCCTGGGACTGGCTCTACACCTATAGATGGGAGGGGCTGGCAGGAGCTATATCATTCGGGTTGGTATTTGCCGCAGCTATCGTAGTGCCGCATCCGGCAGTGAAAAACAATTTCCTTGCGGACTTCTATCTGGGCCGGCTGGAAAATCCGCAGCTGTGGGGTGGTCGGATCGATGCCAAGATGTGGCTCTACCTGATCGGCGCCATCATGCTCGAGCTGAACGTATTGAGCTTTGCCGCTCATCACTATCTGCTCTATGGTGCAGAGGCTTCGACCGGCATCTACCTGTGCGCCGGATTGCTGACCTATTTTGTCGTAGACTATCTCACTTTTGAGGAGGTACACCTGTATACGTATGATCTCTTTGCAGAGCGGGTAGGTTTCAAACTGGGCTGGGGCTGCATTGCCTTCTATCCATATTTCTATGCCATCCCTCTTTGGGCTACAGTATCGCTGCCGCCTGCACATTCGTCCGTAGCCTATCTGGTCTTTGCCGCATTCATATTCTTCTCCGGCTGGAGCATATCCCGTGGCGCCAACCTGCAGAAATACCATTTCAAAAGAGATCCCCGCAAAGTGTTTCTCGGCATCAGCCCTGAGTCGATCACAGACGGCAGGCGCACCCTGCTGGTCAACGGCTTCTGGGGCCTGAGCCGCCACATCAACTACCTCGGCGAGATACTCATGGCTACAGGCATCGTGCTTGCCGCCGGGCATCCGCTTTGCATCTGGCCCTGGTTATATCCTTTGTATTATGTAGTGCTTTTATTCCCCCGCCAGATAGACGATGACAAGCGCTGCGCCGCCAAGTATGGTCCCCTCTGGGAGCAATATCTCAAGCGGGTCAGGTATCGCATCATACCGTATATTTATTGAGTTCCTGCTTTTGCGATTTTACTCTACTGAGCAGGCAGGATGTGAGTGACTATAACCTATACATCTGCCTCGTATTATCTCCCATGATAGTGACGGCAGATCGGCGCGGCATCAGCCGCTGCATGAGGAAGCTCGCGAGCTTATTGCCTGTACCGGTGATGAAAGAAGGCGTGGTACCCAGCCTGCGGAGACATTCGCTCACTACCTCGTCAGGGCTTTGCACAGGGGGAGCGAAGATGCTGGTCTTCTGAGGTTTCGTTTCGATATAGTTGGGGGTCGAGGTAGCTCCCGCGCAGCAGGCTATCACATCTACCCCCCGTTCGCGCCACTCATACCACAGACTCTCGGCCAGCACCCGGTCAAAGGCCTTGCTCGCTGCATAGGCAGCCAGGAACCCGCTGCCCTGGAATCCCGCCAGCGAGGCCATCAGTATCACAGCGCCCCTGCCGCGCTGTAGCATCTGCTCCCCGAGCAGTTGGGTGAGTAGCATGGGCGTGATCATATTGGCGTGGGCGAGTTGTGTATGCTGTGCGATCGTATTTTTCTCAAAAGGGCCGATATAGGATAGTGCAGCGTTATAGACCAGTACATCTATCTCACTGCCGCTGGTAGCAGCGGCCAGGTGCTGAGCAGCCTGCGGATCGGCAAGGTCGCAGGTGATACAATCTACGGCTATACCATATTGTTCACGGAGTACGGCCGCCAGCTTCTCCAGAGGCTCCGGCCGTCGGGCTACGAGTATCAGATTGATGCCGGCAGCGGCGAGCTGTGTGGCAAAGGCTGCCCCTATGCCTTCCGATGCTCCTGCTATGAGCGCAAGTGTACCATATTTCTCTTTCCACGTCATATTCGAATGTACAGATTTACCCTGCGAGAATTGCTTCTTCATTTCTTTAATGCATAAAACAGAAAGGGTACGCTTCATGGCGTTCACTACTCCTCCCTACCCCATCCATTCGGATTTGGATTGACTACTTTATCTGCTTCCCATTTGTACTGATAGCGCGGGAATGGTACCTTGAAGATGTTCATCATCTTAAAAACTGCAAGCTCTGCCTTGCTGCCGTTGCTTAGCTTAGGCAGGTCTGCATCCAGTGAGAAATTTAATACGCGGAGGCGTGGCAGGTCTGTGCGGTCGTGCTTGTTGCCGTCTTTATCAGTCCACTTATTTTCAAACCCTCCGTACAGGTTTTCCGCACTGTATCCTATAGAGTAGCAGAGCCAATCGGGATACATGCCGGGGTAAAACTTAGAAGGATTGACAGAGGCCCACAGCGTGATATGATTGTAATCTTTCAGCCTGCGGCCTATACTATCAGTACCAAAAAGTTCTTCAGACCGCTCACCCAGTTCCCCTTTTGGATAGTCGCCACCTTCGTATGAGGACTTTAGCATGATGCGCTGCTCCTCCCACATCCAGTACTGCGAGGCAGCTATGAAGGCTCCTGTGAAGTTGGCGCCCAGATCGCTGTATGAGGCCCCCCACTTAGACGAGTATCCATCCATGATCTCTATAGAGCTTTGGATAGAGATGCCGAGCATAGCAGCTATCACAGCGGACTGTTTATTGCTCAGTCCACAGTAGCGCAGCAGCTCGTAGCCCCACACTGTCTGAAAGTACCCTCCATAGATATGCCCGGCTTTGTCTATCTGGTTCCACTCCTTGCGGTCATCAAACCAGTGGAACTTATTTAGCCTCGCCTTCTTGTACCAGAAGAAATACAGCCCTGTGACAGAGATGGCATACAGGCCGACTATCGTATATCCTAGCGCCTTGATACGCCCTCGGTCGGGCACAGGTGAGCGGTCCCATATGGTCAGCGGCGCACCCTCGGGTCGCGGTGGCTCAGGCGGGGCCTTGCGGATATAGTCACGCCAGAAGATGTATAGTATCAGGACTAGAAGGAGGATCACCCGGTTTGATTTGTACGGTCAGCGATGGTGCAAATTACACATTCCTCATATCTCTTCCAGATAGTTGAGGTCTTTGCTAAAGGTCTCATCCATATAGTACAGCGCGATGAGCGGTATAGCAATGATAAAGACAGCCAGTATCTCTGCACTCACCAGCTTGTCAAAGTGACCATAGAGCCAGGCAAATATCAATGAGATAGGGGTAAGCGAGGCACGTATCAGGTTGGGTACTGTAGTAGCTACTGTCGCACGGATATTGGTACCAAACTGCTCTGCAGAGTTGGTAATGACCACTGCCCAGAAGCCGGTACCGATCCCTGTCACTACCATCGCTGCATAGAAGTAGGTGGCGCTGCAGCCATGTGCGGTGAAGTACATCACGAATCCAATGGCTGTCAATATCAGGAACCAGAAGATAGCCTTGCGCCGACTACGCATATACTGGCTCATCCAGCTGCACAGCAGGTTGCCCACGGTGATGCCCGCATAGGTATACATGATAGCAAAGCCGGGGTCTATCGCACCCTGTATATCCAGCAGGTCCTTAGACCCAAAGGTAGGAGAGAATGTGACGAGGATACCTACAGCAAACCAGGTAGGGATTCCCACCAGTATACAGCGGAGGTATTTCAGAAAAGTATCCCAATGGGTGAAGAGCCTGAGAAAGTTTCCTCTGTCTACCTTCTGCTCTATCATATCCTTGAATAAACCAGACTCATATACTCCTATCCGCAGCAGCAGCAGTGCCAGCCCCAGCGCACCACCCAGAAAGTAGCAATAGCGCCAGTCATCCAGCACATGGCTGATCACTCCGGCAAAGACAGCACCCGATACACCTACTACGCCGACTATCATCGTACCATAGCCACGATGCTCTGTAGGCAGTGACTCTGATACGAGCGTGATGCCCGCACCGAGCTCTCCTGCCAGGCCAAAACCCGCTATGAAACGCAGCACTTCATATTGTGTCAGGTCAGTGATAAAGCCGTTGGCGATATTAGCCAGGGAGTAGAGTATGATGGAGCCGAAGAGTACGGACAGTCGTCCGCGCTTGTCTCCCAGCATGCCCCAGAAGATACCCCCCACCAGCATCCCTATCATCTGGATATTGATCAAGAGCAGGCCATACTGGTCGGCCTCAGCCTTGCTATAGCCCAGAGAGGTGAGGCTGCGCACCCGCACGATGCTAAAGAGCAGCAAATCATAGATGTCTACAAAGTAGCCGAGCGCTGCCACTATCACTACGGGAGTGAAGATAGCAGCTAGCCTGACGCGGGAGGTCTCAGTCATAGTGACAAGTTAGGTTGACAATACAAACCTAAGATGAAAAGATTCTGTGATAAAGAGAAGCGATCCGGTTCTCAGGACTTTGATGCCTGGAGATGGTAGTAGATGAAGGTAGTATTAGTTAGTAGCAGCATAGCACCGGCCTGATGCAGTACTCCCCAGAAGACAGGCACATGGCCCACGCAGTGCAAGACGGTAATGACACCTATAGTAGCTTGCAGCAATACTGCCAGTGGGAAGAGCTTTACCCCGGTATTAAAAACTCTGTCTCTCGATAGACCGCGAAGCTGAAAGAAAAACCAGATAATGACTATAACAAGAATATATGCCGTGCATCTATGGACAAACTGTATGAGCGTCTGCTCCCAGTGAGCGCCAGCATCATAATACAGGATGCCCTCCCATCTCACAGGCATAGAGGTCAGCGCAGATGGCACCCACTGCCCATTCATATCAGGCCAGGTAGGATAGGCCAGACCAGCCTTAGTGCCAGACAAAATACCACCCAGAAAGAGTTGGATAAATAACAAGATCATCACCGCGAGTGCCATTCGCTTTTGCTTAGGCGCATAGATGCCGTAGTCTTTCCTGTCACGCATGACATAGAGTGTCAGCCAGACCAGATTGGCCAGTATGATGAGTGCCGTGGTGAGGTGTATGGATAATTTTATAGGAGAGACATATGGTCTATCCTCCAGGCCACTCGCCACCATGATCCAGCCCAGCGTAGCGATCAGCACTCCCCATATCAATGTAAAAGCAAGTCTTAATGCGAGATCCTTATTGACCCAACCCTTTAAGACAAAGATCCCGAGACCGATAAAAAAAACAAATCCTATGAGACGGGCATTATTGCGGTGAAAGAACTCCCAGAAGTAGATGAACTTAAACTCACTGAGGCTCATATCCTGATTGATCTGCTGGTACTGCGGGGTCTGCTGGTACTTTGTAAACTCTACCGCCCAACTAGACTCCGTGAGAGGAGGGATGGCTCCCACTACTATATCCCATTTTGTAATCGAGAGACCTGATCCGGTCAGGCGCGTCACGCCGCCTATGATCACCTGCGCAAATACCATGATACAACCTGCTATAAGCCAGAGACCGATCCATTTGCGCGCTGAGGGAGACATGATGTTGATTTGACGGGGCAAACATAGTATAGCACTGCCATAGATAAAAGTGTAAGAAGAGAATTGTGCATCACACATGAGGAATGGCCTACGAAGCAGCTGTGACAGGGTATAAATAAAAAGGCCACTCACGGAGAGTGGCCTTTGATATCATGAGTGTGATCTTACTTGTTAGATCCGGCCTTGAGGCCTGGATGTGGTGCAGGTGGATTGTTCTCACCCTTCTCACCATCTGCGGCATAGCCGAACTCAACCCGGCGGGCAGTCTTGCGCTCAGCCGGAGTCTTGGCGGCATTAGACTTCTTGCCACCCTGATACTTCACTATGAAGCGGTCACGGGAGATACCATATTTCTCCACCAGGTAGTCCACTACAGAGGTAGCACGGTTATAGGCCAGCTGCTCGTTGTATTTCTGATCATTGCGAGACTCGTCTACGCCTGTCACGATCATCTTCACATCTGGGCACATCTGGAGCTTCTCAGCTACCTGGTGCAGTGCACTCTGGTAGGCAGGATCTATGAAGTATTTGTCTTCATCAAAGTAAACACCAGGCATCTCTACCTTAGAGCAGTCAAATGCGCCACGGTTCCTGCGGCCACCCTTGCCACCGGCGCCACCGCCTGCGAGGGCATTGTCACCGAAAAGGCCTGAGGTATCATTGTCACAGCATGGGCTAGGTGGTATTTGCGCCACACCGTTGGCATCGATAGGATAGCCCGGCGCGGAGAATGGCTCCTTGTCATCACAATCAGGTATACCATCCTTATCGCTATCCAGCACTACGCCTTTCACGTCTACAGGGCAGCCCTTCTTGGTATTAGGCTCCTTGTCCAGCTTGTCCGGCACACCGTCTTCGTCTGTATCCTTCAGGATGTCATTTGCAATCTTATCTGGATTAGCATCGCTGATCTTCTTGTAGGCAAAGTCCATCGGGTTCAGCCAGTACAGAGGCTCTGTACGGTTCTTGCCCAGATGGATACGTACGTGCACCATGCTGGCCAGATAGTGGTCGTAGTGCGGCGTCAGGCCGCCACCGAGATCATCCGCCTGAAAGTTTACCCCATCGAGGTTACTATTGCTATTGAAGATAAAATTCTCCTCCAGTCCCAGTGTCACCCACTTAGATACGTGGAAGTCTATACCTACACCCACATTGAAGTCAGGAACAATATAGTAGTGGCCCACATTCAGGCTTCCTTTGATAGGATTCTTAGATTCCACTACATAGTTTCCTTGCAGTATCTTGTCCAGGTCAGCGTTGATGGCCTTATTAATGTCCTTCTGAGATGCGTTATTGGCTTTCAGGTTATTGAAGTCTGCCACTGCAGCAGAGAAGTCATAGATCTGTCCGTTCTTGTCGAGCATATCCATCTGGGTACGGTACATGTGCGCACCTACACCGGCTATGAGGTTTACATTGACCAGATTGCGTTCTCTATGGAACAGGATATTCCCTAGGTTGACCAGACCCTCTATACGTACAGAGTGGGTAGTCGTACGATAGTTGCGAAAGATAGTTTTCTCTGCTACTGTGTTTGTACCAGGTATTGTATAATAGTTGGCAGCGCTGTTTGTACCCTTCCCGTTAAGGTTATTGTCATGGGCCACATCAAAGCGGGGCTGCAGCTCACGAGCCTTGTCCCAGCCGAAAAGATAAGAACCGCGCAGTGAAAAGAAGTAGTTGATCGCCTTGCGCACGCCTATACCTCCGCCCCAGCCTTTGGTCCAGTCTGGCTTGATATCACCTTGTATCACAAATGAACCTCCGAAAATGTCCAGCTCCCACTGATCTTTAGGACGGGCAGGGTAGCGGTATTTATTTTGCAGGTATGCTTTCTGTTGCTCTTCTTTCTTCTTAAATCCCTTCTGATATACGGCAGAGTCCAGATCATAGCGAGGCATGAGCGGTGTGCTGATCTTTTTGCGGTCATAGAAGTTATAATCCTTCGACTCCATGTCCGGCTTCATATACTCGGTCTGGTTCTGGGAATCTTTACTTCCTTTAGACTTGCCTTCTTTATTTTCAGTGGAATCGGCAGACAGCATTTGTCCATTACTCAGCGCGGGGCCATCTGTCAGAGAGATGGCGGCCAGGCTCCTGGTAGAGCATACAAAAGACGAAACGACCAGGGCTGTGGTGAGTAGAAGAGGAAAATGTTTCTTCATAAGACGGGCCGGTTGGTTTGGTTGATAAGTCTACAAACTTAGGTTAATTCTCTTAAAAGTCAAACTTATAAACAAAAAATCCACATTTTGTACAATTCAGTTTACAATCTGATAATCACCCTAAACGTTTTTAGATACTGGCAATATAGGGTTAATCCCGATATTTTGCTACTTTTGCGCGCCTTTTAAAAAGCAAATATGAATATCAGAAATATAGCGATCATCGCTCACGTAGACCACGGCAAGACGACACTCGTGGATAAGATCATGCACCAATGTGCCCTTTTCCGTGAGAACCAGCAGGCTGGTGAACTCATACTGGACAATAACGACCTGGAGCGTGAGCGTGGTATCACGATCCTGGCCAAGAATGTGTCAGTAGACTACAAAGGAGTCAAGATCAACATCATAGACACTCCGGGCCACGCCGACTTTGGCGGTGAGGTGGAGCGCGTACTCAATATGGCAGATGGCGTCCTGCTGCTGGTAGATGCCTTTGAAGGGCCGATGCCTCAGACCCGCTACGTACTGAGCAAGGCCATCGCGCTGGGCAAGAAGCCTATCGTGGTGATCAATAAGGTAGACAAGGAAAACTGCCGCCCTGAGGAGGTACAGGAGGGTGTATTTGAGCTGATGTTTAACCTCGGTGCTACAGAAGACCAGCTAAACTTCCCAACAGTATATGGTGCGGCCAAGCGCGGCTGGATGGGTCCGGACTGGAAAAACCCAACTGAAGATGTAATATACCTGCTGGATCAGATCCTCGAGCATATCCCTGCTCCTCCGATAGTAGAAGGTACTACCCAGATGCAGATCACATCACTGGACTTCTCCAGCTTCATAGGCCGTATCGCGGTAGGCCGTGTAGCCCGTGGCACAGTAGAGACCAATAAAGCGATCTCTCTGGTAAAGCGTGATGGCTCAGTAGTAAAGTCGAAGATCAAGGAACTATATACCTTCTCCGGCCTCGGCAAGCTGAAGGTAGACAAGGTAGAGTGCGGTGACATCTGCGCGGTAGCGGGTATCGAAGGATTCGATATCGGTGATACCATAGCTGATATAGAAAAGCCGGAAGGCCTCCCTCCTATCTCTATAGACGAGCCTACCATGAGTATGACCTTTACGGTCAATACGGGTCCGTTCTTTGGCAAGGAAGGTAAGTTTGTGACATCTCAGAAGATACGCGAGCGCCTGTACAAGGAGCTGGAGAAGAACCTCGCACTCCGTGTAGAGGATACTGCTACAGCTGATACCTTTATAGTATATGGCCGTGGTGTACTGCACCTGGGTATCCTGATAGAGACCATGCGCCGCGAGGGCTATGAGCTCTGCATAGGCAACCCGCGTGTGATCATCAAGGAGATAGATGGCATGAAGTGCGAGCCTATAGAGGTACTCACCATAGATGCTCCGGAAGATGTAGCCGGCAAGTGTATCGAGCAGGTGTCTATGCGCAAGGGTATGATGACTACCATGGAGCCTAAGGGAGACCTGATGCACGTAGAGTTTGAGATACCATCACGTGGTATCATAGGCCTGCGTACCCAGATCCTGAACGTATCCGCTGGTGAGGCTATCATGGGACACCGATTCAAGGGCTATGAGCCGTGGAAGGGTGAGATCCCTAACCGTATAGCTGGTGTGCTCGTCTCTATGGAGACCGGCAAGGCTGTAACATATGCTATGGATAAGCTGGCTGACCGTGGCAAGTTCTTCCTGCCTAATGGTGACGACATATATGAAGGCCAGATAGTAGGTGAGCACATCCGCCCGGGAGACCTGGTGGTGAATATCTCTAAGACCAAGCAGCTGACCAACTTCCGTGCCTCTGGTACAGATGAGAAGTCTAACCTGGCCCCTCCTACCATCATGAGCCTAGAGGAGTCTATGGAGTACATACAGGAGGACGAGTACGTAGAGGTGACGCCAAAGAGTATCCGCCTGCGCAAAATACTCCTGAAGGAGAACGACCGTAAGCGTGCTGGTAACAAGTAAACACAGCTACTTTTAACATATCAAGCGGCCCATGTGGGCCGCTTTTTTCATGCCTGAAGGTCAAGTTTTTCGACTGAGCGGAGGAGATCATGGGGCGAGGGACGAAGGACGAGGGGGGGCGGCAAGCGGGACCTTTTGCGCAGCCGCCATATGCAAGTTTTTCGACTGAGCGGGTCAAGAGAGGGACGGAAGACGACGGACGGGGGAAACAATACAAACGGAATGCTACAGAGTAAGTTTTTCGACTGAAGAAGAAAACATAAAATATTGACAATCAAATAAATGTAAATTAATCTTCGCCTGATGTAAACTCATTAACTTTGCCAAAAATGATGAGCGATGACAGCACAAGAGCGTAAAGACCTGATAGCCTCCTATGGCAAAGCCTATGAGGCGCTGACCGCTGCCCTGTGGCAGTTTCCTACTGATATGTGGCAGTGGCGGCCAGGCCCGGGCAAGTGGAGTATCCATGAGATCATCATCCATATAGCAGATAGCGAGGCCAACTCCTACATACGCTGCCGCCGGCTGATAGCAGAGCCGGGTAGTGGCGTCTATGGCTACGATGAGAATAAGTGGGCACAGCTGCTAGACTATCACAGCCGGTCTACTGACGAGGCGCTAGATCTCTTCAAGGTACTGCGCCAGTCCACCTGGCAGCTGATCAAAGACCAGCCGGACCACATCTGGCATACAGCGACTATACACCACTCAGAGGCGGGCACCGTGACCATGGAGCAGTGGCTGCGCACCTATGAGGAGCACATACCGGTACATATCCGCCAGATGGAGCGCACCTACAGGGCCTGGCAGGAGGCAGGACAGCCATAAATATCAGACACCCGATAGGCCCAAAACCAAAAAAATCTTAACACTTTACGTGCGCCTATAGCATAGAGGAGATTATCCTACCTTTGGTGTATAACTACTGTCTATGCGCCATCTAGTCATTCTGATCACAGCTATCCTCCTCTCCACAGCATCCTATGCTCAGATCATGAAGCCTGTACACTGGAGCTGGCAGGCTCAGAAGGTGAAAGAAGGAGAGTATAAGCTCGTATTCACAGCGCTGATAGACAAGCCATGGCATACCTATGGCATTAATATACCTGACGGCGGCCCCGTCAGAACCAGCTTTACCTATGATAAAAATGCTGATGTACAGACCGTGGGCAAAATGACAGAAGCTGGTCCCAAGATGAAAGATGCGATGGATGATGTCTTCCAGATCAAGCTGAGGTACTTTGAAGAGAAGGCTGTCTTTGAGCAGACGGTGAAAGCTAAAAAAGGCACCAAAGTGACCGGCACACTGGAGTTTATGGCATGTGATGATAAGTCCTGCCTGGCCCCGGAGCGCAAAAAATTTGAGATCACTATCCCCTAGGCTGTCATGACCGGGCCAGGCGCCCGTCCAAAAGACAGATTCTTATATTTGACCCACATCTACACCTGTCATGAATCAGATCAAGGCACTCATCGTCCTCCTACTCTTCAGTACTGTCACATATGCACAAGTCATCATACCGCGCCACTGGAGCTTTCGCGCGCAGCATGTAAAGGATGACCAGTACGACCTGATCCTGACCATGGATATAGACCATCCGTGGCACGGCTACAGCCAGAAGGTAGATGGTGATGCGCCACTGCCCACCTCCATAGAGTTTGACAAGAATGCAGACATAGAGCTCATAGGTGCTACTGCCGAGGGCGGACCCAATGTCCATGTGATAGATGATGCCCTGAATGGCGGCAAGATGAAGATCTTTGAAGACAGGGCCATCTTTACCCAGCGGATCAAACTGAAAAAGGCAACTGTAGTGACAGGCGCCGTGACTGCTCAGGTCTGCGACGATAAATCCTGCCTGCCTCCGGAGACCAAGACCTTTAAGATAGCTGTAGGTGGCGCGGCGACGAAAGCAGATACAGCCAAAACTAAATCTGGTGTATCGTCAGCTTTCTCCGGCAGCTCTGATGATAGCAATGCGGGAGATGTTGAGAATGCGGCAAAGAAAGACAGCGCTATCACAGCAGCATCTACCTCAGGGCTCTCCAGCTACTATCAGAACTTCTTTGACAAGTCTAAATTTGCGCAGCCGGTGAGCGACTGTGGTACTAAAGAAGAACCGCTGACCACCTGGCTCGTATTTCTATTTGGCCTGGGTGGTGGCCTGGCGGCGCTGCTCACTCCTTGCGTCTTCCCTATGATACCACTCACGGTGAGCTTTTTTATCAAGCGGGGTGAGAATAAGAACAGCGGCCGCTGGGAGTCTGTATTCTACGGCTTCAGCATCATGCTCATTTTCTTCCTTCTGTCACTGCCCTTCCTTTTCCTCAATCTATCCAGCAATGCACTGAATGAACTGTCTACGAATATGTGGTATAACCTTGCCTTCTTCGTAGTGTTCATTGTATTCGCTGTTTCCTTCTTTGGCTACTATGAGATCACACTGCCTAGCTCACTCGCTACCAAGGTGGATTCTGCCTCCAATGCTGGCGGTATGATCGGTATCTTCTTTATGGCGCTCACCCTGGTGATTGTTTCTTTCTCCTGTACCGGCCCCCTGATAGGTACACTGCTGGCCAGCCTCGGGGGAGCTAATGGCAAACTAAACCTGGTAGTGGGTATGACGTCCTTTGGCTTTGCTATGGGGCTACCGTTTACCTTGTTTGCTTTCTTCCCTGATCTGCTAAAGAAGCTACCACGCAGCGGCGGCTGGATGGATACCGTGAAAAAGTTCTTTGGCTTTGCCGAGCTGATACTAGCTATGAAGTTCCTCTCTAATGCGGACCTGGTAGGGCATTGGGGCGTAGTGAAGAAGGAGATATTCCTGGCAGTGTGGGTAGTGCTTGGAGCAGCTCTTTTCCTCTACCTGATCGGTATCATTAAATTCAAGTCGGAAGCCCCTATGACCAGCAGGTCTCCTATCCGTATGACCATAGCGGCCCTGATATTCCTATTCACTGCCTACTGTGCCTATGGCCTCAGTGGCAGGGAAGTGCGCCTGCTCAGCGGCTTCATACCACCGGATTACTATTCTATCTTCCCAAAGAAGTCAGACTGTCCGGATGATCTCAGCTGCTTTCACGACTATGATGAGGCGGTAGCCTACGCACGCAAATCGAATAAGCCGATCTTCATAGACTTCACGGGATATAACTGTGCCAACTGCCGCAAGATGGAGGAAACCATCTGGACCGATGCTGAGGTATACCGCCGGCTGAGCCAGAAGTACGTGATAGTCTCCCTGTATGTAGATGACTATAGGAGAAAGCTACCTGCAGACATGGCCTACACCTCTCCTATAACCGGAGATGAGCGGACGACGTATGGTGATAAGTGGAGCGACTTTCAGGCCGTATGCTTCAATACTAATACGCAGCCGCAATATGTGCTGATCAGCCCCGATGAGAAGCGCCTGAATAACTCATGGAAAGGATATGATGCAGACCCTAAAAAGTTCAAAGACTTTCTGGACTGTGGGCTGGCAGCTTATGCTACCGTGCAGGCAAAGTAAAGTAGAAGTTGGTTCCCTTGTCAGCATTGGGGCCATTCCAGATAGAGCCACCCATGCGCTCTACTATCTTGCGGCAGATAGCCAGGCCGATACCTGAGCCTGAGTAGTGCTCCCTATTGTGCAGGCGTGAGAACATATCAAAGATGCTCTCCCGGTATTCGTCCTCTATGCCGATACCATTATCAGAGATGCAGAATTTATAGAAGCCGCCTTCTTTGACATAGGTCACTGTGACACGTGCCGAGTGAGACTGGTTGTACTTGATCGCATTGGAGAGCAGGTTCTGAAAGAGCTGTATCATCAGCACAGAGTTGCTCTGTATCACCGGCAGCCGGGCACAGTCTATCTCTACACTGCGGGCGGCTATGGCCATACGCAGGTTTTCCTTCACACGGGTGATGATCTGATTGAGATCTACATCAGTCAGCTCGTCGTGGCTATGTACCTTTGAGAACGCGAGGATGCCAGCTATCATTTCATTGATACGCTTGCCGCCCTCTTTGAGATAGCTCAGAAATTCTTTCTGCTCCGGAGAGACTTTGTCCTTCAGGCTCATCTCCAGCAGCTCTGAATATGATACGATCATACGCACAGGCTCACGCAGGTCATGTGATGCTGCATGTGCAAACTGCTTCAGCTCATCATTAGACTGCTCCAGCTGGGTGACGTACAGCTGTATCTCTTCATTTTTTTGCCGCAGCATCTCAGTCTCGCGCTCCTGCCGCTCGCGCTCAAAATCTTTTTGCACGGCACCCATATAGAGCACCTTGTCCATCTTAAAATTATCGAGCAGTGTCTGGCTATGTTTCCTCTGATACTCGAGAGCCTCATGGAGTTTGCCGCAGCGCTCATAAGCCTCTGACATCAGTTTGTAGATCTTAGATAGATTGAGCGCGGTAGGTACAGTGGTCTGAAACTGCTTCAGCGCTTTGTGAAAAAAATCTATGGCCGTCTCGCACTCACCGAGTGCCAGGAGCGCACGGGCTTTCTCATCATAGTAGTTTGCCTGAAAAGTGGGCACATTCTTGCTGAAAATGATCTCATGCGCCTTGTCAAAATACCGATCAGATTGTTCCCTGTTTTGCAGCCGGGCATACAGCATACCGGTGATAGATGCAGAGAGTCCTGTCTGGAGTTCATTGCCTGTCTCCTCGGCCAGGTGCAATCGCTCCAGCGCATATTGCAGCGCCTCATCTATTTTGTCCTGCTTCTCCAGGTCGTTTATGATAGCGCCGTAGCAGAATATGATACCGGGCGAATGGTTATTCTTTTTGTACAGCTCCAGGGCCTTGTCCAGATAGCGGCGGTCCAGTATGGCCAGATCCGTAAAGCTGAAAAGGATATAGAGGTTGTAATAGATCGTAGCCAGCATGTTAGACTCAGTCTCTGTCTGGTTTTCGATCTTCTCCATGTGCTGTATAGCCGTGAGGTAGGCAGCCTGTGCCTCCGGTAGGCGAAAGAAGAAGTGGTAGTTGATACCCAGATTGCCATAATAGTATGAGGCCCTCCGGGGTATGGACATATCAAAGTATGGCCTGGCCTGCTCTGCGTATTGTATACATTGCTCCGGGTCGCGGCGGATGAGGGAGTAGTAGTTTGAGTAGCTGACCAGGAGGTCTCCCAGGCGGTCACGGTCCTGCACGGCCTCCGCGCGGGCGAGGGCAGCATCTATAGCCTCGCGCACGTCCGGCTCTCGCTGGCGCAGCATTTCGCGGATGCGGTTTACCTCATCTTGCAGGCTTATGTGTGGATCGCCCCCCATGGTGGGTTTTGTGTCTAGGTTTATACGATGAAAGCTGTACAACGTTCGCCCTGTGCCCACATATATTATATTAATATACACAGACATAGCACAGCTTGGGGCCGGGTGATTGCAATGTCAAAGTAAAATATTTTATTCGCATTGTATATAATGGCGCTCATATTAAATATTGATACGAGCTCGCCTGTCTGCTCGGTTTGTATCGCGGATCGCGGGCAGGTGATAGCTCACAGAGATGACTTCACTGGCAATCAGCACGCCTCCCTACTGGCCATACTGGTGCAAGATGTCCTCCGCGAGGCAGGACTGACCACACGAGACCTCTCTGCTGTGGCCCTCAGCAGCGGGCCCGGCTCCTATACCGGCCTGCGCATAGGCACCAGCCTGGCCAAGGGGCTGTGCTACGGGCAGGACCTACCCCTCATAGCTATACCGACCCTGATGGGCATGGCGTGGCAGATGGCTGCCATTTCGTCTGATAGCGGGGCAGTATATGTGCCCATGATAGATGCGCGGCGCGACGATGCCTACATAGCCGTATATGATGGCAATCTTAATGTTTTAGAAAAGGAGATTTTTGTGACAGTAGATACACATCTGTATGATCGTTTTTTACGTTTATATGATTCAAACATATATTTCGGCGGGTCTGCTAGCCATAAAATGATAAATATTTTTTCAAATACGAAGTTTGGCACAGTTATTGAAAATGTTAAATGTATTGCGTCTAATATCTCAATGCTATCCTATGAGCATTATCAGAGAAAGACCTATTCGGATCTGACCTATTTCGAGCCATTCTATCTGAAGGAGTTTGAAGGACGAATAAAAACCAAATAAATTTTTTATTTTTATAATACAAAACAAGACCACACCCAATGGCTGTAAAATCTAACAAGGAAGTTTTGGTGCTGACGAAACCGAATACAAACGAGGCTATCAAGCTCGAGTATGCTATACTGAAGAAAGCTGTCCTGACCCTGAGAGCTATAAATCATCCGCTGCGCAAAGAGATAATGGAGCTGATCGAAGAGAAAAAGCAGATGACGGTCACCGAGATATATATCAAGCTGCGCCTGGAGCAATCTGTAGCATCACAGCACCTGGCTATCCTGCGCAGGGCAGACCTGCTGACCACAGAGAGAGATGGCAAATTCATCTACTACTCTATCAACTCCAAGAGGATGGAAGAGATAGCATCTCTGGTAGAGAAGCTGGCACAATAGTGACTACTACACCTATGAAAAATAATTTAAGGACCTGTGACCCACCTTTGCCTAAAAAGTGTGGGTCTTTTGCATTATAAGGCAGGGATGAAGTTGTCTTATACAGCACCGGATATGTAAAAGCTTTTGAAAGCGTGATTGAATGAATCGGAATACTTTTTATTACGTACATATATTTTAGACACACCAGACAACATGAAAAAGCAAACGCTCCCGATCGATTTCTCAAAGTCAAAAGTCGCCGCATCTATCATGAGGGCCCTCTCGCATCCTTTGCGCCTCGAGATCCTCGCCTTTATAGACAATAAGAAGTCTGTCAAGGTGCACGACATCTACACCTCTCTCCACCTGGACCAGTCCATAGCCTCGCAGCACCTGAAGATCATGAGGGATGCAGACCTGGTCAACTATGAGAGGAATGGCAAGGAGAAGCACTACTCTGTAAACTATGAGAAAGTGAAACAGATCAACCAGAATCTCCATAAATACATGGATAAATAATCAGACTGAATTAAATTTGTGCTGCTCAAGCAGATAAGTCTGAATGAAACCGATCTCTACAAAAGAGGCTACCTCGCTCATAGACGGAGGCGCCATTATCATTGACACACGGCCCTCGGCCGCATTTCTGTCGGGATTTGTACCCGGCTCTATTCATATCCCACTATCTCCCAGCCTCAGCACATATGCCGAGCTGACGCTAGACCCGGAGTATTCAGCTATACTGATAGCAGAACCGGGTCAGGAGGAGCATGCCAGCCGTAGTTTTATCAAGACGGGTGTAGTCTCTGTAGCCGGCTATCTGGAGGGTGGCTACGATGCATGGGTAGCAGCGGGAGGCGCTACGGACATCATCATAGATATAGATGCAGAGGAGTTTGCGATAGACTACAAGTTTGATGAGTTTTACCTCATAGACACGCGTAGTGATGAGGCGTATGAGGCCGATCATGTAGAGTATGCCGAGAGCATACCTCTGGCGGATATAGAAGAAAATACAGATGCGCTCAGCGCGACAGCCAGCTACTACATCTATGGTGAGACAGCGGAAGAGGCGGCCTTTGCGGCATCACTTTTCCGCAGGGCTGATTTTCATAAGCTACGTGTGATCACCGCCGGCTATGATGAGCTGAAGGCTAACCCGGATATCACTATCCTCAAAAAGAAGAAGACTAAAGGCGATTCTAAATTTTCTGACAACTAACATTAATGGCATTTTCTCTCAGCTCGCGCCCTGCGCTCCTCAGCGACCTCCGCTCCCGCCATTTTGATATCCTGGTGATAGGCGGCGGCATCACCGGCTGTGGTATAGCACTGGACGCCGCACTGCGCGGCATGAAGGTAGCGCTGGTAGAGAAGGCGGACTTTGCCTCAGGCACCAGTAGCCGCTCTACCAAACTGATACATGGCGGCCTCCGCTACCTGAAGCAGCTAGAGCTGAAACTGGTGCGCGATGTAGGCTCTGAGCGTGCCGTAGTATACCGCAATGCACGCCACGTAGTGATACCGGAGAAAATGCTGCTACCGATCGTAAAGAATGGCTCCCTGGGCCGTGGCTCTACGTCTATGGCGCTGAGGGTATACGACTTTCTGGCGGGGGTGAAAAAAGAAGAACTGCGCCGCATGCTAAGCCGTGAGCAGACGCTGCGTGAAGAACCTCTACTGGACAAAGAAAAAGTAACTGCCGGCGGCCTCTACTATGAGTACCGTACGGATGATAGCCGCCTGGTGATAGAACTGGCCAAGAGCGCCGTGGCAAACGGAGCGCTCTGCCTGAACTATGTAGCCGTGACCGGGCCTGTATATGATGAACAAAAACTGATCTGCGGAGCCAAGGTGACAGACCAGCTGACAGGTCAGTCTTTTGATATCAAAGCGACCAAGGTGGTAAACGCCGCGGGGCCTTTTGTAGACCTGGTGCGCAAGAGTGATGAGTCTCTGTATGGCAAACGCCTGCAGCTGACGAAGGGAGTGCATATTGTATTCCCATATGACAAGCTGCCGCTACATCACGCAGCCTACTTTGATGTGAAGGATGGCAGGATGATCTTTGCCATACCGCGTAATGGTGTGACCTACGTGGGCACTACAGATACGGTCTACAATCAGAATATAGATAGTCCGCATCCTACTAAAGATGATGTGCAGTACCTGATAGATGCGGTGAACGCGATGTTCCCGGCTGTAAATCTGAAAATAGCAGATGTGGTATCCAGCTGGGCCGGTCTGCGCCCGCTGATCTATGAGGATGGCAAATCTCCCTCAGAGCTATCGCGCAAGGATGAGATCATCATCTCTCCGTCCGGCCTGATCTCTATAGCCGGTGGCAAGCTGACCGGCTACCGTCTGATGGCTGAGAAGATAGCAGAACTGGTATCTAAAGAACTACTGGCAAAGGTTCGCTTCAAGAAAACATCTACTAAAGAATACCAGCTGAGTGGTGGTGAGTTCTCATCAGACGAGGAGCTCAAATCATTTGCAAAGAAGATAACGACGGATCCGTACTATAGCTGGCTGCCCGCAGATATCCGCGAGCGCTGGGTATACCGCTATGGCCGCAATACCGAGGCGATCCTGCGCAATGCGGAGGAGCTGAAAGCTAACTATGCCGAGGCAGAGCAGCTGGCGCTGGCAGCAGAGATCACCTACAGCTATTACAATGAAATGGTGACCTCAGAGCTTGACTTTGTGATACGCCGTACGGGTATGATCTATTTTGACAAAGCGCGACTGGACAGGCACCAGGAGTTTATCTGTAGCTACTTCTCGCATGTGCTGAGTCGCACAGCGGAGCAGAGGGATAAGGCGTGGAAAGAGTTTAGCGCAGCGGTGGCGGAGGTGACGGACTTTAAATAAGACGGCCTTGTTGTTCGCTGATTTACCCCTCTAAATCTCCC